>JAANMX010000168.1_pt1 | contig 83932 bp, 62 predicted proteins | sample 7279681 | NCBI WGS metagenome assembly JAANMX01 (sample SAMN14094542, study PRJNA606508) | bioreactor metagenome | isolation source: A lab-scale SPAN reactor treating ammonium-rich wastewater day 351 | place: Ireland: Galway | collected 2018-01-01
CGAGATTCTCGATGACTTCCCGTATCTGACGCCAGAGGACATCCAAGCCTGCTTCGCCTTTGCCGCGGAGCGCGAGCGGAGCATGCTCGTCGCGGTCGCATGAAACTGCTTTTCGACCAAAACCTGTCGCCGAAGTTGATCAACCGTTTGGCTGACCTGTTTCCTGGCTCCAGTCACGTGCAGTCGGCTGGGCTGGATTGCGCCGACGACAATCAGGTATGGGAGCATGCTCGACTGAACGGGTTCGTCATCGTGACCAGGGACGCCGACTACAACAATCTGAGTGTGCTGCGAGGCCAGCCACCAAAGGTACTCTGGCTGCAGCTGGGTAATTGCACGACCGCCCAGGTGGAAGCTGTGTTTCGTGCCCGCTTCGCCGACCTTGAGGCGTTTGAGAAGAATCCGTCAGTGGGCACGCTTGTGTTGTGTTGAGTTGAGCGTGAGGTCGCCGCCCCAGGAACTTCTCTCGACGGCGGGGCAGGTTGAGAGGAGCGTCCTGATACATGATCCGGGTGAACCTGTCCGGTGGGTGGGGCCGGCGGGACGTCGGTCCCACCGGGCACCAGCACCCGGGCCGGGGATCAGGTGCTTCGCCCACGGGGCGCAGCCCGTGGGCCTGGGCAACTGGGACTACTTGCCGATGCACCACAGGTGCCTGTGCGTGCGAATGAACAGGTTGCCGTGGGCCACGGCAATCGAGGCGTTGCACCGCTCGGCCAGGGGGTTGGCGGCAAGCAGCTGATACTGGCGGCCGGCGGCGAACACGAAGGTGCTGCCCTGCTGGTCGGTGATGTAGATCCGGCCGGCGGCGTGGACCGGCGAGCCCCACGCGGTCGTGCCGCCCGGTCGGCCCTCGATCTGACTCTTCCAGAGATCCTTGCCGGTCTTCCACTCGTAGCAGCCAGGGACGCCGGCGCCGTTGTACGTGTAGAGGTAGTCGCCGGCGATGACGGCGGTGCTGATGTACATCGAGCCGACCTTGTACCGCAGCCGATCCTTGCTGAGGTCGCCCGTTCCGCCCAGCTTGACGAGGCCCGGGCCGAAGATCGCCAGGCCATCAACGAACAGCGGCGAGGAGTAGCAGTAGCTGCCCGGCCCGCTCGCCGACCACAACTCCTTGCCCGTCTGGGGGTCGTAGCCCTTGACCTTGCCGGGGACCGCGAAGAGAAGCTGGTCCCGGCCATCGACGCGGGCGATGAGCGGCGTGCTCCACGAGCCGCGGAACCGCTTGGTCGTGATGCCGGTGTCGCCGTCGGGCTCCGGCGTCTCCCACACCTTCACGCCGGTTTTCTTGTTCACCGCGAGCAGGAACTGCCGGTCACCGGGGCCGCACCACTGAATGCACAGGTCGCCGTACAGGATCGGCGAGGACGCAGTGCCCCAGAGATGTTCGAGCTTGCCGACGTCGTATCGCCACAATTCCTTGCCGTCGAGGTCGTAGCACACCAGGCCGGCCGACCCGTGGCTGGCGATGACGCGCTCGCCGTCCGTCACGGGGGACGCGGAGCAGAATGGGTTCGTCGGGTGGGTGATTTCCTTTTCCCTGTACACGACGTCGCGCTGCCAGAGGAGCTTGCCGTCGGTACGCCGGAAGCACAGGACGGACCGTTTCTCGGCGACCGCGTGGCCGCCGGCCGAGGAACCGCCCGCAAAGTTTTTCGGAACTTTGGGCGGCCAGAGCGTCACGTCGTTGGCCTGGGTAATGAAAACGCGGTCGCCCCAGATGATGGGCGTCGAATTCCCCGCGGCGGGCAGCTTCACCTTCCAGCGCACGTTCTCGGTCGCGCTCCACCTGAGCGGGAGGGCCTGCTCCGCCGAGCGGCCCTGGCCGGTCGGGCCGCGCCAGGCCGGCCAGTCATCCGCGCTCGCCAGCGCCGTACACCCGAACAACGCCAGCACACTCCAGGCTCGTTTCATCGCTCGTTCCGATCTTTCGGTCCGAGCCCGAAGCGTCAGCGCGGCTCCCTGGTTCGCCCGTCGCTGGCGCCTCGGGTTGGTCGGATGGGGGGTTCGATGCAATCCAGGTCACTGCGCGCGGAATGCGTACAGCCGGCCGTCGTCGCAGCCGATGACGAGGAAGCCGTCGGCCGCCGCGGGCGTCGCGTGGCAGGTGCCGCCGAGCTGCGCGCTCCAGCGCTCCTTGCCGTTCGGCTCTGTCAGAACCACCCGGCCCGCGACGGTGGCGAAACAGACGTGGTCGCCGACCACCAGCGGCGTCCCCATCGCTGCCAGCCGCGGATAGCCGTAGAGACCCTTCGCGCGGATGCGAAGCACGCCCTCCAGCGTCGGCGCCTTCTCGATCGCCTTGCCGGGCTGGTCCAGGTCCGTCATCGTCGCGCCCGACGTGCCGTACTGGCTCTGGATGCCGGACACGAACAGCCGGTTCTGCTGGAACGCCATGCCGCCCCAGCCCCACGACGCATCGCCCAGGCGCAGCCGCTTGCCGGTCGCCGGGTCCAGTTCGACGAGGTAGTGGACGTTGCGCACCCACAACCGATCGCGGTAGTACGCCAGCGCCTCGACGGAAACCGGAACGTAGGAGCGCCACAGCTCCTTGCCAGTCTTCAGGTCGAGGGCGTAGACACGCTCGGTCCACTGCGCGCAGAAGACGCGGTCGCCGTGGACAACCGGCGGCACCTGCACGCAGTAGTCGGCGGCCCGGAAGCGCCACAGCGTCCTGCCGGTTTTGCGGTCCAGCGCATACAGGTTGTGGTCGTTGGCGCCGAACAGCACGACGCCGCCGACGACCACCGGCGACGCACGCACCGGCCCGCCCGCCCTGAACGTCCAGCGTTTCGTGCCGGTCGCGATGTCCAGGGCGTGGAATGCGCCATCCTCCGCGCCGCAGTAGACGAGGTCACTCGCGACGGCCGGCGAGCAACGGACGGCGGCGCCGGTCGCGAACTCCCACGCCGGTTTGCCCGTTTGCAGATCCAGGCAGAAGATCTTGCCGACGTCCGAGCCGATAACCGCCTTGCCGGCGCGGACCGCCGCCGCGCCGACGATGCGCCCGCCGGTGTCGAACGTCCACGCCGGTTCGGTGGCCAGCTGCAGCGTGGGGAGGTTCAGCCCGGCGCGATCGGGACCGCCGCCGAGCATCGGCCAGTCCTTGCCGGGGCGCGGGCGGTCGGCACGCTGCGGCGCCAGCAGGGCGGCGACGGCATCCGGCGGGGTCGGGGCACTTTTGTCGAGCGCCTCGGGGGTTGTCGGCTCACTGGCCCTCGCCGGAACGAAGCAGTAGACGCAGCCGTCGCGGCCGGCGAAGTAGAGGCGGCCATACGCCAGCGCCGGCTCGCCGCAGATGGTGTTGCCGGTCGAGAAGCGCCACGCCGACTTGCCGGTCTTCAGGTCGATGGCGTGCAGCGTGCCGGTGACGCCGCGCTCGCGCGGCGATTCCTTCTCGTGCCCGTGCTTGAAGGCCTGGATGCTCTCCAGGTCGCCGGGCGCGACGACGCCGGTGCCCAGGTAAGCGTACCCGCCGGCCACGACCGGGCTGCAACAGCCGGAGGTCGTCTTGCCGTGGAACTGCCAGCGCTCCTTGCCGGTCTGCCGGTCGAGCGCGAAGATGCTGGTCCCATATGGCTTGATCAGGACCAGGTCGGGCGTGAGCGTCGCCGGCGAGTAGTGGAAGCGCCGCGGCGCCTCCCACAGCGTCGCGCCGGTCGCGGCGTCGAGGAGGTGGAACTTGTCGTTCTCGGACAGGTGCATCCCGCACGCCACGACCTGACCATCCGTGACGAGGGAGACGCGAGGGAAAACGCCCTGGCGCCGCCAGAGGATCTTGCCGGTGGCCGCGTCGAGGGCGACGGTGGCACCGGCAACCGACTTCTTGAAGGCGTGGGTGGCGCGGGTCGCGACGAACACCTTGCCGCCCGCCGCCACCGGACAGACGGTACTCGTCCCGTCCTCCTTGCCCAGGCCGATGCGCCAGAGTTCCCTGCCGGTCTTCGCGTCGAAGGCCCGCACGGCCGGTTCGTCGGCACCGTCGCTGCAAAATACCTTGCCGTCCAGCACCGCCAGGCCGGCGCGGTGCCGGCCGATGCCCTCGGCGCCGAGCGGTTGCTGCAGCATTTCCTTGCCGGTCGCGGCGTCGAGCACGACGAGAGCAGCCTTTTTCCCCTGGCGCTGCCAGAGGTAGAGCCGGCCGTCGGCGTATGTCGGCACGGTCATGTAGCCGATGGCCCTGTCGCGATACTCCCACACGAACCGGCCGGTGCGGGCGTCGAGGGCGAGGATCGAGCGCGTGTTGTGGATGTTGACGAACACCTTGCCGCCGGCTACCGTGACGCCGGCGCCGGCGTCCGAGGAGGCGTCGCCGTCGAGCCGGTACGTCCAGGCGAGCTTGAACGGCGGCCGGATCGAGTCGTCGCTGGACAGCCCGGTCAGGCCGGCGTTCCCCTTGTACGCCGGCCACTCGGGGCCGGTCAGCGGGGCGCCCGCGGGAGCCTGCCCGGGTGCCAGAACGGTCAGAACCCAGGTGAGGAGGGTATTCATGGCGGCAGTCTCCGCGTGGGCGGACCAGAACGGCGGCGGACCCGGCCTCACTTCCTCATCTTCTCCGGGTCGCGCTGGGCGGTCCAGAAGATGGCGTTGATGAGGAGCCGCCGGAAATGCTCGTTCTGAAAATCCTCCGGCACGCCCATCGACGTGTAAAGCGTCCGGCCGCCCTTGTAGGTGTGGACCCAGGTCACCGGCGGTTTGGTCTTCTTGTCGGTTTCGAGAACCTGGAGGACGACCGCCGTCCCGGCCAGCTTGCCGTTGTTGTAATACCCGCGCGACGTGAGCGGGCCGACGCCCTTGAGGACCGGGTGCGCGGCCTGCCCCTCGGCGGGAACCGCCTTGAACGGCTTCGTGTAGCTGCCGGAGCCCTTGTAATCGCCGCCGAGCACCTTGCGGTCGAAGACGGCGTTGTCGTCGGGCTGGAAGGCGTGGCTAGCGGTCCGCATCGCGACGACCGGCTTGCCCTTCTCCCAGTGGGCGCGGATGAGCGCCATCTGCTCCTCGGGCAGCGCCATCCGCCGGGCGAAGATCACCAGCACGTCGGCCGTTTTGAGTTTGTCCAGGTTCGGCAGCGACTTGCTGTTCTTCCCGAACGACGTCGTCACCTCGACGCGGTAGCCTTCTTCGAGCACCTTCTTGAGCGCCGTCAGCGACTCGACCGGGTTGTACTCACCCACGCCGATCATGTGAATCTTCAGGGGCTGCACCTGCCCGCCCGCGGGCTGGTCGGCGCGCGTCGCCCCGAACGCCAGCAAGGAGGCGAGCACAATTCCCACACGCACCAGCCGCGTACTCGGTCGAGTCATTTCTTACCTCCCTTGCCCGCCTTTTTCGGTGGAGCCGCCGGCTCAGGCACCACGTCCGGCGCCTTCCTGAGCGTGACGGGCTGTCCGGTCGTGCGCATCTGCCACGACTCGAATACGCTCCCGTCATCGAGAACGGCATCGACTCGCAGCGTATCGCCGTCGATCTCGGCGCGCAGATAATGGTTGACGCGAGCGTGCAGCACGTTCCACGGCGCCGACTTGCCGGTGAACAGATTCGACGCGCCGCCGCTGATGATCTGGATGGAGCCGTCGTCGGCTTTTTCACGCGACGCATTGCGCACCCGCCACGTCCGCTGATAGCTGTGGTCGTGGCCGGACAGGATCACCGGCACGCGGTACTTGTCGAACAGCCGGCCGAAGTCCGCGCGGAACTCCGGCCGGGCCGGGTAGCCGCCGACCGTGTGCAGCGGCTGGTGGAAGAACGCGATCTTCCACGGCGCGCGGCTGCTGCGCAGGTCTTCCTCCAGCCACGCGACCTGCTCCTTGTAGGTGAAGCGGTCGTAGACCTTCGCGTCGGCGAGGTCTTCCTTCTTCGGGCCGGTGCGGCGCAGCTCAGTACACAGGGCGACGAAGTGGACGTTGGCGACGTCGAACGAGTAGTAGAACGGCGGCTGGGCCTGCCCTGCGGCGTTGTTCTGCTGCGCCGGCAGGTCGGCGAAGTACGTCGGCCCCCAGATGACCTTCTGGTTGACGGTGATGTCGTGGTTGCCCATCACCGGCGCCATGAACGTCGAGGCACGCAGATCACGGCACAGGTCGAAGAACCGGAACCACCCCTTGCGGCCGTTGATGCCCGGCCCCCAGCTGTCGTAGACGACATCGCCCAGGTGCAGCACAAGCGCCGGATCCCACTTCTGCATGTCCTTGAACAGGCGGCGGTTGATGTCCGTCCACGGCTGCTGGGCGAAGCGCTGCGTGTCGCCGACGACGGCGAACCGCAGCTTCGTGGCGGTGCGCGGCGGGAGGGTGCGGAAGCGGTACTCCTGACTCGCGTACCGATACCTGCCGTTCGCGGCGGTCAGCCGATAGCGATAGGTCATGTCCGGCTTGAGATCTTTCAGGACGGCCGAGCGAAACTGAATGTTATTGAGATCGGTATTGGCCGGCATGGGCGCCTTGAACACGTCGGTGACCCCCTTGCGGCCGATCACCTCCCAGCTGATGGTCGCCTGCGTGTCGGTCAGCCAGCCGATCTGCGGGCCGCCGAGGAGGGAGAACGGAACCTCGCCCGGCGCGGCCTTCGGGTCGGCGAGCGGTTCGGTCCAGGCAATAGTGGCGAGATCGCCTTGCCACGCGACCTGCGGCGGCCGCGCGGACTGCCCCTGGGAAAAGAACCCGGCCGTTCCCAGCACGGTAACTGCCGTGAGCGCCAGCGCGAGCCGTTTCATCGGTCCGTCCTCCCGCAAGCTACCGGAAAAACCTCTCCCCCGGCTCCCTCCCCTGCGCGGGGGCCGGGGGGGAGAGGTTTTTTCAGCCCTCCGCAGGTCATTGTTTCGGCGCGAGCGACCAGACGTGAACCATACCGTTCATGTCGGCGGCCGCGAGCAGCCGGCCGTCGGCCGAGAACGAGACGGCGTGGATCCAGTCGCGGAACTGCCCGCCGCGGGCCTTGCCGATCTCCTGCACGAGCCGGCCGTCGGCGACGTTCCATAACCGCGCGACCGTGTCGCGGCCGCACGACGCCAGGTGTTTGCCGTCGGGGTGGAACGCCAGCCCGGTGATGCCGTACATGTGGCCCGGCAGCTCGCGCAGCTTCTTGCCGTCGGCGCCGACGAGGAAGATCTTACCGCCGTTCGTATCGACCTCCCCGCCGCGACCGAGCGCGAGCACCTTGCCATCGTTGGCGAACGCGGCCGCGGCCATCCCAGTGACGCCTTGCGACCCGCGCTGCTTGAACGCCGGCCCGAGGTCGCGCGTCTCCTTGCCGGCCCGCGCGTCCCAGAGGCGGATCGCGTTGGGGAACTGGGCGTAGCGCGGGGCGTAGGCGCAGGTGACGGCCTGCGTCGCGTCCGGCGACAGGGCGACCGCCTGTAGCCACCCGCGGCCCTCCAGCCGGCGCACCTCCGCGCCGTCGGGCAGCGACCACAGCACGGCGAGTCCGCGGTCGTCGCCGGTCAGCAGGTACTTGCCGTCGCGGCTGAGTGACAGGGTGCGCACCCACTCCTGGTGGGCCGTCAGCACCTTCGCTGCCTCGAGCACGCCGACCCTGTACTCCTTGACCTTCGCGGCCTCCTTCTTCTTGCCCGAGGCACCCTGGAGGACGGCGGTCGCGGTCCTCTTCGGCGACTGCTGCAGATCCCAGAGGCGGACGCTGTGGTCATAGCTGGTCGAGATCAGCCAGCGGCCGTCGGGCGTGGCGGCGAGGGCAGTGACCATGTTCGTGTGGCCGTCGAGCCGCAGCGCCGGCGGTGGGACCGGGCCGGCCTTCCCGGGCAGATCCCAGACGAGGATCTGGCCGAGCTTGTTCCCGGCGGCGAGCTTGCGGGTCGGGCCGGCGAACGTCACGGCGGTGACCCAGTCGGTGTCCCACGGGATCGTGCAGAGCAGCGCCGCCTTGTCGAGCTGCGCCGACACGTCGGCCCGGCCGGTCAGTACAACCAGCGCCGCCAGGCCCACGCCCAGGTAGAAACGGTGTCGCCTCATCGCCCCCTCTTCTACTGCTGCCTTGCTCACGCCAGAATGTCGCGGACCACGCGCGCCGCCTCGGGCGTTGCCCACACCGGGCGGGTGCCGACGAAGTGGCGGGCGCGCGGGTTGACGCCCAGCGCGGTGTAAATCGTCGCGAACAGATCGCCCTCGGACATGCGGTTGTCGCGCACCGTCCGGCCGTCCTCGTCCGTCTGGCCGTAGGTCACGCCGCCGCGCACCCCGCCGCCCGCGAGGACGACGCTCCACGCCCGCGCGTAGTGGTCGCGGCCGGCGCGGTTGTTGATCGTCGGCGTCCGTCCGAACTCGCCCATCCACACCACGAGCGTGTCGCGCAGCAGCCCGCGCTCGTCCAGATCCTGCAGCAACCCCGACCACGCGCAGTCGAGCGTCGGCAACAGTGCCTTGTGCCACTCGAAGTTGTCGGCGTGGCTGTCGTAGTTCTGCTGCTCGATCTCGACGAACGGCACGCCGGCCTCGATCAGCTTGCGCGCCACCAGGCAGTTGCGGCCGAAGTCGGTGTCGCCGTAGCGGTCGCGGTGCCGCGTCCACTCGGCGCTGACATCGAACACCGACCGCACGCGCAGCAGTCGGCGCGATCGGTCCTGCGCCTCCATGTGTGCCCGCACGGCGGCGGCCGGCTGCTCGCGGGCGAACCCCTCATCGACGGCCCGCACCAGGTCGGCGCGGCGCTGCTCGGCCGGGGCCGCGAGGTAGGGCGTGGTGTTCTCGGGCAGGCGCCCGGCGCGGCCGACGCGGAACGGCTGGTACGCCGGGCCGAGGAACCCGGCGCCGGCGAACGGACTCGATTCGCCGCCGCCGATGCCGAGCTGGATGAAACTCGGCAGATCGGCCGCGGTGTCGCCGAGGTAGCGAGCGACCATCGCGCCGATCTCCGGGTGCCGCACGAACGCCTCGCGCGTGTAGCCGGTGTGCATGAGGTACGTGCCGCCGGAATGGTCCGGGTTATTCGTGGACATGCCGCGGATGATCGCGAGCTTGTCGGCCTGGCGGGCGAGGCGCGGCAGGTACTCGCACACCTGCGTCCCCGGCACGTTCGTCGCGATCGGCCGAAACGGGCCGGCGACCGGACGGCCGGGCTTCATGTCAAACGTATCGAGGTGGCTCGGACCGCCGGCCATCCACAGCAGGATGCAGCGCTTGCCGCGGCGGCGCGTCTCGTCGGCGATGGTCTGCGAGCCAAACAGCCCGCCCCAGTTGGCGACGGCGCAGCCGCCCGCGGTCACCAGCGCGGATTTCAGGAAGGCGCGCCGACCCGTGTGGATCGTCGAGTGTGATGTCATGGCTCTCCTCGCTTACCAGTTCGGAGCGCGCGTGACGGGCGCTGCAAGCACCCGTCGCGCGCGCTCCGAACTGGTAACAACATTCGTTCAATGGTTGAACCGAAACTCCGCGCTGGCAAGCAGCGCCCACACGGCCTCTTCGGCGAGCACCTCCGCCGTGGCGCCCTGGGTCGTCAGGTGGGCGACGAAGCGGCGCGCCTCGTCCGGCCGCGGCGGGCGGCTCAGGACCGACAGGAACAGCCGCTCGACGCGCCGCCCGGGCGGCTCAGTCGAGCCGGCCAGCGCGTCCACCAGGTTCCCCTTGCGGCGCTGTGCCAGCTGCCGCAGCGCCGCGTTGTTGTTGACGAACAGCCGCTCGGTCAGGCTCGCCTGGAAGTCGCCGCGGCCGTCGGTCACGGTGCCAAAGTACCGCATGATTGCCTCGTCCAGGCCGGCCGGGAGCCTGGCCTCGCCCGCCTTACCGGCTGCCGCGTCGTACCCGGTCGCGACGCGCAGGGCCGCGGCCATCTCCTCCGCCGTCAGGGGGCGCAGCAGCGCCTGCTCGTACCACAGCGGGTCGGCGGACTTGCCGCGCGAGTCGAGCTGATACGCCGCGCTGCTCACCAGTTCGCGGATGAGCCACTTCAGGTCGAAGTCGTGGGCAACGAGTTGTCGCTCCAGGGCATCCAGCAGACGCGGATGGCTGGCGTTGTTCTTCGTGCTCAGGTTATCGACCGGATCGACCAGGCCGCGGCGAAAGAACTGGCCCCAGACGCGGTTTGCGACCGCCCGCGCGAAGTATGGGTTGTCGCGCGCCGTCACCCATTCCGCCAGCTTCTGCTTGCGCGAGAAGTCAGGCCGCAGCGGCGCCTTGCCCGGCTTGAGTTTCGGCTCGGTGAACCCCTTCGGCAGCGACGGCTCGGCGAGGACAGGGCCGCCCAGGTACTTCGCGCCGATCGGTTCGCCCTTCTTGCCCGGCTTCTGGTCGGCGGCCGGGCCGGTGAAGAGCACCTCGCCGGTGCGCTTCTCGCCGATGGCGTACTTGCGTCCGCCCTTGACGGCCCCGGCGTCCACGACGACGAGCCGGGCGAAGAACGCCGCCAGCCCGAAGAAGTCGCGCTGCGTCCACTTCTCGTGCGGATGGTCGTGGCACTGGGCGCATTGCAGCTGCGTCCCCAGGAAGATGCGGCTGACCGCGACCGCCGTCTCCTGCGGCTGCGCCTGGAACTGGACGTAGAACAGCGGCGCGCCGTGCTGGTCCGAGTCGCCCTCGGCCAGGAGCAGCTCGCGCACCCAGCGGTCATACGGCTCGTTCTTCGCGAACTTCGCCGTCAGCCACCGGCGGAATCCGTCGCGCTTGCGCGTCGCGTTGCCGTTGGGCGGGTTGCGGCCGAACAGGACGAAATCCCACACGTCCGCCTGGTGGGCGGCGAAGCGCGGGTCGGCGAGCAGCCGGTCGATCGCCTTCGCGCGCTTCTGTGGGTCGGCGTCGGCGAGGAACTGCTTCGTCTCGTCGTATGTCGGGACGGTGCCGACGAGGTCGAGGTAGACGCGGCGCAGGAACGTGGCGTCGTCGGCACGGGCGGCCGGCGCGACCTGCTCGCGCTGCCACGTCGCCCGGATCTCGGCGTCAATGATATCGCGGAGGGGTTTCTCGTCCGCGTGCGCCGGGCCGGCGAGGAGCGTCAGCAGGAGGACGAGCAACAGCGGTAGCCACGGGAGGCGCGGGAAAAGCATGGGGTGAGTTCCTCTGCACAGGCAGGATTACTTGACCCATCCTACACCGCGGGGCGCGGGTCGCACCACTCTCCGGACGATTAGCCAGCATGATTGTAAATGTGTCAATCGGGCTCTGTCTCGACCGCTTACCGACACCCCGATTGGAGAGGTGCGCCCTACCGCGGCGCGCCGCCGGGGCCTGCCAGCCGCCGGTACTTGCCCAGCACCTCGCGAAGCCGGTCGTGCGGCAGGGCGATTACCCGGTGGTCGTCCCGGCCGACCGTCGTCCGTGCCGCGACCAGCGCGTTGAGGATCGCCTCCTCGGTCGCCTGCACCGTCGCATCGAAGAGTGGATCCATGCGCTCGTTGGGGAGCATGGTCAGTTTGACCGCCGTGTCCGGCCGGGCGGCGCCTTGGTTGGCAGTCGAGAACGCCAGGAACAAATCGCCCGACCCGTTGCCGGACGTGCTCCCGGTGCGGGCCAGCCCCAGGGACGCGCGCCGGGCGAGGCGCTTGAGCTGGTGCGGCAACAGCGGGGCGTCGGTCGCGATCAGGATGATGATCGACCCCGCCTCCTTGCGCCGAAACGTCCCCTCGGGGATCTCGCGGCCGACCGGCACGCCCGCGACCTGAAGCTGGTGGCGGCGGCCGAAGTTCGTCTGCACCAGCACGCCGACGCTGTACCCGCCCTGGCGCTCGCCCAGCTTGCGCGACGCCGTACCGATCCCGCCCATGAACTCGAAGCACGTCATGCCGGTGCCGCCGCCGACGTTCCCCTCCGGCACCGGCCCGCTCCGGGCACCGTCCAGTGCCTGGACGGCGTGCTTTTCCTTGACGTGGAACCCGTGGGTGTCGTTCAGGTAGCCGTCGTAGGTTTCGGCCACGACCGGCAGGATCCACGGCTGCTTCTGCCCGCCGCGCGCCACCCACCATTTGACGACGGCGTCGCGCACCGTGCCGACGCTGCTGGTGTTGGTAAGCAGCACCGGCCCTTCGAGGAACCCGGACTCCTCGATCCACGCCGTCCCGGTCATCTCGCCGTTGCCGTTGAGGGCGAACCAGCCGGCGAACACCGGGTCCGTGGAGGTCCGGCCGCGCGGCAGGACGGCGGTCACGCCGGTCCGGACCGGCCCGGAACCGACCTTCAGCTGCCCCTGGCCGGAGACGAGGGTGGTGTGGCCGACCTCCACCCCCTTGACGTCGGTGATGGCGTTGAGCGGTCCAGGCGTGCCGTCGAGCGGGACGCCCAGGTCGCGGGCGCGCGGTCTCTTCTGGCCGGACGCGAAGGACGGTAGCGCGAGCGCAACGAATACCACAGCGAGGCAGGAGAGCGAGTGCATGGGGATTTCCTCAAAAGAATCAAGGGATCGCGGCCGGTCGCCTCTGCGAACACACCTTGATTGCCCTTGGTAGCATCGGGAACTACTTTACCCCCGGACGGTTCGTCAGACTCCAGGAATATCAGGACGGGACAGCGTTTCGGTCCGTGAATGCGGCGTGGGGGCGGGCGGCCAGCGCCTACGCGACCCGACTCCAGGAACGCCGCGTCCATCTGGAACGGGGCCAGCGGCTCAACCCCTGTCTGGACTGCGGAGGACTCGCTCGCTTCGTGAAGTAGGGCAGCCTTCACGATGGCCGCCTGTCTGGAGGCAGGAGTTCACCTGTTTCGGAGCCCCCCTCATGAAACCCGCTCTCCCCGCCCTGCTGCTGGCCGCCCTGCTCCCGTCCACCTTCCTCTCCGGCGAAGGACCACCGGCAAAGGCCGCTCCCGTCGCGGCGGACCTGGTCCTGCGCAATGGCAAGATCTGGACCGTCAACAAGGTCCGGCCGCAGGTCGAGGCGCTCGCCGCGTGGCGGGGGCGCATCCTCGCCGTCGGTTCCGACGCCGACGTGCGCCCCCTCATTGGACCGAAGACGAAGGTGATCGACCTGCAGGGCCGCCGCGTCGTCCCCGGCTTCCATGACAGCCACCTGCACCTGCTCAGCGGGGGCAGGCGGCTCGCCCAGGTGGCCCTCAAGGATGCGAAGGACGAGGCCGAGTTCGGCCGCCGGCTGCGCGAGTTCGACCAGAAACTGCCGCGCGACCGCTGGCTGCTCGGCGGCAACTGGGACCACGACCGCACCTTCGGCGGCAAGCTGCCCACCGCGGAGATGATCGACAGGTATGTTCCCGACCGTCCCGTCTTCCTGAGCCGCTACGACGGACACATGGCGATCGTCAACTCGCGCGTCCTCAAGATGGCCGGCATCACGGCCGCCACGCGCGACCCGACCGGCGGCGTCATCGTGCGCAAACCCGGCGGCAAGGAGCCGACCGGCGTGTTGCGCGACACGGCGATGGGGCTCGTAGGCGTTCTGGTGCCGCGCGCCACCGAGGGCGAGATTGCCGAGGCGATCCGCGCCGCGTTGGCCGAGGCGCGCAGGTACGGCGTCACCAGCGTCCAGGACATGGACGGCAGCGATGCCATGACGCGGCGCATCCTCCTGCGCGTTCTGCAGGAGATGCGCCGGACCGGAAACCTCACCGTCCGCATCCGGTTCTACTGGCCGCTGCGCAGCTGGAAGGGGCTGGCGGACGTCGGTATCGCGATCGGCTTCGGCGACGAGTGGATTCAGCTCGGCAGTCTGAAGGATTTCATCGACGGCTCGCTCGGGTCCAGCACCGCCAAGATGTTCGCGCCCTACCGGAACGAGCCGGGCAGCACCGGCCTGTTCTTCACCCCGCTGAGCCGGCTGCGCGACGACATCCTCGCCGCCGATCGCGCGGGGTTGGGGGTCGCGGTGCATGCCATCGGCGACCGCGGCAACGCCGAACTGCTCGACATCTTCGCGGAGGTAGGCAAGAAGAACGGCCCGCGCGACCGCCGGCTGCGCGTCGAGCACGCCCAGCACCTGCGCCCGCAGGACTACCGCCGGTTCGCCGAGTTGGGCGTGGTCGCGTCGATGCAGCCGTACCACATCATCGACGACGGCCGGTGGGCGGAGGGTCGGATCGGCAAGCAGCGGTGCGCCTCGTCGTACGCCCTGCGGTCCCTGCTCGACGTCGGGGCGAAGGTGGCGTTCGGGTCCGACTGGAGCGTGGCCCCGCTCGATCCGCTGCTCGGCATCGACGCCGCCGTCAATCGCCGCACCCTCGACGGCAAGCACCCGGGCGGCTGGTTCCCCGAGCAGCGGATCACCGTGCCGGAAGCCGTCGAGGCGTACACCCTGACGTCGGCATACGCGGCCTTCCAGGAGAAGGATCGCGGGTCGCTGGAGGTGGGCAAGCTGACTGACCTGGTCGTGCTGTCGCGCGACATCCTGGCCCCGGCCGAGCGCGACCACATCGCCCGGGCGCGGGTGCTGCTGACCGTCGTCGGCGGACGGGTTGTGTACGAGGCGAGGTGACCGGGACAGGCGGAGGAGTGTCCCTGGTCAAGCCGGTGGATGAGCTTTACCATAAAAGTGCGAGGACCGGACGGCCCAGGGCGGACCGTCCGAGCCCGGGTGACAGCCACCCCTGGCCACGGCGGCCGGGCCGATCGCGCTTCGGTCGCCTACCCGCACCTCACGGTACGCCATGGAACCCGATGCACTCTTTCGACACTACCAGGAACTCCAGGCCTACCTCCACTGGACCGACGACGACGCGCGTCTGATCTACGCCGCCGCGCCCGCCCTTGAACCTCTCCTCCCCGAACTGATCCGCGATTTCTACGAGGAGATCGACCGCCACCCCGACACGCGCAAGGTCATCACCGGCGGGGCGGAACAGATCGAGCGCCTCAAGGGCACCCTGGGGCAGTGGCTTCGCGAGCTGCTCTGGGGACCGTACGACCTCGCCTACGTCGCTCGCCGGTGGCGCGTCGGCTGGCGCCACGTCGAGATCGGTCTCGACCAGGTCTACACCAACGTGGCCCTCTCCCGCCTGCGCAACGGCCTGCTGCGCGGCCTGCACGGGCGCTTCGCCGACAACTCGGAGGTCATTCTCACCACCAGCCGGGCTCTGAACAAGCTGCTCGACCTCGACCTGGCGATCATTGAGGACGCCTACCAGGCGGAGTACAGCGACCGGCTCCAGCGGGCCGAGCGGCTGGCCACCATCGGCCAGATCGCTGGCGGCGTCGCCCACGAGCTGCGCAACCCGCTCAACGTCGTCAAGACATCCGTCTACTTTCTGCTCAACGCCCGCACCCTGACCGCCGAGAAAAAGACCGAGCACCTGCAGCGGATCGAGCGTCAGGTGTCGCTCGCCGATGGGGTGATCACCGCCCTGTCGAACTTCGCCCGGATGCCGGTGCCGAGCCTGCGCCCGTTCTCGATCGGGCGCTGCGTCCGCGAGGCGCTGGAGTTCAACCCGGTCCCGGACAACGTCCGGGTGATGGTCGATTGCCCGGACACGCTGCCGCAGGCGCTTGCGGACATCGACCAGGTGCGCATCGTCTTCGCGAACCTGTTCCGCAACGCCCGGGAAGCGATGCCAGACGGTGGGACGCTGGCCGTCGCCGCCCGGCAGGTGGGCGACGCGGTGGAGACGACGGTCGCCGACACCGGCGTCGGCATCCCGCCGGCAGAGCTGGGCCGCGTCATGGAGCCGCTGTTCTCGACGAAGGCGCGCGGCCTGGGCCTGGGGCTGGCCATCGCCCGCGCGATCCTGGAAAAGAACCGGGGCGGGCTGCACGTCGCCAGCGAGCCGGGTCGGGGGAGCACGTTCACCGTGCGCCTGGCCGCCGACCTCGTCCAGGAGGACCAGCCGGGATGAAAGATACCGCCCCCTCCATCCTCGTGGTGGACGACGACGTCGATACCTGCCGGAATCTGTCTGACATCCTCGCCGACCTCGGCTACCGCGTTGCCGTTGCCCACGACGGGCCGTCGGCCCTGGAGCGGATCCGAGCCGAGCCGTTCGACGTCGCCCTGCTCGACCTGAAGATGCCCGGGATGGACGGCCTGACGCTGTACCGGGAGATCAAGAAAACCCGCGCCGGGACGGTGGCGCTGATCGTCAGCGCGTTCGCCAACGAAGCGGTCCGGGAGGAGGCGCTGGCTGCCGGCGCCTGGCAGGTGCTGTCCAAGCCGGTCGATTTCCCACGCCTGCTCGCGCTGGTCGAGGAGGCGCTCGGCCAGCCGCTGGTGATGGTGGTCGATGACGATCACGACCTGTGCCAGGCGCTGTGGGACATCCTCCGGGACCGCGGCTTCCGCGTCTGTCTCGCTCACGACGAGCGTGCAGCGGCGGCGCGGTTGCGCGGCCAGGCGTTCCAGGTCGTGCTGATCGACATGCGGTTGCCCGACGGCGACGGCACGAACGTCTTCCACCTGGTCCGCACCAGCAACCCCAGGGCGCGGACCGTGCTGATTACCGGACTCCGTCCGGAGATGGAGCAGCTGATCGACAGGGTGCGCCAGGAGGGTGTCGATGCCGTCTGTTACAAGCCGTTCGACGTCCCACGCCTCCTGAGCGTGCTGGAGCAACTGACCCACGCGGCGAGCGAGGAGCGAGGCTAGCGGGTTGTGGAGCCAGGGGCCAGCGAATGCGGGCCGCGCGCACTCCGTACCGAACGACAACCCTACCCCCGATCCTTCATCCCGCCGCACACGAGCGAGAACCCCCGACGAACGCCCCGCCTTAGAGAGCCATGACGACCCTCCCCCGGTTACGAGTCCTGGTGATCGACGACGACGCCGACACGCGGGCCAACCTCATCGACATCCTGCAGATGGATGGCCACGTGGTCGAGACGGCCGGCAGCGTCGCCGAGGCACTCGACCGGCGCAGCTGGCCCGAGCTGTCCGCCATCATCCTCGACCGGAAGTTGCCGGACGGCAGTGCGGAAGAGCTGATCCCGCGCCTCAAACAGCTGGCGCCGGAGGCGGCCATCATGATCGTGACCGGCTACGCCGACCTGCAGGGGGCGATCTCGGCTCTGCGGCAGGGGACGGCCGACTACATCCTCAAGCCGATCGAGCCAGCCGCCCTGCGCGCCAGCCTGGAGCGCGTGGCCGAGCGGCAGCGCCTCAAGCGGGAGAAGGAACGCAGCGAGCAGGCATTCGGCACCCTCGTCGAGGCCGCCCCGTCGATGATCGTCATCCTGCGGCCCGACCACACGATCCTGTATTTCAACCCCTACGCCGAGGAGGTGACCGGCTACACCGCCGCAGAGGTCCACGGCCGCAACTTCTTCGCCGTCTTCATCCCCGACGAGAACCGGACCGCGGTCATCGAGCGCGTCCGGGGCGTGCTCGCCGGGGCGGCTCTCCGCGGTATCGAGACGCAGGTGCGGTGCAAGGACGGCACCCAGCGCTGGATGCTCTGGAACGCCCGGCGGCTGGCCGACTACGAGGGCGCCCCGGCCCTGCTCGCGGTTGGGCAGGACATCACCGGGCTCAAGCACGCCCAGGAGCAGGCCGTCCAGTCGGAGCGCCTCGCCGCCATCGGCCAGATGATGACCGGCCTGGCCCACGAGAGCGGCAACGCTCTCGCCCGCAGCCAGGCGTGCCTCGAAATGCTCGCCCTTGAGGTTCCGGATAAGCCGGATATACAGGATCTTATTATGCGTATCCAGCAGGCACAGCACCACCTGCGCCAGCTCTACGAGGAGGTGCGCGGGTACGCGGCTCCCCTCAAGCTGGAGCGCGAGACGTTGAGCGTGGCACTGGTCTGGCGGCAGGCGTGGGAGAACCTGGCCCTGCGCCGCCAGGGGCGGCAGGCGACGCTGCACGAGCACACCAGGGGAATCGACCTGCACTGTTCGATCGACCCGTTTCGGCTGGAGCAGGTGTTCCGCAACATGTTCGAGAACTCCCTCGCCGCCTGCCCCGACCCGATGCGCCTCGACATTACCTGTGCCGAGACGCGGCAGCGGGGGCGGCCGGCGCTGCGGGTGACGGTGCGCGACAACGGACCGGGACTGACGGCGGAGCAGCGGCGGCGCATCTTCGATCCGTTTTTCACGACCAAGACGAAGGGCACGGGGCTTGGCATGGCGATTGCTAAACGAGTCGTCGAAGCCCACGGAGGGCAGATCACCGTTGGGGCGCCCTCGGACCAGCCGGTGGGTTCAACAGGTTCGGGTCTCCCACCCTCCGGGGCGGAGGTCTTTCTCGTCTTGCCGCGTGAGGCTCCATGAAACCCGCGCTGCGCATCGCCGTGGCCGACGACGAGCCGGATATGCGCGATTACTTCCGCAAAATCCTGCCGCGCCTGGGGCATCAGGTGGTGGCCGTGGCCGAGAACGGCCGCGACCTCATCGAGCAATGTCGAACGGCGACCCCCGACCTCGTCCTGACCGACATCAAGATGCCGGAGATGGACGGTATCGACGCCGCCCGGTCCATATACGCCGAACGGCCGGTGCCGGTCGTGCTGGTGTCGGCCTACCACGACTCGGACCTGATTGCGCGTGCGGAAGCGGACCACGTCATGGGCTATCTCGTCAAGCCGATCAAGCAGGCCGACCTCGAGCCGGTGATGGCGCTGGCGATTCGCCGCTTCGAGCAGTTCGAGATGCTGCGCCAAGAGGCGGCGGACCTGCGCCAGGCGCTCGCCGACCGGAAATTGATCGAGCGGGCCAAGGGCGTGCTGATGAAGCGCACACGCCTGGACGAACACGAGGCGTTCCGCCGCATGCAGAAACTGGCGAGCCAGAAGAGCCGCAAGTTGCGGGACATCGCGGAAATGATCCTGATCAGTGAGGAGGCGGTCGAGCCCTCCGGAGGGGGGGAGTGAGCGCCCGCTCCGCACACCCGTGCCCCGAAACCGCACACTCGCCCCCGGTCGCACCTGCATCCGCCAGCGTCTCAGACACGGGCCGGCGAGAGGGGGGCCATTGCTTCTCTCTCCCGGACCGTGGAGCCGATTTTGCTTGTCGGACCCTCCGCCGCCGGGGATGATGTCCTCCAAGCTGCCTTTCCGGACTCGCGCAGCGGCTCCACGCATCTCGCTCCACTGGCAGTCCACCTCAGACGAAGCGGAGAACCTGCGATGACTCGCACGCGGTCGGCGTTCACGCTGATCGAGCTTCTCGTGGTGATCGCCATCATTGCCGTCCTGATCGGCCTGCTCCTCCCGGCCGTCCAGAAGGTCCGGGAGGCCGCCGACCGGGCCAGCTGCCAGAACAACCTCAAGCAACTCGGCCTCGCGCTGCACAACTTCCACGACAGCCGCAGGGTGTTCCCGGCGTCCGGGTGGACGGTGGCTGGCCCCGGCAATCCGGCCGGCAAGTACGTCGGCTGGCGCGCCCTGCTGCTGCCGTTCATCGAACAGGAGAACCTGAAGCGCCTGTATGACTTTCGGGTCCACTGGTGGGAGGGCGCCAACCTCGACGTCGCGCCATTCCCGATTACCCTGTTCCAGTGCCCGAGTGTCCCGCAGCGCCAGGCCGTGACGTCTGCCGTCGCCAAGGCTCCGCGTCCGGCGATGACGTTCGCCAAGCCGCTGGCGCCGACCGACTACGAGGCGATCATGGGCGTCCAGTCCACCATCAACCCGACCCTCTACGCCACCGCCGCAACCAATCGGTCGGTCATGTTCCGCAACTCGGCGGTCCGGCTGACCCAGGTCGCCGACGGGACGTCGAACACGATCGCGCTCGTGGAATGCGCCGCCCGGCCGCTGGTCTTCCGCGGGACGACGGTGACGGCGCTCGCCAACGACCAGGGGCAGGGGTGGATCGACAGCGAAGGGCCGTTCAGCCTGGACGGATCGAACGACGACGGGTCGGTCCAGGGGCGGGGACCGGCCCTCACCCCGCGGGCAATCAATGCGACGAACGAGAACGAGCCCTACGCCTTCCACACCGGCGGCGCCAACTTCGTGTTCGCCGACGGCCACGTCCAGTTCCTCGGCGACACGATCCCGCTGCTCCCCTTCGCCGCCCTCTGCACCCGGGCCGGCGGCGAGGTCGTCAGCGCCAACGACTACTGACGCGGCGCATCGTGAGGGGCCGGGCCTGCGAGCGGGAGACGGTGGCGGCCATGAAACTGCTGGAACCTGGGCTCACCCAGCAGATGATGCGCGGGCGGCCGCTTCTTCTCCGGCGCGGCGTCACACGGTCGGCCGGCGGCCGATGCCGGCGAGCAGGGCGATCACGAACAGGACCAGGAAGATGAAGAACAGGATCTTGGCGATCCCGGCCGCGCCGGCGGCGACGGTGGTGAAGCCAAACAGGGCGGCGATCAGGGCGATAACCAGGAATGTCAGTGCCCAGGACAACATCGTACACCATCCTTTCGGATCATCAGGTTCAGGGTCCGCCTCTCCTCACTCCACGCCCGGGCCGGCATCGTGCCGACCCGGACCCGCAGCCTCTTCTCCGTTGCCTCTTTCTCTGCAGCCGTTATTACCCCGGCTCGCCAACCAGTGTCATACTGCTGTCACTGTTCATCTTATCCTTGCGCGGCGCCTAACGCCGTCACGAGGGCCGCGATTGTTGCAGCTGAAACTGTCCGCTGACGGGCACTGATGATGAGGGCAGTTTCCGTACCAAATGGCGCGGCCGAACCGAAAGCGGGTAGATCCGAGGCGGGAACCCTTGGCAGAATGCGTTGCCGGGCCGCGGCAGGCCGAAAACCGGCAGGAGGTGCGCAACGGATTGCTCAGCTGGGAGGAGGGAGTAAGGAGTTAAAGCCCACGGGTGGCGTCCCGTGGATGAACCCTTGAAGACTTGACCCACGGAGCGCCATCCGTGGGCTTTCGCTCCTCGCTCACACGTCCGTCTTCAGCAGGCAGTGGAGCAGGCACTCGATGGCGCGGGGGAGGTAGTCCGGCTCCTGGTAAAGGGGAATGCCGAGCGGGAGCGTGAGGGTGTAGCCCAGGGCGGTGCGGATCAACTCCCAGGCGCCGACGCGCGGATCGAGGTTGCGGCGGAAGACGCCGGCCTGCTGGCCCTCGGCGATGATGCCGGCGAGCAGGGCCTCGCTGTCGAGGTAGAACGAGCGCAGGAAGGCGGCGATCTCCTCGTCGTCGCTCTCGATCAGGGTGCGGTGCATCACCTGGAACTCCAGCGCATGCTCGCGCGTGCTGCCCAGGTACATGTCGGCGATGGCGTGCAGTTTCGCCAGCGGGTCGGTGACCTCGCCGGTCTCGCTGTGCCAGCGCTCCAGGGTAGCGGCCCGGATCTCCTCCAGCACCTCCAGGAACAGAGCCTTCTTCGTCTCGAAGTGGCGGTAGAGGACTGGCTCGGTGACGCCGGCCGCCTCCGCGATCTGCTTGGTGGTCGTGTCCTGATACCCGTGCTTGACGAACAGCCGCTTGGCGTGGGTCAGCAACTGCTGCTTCCGCTCGGCCTTGCGCAGCCTCCCCGACGGTTTGGGCGGGTCGGGGCGGCGTTTCTGCGGGGCGCTCATCGGCATCCTCTTCCGAACTCGCTGCGGCCACCATCGGGGCGGACCACTATTCTATCGCTCGGCCCGCGCCGTTGCCCAGAGAACTCCGGCCGGGGCTTCGGGCGGCCCGCCGACCACCGCGTTACGCGACGGAGAGAACGATGAGCAAGGCATACCGCAAGGCGTTCGATCACATCGGCATCCCGACCGCGGAGCCTCAACCGGGGGAAAGCTGGGTCGAGTTCAGCCAGGTGTGGGTGACCAACCCGCGCGCGCACCCGCAGCGCATCGAGTACATCCGGCCGAGGGAAGTGCCGCCCGTACCGCCGGAGCAGGTTGGCCTGTGGAAGCTGTGGCACTGGCCGCACGTCGCGTATCGGGTCGATGACCTGGCCGCGGCGCTGGCGGGGCAGGAGTTGATTTACGGCCCGTTCGATCCCGGCGGGTTCGGGGAGGTGGCGTTCGTCCTCGAACACGGGGTGGTCATCGAGTTCATGCAGTACCGCGACCTGTCCCACTGGTTCGGCCTGCCCAACCCGCCCGGGTGGCAGCCCGAGCCGTGGTAGGGCGAGCGGCAGGAATTACTGAGTCCCGCGTGGCCTGTGTCGCCGCGCCGCTCGCCAAAGGGTAACAGAGGCGGAGTTGCTCCATGCGCTGTACCGTATGTCTGCTATGTGTTGCCGGCTCCCTGGTCCTGCTCACCGCCGGACCAGCCGGCGCTCAGCCGCGGTATGTCTCCCACCCGCCCCTGCGCCAGGCGCCGCCGCCGGCCAGGCGCCCCCTCCCGCCGGGGCCGACGTACTTCGTCGATGCGGCCCGCGGCGACGACAGGGCCGACGGCAAGAAGGCAACCCCCTGGCGCACCGTCGGCCACGCCCTCCGCCACCTTCGGGCCGGCGACACCCTCTGCCTCCGCGGCGGCACGTATCGGGAGAACCTCTACGTCGCCCTCGCCGGGCGGAAGGACGCGCCGATCGCGCTCCGCTCGTACCCCGGCGAGCAGGCTGTCCTCGACGGCGGCATCCGCGACTTCTTCGACGCGCCGGCCGATGCCTGGGAACCGTACCCGAACGGGGCACCCGGCGAGTACCGCTCGAAGCGTGCCTACCCCAACCTGCGCGACGTCGTCGGCTCGTTCGGCGACTCGATGGTCGGCCTGCAGACCTACTACCACGCCCAGGATCTCCGGTCCGCGAGCGAGTTGATCGACTGGCAGGACTGGGACCGACGCGACCAGACGGACCTCAAACCGCTCTACTGCGGCCCCGGCCTGTGGTACGACCGGGCCACCGGCCGGATCCATGTCCGCCTTGCCCACACGCATCTGCCCGACCCGGTGCCCAACTACCGCGGCGAGATCGACCCGCGCAAGCTGCCGCTCATCATCGCGCCCTTCCACGCCGTCCCGCTGCACCTGGACGGCGCCCGCCACGTCCAGTTTCAGGATCTGGTGATCCGCGGCGCGGGGTACACCGCCATCGCTCTCGACCACGGGCACGACGTGACGTTCGACAACGTGACTGTCTGGTGCGGCACCTACGGCATCCGGGCGGCGCGCACCGGCCCGCTCCGATTCGTTCGGTCGGCCCTGCACGGAAGCGTCGCCCCGTGGACGTTCCGCACCGACGGGAGCAAGCGCGACTACCCCGGCCGGCCGCACCGCAACATCTCGCGCCTCAACACCCACGCCCTGGTGGAGATCGAGGCCGGCCGCGAGTCCTCCGTCTATGCCACCCCCTACAACGATCAGTGGGAGTTCGCCTACAGCGACTTCACCGACGCCCACGACGGGGTGTACCTCGGGTCGATCAATGTCCGGTTCCACCACAACCTGGTCGAGAACCTGCAAGATGACGGCATCTACCTCAGTCCCATGTACCTGCGGCACCGCCTGGAGAAGACCGACCCGCAGATTCATATCTGCCAGAACCTGTTCCGCGGGCTGCTCACGGCGCTGGCCTTCGGCGGACCGGAGACCGCGACGCGCGACCGGATCGTTGTTTATCGCAACGTCTTCGACCTGCGTCCGCTGGTGCAGACCGGGCGGCCGTCCACGAGGAACGCGAAGCCGGGCTTCAGCGCAGGGAAACTGATCGGCGACCACGGCTCGCCGCCCTGGTCGGCGCTGACGCTGTACCACAACACCTTCGTCCAGGCCGAGCCGGCCCGGCAGGCGACGATGGCGACGTTCGGCGGTACGCGCGCCGGCCACCCGCGTCGGGTGTTCAACAATATCTTCCTCCACCTGGCCCGGCTGCCGGCCCTGGTCCCGCCCGAGCCGAAGGCGGACGTTGTCAGCGACGGCAACCTCTACTGGTCCCCCGGGGCCGACGCGAAGACGCTCGCGGCGTTCTTCAGGAAGTTCCGCGCCTCGGACTCGTTCGTGCAGAGCAAGAAGGTGTACCCGCCCGGTTCGGAGGCGAACGCGCAGATGGCCGACCCGAAGTTCGTGCGAGCGATCGCGGATCCGGCGGCCGCCAACGATTACCGCCTGGGACCAGGAAGCCCGGCAATCGACGCGGGGGTGGCACTGCCCGCCGACTGGCTCGACCCGCTGCGCAAGCTCGACCGCGGCCGGCCTGATGTTGGCGCCCTGCCGCTCGGGGCTGAGCCGTTGGCGGTCGGGCGCCGGGCGGCGCCTGCTGGCAGGTAAAGTCCACGGGACGCAGCCCGTGGACTTTACTGAACCTTCTCGCAACCTATTGCTTGGGCCTCGGCTGCACGAACGGCTGCAACGGATGCGCCTCGGGCGGGTGCTCCGGGTCGGGAGGGGGAGCGAGGACCATCGCCAGCACGCCGGTGAGGACCATCAGCAATCCGACCCCGCCGACAGCTACCCACCCAACTTTCCTGCGGCTCGCCACGCTCCTCGTGATTACCAGGATCGGGACCAGCCCGACCTTCAGCCAGCGAAACGGGTCGTCGTCCTGGAAGCTCACCCGGATGCGCACCACGCTGCTCCCCCAGACCGCCACCCCGGCCACGACCGGCAGCCAGAACAGGTGCGGGACCAGCACGACGACCAGCACCAGCGCGAGCCAGACGATGCCCAGCACGCCCAGGCCCAGGTAGAAATCGTCCACGCCGGGAATCGTTTGCGGGCGGCCGCGCGTTTTCCTGCGCTTCACCTTCCCGGCGGGTGGGGTGAGGAACGAGGGCGGCGCCGGGGCGGGGGGTTCGGGCTGACCGGACGGCGACAGCGCGTAGGGCGCAGGCCCCCCGGCGTCTGGTGCGAGCGCCACCGGGATCAGCGCGGCATTACGCAGCCCGGCTGGCGGCGCGTCCGCCACGATCAGCGGCGGTGGAGGGGGGAGCGGTTGCGGAGCCACGGGCGGTTCGTCCCTGGCGGCGTCGGGGACGTCCAGCGTCAGAAGGCGCCAGTCGGCCGCGTCTTCGCCGGGAACCTCAGAGGTGGACGAACCAGGAGACCTGTCCATGTCCACGAGGTCGGCACTGGTGATGTGGTGCGGCCCCTGAGCCGGGGGCGGCAGGGGAGGCGGACTGGCCGCCGGCGCCGGCAGGGGCGCGGGTTGCTGCGCCGGGCGCGGTTGCTCAGACCCCCAGGGATCCGGCAACGGGAGGGCCGGGCCGTCCAGGGACAGATCGAGGCCAGCCAGGCCCGGTTCGACCGATGGCGCGGGCGCGATCAGGTCCGGTGACTCGCCGTCCGGAACGAGGCCAATGGGGCCATCGGGCAGCAGAGGCTGGGCGGATGATGCTTCAGAGGCGTGGGCCGTCATCGGATCGAGAGGGGCGCCGGACAAGGTGGGCGACACGATCTCTTCGAGCAGCACCGCGGGCACCGGCACGGTGAACGTGCCGTGGCACCCCGGGCAGACCGCGAGTTGTCCCGCATGGCACGGGTCGATCCCCAGAGCCCGGGTACACGTCGGGCACTTTAACCGGATCATGAGCGCAACCTGTCAAGCAACCGCGGAGTCCCGACCGATGGGCCAGGATACCTTCTACTCTACCGCCGCACAGCGCCCGCTCCAAGCCGGAGGGTTTGGCTCCGCGCGCGGCGTCGGCGGACCAGCCCGGAGCACCAGCGCAGAGCGCTGCAGGATCCGAAGCGAGGTCCACCAGGACTGCCCTTGCGGGACCGGGACGAGACGGTACACTGCTCGCCCCCTGTCGCTCACGGAAGGAGGGCACGATGCGCGCACGGTGGCGAGGTTGGGTCTGCGTGGCGGCAGCGGTCGCGGCGCTGTCGAGCAGCGGTTGCCTGGCGCTGGCCCTGGGAACTGCGGCCGCTGGCGGGGCGGCCGGCTACGCTTACGTGCGCGGCCGCATCACGGACGAATTTCCGGCGGACCTTGTCACCACGTGGACCGCCGCCCACGCCGCCCTGGTCGATCTCGGCCTGCCGGTCCTGGGCGTCGAGCGCAGCCGGGAAGGCGAGGGAAGCCTGACAAGCCAGACGCCCGACGGCAAGAAGGTGACCGTCGAGCTGGAGGCGCGACCGGCCCTGCCCCCGGTGACGCGGGTTCACGTGCGCGTCGGCCTGTGGGGCGATGCGCCTCTCAGCGAGCGGCTGTTCAATCAGATGCACGCGCGCCTGACTCCGGCGGTGCAGCCTGTCCCCGTTATCGCCGTGGAGCCGCCGGCGCCTCCGCCCGAGACGGCCCCCCCACCGCTCGCCGCGCCCTGATGCAGAGACAAGGAAAAGAGGATGGGGGAAGATTTCTGGAAGCCTGCGGATGGCGTTCCGTGGGCCTGGATAATCCTGTCCAGCCGCAGAATTCGGCTGCCCCCTCTTGCCGCACCGCGCCTTCGCCTGCTAGCATCAGGCCATGAGCGCCGTACCCCCTCCCGGTGGCCAGCCCCCGCGCGTCGTCCGCCCCAGGCCCGCCGCGCCGCGCCAACCCGTCCATCGCCCCGCGCCCGTGGACGAACCGCTGACACGCCCGCTGTGGCTCGACTTCATCCTGATCCTGGCCGGGTGCTGGCTGTCGTTCCTGCTGACCGACATGAGCGGGTTCCAGGCGGCCCGGACCTCCGACACCCCAGGTTTTGTCGGCGACTTCCTGCTCAAATGGATCCTGCACGCCCTGTTCCTCCCGCTCGGCGTGATCCTCCTCTGGCCGGCGTTCTGGGTGACGCAGTGGTTCGCCGACCGGCCCGACCCGCTCAGCGCCGGCGAGTGGCTCTGGGGCGTCGCGTGGCTCGGGGCGGTGGTCCTGACCGGGTGGATCATCTGGCAGTACGCAGCCCCGACGAGTCTCCCCGAGGGCATGCAATCAGCGACGTTCAAGGGCCGGGTTTTCGTCGGCTACTCCCTCGCCATGCTGGCGCTGGCAGCGGTCGCGCTGGTGATCGGCGTCATCGATCTGTTCGCGCGCTGGGGCCAGCCGTGGACGCACCACTGCTGCCTGGCGCTGCTCATGTGGCCGGTCTTGCCGCTGGCCGTCGTCCTGCTGTGCAACGTCTCGCTGACCGCTTACCCCCCCGTGCCCGTCCCAGCCCCCGCCCCCTGACGTGCCATGCCGATCGGTCTCGATATCGGCGGCGCCAACCTGAAGGCGGCTCACGCGAACGGTGTCGCCCGTTCCCGGCCGTTCGCGCTGTGGAAGGAGCCCACTGGGCTTGCCGGCACGTTGCGCGGCCTGCTGGCCGAGATGCCGCCGGTGGACGTTCTCGCTGTCACGATGACCGGGGAGCTGTGCGACTGCTTCGAGAGCAAGCGCCAGGGCGTCCACGCCATCCTCGACGCCGTCGAGGCGGTCGCGGAAGGGCGGTCCGTGCGCGTCTGGCGTACCGACGGCTCGTTTGTCTCGCCCGCTGCGGCGCGGGCCGCGCCGCTCCTGACGGCGGCGGCCAACTGGCACGCGCTCGCCACCTATGCCGGCCGCTTCGCGCCGAAGGGGCCGGCGCTGCTGCTCGACATCGGTTCGACCACGACCGACGCGGTTCCGCTGTGCGACGGCCGCCCGGTGCCGCAGGGACTCACCGACCCCGAGCGGCTGAAACACGGTGAGCTGGTTTACACCGGCATGTACCGCACCCCGGTGTGTGCCCTCGCCCCGGACGTGGCGGCCGAGTTCTTCGCCACCACCCGGGACGTGTATCTGCTGCTCGACTGGCTGCCGGAGGCTCCCGACGACTGCGCCACCGCCGACGGGCGGCCGGCCACGCGCGCCTGCGCCCACGCCCGCATGGCGCGCATGCTCTGCGCCGACGCGGACACCTGCACCCGGGACGAAACTCGCCGTCTGGCCGAGCGGGTGCTGCTCCGCCAGGTCTACCAGATCGGCGGCGCGCTCGGTCAGGCGGTGAAGCGGTTGCACGGTCCGCCGCAGACGATCGTCCTCGCCGGGTCGGGAGAGCAACTGGCTCAGGCGGCCCTGACGAACCAGGCTCACTTCCCCCCCGTCCCGGTGTGCTCTCTCGCCCAGCAGCTCGGGCCGGAAATCTCCCGGGCGGCGTGCGCCTACGCCCTGGCGGTCCTCGCGGCGGAGCGGCCATGACCAGCGCGGAGCGCCTCGCCGGACTCGTGGTGGTCAAGGTCGGCGGGAGCCTGTACGACCTGCCCGACCTGGGGCCGCGTTTGCGGGGCTGGCTGACGGGACTCGGGGGCGGTCCCGTCCTGCTGGTTCCGGGCGGCGGTCCTGCGGCGGACGTGGTGCGCGAACTTGACCGGCACCACGGACTCGGCGAGGAAGCCGCTCACTGGCTCGCGCTGCGGGCCATGTCCCTCAACGCCGACTTTCTGCGCGTCCTCCTTCCGGAGGCGCGCGTGGTCGCGCACCCGTCCGCGACCGCCGCGGTCCGGTTGGCCGTCCTCGACGCCCACGCCTTCGGGCGGACCGACGAGGGCGCGCCGGGTTGCCTGCCGCACAGCTGGGAGGTGACGAGCGACGCGCTCGCGGCGAGGGCAGCGGTGGTTGGTGGGGCCGAACGGCTGGTGTTGCTGAAGTCGGTGACGATACCGGCTGACGTGGAGTGGGAGGAGGCGGCGCGGCGGAGCCTGGTGGACGGGTGGTTCCCGCATGTGCTGCGTCAGGCACCGGGACTGCGCGTGGACGCCGTGGATTTCAGGCGGGCTCTCAACTCAGCAGGTCAGCCAGCGCGCGCACCTTCCGAACGCTGACGGCCGATTCACGGCGCCCGCCCTCGCACACCGCGCCGCGCAGCGCGAACCAGTCCGGCTCGGCTTCTCTCAGAATTTCGATCTCGTGCCGGCCGAGCGAGCCCGCCAGGGCCACGCGCACCCCCGCCGTCCGGCACAACCCGCACAGGCGCACCACCTCCGGCAGCGTCAGCAACTCCAGGAGCGTCGGCGACGCCCCGGTGTCCGGCCGCGGCGCCTTCTGGAAGGTGTCCACCAGCAGCACGTTCCCCGGGCGCCCGCAGGCGAAAGCGGCCACCTCCTCCAGAGGTGGAGCGCCCGCCCACTGCCAGTCGGCGTAGGCGACCGTGACGGTGCAACACCCGGGGTCCGTCACCGCGACCGCCCGCGCGGCGTCCGCCAGGGCGGCCCGCCAGTCCTGCCCGCCCATCCCGAACAGGCCCCACTTGACGAACGCGAGTCCGCGCTCGGGGTACGGCCTCCGCTCGGAGGCGTTGGCCAGCTCGCCCAGCGCCGCGCTCACCGGCCGCCGCCCGGCCACCCGCTCGATCACCGCCGCGATGACGGCATCGCCGGCCCGACCGAGCGAGCCGTGCAGCGGCTCCTTCACATCGATCGCGGCCGCTCCGCCCTCCAGGGCGGCCTCGGCCTCCGCCGCGGACCGCACACTCACGAGCAGTTTCACCGGCTCTCCCTCCGGGGCGCGTCCTCGCGGACCGGGAAGAAACGCATCCACCCCGGGTAAGGTCGGAACGGCAGCGCCTCCAGCTCGGCGAACGTGAAGCCGTATAGCACCGGCCTCTCGAACCAGTCCGGGTCATTCCAGTGCTGGTCCCGGTCAGCCCCGAACTCTTCCACCGTCCGGTATGCGATGCACCCGATCAGCTGGCCGGCCCCGACGATGCCCCGATTCAACCGCCGCGCTTCCTCGCGCAGCTCCTCCGGCACCCGGACCCACGCCTGCGGCCGTTCGTCCGGCACCGAGGCGGCGTGGATCAGCACTCGCCCGCGCCGCGCGGTCGGCCACCGCCGCACCTCTACCGTCTTGAGCCCGCGCACCACCAGGGTCGCCCACGGCTGTTTCAGGGACAGGGCGTACGGACAAGGCCCATCCATCGCAACATGGTCCTTTGTACAGAAAGAAAAGCCGCGGGCACCCCAGCCGACGATTCTAGCACGTCGGGGCGCGCGGGCAACGGCCGGGGAAACCGACGGGCGGATTTGCGACCGCTTCGCTTGAGAGCTACGTTCTTAGTGTGGACAGAATCGGAGCGGCCCGCGGCCGACGCTCCACGGCCAGCGAGGAAGGACGACCCCAACGCGCAGCGTCCCATCCCTGGGATCCTTCGCGTTGCTGACCGCTTGGCTGCCGCGAAGGACATCCCCATGGCGATGCGGATCGAAAGTCTGGCCGAGCCCATCCCCGGCTACCGGCTGATCGAGCGCCTGGGCGGCGGCGGGTTCGGCGAGGTGTGGAAGTGCGAGGCGCCCGGCGGCCTGTTCAAGGCCATCAAGTTCGTCTACGGCGATCTCGAGGCCTCGGACGAGGAGGGGGCGCGCGCGGAGCAGGAACTCAAGGCGCTCAGCCGCGTCAAGACGGTCCGCCACGCCTACATCCTGTCGCTGGAGCGGTACGACATCATTGACGGCCGGCTCATCATCGTCAGCGAACTGGCCGACCGCACGCTCTGGGACCGCTTCCGCGAGTGCCGGACCCAGAACCTGCCTGGAATCCCGCGCGCCGAGCTGCTCGGCTACATGGAGGAGACGGCCGAGGCGCTCGACCTGATGAACACCCTGTATCAGCTCCAGCATCTCGACATCAAGCCGCAGAACCTGTTCCTGGTCCACAACCACATCAAGGTCGCCGACTTCGGGCTGGTCAAGGATCTCGAAGGAATGATGGCGTCGGTCACCGGCGGCGTCACCCCGGTCTACGCTGCCCCGGAAACGTTCGACGGCAAGGTGACCCGCTTCAGCGACCAGTACAGCCTCGCGATCGTTTACCAGGAAGTTCTCACCGGGAGCCGGCCGTTCACCGGCGCGAACCTGCGCCAGCTGCTCGTGCAGCACCTGAACGACGAGCCGGACCTCTCCTCTCTGCCGGCCGCCGACCGGCTGGCCGTCGGCCGCGCCCTGAGCAAGAGCCCCGACCAGCGCTTCCCGAGTTGTCAGGAGTTCGTCCGCGCACTCCGCGCGGACGCAGCGGCCCCGCCGGTCGTGCCGACGAGGCTCACCGGGGTGGTCGCCACTCCGCCTTCGGGCTCCCAGCCCACCAACGAGGCGGACTCCGAAAAGACCCAGGGCAATCCCCGGTATCACCAGGAGCAGCCGGCTCCCGCCCCCGAGGCGGCCCCGAGCACGCCCCCTCCACGCGACCTGCCCACGCCGCCGGTCCCGGTAAGAGAAGCCGGCCCGCGAACGCCATGCCTCGGCCCGCCGACGCCCGTCGCCAGCCCCCGGCCCGCCCGCCGCGAACCGGCGGTCGAGGGCAGCGGGGTGCTGCGTCCCGCGCTGGTGATCGGCCTGGGACGGCTCGGACTGGGCGTCCTGCGGCACTTCCGCAACGAGATCGCCGAGCAGTTCAGCGACCCCGCCGCCCTGCCGCATGTGCGATTGCTCTACATCGACACCGACCCGGAAACGGCCGGAGCCGCCGCGCGGGGACGGCCCGAAGTGGCCCTGCGCCCCGGCGAGATCCTCCTCGCCCGCCTCCAGCGCCCGAGTCACTACCTCAAGCCAACCGACCACGGCGCCCTCGGCAGCTGGTTGCCGCAGCGCATGCTCTACCGCATCTCGCGCCATCAGACACCGTCCGGGGTGCGTGCCCTGGGACGCCTCGGGTTCGTCGAGAACTACCGGGTCGTCAGCCGCCGGGTGGAGGGTGAGCTGGAGGAGTGTTGCCGGCCCGAACCGCTCCAGCGGGTCGCCGTCGAGACCGGCCTTGGGGTACGGTCCGGCGTGCCGCGCGTTTACGTCGTGACCGGCCTGGCCGGCGGCACCGGCGCCGGCATGTTCCTCGACCTGGCCTACACCGTGCGCCGACTCCTCCGCGAGCAGGGGTACGAACGGGGCGAGATCGTCGGCGTCTTCCTGCTGCCCGCGCTGGAGCCGCCCCGCAAGGGGGACTCGCCCCCGGCACAGGCGGCCGCGCCGAGTCCCGCATTCGCCCTCGATCCGGCTCGAACCGCCGAGTTCGCCAACGCCTTCGCGGCGCTGACCGAACTCGGCCACTTCGCCGATTCCAGCGCGGTATTCCAGGCCCGGTATGACGTCGAGGGGAGCGGCAAGCTCACCACGTTCACCGAAACCGGACCGCCCTTCGAGCGGTGCATGCTGTTCGGTCTGCCCGACCCGCGCGGCGCCGGAACGGTGGAAACGGCAGACAGCTTGCCGCCGTTGAACCGCCCGACCGAGCGCGTGCTCGGCCTCGCCGGCCGCCTGCTGTTCGCCGAACTCGCGACCCCGCTGGGGCGCTCCGCGGAACACGCGCGCCGCAAGGCGGGGCGAGCGGCGAGCCCCGCGCCGTACCGGGCGGTCGGGATGTACCGCATCCTCTGGCCGCGCCGCCAGCTGCTCAACCGGGCAGCCCAGTCGGTGTGCCGACGGCTGGTCGAGCGCTGGATGAGCAAGGACGCCCGGCCGGTCCGCGACGGGCTTGGCGCCTGGGTGCAGGAGAAGTGGGAGCAGCTGGGTCTGGACCAGAAAACCGTGATCGGCCGCCTCCAGGAGGCGTGTGCGCGCGATCTCGGGCAGCCGCCCGAGAGCGTCCTCGCCGCCGTGGTCCGGACCGTGTTGCCCCCGTCGCCGAGCGCCGGCCGGGCAGGGGCGGAGGCGCCCGCGCCGGCGGCCGTTTGTGAGGCGGTCGCCCGGCTGGAGGCGCTGCTGGGGGTGCCGGAGGAGGAGCGAACCGACACCGCGCTGCTGGGCGCGGCCCAGGCCACGACGTTCGCCCCGCCGCGCGAACTCAGCAGGGCGGAACAGGCCCTGGCGGACCGGGCGACGGCCCTGCGCGACGAGACCGAGCAGAAGCTCGCCGAACTGGTGGTGCGCCTGATCGAGGATCCGCAGTACCGCCTGGCCGGCGCCGAGGAGGCGTTGCGGCAGCTGAGCAACCAGGTCGAGACAGCGCTGACCCACCACGAGGAGCTGGCCCGCGAACTCCAGGACCGTGCCCTGACGGCCTACCAGCGGCTGCAACAGCTGCTGGGCACCCAGGAGGCGGCCCCGCAAACCACGCCCTCGCGACGGGCCGCGTTCCTGCGCCGCGCGCCGGCCGATGGCGGTGCCGGGGCGGAGTTGATCGAGGTGCTCCGCAACTACCCGAAGTGGCGGTATCAGAGCCTGGTGTTGCAGCGAGTGAACACGCTGTATCTGAGCCTACGCGGCCAGATGTCCGACCAGCTGCGGGAGGTCGATTACTGCCGGGCTCGCCTCAACGAGTTACTGAGCCTGCTGGCCGAGCCGAACGGGACTGCGCTGCCGGCGGGCGGGAAAGCGACCGCGTGGCGGTGCCTCCTCCCACCGGGGTGCCGCACGTTCGAGGACGGCATCCGCCGGCTGGAGAGGGCCGTCACGGCCGACGAACTGGTGGAGCTGGACCGCCGAGTGCAGCCGCTGCTGCGCAAGCGGTTCAAGGCGCTGGTTCAGGTATGCATGACGTCGGGGACCGTGCTGCGGACGCTGGCGCCGATGCTCCTGCAGGAGGCGCGGACGTTCCTGGAACCGCACCTCGACGGGTCGGATGTGACCGCGCTTTACCTCGCCCAGCACGAGTCGCCCACGGACGGCGCTGACCCGACCGCCGACCCCCTGCGCAAGGAACTGCTGAGCGGCTACGAGAAGGCCGCCCCCGCCCCGCGCGGGTCCGAGCACGCAGCCGAGACGTTCCTCCTGGGCGCCCCCGCGAGTCCGGCCGGCCAGGAGTTCCGCGGCCTGACCCGGGAGGCGCTGGGCGTCTCGGCAGTCCTGGACGCCGTCACCGAGGATGAGATTGTTCTCTACCGCGAGCGGGCGCTGGCACTGACCGATCTGGAGCAACTCGGCCCGGTCGGTCAAGAGGCTTATCGGCGAGCGCTCGCCCAGGACCAGTTCACCCCGCACGCCCGCATCGACATCCGCGACTGGCACCCGGCCGGCGCCGCCAGGTAGCCCGCGATTACACGACAGGCGGCACGGCGTCAGCTGCTCGCCGGTTCAGGTACGCGAACAGCAGGAAGCCGGCGAGGTCGTGCAGGAAGTGGGCCGTCATCGTGACGGTCAGGGTCTGGGTGAGGTGCAGCGCGAGGGCGAACAGCAAGCCCTGGTAGACCGCCCAGAGGGTGAAAGGCCACAGCGACATCCGGATGTGGTGCAGCAGGCCGAAGACAACCGCCGCCGTCCCGAGGTAGACCGGGTCGGTACTCACCCCGCGGAAGACCAGCTCCTCCCCGACGCCTGCCATGAGCGCCCCCGCCAGGATAGCGCCGAACCGCTGCCCCCGGAACACCTCCGCCAACTCGCGATGCCTGCGGCGGTACGGCCTCCCGAAGACGAGCAGGAACAGCCCGTGCAGGGTCGCATCACTGCACAGCACCCCCGCGAACACAGCGGCGCCGAGGGCGACGTGCTCGGCGGAGAATCCTACCGGCGTCGGCTCCGGCGCCGCTGCGCGCAGCCCGAGGCCCAGGGCGGCCAGGACGACGAGCCCGCCCAGGGCCGTCTGCCAGCGGCGTTTCAGAAGGAAGAGCATACCCGTCCGCGTTCGGGTTCGCCCCGCGCAGGGATACCCTCTGACCAGCGCTAACGAGCCGAGGGGCGCAACGGAGCACACACACTGTCCACGGGGCGACTGCAGGGCATTATGCGAGGCCCAACCGGCGCTCGCAACCTGCTACCTGCCGAACGGATGGCCCCGCTCGAATCGGACTTGCGTCCTCTCTCGCCTGCCTCGACAATACGGACAACGAACTCCGGCCACCCACCGGCACCCCAACCCGACGAGGGTTTCATGCATAGCTCCGTCTCCCCACCCCCTCCCTCGCAGGCGCCCGACGCGGTCCCGCCCCGCACCGCCGGCAAGAGCCTCTGGGTCGTTAGTGGTGTCTGCCTCGCCCTGTTCGTCGCCCTGGCTCTGTGGGTCTGGCTGGACGGGGCGCCGCGGTACTTCGACTGGGATCTGGCCGTCTCGGTGTCGGTGCAGGCGCTCGATGCGCCGTGGCTCCTGGACCTGATGGGCGGGGTGTCGCTGCTCGGGGACGGCGCCCTCGTCCCCGTCCTGACCGTGGCCGCCGCCTGTGCCGTCCTCCTTGCCCTGCGCGCGTGGCGCGCGGCGGTAATACTCGTCCTGCTCGTCGCCGCCGGCCAGGCGGTCAAGACCAGCGTCAAGATCGTCGTCGATCGCCCCCGGCCGACCGCGACGTCGAAGGAGGTCAGGTCGTGGCGGTCGGCGCGGGAGACGCAGAGCTTCCCGTCGGGCCACACGACGCACTACGTCGTGCTGTTCGGGTTCCTGTTCTACCTCACCTGGGCACAGGTCCGCGTGGCGGCGCTGCGCTGGCCACTGCTGATCCTGTTCGGCGGACTGGTGCTGCTGGTTGGCCTGTCGCGCGTCTACCTGGGAGCCCACTGGGTAAGCGACGTCCTCGGCGGCTACCTGCTGGGCGGGGGACTGCTCGCGGCGGGGATCGCCTGTTACCGCGAGTGGACCGCCCGGGCGGCGAGAGGGGCGTGAGCATGTTCCGGCGCAAGCGACCGGCTGGCCCGTATCGGCTGGAGCCATTAAAGGCGCTGACGGGTTGTGCGGGGTGGACTCGGGGAAGGGGTTCTGCCGGTGGGAAGTGAGCGGTGGAAATGCGGCCGCCCTCCTGGTTTCATCCGGGAGGGCGAGAGCGAAGGTAGCGCGGGTTTACTGGGCAGGAAGGGGAACCAGTTTGAGTTTCGGTCGGGCGCCGGGCGGGACGGGCACGTAGGTCACGGCAAACGCCCGGTCGGTCACACCGTCGAAGGGGATCGTGATGCGGTCCAGAACCCGGTTCGGCTGGTTCGCCTCATAAATCGTCACGATCCGCACGCCGGCCGCAAGGTTGGTGTCCCAGGCCGCCTTGCGGGGATGGATCAGCAGCAGTTGTCCACGCCGCGAGGTCTTGTTGACGACCGTTTCTCCCTGAATAACGATAGGGATGTTCAGGTCATTCCGAAATCCCATCCCCGCCGCCAGGGCCAAATCGGCCAGGCCGCCGAGAAACCCCACAGCGAGTAGCGCCACGCAGGCATTTCTCCAGAGGTATGGATGCGTGTTCATTGGCCCGGTTCCTTCTCCAGGACCTCCTCGCTGAGGGACGTAACCTCAAGCCGGCATGGCAGATGTAGACAACTGAGGCTGGACGATTCTCCGCGAGGAGCGTCCCTTCCCGTCAGGAGAACGTAAGCCGCGCCCGAACTTGCGCTGCGGACGGCGGTTTTCATACCAGGGGCCAGCGAGTTCAGATATCATCAGATCATAACGCGGGGTTGCGGCAAATGCGAGTCCCTGCCCGGTTTTTTCCCTGCCCCCAGTTTGCCGGCGTTCGCGCCGGGCGCCGCGGTCGGCGCCGGGAGACGGGTAAGCCGGGCGCCGTCCCCCTTGCAGGCGGTTTGGCCCGCCCTCTTGCACGGGCAACCGACCTGTCGCGCAACAAGCATAATCTGCAGGCCAGCGGGCCGCGGGCCGTCGGACACCGGCTGGGGAACTCATGAAGCGCGAACACCATCGCTGGAGCAGTCCGTCGCTGGGCCGGGACATGGACCTGCGGATCCTCGGCCACGCCGGGGCGCGCGCGGTGGCGTTCCCCCCGGAAGGGGGCCGGTTCGGCGACTGGGAGGAGCGTGGGCTGGCCGGGGCCGTGCGCGACCAGCTGGAGAGCGGCACGCTGCAACTGTATTGCGTGGACAGTGTCGAGGAAGAGGGGTGGCACGCGAAGGACAGGCCGCCCCGGGACCGGGCGCGCCGCCAGGCCGAGTACGACCGCTATCTCCTGGAGGAGGTGTTGCCGTTCAGCCGGGCGCGCAACCCCGAGCCGTTCCTGATCGTCGCCGGCGTCGGCTTCGGCGGTTACCACGCCGTCAACTTCGGGCTGCGCCACCCCGAACTGGTGAGCCGAATCCTCGGCATGAGCGGGACGTGCGACATCCGGCGCTTCACCGCCGACCACTTCGACGAGAACGTCTACTTCCACAACCCGGTGGAGTTCGTCGCCAACGAGCAGGAGCCACAGCGTCTCGATGCGCTGCGTCATCAGGACATCATCCTCGCGGTCGGTCGGGACGACCCGCTCCGCGAGGAGAACGAGCGGCTGTCGCAGCTGCTCTGGTCGAAGGACATCTGGCACGCCTTGCGTATCTGGGACGGGGACGCCCGCGACTGGCCGGTCTGGCAGCAGATGCTGCGGCTGTACATTGGCGGACACGACTAACCAGCCCGCAGTTCAACCTCACCGCCGGCGCCGGCTCGCTGGTGCCGACGTTCCTGGTCGAGAGACGCTAACGCCTCGCGCAGGGATAACCTGGACAGTGACAACCGGCCGTCCGAGCCCGCAGCGTCAGCGCGGATGATTGGTTTGTCCCGCGCTGACGCTGCGGGCTCGGACGACATGGCCGGCGCGAACCTCCGGCAGGGAAGCCGTGTCTTGGCAAGTCGTGGGTTGCGCATACGCTTTACTGTGAGGTCTGTGTGGGCGTGCCGGTCGTGGAGGACCATCCCCGCCCCCACCTTCCCACCTGGTTCGACCCGCCTTGCGCTTCCGCCTCTCCCTGCTGATGTTCCTGCTCTACGCGGTCCCGGGCGCCTGGGTGCCGTTGTTTAGCCTGTACCTGACCGAACTTCGCTTCACCGCGCTGGAGATCGGCTGGGCCGGGGCGACCTACGCCCTGGCGGCGCTGGCGACGCCGCTGCTCGCCGGCCAGCTGGCCGACCGCTGGTTCCCGGCCCAGCGCTGCCTGGCCTGCTTCGCCCTGCTCGGCGGGGCGCTGCTGTGGGTGCTCGCCGAGCTGCGTGACCCCGGGCTGGTGTTCTGGACCGCGCTGGCGTGCTGGCTCGTCCTGGCTCCGGCCACGACCCTCACGGCGTCCATCTGCTTCGCCCACCTGCGCGACCCGGCCCGCACGTTCGGGGCGGTTCGCCTGTGGGGGACGGTCGGCTGGGTCGCGCCCGGTCTGCTGCTCGGTTGGTGGTTCAGCGACCCCGCGCTCTTTGCCAGTCTGCTTGTCTGGCTCCGCCCCCAGGCCCCGGCGAGCGAGCTGGCCGACTCGCTGCGACTGGCCGGACTGCTGGCGTGGGTGCTGGCGTGTTACGCCCTGACCCTCCCTCACACACCGCCAACGGGCGCGCGGGGCAGGGGGCGCCGGTCCTGGCTGGCGCCGCTCGCCGCCCTGCGGCTGCTCCGCCGCCGGCCCGTGGCGGTCTACTGCGTGTGCGCCCTCGGCCTGTGTGCGGCCGTCCCGTTCAACAGCCTGGTCACTCCCCTGCTGCTGCGGCACCACCTGCACATCCCGCAGGAGTGGATCAGCCCCACCCTCACGCTCGCCCAGAGCATGGAGATCGTCACCCTCGGCCTGCTGCCGTGGCTGCTGCTGCGCCTGGGCGTGCGGGGAACGATGACGCTGGGCCTGCTGGCGTGGGTAGCCCTGATGGCGGTGCTGGCGCTGGGCGAGCCGCCCGAGCTGGTGGTGGCGGCCCTCGGTCTGAACGGGGTGTGCGTGTGCTGCTACCTGGTGGCGGGTCAGGTGTTCGTCAACAGCCAGGCCGGGATGGACGTGCGCAGCAGCAGCCAGTCGTTGCTGGCATTCGTCAATGGGACCGGACTGCTCATCGGCAACCTGCTGGTCGGCCTGGTACGCGAGCTGGTCAACGGCGCCTTCCTGCCGACTTTCCTGACGGGCGCGGTCGTCGCCGGCACGGCCCTCGCCGTCTTTGCGGTCGGCTTCACCGATCCGACCGAAACCCCAGCGGGGCCGGTTCCGGACGTGCTGCCGCCCCACGGACTTGTGCCGGCCCAAAAGATATCCTAGAATCGCGCAACGCCATGTTCAGGACAGGTTGGTCATCTGTCCTCGGAACAGTCCGGGCAGAAGACGGTGCGCGCGTCCGGCTGCACCTCCTCCCCGCCGCGCCAGCCCAGCTAACCGTTACCTGGTGCTCACGGCACTCCTGGCGGTGACCTCATGCTCTCCCCTGGCCTGGACACGACCGAACGCGCAGGCGAGGCTCCGTTCGGGCGACAAACTACCTCCCGGCCACGTCGCTTCACGGCCGAACCGCCCGCCCGCCCGCCCGCGGGCCGCCGCTGGTGGCTCGCGGTCGCCGGCCTGGTGGTGCTGCACATCAGCCACCCGGCGACCTGGACGCCGGGCGCCGAGCCGCTCTGGTATCCGCCGGTCGGACTGGGTCTCGCCCTGACCGCGTGGCTTGGGCTGCGGGCCGCCGTCCTGGTCGGTCTCGACGCCTTCCTGGTCGGCGTGCTGACACCCCCGCCGGGTTCGCCTGTCCTCGTTCCGGCGACCGAGGCGCTCCTCCTGGGCGGGGAGGTGGCGCTGGCGTGGTGGTGTTACGCGGCGTGGGCGGGCGGTTCCAGGCGGATCCACGATCCGCGCTCCGCGACGACGTTCGTGATCCTCGTCCCCGGGGCGGCCGCGGGGCTGGCGGGCGGGTTACTGGCACTGGTCCGGTTGTCTTCCGGCGACGCCGCCGGCACGCTCGGCGGCGTCGCCGCGTCGGTGTGGCTGAGCCACGCCCTGGGCATCCTGATCCTCGCGCCGGCCCTGCTGGACCTGGTCACGCCGTGGCTCGTCCGCCGGGGGCTGGCGATTCCCGACCCGGCCGAGAGTCGTCCGGGGGTCGAGTCTCCGCTGCGCTGGTCGCGCGGAGGGGCCGTGGAGGCGGGGGGACTCGCCCTGGCGGCCGCGGTTCTGGGCGGAGTGCTGGCCGCGCTGCATGCCCACGCGGGGGAGGTCAACTGGCACCTGTGGGGGCTGCTGCTGCTCATCGTGGTGTGGGCCAGCCTGCGGCGCGGGCTCGCGGGCGGGGGCGCGGCGGCCAGCGCCGCCGCGCTGGTGGCGCTGGCGACGGCCGGCGTCCTGGGGGCGGGCGCGGCGGAAACGACCGCTCTGCGCGGAAACTTACTCGCCCCCTGCGCGACCGCCCTGCTCGTCGGCGCCTCGGCCGGCTGGATCCGCGCAAGTGAGACGCGGTATCGTCAGCTCGTCGGCCATCTGCCGGTGGTTCTGTACAGCGCCCGGCTGCATGTACACGCCGACCCCGCGGGAACCGCCTCCGGTTCGCTGCTGGAGGCGGAGGTGATCCTGGTCAGTCCGGCCAGCCGAGCCGTCCTGGGTTGCGACCCGGAAGCGCTGATCGGAGACTACCGCCTCTGGCTGGCCTGCGTTCATCCGGACGATCGGGAACTGCTCGTCGCCGCCCTGGGCCAGCTGTGGCTCCAGCGCCAGCCGATCCGCTGCGAGTACCGCCTGGGGGAGCGGGCAGTGGGGATCGAGGACCGAAAGGAGGGGAGCGATTCACCGCCCCCCTCGCCTTCCTCCCTGTCCACGGTCCACGATCCACGGTCCCCTTCCCGCTCCCCCCGCTGGGTCCGCGAAACCCTCGCCCCGCGCCACGACGAGGACGGGCGGATCGAGGGGTGGGAGGGAGTGGTGGAGGACATCACGGAGCAGCGGGCGCTGGCGTCGGAGCTGCGGCGAATGACGAGCATGCTGCAGGCGCTGGTCGCCCACATGCCGACGGGCGTGTTCTTCGTCCATGCCCCGACCGGCCAACCGCTGTTCGTCAACGCCCGCGCTCGCCAGCTCCTCGGTCGGCGCGAGGATCTCGCGGCCGGGCTCCCCCACCTGGCGAAGGTGTACCGGCTGCACCGGGCCGACGGCACCCCCTACCCGTGGGAGGAACTGCCCGTCAGCCGCGCCCTGCGCGACGGCATGACGTCGATGCGCGACGACATCGTGGTACACCGGCCGGACGGCCGGCGCATCCCGCTGGTGACGTGGGCGGCCCCCGTGGACCTGACCGGCCCCGGCAAGGGCGACGGCGCCGTCTGGGTGCTGGAGGATCTGACCGCTCTCCGCCAGGCCGAGGCCGCGCACCAGGAAGCCGAGGGGCGGCTGCGGACGATCATCCAGACCATGGCCGAGGGACTCCTCGTCCTCGATGCCCGCGGCGCCGTGATCGAGTGGAACCCGGCCGCGTCCGCCATCCTCGGCGTCAGGCCGGAAGAGATGCCGCGCCAGGTCGGGCTGGGAGCCGCGGGAGGCTGCGTGCGCGAGGACGGCGCGCCGCTGCCGGACGAGGAGCGGCCGGACCGGGTCGCGCTGCGCACCGGCGTGCCGGTCCGGGACGTGGTCCTCGGCCTGCCCGTCCCTGCCGACCGTCCCTCCGCCAACGGTGCTGTCGTCGGGCGGCCTTCGACCTCGGCCTCCCGGGCCGCGGACCTCCGCTGGCTCCTCGTGAGCGCCGTTCCGCTGCCGCCCGCAGGCGGCGCGGGACGGGTGGTTGTGACGTTTGTCGATGTGACGGCGCAGCGCCGGGTCGCCGAAGATCTTCGCCGGGTGCAGCGGCTGGAACTGGTGGGCCGGCTGGCGGGTGGCGTGATTCACGACCTGAACAACCTGCTGACAGTCGTGATGACGCTGGCGGAACTGGTGCGCCACAACCTGCCCGACGGACATGCGGCCGCCGCCGACCTGCGCCGGATCAGCCAGGCGGGGGAGCAGGCGGCCCAGCTCGTCGGGCAGCTGCTGGCGTTCGGCCGCGAGCGGCGCCTTGGCCGCCCGCCGGATCGACGTGGACGCGGTGGTGCGCCAGTCGCTCGACCTGCTGCGCGTGTCCCTGCCCGAGCGGATCGAGCTGAAGGCGGACCTGCGAGCGGGCGCGGTCGGCGCGCTGGCGGACGAGTCCCAGCTCCAGCAGATCCTGATGAACCTGTGCCTCAACGCCCGCGACGCGATGCCCCGCGGCGGACGCCTGACCGTGGAGACGGCCGCGGAACACGCCGCCCCGAACGGGTCCGGGGTCGGCTGGTGGGTGCGGCTGACGGTGGCCGACACGGGTGAGGGGATGGACGGCGACGTGCGGGCGCACCTCTTCGATCTGTTCTTCACGACCAAGGAACGCGGCAGTGGGCTGGGGCTGGCGGTGGTGAAGCAGGTCGTGGATCACTTCGGCGGGCGGATCGCGGTCCACAGCCGGCCCGGCGCCGGGACACGCTTCGACGTCTGGCTGCCGGCCCCGGCGGAACCCGGCGAGCCCCCCCGCGCCGACGGCTAACGGCGCGCGGTCAGAACTCCGTTAGGGTACGAGCCCGTCCCGCCCGGCGCTCTCGCTCAGAGTCGGTGCGCGAACCTCTCCCCCTGGCCCCCTCCCCTGCCAGGGGAGAGGTTCGCGCACCGACTCTCAGAACTACCGGACCAATCGCGACGAGCCGGAAGCGTCAGCGCCGGCTTTGTCAAAACTTCCGTCGCTGACGCTTCTGGCTCGTCGCGGTTGGTCCGCCAGTGCTTAGCCGGCTGCGGTGCCGCCGGTGCTGGCCGCTGCTGCCCGCGGCACCACGGCGACGGCCGGCAGCGCCGGGCCGATCAGGTCCACCTCCACCCCCTGACACACCAGACGCGGGTGCCCTTCCCGCTCGCGGTCCTTCTGCCAGCTCGCTACCAGGTGGTCCCACGACAGCGGCAGCGCCGCGAACATCAGCCGCTTGACGTCCAGCGGCGGCCAGGCCGGGGCCGGCTCCCAGCCCGCCGTGCGCGGCAGCACCCGCCCCGGCTGGTCCACCAGGTCGTAGTAGATCGCCGTCCCGTGCCGCCGGTCTACCCACAGAGCCAGCCCGGTGCGCGTGATGTCGTAAGATGCCACGGCCGGCGGCAGGTTCGTCTGCACCTGCTCGCGCACCAGGTCCACGCCGGCCAGCTTGTACACCGTCGCCAGGGCCGTGTTCAGCGCCGCCGCCTGCTCCTCCGTCAGCTGCCCGAGCCACCCGGCGTCGCGGACGTGCGCCACCAGCCACCCGGCACACTCCTCGAACCCCAGCCACACCGCCCGCTCCGGGTGCCCGCCGTGCGTCAACTCGGCCCCGATCCGGTTCGACGACAGCACGACCCGGCCGACTGCCAGCCCCTGCCCCTGCCAGCTGATGCTCTGATTGAGCAGGAACACCAGCTCGCGCGTGATGAACTGCCGGAACGCCTCCTCGACCTCCTCCAGCGCCAGCCGGCACGCCCGCGACCGGCGCCAGTTCCCGGTCACCCGCGCCCAGCGCTCCGCCTTGCGCAATTTGGTGTACAGCTTCGGCACCGTGCCGGAGTGGAACCCCGGGCGGAGGAGCCGGCGCACCGTCTCGCCGTGCGACCCGAGCACGACCGACCGCAGCGCCCGCGGGCGATTGGCTCTATAAAGACTCCAACTCTCCTTCATCTCCCAGAAGAGGAACCCGAACACGTCCGGCAGGTGGAAGATGATCAGCCAGCCGAACACCAGCGCGAAGGCCCGCAGCGGAGTCGGCCAGTTGCCGATGGCGCCGGGCAGCCAGGCGAGCAGGAACAGCGTCAGCGGGGCCATGAATTTGGCCGCCAGGTACGACACCGGCGCCTTGAGTGGGTTGTACCCGGGCTCGATCAGCACCACCATGATGAATCGCAGCAGGTACGCGATCGGGAACCAGACCAGTCCCAGGACCGTCCGCACCACCAGCGACACCCGCCCCTCGCCGCTGCGAAACCACAGCCACTCGTCGATGGCGAACAGGAACGACTCGACGGCGTCGGTGATCTGCTTGAAGACGCGCGTCACCAGATGGACCAGGCCGGGGATGAGGCCGGCCCGAAGCAGCTCGAAGGCCCGGTAGAGGATCTGGTTGGCCGCCTCGCTGGCCGCGTGCCCGACGCGCGAGTTGAGCAGCAGATACGCCAGCGCGAACACGCCCAGCTTCCCGATCAGGGTGTTGAACGGCTCGGGGTAGAAAAACCAGAGCAGGATGCACACTACCAGCGGCTTGAACACGTACCAGTAGAACAGCTGGAACAACCAGCTGGTGACGATCCGGCGCAGCGCCGGGATTTGCACCAGCCGGATCGGCCACTCGATCAACGCGACGCGTGCCGCACGGGACGCCTTCCGCACGGCGCGGCGGCACTTGCGGCGGAACACGGCGTGGTGCAGCAGGGTGAACAGGAACACGCCCAGCAGGGCGAGAACCGGGTAGTAGATGTACCGCGGCGGGCTCCAGTGTTCGACCCGGGCCAGCTGGGCCGGGGCCGGCAGCATCCCCCACACGCCCCCGGCCGCCTCCCCCACCAGGCCCGCGACTGCCGTCGGCGGGGTGGCCGGATCCAGGGTGATGGCCAGCGGTCCGTCCACGAACAGTCCGATCACCGCGATCGCCATCTCCAACAGCATCCACGCTCCGCCGAACGGCAGCAGGACGTAGCGCATCAGCAGCCGGCCGGTCTGCGTCCCGAAGCTCAGCGCGGTCGTCCGCTCCAGCATGCGCATGTAGATCTCGCTCGGCCGGTAGACGCCGTCGAGCAGGGTGGCGAGCCGGCGGTCGAGGCGCAGCAGCGGGTCGCCGCGGATGAATTCCTGCGGGTCGCTCAGGTCCGGGAGCTTGAGCTGGTTGCGCGAGATGGCGTCGCGCAGGTCGCTGTACGTCAGGTAGCCGAACGCGGTGATGCGGTCGAGGATCTCCTCGATCAGCTTGTTGAACGCGGTCCGCTCCGGCGCGTTCTCCGGCTGCAGCCCGACGTCGTGCAGGGCCGTCGCCAGGACCGGCCGGAACTTCGCCCGCAGCCGCTCCTCGCACCCCTGCAGGGCCGACAGCAGCAGGCTCCCGAAGTGCTGCCGGTCGGCGTCGGACAGACGGGCCATCGTCAGGCGCTGCGCGGCGGCGCGCAGGTGCTTGATGACCAGGACGGACCGCTGACTCGGCAGCGGCCGCTTGATCGGCTTGCGCCCGGCCGACAGCGCCCACTCGACGAGGTCGAGGGCGTAGAGGTCGCGCTCGTAATCCAGGCAGGTCTTTTGCAGGTCGAACAGCAGGGCGGCCTCGACCGGGTAGGCGCCCTGGTCCGCCTTGTCGAGCAGGGCCGGCAGATCCTTCATCCACTCGCCCGCCTCGGCGTCGGTCAGCTGCAGGGCGGATTGCAGCCGGGTGGCGAGGCGCTGGAGGTACTGGACCGCCTCGGCCCGGGTGCCGAACGACAGCGACCCGGGCGCGACCCGGGCGGCGCGCATGCGCAGGATCGTCGCCCGGACGAGGTTGCCGGTCCGGGCGGCCCGCTCGGACGCATGAACGAGCTTCCAGTAATACTCCTGCGACTCGTCCGGGCGATCGGTTGTGCCGAGACCGGACGGGTCGGGAGTGCCCGCCAGGCGCGTCTGCTGGAACAGCGCGTCGGCATCGACGTCCTGACCGAGGATGCCCTCGACACGCTCGAAATCGCGGATCCCCGGGAAGTAGATCGGCAGCAGGTCGGGGGCGAAGTGGCGGAGGTCGTAGTAGACGGCCACGAACTCGACGTAGACGGCGCGCTCGTCGGCCTCGGGGAGGAGGTACTGGTCCTGGGTGAGGACGGCCCGGATCTCCTCGAACTCGACCTGGCCAATCTGCTCGATCCGCGCTCGGATGTCGGCCAGGGTCAGCCGGCCGTCGCTGTAGCGCTCGCCGAGGGAGGCGTGGATCTTCGCGTGGAACAGCCGCTGCCAGTACCGCAGCAGGAGCCCTCCGGCGTCGCCGACGGTGAGTTCCTCGAACGACGGGCGGACGAGCAGCAGAACGGTCGGCGGCAGGAGTTGATCGGACTCGAGTTCGAGTTCCTCCTGCTCGACATGGCGGAAGAGGATCTGCCGATCGACGACGCACGACTGCCGGTGCGGGACGCGCCACAGCAGGGTCGGGAGTTTGAGGACTTCCTGAATGACCCGCTCGAGGACGCGCTGCGAGACGAGGACGGCGGCGGGGTCGGCGTGGCGCAGGATCTGTTGCAGCTCGAGCAGTTTCATCGTCCCTCCAGAGAGGTGCGCGAGGCCCGTCCGGATGTGCGCCGCGGCGCACCCTCAATGTACCGCAACCGGACGACGCGGGACACGGGAAATGTACCACGCGGCCGGCGCGTCGGCGTGCCGCCAATCAGGAGGTGAGGGCGGTAGTGAGGAGGAGGGATTCGGCCCCCGCCCGCGCCGCAAGCGCGCCCGTCGCTGGCGCTGCGGGCTGGTCAGTCTCCCGGTCCGGCCTTCCCGACGGGCTGGCCGGACCACGTCGCGAAACTGGGCTGAGCCTTGATGACCTGCAGGGAGCGGTTGAGGATTTCCCCCGGCGTGCCGACCGCCGGGACGGACACCAGCTTTCCGGCCCGCGCGTAGTACGCTGCCAGCGGCCGGGTACTCGCCTCGTAGGCTTGCATGCGGACACGGATCGACTCGGGGCGGTCGTCGTCGCGCTGTACCAGGGCCGCGCCGCAGCCGTCGCAGATATCCTCGACGCGAGGCGGCCGGGTGGTGACGTGGTAGACCTTCTGGCAGACCGGGCAGGTGCGGCGGCCGCTCAGGCGAGCCACCACTTCTTCCAGGGAAACCTCGTAGTTCAGGACCAGATCGAGACTCAGCCCCAGGTCGGTCAGGATGCCGTCGAGCGCCTCCGCCTGGGCGAGGGTGCGGGGGAAGCCGTCGAGCAGGAACCCGCCCCGGCAGCACAGGCACCGCGACCGCTCGCGCACCAGCTCCACGGCCACCTCGTCCGCCACCAGTTCGCCCCGGTGCATCGCGTCCAGCGCCGCCCGCAGGGCCGGGCTCGGGTTCGTTTCGCACTTCGCCGCGCGGAACAGTTCGCCGGTGGACAGGTGGCAGGTGCCCAGGGTCCGCGTCAAAAGTTCCGCCTGCGTCCCCTTCCCGGCCCCGGGTGGGCCGAGCAGCACCAGCCGGTACGGGCGGCCGTAGGGCATCGGTTCGCAGGGAACGCTTCCGGCCTGGAGCCAGGCCGCCTGGTTGTGTTGTGACGTCATCATCTCTTCCTCTGGACAGCCGCCATTGGTCCCGCAGCCTGCAAGGGCGTGGGCAGAGCAACGGCGCGGCTGCCGCGTCGGCGCTCGACCCTCCAAATGGGTTCCGCCAGCCCGGCCTTCCTGCGTCGGCCCGCGTCGCGCCGCGGCGAGGCGGGCCGACGCAGGGAGCGGCGTCGAACCACTCTGTGGGTTGTACAACCAGGCGGCCCCAGCGTCCCCGTCCGAACCGCGGACGGCCCGGCCCGCAACCGCACCAGCCCCTTGCCGCGGCAGGCAAGTTCCCCCGGGCGTGAGCTATAGTTGCGCCGGAGGCGGGTGCTGTCCGCGCCGGCCGGCCCGCTGGAACCGGAGAAGCGCATGCCCGAGCGTAAGCGGTTGGGGGAAATCCTCGTCGATTTGCGGGTGCTGACCGACGCGGAGCTGGACCAGATCCTGACGGCCCTCCGGCGGCGAAGGGACCAGACCAAGTTCGGCCGGATGGGACGCGACATGGGGCTGTTGCGCGAGGAGCACATCCTCGCCGCCCTGGCCGTGCAGATGGACATGTTCCCCCGCATCCGGGAGATGAGTCTGGGCCGAGTCCTCGACGAACTCCAGCAGCCCGCCCCGCCGCCCCCGGTATCGGTTGCGCGGGCCGCGCGCCGCGGGGGGCGCAGGAAGAACCCCTGAGACCGCCGGTCACACCCAGCCCTGGAGCAAATACTCGAGGGTCTTCGCCCAGACCTCCAGCGCGTCGTCGCCCTCGGGGTCGGTCAGCGGGCCATCGCCCTCGGCGAGGGCCGGCCGCGGCCCGTCAACGCGCAGGCGTACCACCGTCGTCCCGTCCGCCCGGAACCTCTCTCCCGCAGGCGAAATCGTCAGGCAGTGGCACAGGCTCTTCCGCGCCTTCAGCGCGCAGTGCCGGGCCGCCTCGCCCGCCGCGGGCACGCGGGCCAGCCCCACCGTGCCGTTGGCGATCTGCTCGCGCAGCAAGGTTTCCAGCAGCGCGTACTCGTGCTGGAGCGGGACCGCATCGCCAGAGCCGAGGAGGAGGAAATCGAACCGGAGGGCGTCCGCGCTCAGCCACTCCGTCAGCCGCCGGACGGCCGCACACAGCAGACCGAGGACCAGCACCACGCGCTGCCACGGCAGCTCGGCGTCCTTGTAGCGCGCCTGCACCAGGCCGTCGGACAGGACGAAGACGAAGGTGCGCCGGCGGCGCAGGAACTGGTTCTCGTCCCGGGCGTAGTAGAGCAGCTCGTCGCGCAGGAACTTGATGTCGAACAGATCCGGCCGGTCGTCCTGCTCCATGAACGCGAGCTGCGAGTGGAGCAGGCTCTCGACGGTGCCGCGGGTCGAGAGCGACGAGAACCCGCCGACTGGGTAGGTATCCTCGTCCAGCACACGCGTCGGCACTTCCTGGCGGTTGGCGCGCGGCCGGACGCGGTGCCGTGGGAGGGCCGCCTCGAGCAGGTCGGCAGCCCGCACCACCTGGCGGAGGGCGACCCGCTGGCCGAGGTCGTTCAGGGCGGTGCCGTGCTCCAGCTCGAAAACGTCCTCCGGGGCGAGCATCTCCTGGACGCGGCGGGCGGCCGCCGTCAGCCCCTCGTAGAGATCCACCAGGACCGGAAACGTGCCGTCCTGGGTAAGCGTCTCGTCCGCCTCGTCGAGCAGACGGTCCGGCGGTTCCCGGAGCAGCCCCTTGATGACGGCCGGGCTGAGGTGAACGCCGCCGAACCGGGCCCGCTCGCGGAACTGGTTGACGACAAACGCCAGCCCCCGGGCCTGATCCCGCCCCTGGTAGCGGCGCAGGGCGTCGCCGGCGCGCTCGAAGGAGTGGTCGGCATACGCCTTGCCCAGGACGTGGTCCTCGTAGGCGCGGGCCAGCGCCGGCGGCAGTCCCGGCATGCGCTGGCCGCGGGCCTCGTGCCGCGCCCCCTGGTCGAGGGCGAAGGCGGTGTGGCCGAGGTCCGCAACGAACCCGACCGGCGGCAGCGGCAGCCCCGCCGAGGCGATTTCCAGGGTCCACTCCAGAACGCGCCCGACCGTTCCCGGCGTGGGGAGGAGGATGTGTTGCAGCCGCAATCCCTGAAGGACGAAACGACGCGCCTGGTCCAGGTCGCGCAACTCGGAAACGCTCATCGGGGGTTCCGTCGTGGATAATCGGGGCGTCGCCCCGCTTCCCATTACCGCAGGAGGGGGCTCCGGCCCCCGAGTTACCTTGAAAACTCGGGGGCCGGCGCTCTCTCCTACGGGGTCTTGAAACTGCTTCCAGGCCGCAAGCGGCACGAAAAACCGCCGTCGCCGCGCCTCACGTGGTCGCGCCGGCCGGCCGCCCCCCGCCCGGACGCGGCATCTGACGGGCGCCCGCGCGGCGCTGGAAGTCCAATTCGAGCACGCCGTAGGTGTTCTCGTGCGCCTGCACGACCCCGATGAGGGCGTTCATCAAACGCTTGGCGGTGTAGAAGTTCATCACGACCCGGTGCGACAGCTTGATCGGCTCGGTCGGGTTCGGCGCCATCTGCGTGTTCAGGCCGAAGTCGAGGACCAGTTCCTCGGGGGTGACGCTCACCCGGCAGAAGTTCGTGTACACCGTGGACAGCTGGCTGTAATCGGTCGGAAACTGCGGCGCCTGCTGCCCTTCGGGGGTGGTCGCTGCGGGTTTCGGTTCGTCGGCCACTGCGGTGCTCCTCTCAATCGCTACTTCGGTACGGCCCGGGCGACTCTGAGACCGTCCTCCCGGAGATGCCGGGCCTGATGTGAAAAGCGGGGTCCGACCTCGGACCCCGCCGGACAGGGCTTAGTATGAGGGGGAGGGCGCCCAGGATCAATCATTTCCCACGCGGATTTTCAGATCCTCGCGCCCCAGGGCGCGTTGCAGTGCGAGCGGCCACTCCCACCGGGCCGATTCGGCCGCGTCGCCCACCTGGAGCGTCACGCGCCGCGGGAACGCCAGCGCCACCGCCTGCGGGGTGTCGAGGACTCGGAGCACGTTCAGGAACGTCGGCCCCTGGCGGTGGGAGGCCGGCAGGTCGCGCAGCACGAAGCGCGTCACCGCCGGCTCGAACAGGCCAGCGTACAGCGCCACGCCGGCCGCCTCGCCCTTGCCCTGCAGCCAGACCGGCACGCCCTTGAGGTCCGCGACCCCGCGCAGCGCCGCCAGCGCGCGACGCACGTCCCAGACGCGCTGGCCGTCGAGCGTCTGCCCGAGCAGGGCGTACCGGCGGCGAATGTGGGTGTCCGCCTTCGTCCCTGCGGCGCTCCAGCGCGTCGGCCCGATCCCGCGCGGCGCCACGACTGCGAACGACCAGCGGGCGGACTCCAGCGTGCGGCGGTTGCGCTCGAACGCCTGCGGGTCGGCGTCCACCTTCCCCTCGACCTGCAGGGTCCGCTGGAACGCCGGGCCGAGTTCGCGTACCCACTCCTGCCACCCGGCCTCGTCCACCACGTTGACCTGCACCAGCGTCGGCCGCCCGACCTTCTCGGCCGTCACAAGCCACAGCCGCAGCCTCACCCCCTCCTCACTGGTGAAGTCAAATGCCCGCAGCCGCACGCCCTGATGCTTCACCTCCTCGGCCGGTCGGGCGTCCAGCGCCGGGGGGGCGGCCGGCCAGCCGCGGAAAACCTTCTCTTGCAGCGCCTTCATCAGCTCCTCGCGCCGGGCCGGCCACCACGTCCGGGCAACCGCGGCGACCTGCGGCTGCTCGACCCGCGCGGGTTTGAGGAACACCTCATGGACGATCGGGTTGATCGCGTCCTCCGGCAGCCGATCGAACACCTTCAGCCGTTGCGGCTCCAGGCGCGGCCGCTCCGGCTGGGCGACCTCACCCGGTTCCCCCTTGAGCCAGCGGTTCATCCACCGAAACGCTCCGGCGCGCAGCTCCGGCGTGTCCTTGTGCGGCCCTGCCGTCTCCAGCAGAGCGAAGCGGTCGGCCGCGCCGTAGAGGGCGTAGATCTTCCGCACCTTGTCGGCAAGGCGCCGGTAGCCGGGAACGGGGAAGATGGCGTCCGCGTCGCTGTTGCCCAGCAGGAGCGGGCGCGGAGCGCACAGGGCGGCGACGAGCGGGAAGTCCCAGCGATACGTATTGACCATGTACATGCAGTCGCAGTGCCCGTCGATGACGCCGTTCCGATAGCGCGGCGTGAGACCCTCGACGACGTGCGCCTGCAGGTCGGCGATGCCGGCCACCGGGATGATGCACTGCGGTCGGTCGTCGGCGGCCGCCACCCACCAGCTCGTCGCGCCGCCGCCCGATCGCCCGGTCACGCCGAGGCGCTTCGGATCGACCTCCTTGCGCGTCTCCAGATAATCGAGCGCCCGCATTGCGTTCCAGCACTCGATGCCGGCCGGCGTGTACCCGAGCGCCTGCCACCACCACATGCCGAGGTTGTGCGTCCCGTGGTGCAGCCCGCGGCTCTCGCCGAACTGGAGCGTGTCCACGATGAGGCAGACGTACCCGTTCTCGGCAAACCATGCCGGGTGATGCTGGTAGTTGACGCGCCCGCCGAATGACACCCCCTTGACAATCGTCCCGGCGTGGCCGCACACGTACAGGACCGCGGGGGCGGGCAACTTCGCCTTCTTCGGCAGGTAGAGGTTGGCGCTGACGTACAGCCCGGGGATGGACTGGAAGTGGAGGTTCTCGACAGTGAAGTGATCCGTCACGACCTTGCCGGTGATGACGGGCTTGAGGTCGGTGCGAGGCGGAAGCGGCCACAGGCTCATCATCTCCAGGAACTGGCGCCGCAGCTCGGGGCGACGCTTTTCCCAGTCGGCGCGGTCCTTCACGTCGGCGAGACAGCGGTCGGCGATCTGCTGCACCTGTGCCCGGAAGGAGGCGTCGAGCAGGCGGTCGCCGCGGGTGAGGTCGGTGCGGGCCGGCCCGGGCGGTTGGGCGAGCACGCTGACGGCCAGGCAGGTTGCGGACAGGAGGGAGAGCATGGGACTCCTCGAACGTTGGAGGCCAGGGTTGCGAACAGGCAACCGGGCGCGCGGTTGCGACCAGATCCCCCACGGACCGTTTCTCGGTTCAGGGTAGGGCAGACGGCGCCCCGAACAAGGTGTCCGCGTGCTGCGCACGCCTTGTTGCAGCGGAGGTGGCTACCAGCCGCGAGCGTCAGCGCGCGGGGCGGACCGCGCGCTGACGCTCGCGGCTGGTAAATGAACCACAGGCGCGCCCCGTTGGTTGAGGCAAGAGCGGGGTCGTAAGATATTCTGCGGAAGGGCGACGGAACCGACGACCGCACGCAACCCACCGGAGGACGGGGTGATGACGACGCTGGCGACTTTCTCCTCCTATCTGGACGCCGCCCGCGAGGCGGCGCGCCGCGGCGCGGCCGCGCTGGAGGGGTGGCGGAAACGGTTTCGCGTGCAGGAGAAGGCGCGCTTCGACCTCGTCACCGACGCCGACCTCGCATCGCAGCAGGCCATCTACTCCTACCTCGGCGAGCGATTCCCGGACCATGCGTTCCTCGGCGAGGAGGACGCCGCCTCGCACCAGCGGCCAGGCCCGGACGCCCCTCCAACGTGGATCGTCGATCCGCTCGACGGCACGACGAACTACGTCCACGACTGCCCGCTGTACTGCGTCTCGATCGGTTTGCAGGTGGCGGGCGAGCTGGTCGCAGGGGTGGTCTACGACCCGTCGCGTCAGGAGATGTTCGCCGGCGCCCGCGGCCTCGGAGCCTGGCGGAACGACGAACGCATCCAGGTGAGCGGCGCGACACGCCTGGAGGAAGCGCTGCTCGCGACCGGGTTTCCGCCCGACCTGCGCGGGCAGGAACGCACCCTCGACTGGTGGCGCTTCTTCTCGCTGCGCACGCGCTCGCTGCGCCGCACCGGCTCGACCGCGCTGAACATGGCGTATGTCGCTGCCGGCCGGTTCGACGGTTACTGGGCCTTTGACAATCACGTCTGGGACGTCGCCGGCGCGGCGCCGATCGTGAGTGAGGCCGGCGGGGTGCTGACGAACGTGGACGGCACGCCCTACGACCCTTACACGCCGGACGCCCTTGTCAGCAACGGCCCGCTCCACCCGGTCCTGCTCGAGGCATTCCGCGCCGGGTCTACCTGGCCTGGATAGCGCACGGGCGCGGTTAGCCGGACCGTGCGTCATCCGGGCTAGCGGACCAACCGGCCTGACGCCGCCGAGCCGGAAGCGTCAGCGCCGGCTCTGTCCAAGCTGCCGGCGCTGACGCTTCCGGCTTGTCGCGTTTGGTCCGCCCGTTTCAGGTGAGGGATTGACGCGGCCGCTTCCCGCGCTTACGCTTCGGGCTCGGACGGAACGATTGCGGCGGCGTTTGGTCCGGTAGCTCGAAGGACAGCCATGACGGTTCTGGTCTTTACCCTGCTCGTCTGGCTCGGCTCGCTGACAGCTGGTTTCCTCGGAGCCCTCACCGGGCTGGGCGGCGGCGTCGTGATCGTGCCGCTCCTGGTGCTGGTCTTCAAGGTCGATCTCTACTACGCCGTCGGTGCCTCACTCGTCTCCGTCATCGCCACCTCTTCCGGGGCCGCTTCCGCCTACGTCAAGGAAGGCTACTCCAGCATTCGCATCGGCATGTTTCTGGAGATTGCCACCACCTGCGGCGCCCTTGCGGGCGCCTTGCTGGCGGCGATCGTTCCCACCGACGCCATCTCGATCGTCTTCGGGGTGGTGTTGCTGCTGTCGGCCTATCTGTCCAGCAGAGCGGGGGCGGAGGAATCCGGAACTGCTCCGCCCGATCGGCTGGCGACCCAGTTACGGCTCGCCGGGGTTTATCCCACCGCGGAGGGATGGAAACGTTACCGCGCTCGCCGCGTGCCGCTCGGCTTCGGCTTGATGTTCATCGCAGGCAGCCTTTCGGGGATGCTCGGCATCGGCTCGGGAGCGCTCAAGGTGCTCGCCATGGACCAGGCGATGCGCCTCCCCTTCAAGGTCTCCACGGCGACGAGCAACTTCATGATCGGCGTGACGGCGGCGGCCAGCGCGGGCGTCTACCTGAGACGCGGGTACATCGATCCGGGGTTGGCGATGCCGGTCACGCTTGGGGTGCTGCTCGGCTCGCTCCTTGGGGCACGGCTGTTGCCGGTCGCAAGGACAAAGGCCCTGCGCATCGTGTTCGCAGGGGTGATCCTCGCGCTGGGTGTGCAGATGATCTGCAAGGGCCTGACGGGAGCACCATGACATGAGCGAAGAACAACCGCCGCCCGGCGATGAGCGGATTGAGCAACTCCTCGGAAATCTGCTGCGGGCAGGCGTGCTGCTGTCGGCAGCGGTGGTACTGCTGGGCGGGGTCATCTTCCTTGTCCGCCACGGTGCGAAGGAGGTCGATCTGCGGGTCTTCCGCGGCGAGCCCGCCGCTCTGCGCTCCCCGGTAGGGATCGTCGAGGAAGCTCTCGACTTCAGTGGTCGCGGCCTGATCCAGCTTGGGCTGCTGCTGCTCATCGCCACGCCGGTGGCGCGGGTACTGTTTTCGGTCTGCGCCTTCGCGCGCGAGCGCGATTTCCTCTACGTCGTCTTCACGCTTATCGTGCTCGCCGTGCTGCTCGGCAGTCTGTTCCTTGGCGGATCGTGAGCGGGGCAAGATCCTTGCCGGCTCCTTCCGGCTCGTCAGGGGGGCGGTAGTCCTAGCTCTGGGCGGCCACCGGGGCGACCCGGGGCGTCTCCTCCTCGCGCGGCGGCGCCTCGTGCGGGTGGGCACGCTTCTCGACCGCTTGCCGCAGGGCGATGCGGTTGAGCACCTGCAGGAACGCCAGCGCGCTCGCCTCGATGATGTCCGTACTCACGCCGCGGCCGCGGTACGACTTGCCGTTGTACTGCGCCTCGACCGTCGCCTCACCCTGGGCGTCCTCGCCGACCGTCACGCTGCGGACGTAGTAGTCACACAGCGTCACGTCGATGCCGGTGATCTTCTCGATCGCCGTGAACACCGCGTCTACCGGCCCGTCGCCGACCGACGCCTCGCGGAAGATGCGGCCCTCGTTGTGCCACAGGCACACCGCCGCCGATGGGATCGTCCCCGACCCGGCATTGCACGTGACCGCCTCCAGCGTCCACAGCGCTGGTCCCTTGTGGATCTGCGCCTCCGCCAGCGCCTCGATGTCGGCGTCGTAGATCACCTTCTTGCGGTCGGCGAGGGACTTGAACCCCTCGAAGACGGCCTGCAACTGGTCCTCGTTAAGGTGATAGCCCAGGTCGCGGATGCGCTGGCGCAGGGCGTGGCGGCCGGAGTGCTTGCCCAGCACCAGCTCGGTGCGCGAGATACCGACATCCTCCGGCAGCATGATCTCGTAGGTGCGGCGCTCCTTGAGCATGCCGTCCTGGTGGATGCCGGCCTCGTGGGCGAAGGCATTCTGGCCGACGATCGCCTTGTTCCGCTGCACCTGCAGGCCGGTGACGTGCGACACGATCCGGCTCGTCGGAACGAGCCGCCGGGTGTTGACGGTCGTGTGCAGGCCGAAGTAGTCGCCGCGCGTCCGGACCGCCATGACGACCTCTTCGAGCGAGGCGTTGCCGGCCCGCTCGCCGATGCCGTTGATCGTGCATTCCACCTGCCGCGCCCCCTCCTTGAGGGCGGCCAGACTGTTCGAGACCGCCAGGCCCAGGTCGTTGTGGCAGTGGACGCTGAGGACGACCTTGTCGATGCCGCGGACGTGCTGTTTCAGGTGGCGGATGGCGGCCGCGTACTGCTCGGGGACGGCGTACCCGACCGTGTCGGGAATGTTGACCGTCGTGGCGCCGGCATCGACGACCGCCTGAACGACCTCGGCGAGGAAGTCGAACTCGGTGCGAGCCGCGTCCTCGGGCGAGAATTCGACATCCTCGACGTACCCCTTCGCCCGCTTGACGCCCTCGACGGCGCGGCGGACGATCTCCTCCTTGGCCATGTTGAGCTTGAACTCGCGGTGGATGGCGCTGGTGGCGAGGAAGACGTGGATGCGCGGTCGGGCGGCGTCCTTGAGGGCGGCGGCGGCACGGTCGATGTCCTCGGGGTGACAGCGGGCCAGGCCGCAAACGGTCGGCCCCTCGACCTGGCGGGCGATCGCCTGCACCGCCTCAAAATCGCCCGGCGACGCGATCGGGAAGCCCGCCTCGATGATGTCCACGCCCAGGTCGCGCAGCGCGAGCGCCACCTCCAACTTCTCCGCCAGGTTCATGCTGGCGCCCGGCGACTGTTCGCCGTCGCGCAGCGTCGTGTCGAAAATGATCAGGCGATCACCAGGGCTGGAGGCGGTCGTCATCGCAGCGAGCTTCCTCGAATGCGGCACGGCGGGAGGCGGTGCCTGGATCAGCGGGCGAGAACGAGGTTCCTATCCAAAAACGCAAAAACCCCGGAACCATCTGGTCCCAGGGCCACAATCCGCAACACGGTTTGTTCGTGCTCGATGCCGGCGTACCTGGGACCACTACCCCTCCAGGAGGAGCAGCAGACCGAGCAGGGGAAGTGCCAGCAAGGTTGTCATCGTGGTCCGACGCAGGGAGGGTTTTACTTTTTGACCCCGCCAGGATTGGGGCACAATCCTGGTAGTGCATGTAATGTAGAGAAGCGCACGCGGGAATGCAACCTAGAAATCACGAAAATCCGACGACTCAGCCCTTCCGCTCGATCAGCGACTGCGACTTGACGACGGTGTGTTCTCCCGGAAAGGTGTGGAACGTGGACAGGAACAGGCAACCGGCGCGGGCCTCGGCGGTGACGAATCCCAGGGGGGCGAGGGCGAGCCGGTGATTGGGCTGGAAGTTGTGCAGCAGCCCGCGCTTGGTGCCGTCGGCGAGGATCTCGTCGTGGACGTGCAGGAAGATCTCGGGCGTGAGCGTCTCGACCTGGAACGTGGTCTGGTAGCGGATGCCGTGCCCGCACTCCAGCCGGCCGCTGTGCTCGCCGCGCAGGCGGTAACTGAGCAGGCGGCGCGTCTCCGGCAAATCCTGGTCGCCGGCCGCGGCCACCTCGGTGAGGCGGACGTGGCGGTTCTCCCAGTTGAGGACGTGGCCGGTGCGCGTGATCCAGATGGTCAACTCGTAGTCCTCGCGGCGGACCTTGCGGCTCGCGAGGATCTCGAACAACTCCGGGTGCAGGGACCGGCCGTACAGCTGGAAAACCAGATCGCCCACACGCGGTCGGACGTAATCGACGTTCATGACCTGTTGACCCGAATGCTGTCGCCAACGGTTGCTCGTTCCCGCCGATTATAGGCGGGCGCCGCGGCGCTCACAACAGTTCTTCCCACCGCCCGAAGTGTCCACCGACGGGGGCGGGTTATAGCGTCCCGTCGTAATCTGACAAGGTGACAAGGTGACCGAAAGCCCACAGGGCGCCACCCGTGGGCTTGGCCGCCTTGTCAAAAGCCCCTTCGCGCCCTACGATTACTTTCTTTCCCTCGGGCCACACCGGAGCAAGGGGTCGATCATGGCCGTTCCGAAGAGACGAACCTCCCACTCGAAGCAGGGCATGCGGCGCAGCCACCACCGCATCCGACCGGCGCAGGTCCAGTATTGCAGCCAGTGCGGCGAGCAGGCGCAGCCGCACCGCGTTTGCTCCAACTGCGGCTACTACCAGGGCCGCGAAGTCGTTGCGCCGGAGAAAGAGGAGAAGTAACGCCATGCAGATTGCGCTGGACGCGATGGGCGGCGATCACGCTCCCGGTCCGATCGTCGTCGGCGCCGTGCAGGCCGTCGCGGCCGACCCAACCCTCCGTGTCACCCTCGTCGGCGACCGCGCCCAGATCGAACCCCTCCTCCCCTGGGACGCCCCCGGCCGCGACCGCCTGGACATCTTTCACTGCACCCAGGTGGTCGGCATGGACGAGACGCCGGTCACCGCCCTGCGCAAGAAACCCGACAACTCGATCAGCCGCTGCTGGGAGCTGCTCGCCCACCGCAAGGCGGACGCCCTCGTCAGCGCCGGCAACACCGGCGCGATGGTCGCCGGCGGGTTCCGCCTGCGCCTGTTCCTCAAGAACGTCCGCCGGCCCGGCATCGCCGCCGTCATGCCGACGCTGCGCGGCCCGTGCGTCCTGCTCGACGTCGGCGCCAACGTCCATCCCAAGCCCGAGCACCTGTACCAGTACGGCGTCATGGGCAGCATCTTCGCCCGCCACATCCTCCAGCGCGACCGCCCGACCATCGGACTGCTCAACGTCGGCTCGGAGGAGCAGAAGGGCCACGACCTGGCGAAGGAGACGCACGCTCTGTTCAACGTCAGCCCCCTGCGGGACCGCTTCGTCGGCAACATCGAGGGCCGCGACATCAACAAGGGCGCCTGCGACGTCATCGTCACCGACGGGTTCGTCGGCAACGTGGTGCTGAAGGTGTGCGAGGGCGTCTTCGATTTCATGATGAAGATGGCCGGCAAGGAACTCCTGGCGGCGCTGAGCACCGAGCGCGACCTCGCCCAGCAGGCGCTCAAGGCACTGGCGGACCGCTACGACTACCACGAGCACGGCGGGGCGCCGCTACTCGGCATCGACGGTATCTGCATCATCTGCCACGGGTCTTCGGGCGAGCGCGCCATCAAGAACGCGCTGGCCGTCGCTGCCCGGTACGCATCCGTCCGCCTCAACGCCCGGATCGTCGCGGAACTGGAGGCCGGCCCCGGCGGTGGCGAGGACGCGGACGAGCAAGCGTGAGAAGCCAGAGGGTAGAAGTCAGCTTAGAGCCCACGGGCTGCGTCTCGTGGTCCTTGTGCTTGCGACTCGGCCCACGGGACGCAGTCCGTGGGCTTCAAGGGCTCATGATGGCCAGGACTGCCTTTCTCTTCCCCGGGCAAGGCGCACAAGCGCTCGGGATGGGCAAGCAACTTTGCGCCACCCTTCCCGCCGCGCAGCGACTTTTTGACGACGCCTCGGCCGTCCTCGGCTACGACCTGCTCGCGGTGTGCGAGAGCGGTCCCGTCGAACGCCTCAACTCGACCGCCGTCAGCCAGCCCGCCATCTTCGTCGCCAGCCTCGCCGCTCTGGAGAGCTTGCGGGCGACCGAGCCGACGGCGGAGGCGAGCTGCGTCGCCGCCGCCGGACTGAGCCTCGGCGAGTACACCGCACTGGTCTTCGCGGGCGCGCTGAGTTTCGCCGACGGGCTGCGGCTGGTCAAGCGGCGCGGCGAGGCCATGCAAGCCGCCGCCGACGCCACGCCCAGCGGCATGGTCAGCGTGCTGGGGTTGGGGCAGGACAAGGTTGAGGAGTTGTGCGCCCGAGTCCGCCCGAAGGGACTGATCGAGGTCGCGAACCTGCTTTGCCCCGGCAACATCGTCGTTTCGGGCACCAGAGCGGCGTGCGCGGAGGTCGAGCGGCTGGCGCCGGAGTTCGGCGCCCTGAAGACCATTCGCCTCGCGGTGGCGGGCGCCTTCCACACCGACCTGATGAGGCCGGCGGACCAGACCCTGCAACAGGCGCTCGGCGAGGTCGCTCTGCAACCGGCCCGTGTCCCGGTCTGGTCGAACGTGGACGCCCAGCCGCACACGGCCCCCGACGAGATCGGTCCGCTCCTGGTCCGGCAAGTGCTCCAGCCCGTGCGGTGGGAAACGACCATGCGGAAGCTGCTCGCGGCGGGCGTGGAACGGTTCTGCGAGATCGGCCCGGGGCGCGTCCTCGCCGGTCTGCTCAAGCGCGTCGAGCGCAAGGTAAACTGCCAGAACGTGGCGGCGTGAAACCCAGGGAGGTGTGAGGAGAAAAGCCCACGGGTGGCGCCTCGTGGGCGCAGCGCTGGGAACCTGATCCACAGGGCGCCACCCGTGGGCTTTAGCTCCCCACGCCCCCCTTTTCGTTCCCACGGCCCGTTCCTATCTTTCCCTCTTTACCCCGGCGAGGCGTTCGTCCGCCTTGGCGGGCGCCGACAGCCCTTGCCCGAAATGTGTACGCTGTGGTACATAACCCAAGGTGGAGGTAGCCTGCCGTGTGCGGCGTTGCGCCGCGCGAGTCTGCCCCGGACACCGACGTCTCGGGGCGGCGACGTCAGACCACCGCGGAACCACTGAGGGAGGACAGGAGCGTATGGTATCCTCGATCGAAGAACGAGTCATCGAAATCGTCTGCGAGAATCTCGGCGTCAACAAGGAGCAGGTGACGCGCTCCACCTCGTTCATCGAGGATGTCGGGGCCGATTCGCTGGACATCGTCGAGCTGGTGATGGAGCTGGAGGAAGAGTTCGAGATCACCATCCCCGACGAGCAGGCCGAGAAGATCCGCACCGTGGGCGAGGCCATCGACTACATTGAGCGGGAGCTAGCCAAGAAATGACCCGGCGCGTGGTGATCACCGGGATGGGGACGGTCAACTCCCTCTCCTCGGACCTGAAGGCGTACTGGCACAGCCTGTGCGCCGGCCGCAGCGGTATCGCGAAGATCGAACAGTTCGACACGTCCGCCTTCAGGGTCCACTTCGGCGGCGAGGTCAAGAACTTCAAGCCGGAGGACCACATCGACCCGAAGGCGGTCCGTCGGCTGGATCGGTTCGCCCAGTTCGCCCTCATCGCCGCCGCCGCCGCGGTGCGCGACAGCGGCATCGACTTCACCCGCGAGGATCCCTGGCGGGCCGGAACAATCATCGGCAGCGGCATCGGCGGGCTGAACGAGTTCGAGGACCAGCACGGTCGGTATCGCGAGGCCGGACCGGGCCGTATCGGTCCGTTCGTCATCCCGAAGATGATCCCCAACGCGGCCGCCGGCAACATCTCGATCCAGTTCGGCCTGTGCGGCCCCAACACCGCCATCTCGACCGCCTGTGCGTCGGCCGCCCACGCGCTCGGCGACGCCCTCCGCGCGATCCAGCATGGCCACGCCGACGTGATGGTTTCGGGCGGGGCCGAGGCGGCCATCACTCCGATGGGGCTGGGCGGGTTCTGCTCGGCCCGCGCCCTGTCCCAGCGCAACAACGACCCGCAGGGCGCCAGTCGGCCGTTCGACCGGGACCGTGATGGGTTCATCCTCAGCGAGGGGGCCGGCATCGTCGTGCTGGAGGAACTCGACCATGCCAGGAAGCGCGGTGCCAGCATCTACGCCGAGTTGCTTGGCGTCGGCAGCACCGCCGACGCCAGCCACATCACCGCCCCACATCCGGAGGGCGCCGGCGCCGCCAAGGCGATGGAACTGGCGCTCAAGGACGCGCGCGTCAACCCGGACGAGATCGAGTACGTCAACGCCCACGGCACCAGCACCGAACTGGGCGACGTTGCCGAGACGATGGCGCTGAAGCGCGTCTTCGGTGACCACGCCCGCAAGCTCGCGATCAGCAGCACCAAGAGCATGGTCGGCCACCTGCTCGGCGCCAGCGGCGGGGTCGAGCTGATTGCCACCGCGCTGACGATCCGCCACGGCGTCATGCACCCGACGATTAACCTGGACAACCCCGACCCGAAGTGCGACCTCGACTATGTGCCGAAGGTGGCGCGAGAGCGGCGCGTCCGGCGGGCGATCTCCAACAGCTTCGGCTTCGGCGGGCACAACTGCTGCCTCGTCGTCGGCGCGCTTGGTTAGCGGCTTGTAGGTAGAAAGCCCACGGGTGGCGTCCCGTGGGTCACGTCCCTGGTGCTTCGCCCACGGGACGCCACCCGTGGCCTTTCGGACTACCTGTCCCCGCTGCCATGAACGCACCCCTTCCCTCCTGTGCCGCCGCGCCGGTGGCGCTGTCCCCGAATGAAATCGCGCGCTACAGCCGCCACCTGATCATGCCCGAGGTCGGCATGGACGGCCAGCGACGCCTCAAGGCGGCGCGCGTACTGCTCATCGGCGCCGGCGGCCTCGGGTCGCCGCTGGCGCTCTACCTCGCGGCCGCCGGCGTTGGGCGCATCGGTCTGATCGATTTCGACGTGGTCGATTTCAGCAATCTGCAGCGGCAAATCCTCCACGGCACCGCCGACGTCGGTCGGTCCAAACTCCAGTCGGCGAAGGAGAGCATCCAGGCCATCAACCCCGAGGTGCAGATCGATCTGTACGAGACGCGCCTGACGTCCGAGAACGCGCTGCAGCTGTTCGCGCCATACGACATTGTCATCGACGGGACCGACAACTTCCCGACGCGCTACCTGACCAACGATGCCTGCGTCTTGCTGAAGAAGCCGAACGTGTACGGCAGCATCTTCCGGTTCGACGGCCAGGCGTCAGTGTTCGCGCCGCCGCAGGGTCCGTGCTATCGCTGCCTGTACCCGGAGCCGCCGCCCCCCGGCGAGGTGCCGAGCTGCGCTGAGGGAGGGGTACTGGGCATCCTGCCGGGACTGGTCGGCTGCATCCAGGCGACCGAGGCGGTCAAGCTGATCCTTGGCAAGGGCACCCCGCTCATCGGCCGGCTGCTGCTGTACGACGCCCTGGAGATGCGCTTTCAGGAGTTCAAGGTGCGGCGCAATCCGAAGTGCCCCCTGTGCGGCGACCAGCCGACGATTACGCGGCTGATCGACTACGAGCAGTTCTGCGGCGTGCGCGGCCAGGAGGCGCCCGCCCCGGCCGCGACCGACGGCCAGGGCGAAACGACCGTCGAGGAACTGAAGGCGCGGCTCGACCGCGGCGAGGCCGTGTTCATCCTCGACGTGCGCAACCCGGAGGAGTTCCAGATCGGCCGCATCCCCGGTAGCACGCTGCTGCCGCTGCCCGAGTTGCCGCGCCGCCTCGCCGAGCTGGACCCGAACCGCGAGATGGTGGTTCACTGCAAGAGCGGCGTGCGCAGCGCGAAGGCGATCCAGTTCCTGCGCCAGCAAGGATTCGCGAAGCTGCTGAACCTCAAGGGCGGCATCCTCGCCTGGGCCGACCGCATCGATCCATCCATTCCCAAATACTGATCTCTTTCTCGGTAAAGCCCACGGGTCGCGCCCCGTGAACCAGTGGAGAGACTCCCATGGCGCGGAAGATCGACTGGCTCTACCACCGCAAGGGGTGAACGAGCTGCAAGAAGGCTCAGGGGTTCCTTGAGCAGCAGGCGCTCGCGGTCGCCGACACGACCGACGCGACCAAACACCGCAAGGGCCGCGACGAGGCGCTGGCGCTGGCGCGGTCGGCGGCGAAGGTCGTCGTGGGCAGGGGCAAGAAGGTCGTCACCTTCGACATGAAGGACCACCCGCCCGACGACGAGACGTTGCTGGCCCACCTCCTCGGCCCGACCGGCAACCTGAAGGCGCCGACACTGCGCCAGGGCGACACGCTCCTCGTCGGCTTCAGCGAGGAGGCGTACCAGCAAGTCCTGGGTGGGTGAGGAGAAGACCAATGGCGAGCGTACACCACGACGCGGAGGTTCTTGCGGCCATGCCCCCGGAGCCGGTCCGCCGGTTCAGCGTGGACGAGTACCACCGCATGATCCAGTCGGGTATCCTCACCGACGAGGACCATGTCGAGCTGCTGGAAGGCTGGATCGTTCCCAAGATGCCACGCAATCCTCCCCACGATGGCGTAATCTCACTGATCTACAACCGGGTCGTCACCCCCCGGCTTCCCGCGGGCTGGTTTTGCCGCGGGCAAAGCGCGATCACAACGTCGGACAGTGAACCGGAACCGGATATTGCGATTATCCGGGGAAAAGAAGAAGACTATCTGAAGCGCCATCCCCGTCCCAAAGACATGGGCCTCGTAATCGAGGTGGCCGATACCTCCATCCGGCGTGACCGTGTTATCAAGGCCCGCCTCTACGCCCGCGCCGGTATCCCGGTGTACTGGATCGTCAATCTCTCCGCCGCGCGGCTCGAAGTCCATTCCGAGCCTTCCGGCGCCACGGACAACCCCGCTTACGCGCAGCGGAAGGCGTACCCACGCAGCCGGACCGTTCCACTCGTCCTGAACGGCAAGGCGGTCGCCGCGATCCCCGTTCGCGAGCTGCTCCCACTTCTGGACGATTGATCCGCGCCGCGCCGGACAGGCCGCCGGCTTTTCTTGCTTCGTCGCCACCCCTCCCTTCGGCTATCATTGCTGGTATCCCCGCCCGCGGGCCGTACCCTCCAGGCGCACCGAGGACACTCCCCATGCGCACGCGCTTCCTGCTGTTGCTGGCCGGCCTCTCTGGGCTGCCCCTCCTGCTGCCCGCCGCCTCGCCCTCCGCCAACGGCGACCGGGAAGCCTCCGCCGCCGACATCCCCGGCATCGTCTTCGTCGGCGCGCCGATCTTCGACGAGAAGACCGACGGCGGCAAGGGCGTCTACCAGGGCAGCTACCACTGGCGCGACAGCTACATCTACGCCCGCAGCGCCACCTACAACCGCCCCGAGCGCACGATGGGGCCAGTCCGCCCCGGCCGCAACCTCTACGCCCTCGTCCCGGCGCGCCCCGACGGCAAGCTCACGCGCCTCACCCACCTGACGACCGGCGCCGTCTTCAAGCCGGAGCCGCACTTCGACGGCACGAAGGTTCTCTTCTCGATGCGCCGCGACGGCGAGGACTGGTTCCACCTCTACGAGATCAACATCGATGGGACCGGCCTGCGGCAGCTGACCGACGGGCCGTTCAACGACTTCGCGGGCGTCTACCTGCCCGACGACCGCATTGTCTTCTGCTCGGATCGCACCGGCTACCTGGAGGAGTACCACGAGGAGCGCACCGAGACGCTGTTCACGATGAACGGCGACGGCACCGGCATCCGCCAGATCACGTTCCTCCCGGGCACCTACTTCGAGCCGACCGTCCTGCGCGACGGCCGCATCCTGTTCAGCTTCTGGGACGCCTTTCACATCGACGTGCCGCCGTTCGACAAGCACGAAACGTACCTGGTGACGGTCAACCCGGACGGCACCGAGGAGCGGCACTTCTTCGGGTCGGGGCAGTACCGCTTCTTCAACCGCGAGCGCCACAGCGGCATCGGCCTGACCCAGCCGCGCGAGTTGCCCGACGGCCGCATTCTCGTCCAGTCCGAGATGGGGCCGGCCCTGCTCGACCCGCGCGCCGGCCTGTCGGTGCGCGACGCGCTGGCGCCGATCTTCCCCGGCACGACGTCGATCCAGGTCGGCGGCACCACACACCGCTCGCACCTGTCGCCGCTCGGGGTGCGCAGCACCGCCCACCCGCTCGCCGACGGCCGTATCCTGTACTCGGCGACCGCCCCCGGGGCGCGCGACAGCGCAATCCACGTTTGCAACCCGGACACGCGCGAGTCGCGTCTCGTCCTCAACATCCCCAACCACGCCGAGTTCGACGCCGTCCCGGTCCTCGTGAAGCGGCCGCGCCCGAAGGTGCTGCCGCGCGTTGTCCCCTCACCCCCCCGGCCCCCCTCCCCCACGAGGGGGGCCGGGGGGGTGAGGGGGCCAACCACGCGCTTCCTCGTCGTCGCCGGCCGCGTCGCGGACAACCCAGAGCGGGCCGCAGCGCTGAAGCGGACCCGCTTCTTCCGCGTGATCGAGGCGGAGTACACGGGAGTGACAACGAGCAGTCACACGAACCTGGAGACGCGCATCCTCGGCACGGTGCCGCTCTTCCCGGACGGGTCGGCGTACTTCGAGGCGCCAGCCGACACGCCGATCTTCCTCGACCCGATTGACGCGGGTGGCAACCGCGTACTGATGAAGTGGAACTACGCGCACACGTCGGTCGCGGAGGGAACATACTACCCGGCCACGCAGATGGCGTACATGACGGGCCGGGCTGGCGAAACGCGCTCCTGCTACGGCTGCCATGCGACGCAGACCGACGCGGTGCCGAACACGTCGGTCCTGGCGCTGAAGCACGAGCCGGTGAAGGTGACGCGCGAATCGACCGACATCCAGTACCGCCGCAACGAGCCGGAGGCGTATCGGCGGCAGGCGCGGCTCGACGAGGCCGCGAAGTACCGCTCCTGGTTGCACGGCAAGGATCCGCTCCGCCGGGCGCGGGCTTGCGAGATGCTGATGCACATCGAGGACGGCGCGGCGAAGGACGTGCCGGTACTGGCGCGGCTGCTCGGGGACGAGGCCGTCGCGGTGCGCCGCGCGGCCGCTCTGGCGCTGACCCGGCTGGCGACCGCCACGGAGACGGGGGCGCTGAAGGAGGCTCTCAAGGATTCTGACTGGCAGGTGCGCTTTGCCGCGGCGGCAGCGCTGGAGGCGCTCGGACACTCGGCGGCGAAGATGGGTGCGAACCCGTGGGAGGCGCAGGGCCGCGGGCCGCTCACGCCCGCTGTCCGCAAGCGTCTGCACGCCGAACTGGCGAAGCCCCTGCCCGATGTGTTGGCGATCCGTGCCGCCGGCAAGCTGAGGGACGCCGAAGCGGTCGGGCTGCTGATTCCCTGGCTGAGGCGCCACGAGCAGGAGTACCACGCGGCCGAGGCCGCCCTCGCCCTGGGGCGCATCGGCACGAAGGAGGCGCTTGCCGCGCTGTGGGACGCCGCCCGCAGCGAAATCCCCCTCAAGCAGGTCCACATCGCTCGTTATCTCCAACGCGGGCCGCGCCCGGAGGAGTACGCGCTGCTCAAGGCACTGATCGTCGCCGACGCGCGCATCGACCTGAAAGACCTGTACCTGCTGATCGCCATGCTGCCCAACACGTTCACCGAGAAGCCGCGCTTCGAGGACCGCCTGCGTGCCGAGTCGCAGCGCGTCCTCATGCCGCGGCTGATGCTGGAGCGGGCCGGATACCGGCGTCGCGCCGTGGAACTCCTGGTCGATGTCCTGCGCGGCAGGCAGTACCCGCACGACCCGGTCTACCAGCAGCTGCTCAAGGGCATCAACCTGGAGCGTCCCTTCAGCGAGCACGGTCGGCCGTTCCCGGTCGTCAAGCAGCTGGGGGCGGAGGAGTCGCTGTGGTTGCTCGGCTGTCTGCTGCAGCCCACAGTCGATCTGGGCACGCCCGCGAAGCGGCAGGAGTTGGAAGCGCTGGTCGTGCCGCTGCTGACCTCGGAGAACCAGCGCGAGCGCGTCGATGCGGCGGTGCTGCTTGGCATCACCGGCTTTGGCAAGCGAACGGCCGACGCCCTCACCGCCGAGATCCGCAAGCCGTACCCGTTCCCCGAGATCGTCAGCATGGGCAAGGGCATGCCCGACGCGAACGAACGCGACAAGGCGTACCTGGTGATGGCCCTCGCCCGCCACAGCGACGACGTCCAGCGCCTCAGGTCGTTTGCCGATCCGAAAACGATGTTTCGCGACATCCGCTACGGGCTCACTCGCGGGCTGGCGTTCCGCGGCAAGGCGGACGCCATCCCGCTCCTGGTCGAGATGGCGACGCGCGACCCGATCGTGCTCGTCCGCCAGCAGGCGCGCTACGCTCTCGCTGACATCCAGGACGGCTATCGGCTTGCCGGCCGGGTGGTCCCCGAGGTCAAGCTGCCCGCTCCGCTGCCGCTGGAGGCGTGGTATCCGCCGCGCGGGCTGAAGTGGGACGCGCGGCAGACCGCCGTGCTGCCCCGTGCGGTCGAGCGGCCGGGCGCCGCCCCCGACGCGCTCAGCGCGTACCTGAAGACGCACCTGGCCCCCGACCACTTCCGCAACCTCAACTTCGCCCAGGCGACCGGCGCCCGGTTCATGATGACCGACCACGTCGAGGAAACGCGCCTCGGGCTGGAGGCGTGGGCAAAGGTGCCCGGCGCGGCAGGGCGCAAAGCGCTGCTGGCGGCGCTGGAAACGCCGTATCCCTACACCCACTACCTGGCGGCGAAGGGGCTGGCCGGGCGTGGCGATCGCGCCGCGATTCCGGTGCTGGTGGGCAAGCTCGATTCGTACATGAAGGCGCAGGATACGGTCGGGTTCTGGTGGTGCTGCGCGGCGCTGGGCCAACTTGGAGCGAAGGAAGCTTTGCCGACGCTCGCGCGCTACGCCGTGCCGGCCAACCCGGCGGGCACCTACGGGCCGGAGGGCATGCCGTTCGGCTATGCGGCGGCGCGGGCGCTGGCGCGGATCGCCGCTGACCCGAAGCAGGAGGACGTGGCGCGGCTCCTGAAGAGCGAGAACGTCTGGCTGCGGGCCGGTGCCCTGCGCGGGCTGGCTGAGGCACGGGCACCGGGGGCGGAGGCGCTGCTCCGTGCCGCAGCCGGCGAGGACAATCCAGCACTGGTGCGGCAGGAGGCCAGAGCGCAGCTGGCGCGGCCACGGTGAAAGGTCGGCGGCGTTCCCATCCGAGCCCGCAACGTCAGGACGGGCGGAGCAAACGCGCCGCGCCGGAAGCGTCAGCGACGGCTTTGTTAAAGCTGCCATCGCTGACGCTTCCGGCGCGGCGCGTTTGCTCCGCCCGTTCTAAATACCGGGCAGGCGTCAGCAGGAGGTGGCAAAGAGTATATGGCATATAATATATCCCAATCATATTCATGATCGACTGGAAACCGCTGCAGGCCCGTTCGACCGCGACGCCGAAGAGTTCGCGCCTGCAGTAAGGGCGAACAACGGCAGGCCGCCCAGGGAGCTTCCCCTGGGAGCCATGTGACAGAGCAGGTTAACCTGGATTCTGTCAAGATCTTGTGGAAAGTGGCCTTCGAGGGATCGGTAGCCGTGGGAAAGTCGGAGTGCAGGCAGGAAAGACGGCCCCGGGCAGCTTGCTCGCCCCCCTTGCCATTCGGCGCCGCCGCGGGTGGAATGGCCCCTGGCTCCCCCACGGGACCGGGCGAGCGTCCCCGCTGACACCATTGCGAAAGGCGATCCCATGATTCGCGTTCCCAGGCATCCTTGCTGGCTGGCCGCGCTCGCCCTGCTCCTGACGTGGGCGGGCGGCGCCCGCGCCGAACTGAAGACCCTGCAGATCCTCAGCCGCGAGCCGTTCGCGGGCGGCATGGCGTTCGGCGAGACCGGACCCTACGAGCGCATCGTCGCTGTCGGCCGATTCGCTGTCGATCCGAAGCACGCCCGCAACCGCTCGATTATCGACCTTGACAGGGCGCCGCGCAACGCCGACGGCAAGGTCGAGTTCGAGGCAGACGTCTTCATCCTGGCGCCGAAGGATCCGGCGAAAGGCAACGGGGCCGTCTTCTACGACGTGAATAACCGCGGCAACAAGCTGGCGCTGCGCTTCTTCAACTTCGCGCCCGGCGGCAACGATCCGTCGAAGCCGGCCGACGCGGGCGACGGGTTCCTGTTTCGCAAGGGGTTCACGGTCGTCTGGTGCGGGTGGATCGGCGAGTTGCTCAGCGGCGACAACCGTCTGCTCCTCCGCCCTCCGGTCGCGACCGCCAACGGCAAGCCGATCCGCGGGACGGTGCGCTACGAGATGGTGACCGACAAGCGCGTGGACACGATGCCGCTGTCGCGCCGCGAGGGCCACGGCAGCTACCCGCCGACCGCGGAGGGCGAGGCAAAGGGGGTGTTGACGATCCGTCCCCTGCCCGGCGACAGGCGGACGCCGATCGCCCGCGACCGCTGGTCGCTGCAGCGCCTCCCGGTGGCGAAGCGCGAGCGGGGCGTTCCGGGCACGCTCGGGCAGATCCGGCTGAAGCTGGAGGGTGGGTTCGCGCCGGGCGCCATCTACGAGCTGATTTGCGAATCCGAAGGGCCGATCGTGCAGGGTCTCGGGTTCGCGGCGGTGCGCGACCTGATCTCGTTCCTGCGCCACGACGGCGGCAAGCAGAACCCCCTGGCGGTGAACGGTAAATCGGCCGTCCAGCGCGCCCACGGGTTCGGGGTGTCGCAGAGCGGACGGTTTCTGCGCCTCCTGCTCTACCAGGGGTTCAACGTGGACGAGCACAACCGCCGCGTGTTCGACGGGCTGATACCGCACGTCGCCGGCGGCGGGCTGGGGTTCTTCAACCACCGCTTCGCCCAGCCGACGCGCCACAACGGCCAGCTGGAGGAACACCTCTATCCGGCCGACATCTTCCCGTTCACCTACGGCGAGATGGCCGACCCGCTGAGCAAGCGCACCGACGGCATCCTGCGCCGCCTGGCGAGCGAGGATCCGCGCCTCGTGCCGAAGGTGATGCACACCCAGAGCGCCGCCGAGTACTGGCACCGGAGCGGGTCGCTCGTCCACACCGACCTCCTCGGCAAGCGCGATGCGGAGCTTCCGGCCAACGTGCGCGTTTATGCTTTCGGTGGGACGCAGCACGGCCCGGCCGCCGATCCGCCGCCGCGCGGCATCTGCGACAACCTGACCAACCCGGGCGACTACCGGCCGTTCCTGCGCGCCCTGCTGGTCGCGCTCGACGCCTGGGTGCGCGACGGCAAGGAGCCGCCGGCCAGCGTCTACCCCCGCATCGCCGACAAGACGCTCGTCGATTGGCGGCAGGCGAGCACCGGCTTCCCGGAGTTGCCGGGCGTGCGCTACCCGCAGGTGATCCAGCGCCCGCCGTATGCGGACTACGGGCCGGACTTCCGCACAAAGGGGCTGCTGACGGTCGAGCCGCCGCGCGTGCTCGGCGAGTACACGGTGCTGGTGCCGAGGAACGACCGGGACGGCAACGACCTGGGCACGCTGCTCCCGGCGGAGGTGAAGGTGCCGCTGGCGACCTACACCGGATGGAACCTGCGGCGCAAAGAGTTCGGCGCCGACGGCATGCTCGCGAGCCTGATGGGGTCGTACCTCCCGTTCCCGAAGACGCGCACCGAGCGCATGAAGAGTGGCGATCCGCGGCAATCCCTGGAGGAACGCTACGGCACCTTCGACGCCTACCGCAAGCGCTTCGCCGCCGGGTGCGAGGAACTGGCCCGCGGCGGCTACCTGACGCGGGAAGACGTTCAGCGGCTGATCGCGAGCCGGGACCGGGTGCGCGACCGCTTCCCCGCCGGCGCGGAGTGACGCTACGGTGAACTGGTGTGCCTGGAAACCTTCAAAGCCCACGGGCCGCGGCCCCGTGGGCTTTGAGACCCCTCCAGGGCGACACACAGGAGAGCGCCATGAGCAACCAGGAGTCAGCACCGACCGTCATGGATCGCGCGCTCCAGCTCATCCAGGACGGCGCGACGGTTCAGGCCAAGGAACTCGTCCGCGACGCGGTCCGCGCCGCCGAGCGGGAGTTCGGCCCGCACAGCCCGCAACACGCCAGCGCCCTGAACGACCTGGCGACCGCCTTGCTCTACCTGCGCGAGCCGCGGCGCGCCGTCGAGGCGCTGCGCCGCGCGTGCGCTGTCTACGCCCCCGACGACCACCAGGCGTGCAAGGATCGCCTGACGTACCTGATGAACCTCGGCTACGCCCTCCAGCAGGGCGGCGATCTGGACGAGGCCGAGCGCGTCCTCCGCGACGGGCTCGACGGGCGACGGCTGTTCTATGGGCGCAAGCACGCTGGCTACGGGTTCGGTCTGGAGCCGCTCGCCGACCTGCTCCTGCGCCGCGGCCGACTGGACGAGGCGCTGAAGCTGATCGACGAGGCGGTCGATAATTTCTGGGCCAACAGCCACCCGCGCATCGCCACCGCTCTCGCCCTGCGTGCGGTTATCCTCAAGGCGCTCGGGTCGGACGGCGATCCGTTCGAGGGGCTCGACCCGCTGCCCGACGACATCATCGCCGAACTCGCCGAGGTGCTGCTTGGCCGGGTTGACTACGAGCACCCGTCCCGGGCCGTGCGGCAGGCGGTGAGCGACCTGTTGCCGATGCTGGTGAAGCGCTTCGGCGAGGCGCACGATCTGGTCCTCGCCGGCCTGCAGCACGTCGCCAACCTGGAGCGGCACCTCGGCGACCATGAGGCGCGCGTGGACGCGATCCGCCGGGTCATCGGGATCTGCGACGGCGCCGAACGGCCCGACGTCGCGCTGAGCGCGACGCAGGGACTGGCGCTGGCGTTAAGCGAAGCCGGCCAGAATGACGCGGCCGAGGCGGCCTACCGCGACGCGCTGGTCCGCGCGGCAGCGGCCGGCAGCGCGGCCACGCGCTCGCAGGTTTTGCGCAACTTCGGTCTGTTCCTGGCCGAGCAGGAGCGGCGGCCCGAGGCCGAGGGACTGCTCCGCGAGGCGGTTCAGGCGGCCCTGCTGGCCGATGACGCCGAGATGCTCGGCCGGGCGCGCGTGGCACTCGGCGTCTTCCTGCAGCACGGCGGCGATGCGGAAGGTGCGAAGGCCATGTTGATGGAGGCGGTGCGAGGGTTGGATCCGGCGCACCCGGACGCGATCTGCGCACGCAGCCACCTCGACGCCCTCCTGGCGGGTGGGTCGTGCGGCTGCGGCGACCAGGGCAAGGCGGTGGCGGAGGCGTGCCGTGAGTTCATCCTCGCCCGCGTGCCGCAGGGGCTCCTCAGCGAGCTGAAGGTGGAGAACCAGGACAACGACCTGGCGGTGCAGGTCTTCCTCGATCGCGAGCCGACCCCGGAGGAACTGGAGCAGCTCGAACGTATCCTCCGGCACGGCGTCGAGACGTTCCGGCGCCGGCTGCGCGAGGGACTCGGACCGACCGCCTTCCCGAGGGACAACGAGGGGGCCACACCCGAATAGCCCCAGCGGACCGTCACCGCCCCCGCAACTCCTTCAGGAAGGGAATCCATCCGGGGTGGTCCCGCAACCCCGCGAAGGCGTCCTCTGTCGTCAGGGCGTGGATCCGTTCGGGGGTTGCGAAAGCCCCGCCGGTCGCGGCGCGGCGGAGGAGCGCCAGCCCGCAGCCCGCTTTCTCCAGTGCCTCCGCCGCCCGACCCTCGCGCCGCGCGAAGGCGGCCGCACGACCGAAGACGCGCGCCAATTCCTCGGCGTCATCCGGCAGAAGCGCCCCCTTCGCCAGCTCTGCTGCCGCCGCCGTCGCCTCGGCCCAGCGCCCCAGTTCCGTGAGCACGTAGGCCCGCTCTGCCCGCACCTGCACCTGGCGCGGGCCGCGGATGAGCGCCACCACCCGGTCCAGGGTCTGCAGCGCATCGGCGTGGCGGCCCAGCTGCCGGCAGGCGTGAACGCGGTGGCGCAGCGTGGCCACCAGGACCGTGTGTGCGTCGGCGTGCTGCGGCTCGGCCTTCACCACGCGCTCCAGGATCGCGGCGGCCCGGTCGAAGGAGGCAATCGCCTCCTCGTGCCGGTTCTTGCGGTGGGTCAGGAAACGCCCCAGGTTCGAGTGGCTCATCCCCAGCCCGACGGCGTGGGCGCTGACGGCCGGGTGGTCGCGGGCCAGCGCCTCGTACCCGGCCAGCGCCTGCCGGAGCAGCGGCTCAGCGTCCGCGGTACGGTTCATCGCGCCGTACAGATCGCCGAGGAAGAGGCGCGTGCGCGCCAGGCTCCCGAGGTGCTCCGGCAGAGTGCCGCCCTTCGCCGCCAGCGGCTCCAGGGTCGCGAGCGCCCGCCGGTAGGAGCCGACCGCGTCCGCGTACTTCTCCAGGCGCTCCTGCGCCATGGCCTGGTTGAAAAGGCTGACGCCGAGCTGGTGGCGGTACTCGGCCACCCACGGCAGATCCCGCACCAGCGCCTCCCGCACCGGCACCGCCTTCCCCTGCCAGGCGAGGGCGTCCTGGTGTTTCCCGCGCGCCAGCGCGAGGGCGCCGAGGTTGTTCCAGGTGCCGGCCAGGCCGTGCCGATAGTTCGGGTCGCTCGGGCGGGCGGCAACCAGCTCCCGATACCCGGTCTCGGCCTGCCGGAATGCGGCGTCCGCCTCCTGGAAGCGCCCCGCGAGTAGGTGCCAGTTACCCAGGTTGTTCAGGCTGGTGGCGCGGTCGTCGCGATACTCGTTCACCTCCGGGCGGTCCCGCCCCAGGCGCTCGAAGATGGCGAGCCCCTTTTCCTGCAGCCGGACCGCCTCCTCGCGCCGGCCGGTTTCGCTGCGGATCAGCGCGAGCAGCAGGTACGCCCGCCCCTGCAGCGCTTCCGCCTCCGGGTCCGGGGCCGGCCGAGAGGTGATCTCCTCGCACAGCGTGACCGCCTTTTCCAGCAGGGTCTGGCGCAGCTCGTCCAGGTCGTGGACCCGCAGGCGCGGGTGGCGGCTGACGAGCAGGAGGTGCTGGCGGACGGCCTGCAGGGCGGCGGCGAGGTTGCGCTGGGCCTGCGCCTGGTGTGCCCGCGCCTGGTCGCGCTCCTCCGCCAGCCGGGCGTTGAAGATCGTACCGAGTACGACCAGCGCGACCGCGGCCAGCGTGCCGACCATCAGGAGCGACGCGACCGCCGGCCGGCGCCGCGCCCACTTGCCGACCCGCTCCCACCAGGGTGACCGCCGGGCCAGCACCGGCCGGCCGTCGAGGAACCGCCCGAGGTCGTCGGCGAGGGCCGCAGCGCCGGGGTAGCGCCTGTGCGGATCCTTCTGCAGACATCGCAGGCAGATCGTCTCCAGGTCGCGCGGCAGGTGCGGGTGCAGGCGGCTGGGCGGCAGCGGCTCCTCGGTCAGCACCTGCTTCAGCGTCGCCAGCGGCGTCTCGGCCCGGAACGGCGGCCGGCCGGTCAGGAGTTCGTACAGGATCGCGCCCAGGGCGTAGACGTCGGCCGCCGGGCCGACCGCTTCCGGGTCGCCCCCGGCCTGCTCGGGCGGCATGTATCCCGGCGTGCCGAGGACTGCCCCGGGCTCCGTCAACACCGCCCCGGGGACACCTCTCAGGATCCGCGCGAGGCCGAAATCGACGACCTTCGGCCCCCCGTCGGCCGTCATCAGGACGTTGGACGGCTTCAGATCGCGGTGAATGATGCCGTTGTCGTGAGCGTGCTCGACCGCGGCGCACACCAGCCGGACGAGCCGGACGCGCTCGCGCGTCGGCAGACGCTGGGCGTCGCAGAAGGCGTCGATCGGCCGCCCGTCGAGGTACTCCATCACCAGGTAGGGCAGGCCGTCGGGGGTCGTGCCGCCGTCGAGCAGGCGGGCGATGTGGGGGTGGTTGAGGCGGGCGAGAGCCTGCCGCTCAGCCCGGAAGCGGTCCACCAGAGCGGCCGTGTCCAGGCCCGAGCGGATCACCTTGATGGCGACCTGCTGGTGGTAGTCGCCGACCCGGGTCGCCAGGTAGACGCTGCCCATTCCGCCGCTGCCGACCGGCCGCTCTACCCGGTAAGGGCCGAGGAGGGCGCCGGTCAGTGAACTCGCCGTGCCGGTTTCCCAGGGGCGCGGCAGCGGCAGGGTTGGCGCGCCGTGCGGCGGGCCGGGGTCGTGGGCCAGCAACCCCTCGACCTCGGCGCGGAGCGCGTCGTCGGCCCCGCACGCGCGGTCGAGGAAGGCGGTCCGATCGGCCGCCGGCAATTCGACCGCCCGGTCGAACAGCGCACAAGCCTGGGCATAGCGCTCGGGGGTCATGAATTTGACCTTCGCAGCAAACGGGGTGGACCGCTCACTGGCGCTCGCGGCTGGTACACACGGATAGTCCGAGGTTCCAGTGGTTAGCGCTGCGCGAACCCCCCTCTTACTCCCCCGGACCGGCCCCCTTGTCCTTGGGAGCGCCCGGCGGAACCTGCCCCGGCGGGATCAGGGCGCGCAGGCGAGCCTGGATCTGCCGGAGTACGTCGGGCGGCGCTTCCGGGGCCGCGTTGATGTCCCTGGCCGCCTGCGGCACCATCCGGCTGAGGTGGTAGGCGGCCAGTTCGCGGATCGGCAGAGGCAGCTGCGGGGCGGTCAGCTGCGCGATCAGCACGTCGTAGGTCTCCGGCCGAGCCCGGGCGGCGGCGGAGAAGCTGTGGAGCAGCGCGACAATGCTGTCCGCCTGCACCTTCGGGTAGTCCTGCTTCTGCAGCTGCTCGACCAGCAGGTAGTCGTTGTTTCGGCTCGATCCGCACCAGTGGCGAAGCGTGTCGATGGCCGTCTGCCGCACGTCCTGGCGCTTGTCGGCCAGGGCGTTCACCAGCTGTGGCAGCATGTCCAGCGCCCCGTATGCCCGGACCGACAGCCTGCGCACCGGCACCTCGTTCGAGTCCATCGCCTTGAGCAGTCCCAGTTCGACGGCGCGGGCGCTCAGATCCACGCTCAGCTGACGGGCCGCCCGCTCCATGTCCGCGCGTCCCTTCTCCAGGTCGGCCCGGATGTTCTCCGGGACGTCCTTGGGGATCGGCGGCCGGGCGCTGACGAACTCCGGAACCTTCTTCAGCGCGAACGGCCCCTTCGGCCCTTCGAGGCTGTTCCAGTGAATCAGCGACGGGCCGGGCGGGGCGTTCAGCGTGTACGTATCGTTGCCTCCGGGCCGGACGGTGGCCGAACCGCTGACGACGATCAGCCCGACGTTGGAAACCGGACCAAGGCGAGCCGGGTCTTTCGGGTTGGGGTGGAACGGCTCCTCGGGGCTGTAGCCGCCGGCACGCTCCACCAGAACCTCGGAGTCCTTTTGCTCCAGAATGATGTCCCAGATCTCGATGGACTTCGGGTCGGTCGTGTTCTCGAACCGGACCCGGACCCGAGCCGGCCGGTCGCCGCGCTGGCTGATCAGCAGGATGCGGCCGCGTTCCAGTGTCAGGTCGAGGTCGAGCTGGTCGTGGGCGTGCAGAACGACGCGGGCCTCGTACAGCGGCAGCGGGCCGGGCAGGAACTCCGGGATGGTGCCGGCCAGGACGAGGCGCACCTGGCTGTCGGTCGTGACGGTGCTGCGAAACCCCGGCAGGCTGACGAGCGGGGTCGCGGTCCAGACGCGCGTCGGCTTGGCCTGCCGTTCGAGCCGCACCCACTCGCCCCCCTTGGCCCCCTGCTGGAGAAGGATCGTCGCGGCCGGCGGGGCGGGCGGGTCGTAACGCCCGATCTCCTTGCGGACCTTGCTGGGCGGTTCGAGAGCCACCTCCCCGCTGGGATTGACTACCGGAACCTTCTTGTCCTTCTCGTCGGTCCTGTCCGTCTTCGTCGCGCCTTTCTTGTCGTCGTCGGTCTTGCCCTGCTGCTTACTCCCGTCGGCGGGCGTCTCCCTGTCCTTCTTCGGCACGGCGTCGGCGGCGCCGTCCTTGCCCTTGCCGGGCTGGGCGGGGTTGGCCTTCTTGCCGTTCGCCTTTGCCTGCAGATGGCGCCCGGGGCCTTCCGGCTCGTCGAGGTCGCCCCCGCTGGTGAGGACCACGACGAAGGCGACGATCAGGCAGGCGACCAGGGCCGCCGCCCCGCCGCCGATGACCAGCCAGTTGGACCACCCGCCCTGGCGGCGCAGCGCCGGCAGACCGAGGCGGAGCGTCTCGTCCACCTCCCGCCCCTCGCGCGGCTCGTCGGCGTCGGCCTGGGACGGGGCCGGCGGTTTGCGGAACGGGATGGCCTCGCGCCCCTTGACGAGCCCGTACATGCGCTGCTTCGCGGTCGGCGGCACCAGGGCCGGTTCGCCGAGCACCAGGGTGAGGATCTGATGGCAGGTGGCGACCTCGGCCAGGTGGACGTCGGACGCGAGGCACGTCTGCTCGACCTCCGCCAGCTGGTCCGGGTCAAGCGTGTTGTCGAGGTACTCGGCGATGGTGTTCGGGTCGAGTCGAGCGCCGGGGCCGGTTTCGGGCGGCGTGGTCAGCCGCCGACGGTGCGTCACTTGCTTGATGCGGGTGATCAGCTCCTGAGCGGTATCGCTCTCGGCCACCTTCTGGCCGATCAGCCGCGCCTGGGCCGGCTCCAGGGTGTCGTCGAGGTACGCCAGCAGGGTCCGCAGGGTAAGACGCAAGGGAGTCATGATTCCTCGTTCGTGCGAGCAGGGCCAATCGGGCGAAGCACTCCACTGTTATTAGTGGGGTTCGGCCGGCGTTTTCGTTCACCATTTTTTGTGACGGGTCGTTCGGCCGGGTCCGGTGGGGCGGTCAACCCTCGCACCCGGCGACCCGCCGCGCCTGCTCGACATCGGTTTGGAGCTGGCGGACCAGCTCGGCCGGGCCGGCGAACGGGCGCGTGTCGCGCAGGCGCTGGAGGAACTCGACCGCCAGCGGGTGCCCGTACAGGTCGCCGGTGAACCCGATCAGGTGGACTTCCAGCTTGCGCACGTGCTCGCCAAAGGTCGGGTTCGGCCCAACGTTGGCCGCGGCTGGCCAGGCGCGCCCGTCGTGCCAGGCGCGCACCGCATACACACCGTCGGCGGGGAGGAGGGTCGCGACGTTTGCAACGTTTGCGGTGGGAAAGCCGAGCGTCTGGCCACGCCGCTGGCCGGTGCCGACGAGCCCCTGCACCCGGTACGGTCGGCCGAGCAGGCGGGCCGCCTCATCGACGGCGCCGCCCGCCACCGCCTGGCGCACCCGGCTCGACGACACCGGCCGTCCATCCACGACGAGGGGCGGCACCGGGGTGCAGCCGATGCCCGCCTCGCGGCAGAACGCGGCCAGCATTTCCACATCGCCCTCGCGATCGCGTCCGAAGCAGAAGTTGAACCCGGGGACGACCGCACGGACCGCCAGGTTCGCGATCAGGACGGCGTCGAAGAACGCGCGAGCGCTCAGCTGCAGCAGGTCGTGGGTGGTGCGCAGCACGACGACATGGTCCGCCCCGTAACTCTGCAGCAGGCCGGTGCGGTCGGCGAGGGTGGTCAGAACCGGCTTGAACTGGTCGGGGCGCAGCAGTTGCAGCGGGTGGGGGTCGAAGGTGACGGCGACGGCCAGCACGCCGCGGACGTCCGCCTCGGCCCGGAGAGCGGCGAGCAGGGCCTGGTGGCCGCGGTGGACGCCGTCGAAGTTGCCGATGGTCGCCGCCCCACCCCGGACCGCCGACGGAAGGGTGTCGTTGTAGTGGATCGTGTAAACGGCCATGACGCTGCGCTGACTCCTGTTTGTGCCTATCATCGGGACGCGGCGCGCGGCCGTCCACCAAAGTTGGCTTCTCGCGCCGGGCGGTTTTCAGGAGAATAACCACCGACAGGGCGAATGGCGGCTCTTCTCCCCCTCTCCCACCAGGGGAGAGGGGGAGAAGCAGGCCCGCCGATCGTTTGAGCATGAGGGGCATGGCCCGTAAGCTGTGGGCCTTTCCGACAACCCCAGGCGAGTGAAAGGGCATTCATGGACCTACTCGAGCAGGCCGACCCGGAAGTCTGGCAGGCGATTCAGAACGAGCGTCGGCGGCAGCAGGACGGGCTGGAGATGATCGCGTCGGAGAACTACGCCAGCCCGGCGGTGATGGCCGCCCAGGGGAGCGTCCTCACCAACAAATACGCCGAGGGCCTGCCCGGCCGGCGCTACTACGGCGGTTGTGAGTACGTCGATGTCGTCGAGCGCCTTGCCATCGACCGGCTGCTGCTGCTGTTCGGAGCCCAGCGCGCCAACGTTCAGCCGCACTCCGGCGCGCAGGCGAACATGGCGGTCTACTTCGCCTGCCTGCAGCCCGGCGACACCATCCTCGCGATGGACCTGGCCCACGGCGGCCACCTGACGCACGGCATGCACCTGAACTTCTCCGGGAAGTGGTATCGGGTCGCCGGCTACGGGGTGCGCCGCGACGACGAGCGCATCGACTTCGACCAGGTCGCCGCGCTGGCCCGCGAGCACCGGCCGAAGCTGGTCGTCGCCGGCGCCAGCGCCTACCCGCGCGAGATCGACTTCGCGCGGTTCGCGGAGATCTGCAAGGAGGCCGGGGCGCTGTTCATGGTGGACATGGCCCACATCGCCGGACTGGTCGCCGGCGGGCAGCACGGCAACCCGGTCGAGTTCGCCGACTTCGTCACCTCGACAACGCACAAGACGCTGCGCGGGCCGCGCGGCGGAGTCGTCCTGTGCCGGCAGGAATGGGGCCAGAAGATCAACTCAGCCGTCTTCCCCGGCCTGCAGGGCGGGCCGCTGATGCACGTCATCGCGGCCAAGGCGGTCAGCTTCGGCGAGGCGCTGCGGCCGGAGTTCCGTGCCCACGCCGCTCAGGTGGTGGCGAACGCGAAGGCGCTCGCCCACGAGTTGCAGCGGGTCGGGTTCCGGCTGGTGTCGGGCGGGACGGACAACCACCTGCTGCTCGTGGACGTGGCGTCGCGCGGCTTGACGGGCAAGGTGGCGGAGGAGGCGCTCGACCGGGCCGGCATCACGGTCAACAAGAACAAGATCCCGTTCGACGCCCGGCCGCCGCTCGATCCGTCGGGGATCCGGGTCGGGACGCCGGCACTGACGACGCGCGGGATGCGCGAGCCGGAGATGCGCACCATCGGCGGCTGGATCGGCGAGGTGCTCACGGCCCCGCAGGAGCCGCAGGTGGTGGAGCGCGTGCGCGGTCGGGTGCGCGAGCTATGTCAGCAGTTCCCGGCGCCGGCGAATTAGAGCGCGGGGCAACCCCTCCCCGGTTCAGGGAGGGAGGCGGGAGGAGAGAAGGATCCAAAGCCCACGGAACGCGGCCCGTGGGCTTTAACTCCTCACTCCCCGTCTCACCCCAGCTGTGCGCGGCTCAGCACCGTGTAGATCGGCCCCTGCGGCGTTAGCTCGCTGCCCATCACGTGGACCGCGCGCACCAGCGTCTCGCCGCCGCGCCAGCCGGCCTGCCGCGCCAGCGCCGTCGCCAGCCCGTCGGCCGACCGCTCGCTCCGCACGCGCCCGAGCGTGATGTGCGGCGTAAACTGACGCTCCTCGCGGCGATAGCAGCCCAGCTCCAGCAGCGGCGCCTCGATCGCGTCGTGCAGGGCGCACACTGCCTGCGTTCCGTCACCGACCCCGGCCCAGAGGGTGCGCGGCCGGCGCGGATTGCCGAAACAGCTCGCCCGCTCCACGGTCATCGCGAACCCGGGCTGGGTCGCCGCCGCCTCCCCCACCGCCCAGCACACGGCCGGCAGGTCGCGCTCGTCCACCTCGCCGAGGAACAGCAGCGTGACGTGCAGGTTCGCCGGCTCGACCCACTTCACCTCGGCGCCGCTGCGGCCAAGTTGCTCCTGCAGCGCCACCAGCCGGGCACGGATCTCCTTGCCTGGATCGATCGCGATGAACGTCCGCGTGCGCGTCATGACCTCGTCCCTCCTTCCACTTTCCGGGCGCCCCTGCTACTTCCGCGGCGAGATGTAGCCGACCATTTCCTCGGCGCCCGCGACCACCAGGCAGCCGCGTCCGTAGGCCATGTTGCCCGGCCGCAGGTGACGCAGCCTCGTCGGGTCGATCGTCTCCGGCCCACGCCCCTGCCGGCCATCCGCGGCGCTGAGCAGGCGCAGCGGCAGCCGGTCGTCCTCCGTGGGCCACAGCACCCATCCGCCCGCCAGCAGCCCGCGTCCGAACCCGCCGAGACGGCCGACCGCCGGTTGGGTCCAGCCAGACTCGTCGTCGCCCGTGTGCGCGTCCAGGGCACGGATGCCGCGCGCCGTTGCGAACACCAGCCGGCCGTCGCTCACCCCGATTAGCTGCACCACCGCCGTCCCCTCGCGCTCCCACAGCGTGCGTCCCGTCTCGACATCCAGGCAAAAGATCCGGTCACTGTCGAGCGGGGCGACGAACAGTCGCCGATCGACCGCCACGCACGGAGCCGGCCCGCACGGCAGATGCTCGTCACTGGTGCCGGCTGGCGTCTGGCTCGGGTAGCGCACGCCCCAGAGCGGCTTGCCGGTCAGCCCGTCCACCGCGACGACGGCGCCCGCGTGGGTGCAGTAGACGACGATCCCGCCAGCCAGCGTCAGCAGGTGGTGCCGGAGCCGCGGCGGCTCGCCTTCCGGCCGCGGCGCGTCGCACAGCTTTCGCCGCCAGCGCCGCGCTCCGGTCTGCGCATCATGACAGACGAGGGCCGCCGCCGTCCGCCCGACGGTGAGCGTGGTTTCGACCGCGTAGGCCCGACCGGCGTGGACCAGCGGGGCGCCCTCGAACGCCCCGCGCGCGCCGGGCTCGCCGTCTGCCGCCTTCACCACCCAGCGCTCCCGCCCTTCGCGTCCCCCGGCCGTTAGATCGAGGCACACCAGGTAACTGTGGGTTTGCTCTGCGCCTGGCGCGCCCTTGCCCGGCGGGGCGAGCGCCTGCGTCCCCAGCCGCGCGTACACCCGCCCCTCGGCGGCGGTCAGGGTGTAACCGAGGCCGGGAGGCGCGGGCAACCGCAGACGCAGTCCGCCCGCGCCGCGCGCGTCGTCTCCGGTGCGCAGGTCGTAACGGAAGGCGAGTTTGCCGGTGCGGAGGCGGTACGCCGACACATGGCGGGCGTCGGCCACCAGGACGCGCTCGCCGGCAACGATCGGGTGGAAGGCGAGCCGGCGGGCGGTGAGGGCGCGCGGCTCGTTGCGATTCACGCCGGGCGGCTCCCCGTCGGCGTTCGGCGGCTCAAGCCGCACGCGCCAGGTCGGCCCGTCCGTCCACAGCCGTCCGGGCAGGGCGTCGGGGAGGACGCGCTGGCGCGACGGACTACCGGCGAAGGTCGGCCAGTCCTCTTCCTCCGGCGTGAGGGGGCCGCGCATGCGCTCGCGCAGCAGCCCGCGCAGAGTGTCCGCGTATCGGCCCGTGTTGCCCGCGAGCCGGCCGGCCGCCTCGCCGTGCCGCGCCTGGAACTGGCGCACCTCGGCCTCCGCCTGGCGCACGTCGCCGTCGAACACCAGGGCGAGGATCTGTTTCGCCCGGGTGCGCGCCGGGTCGAGGGCGGGATCCGGGAACGCGAGGCGGTCCGGATTCAGTCGTGACATGGCGCTGTCACTTACCGGGGGGACGAGGAGCAACCACCAGCGGCGGGCGGCGGCGAAATCGCCCCGCTCGAACGCCAGGTCGCCGAGCAGATCGAGGGCGCGCTCGGCCGCCCGGGTGCAGAACGCCTCGTCCACGATCCGCCGCAGCAGGTGAACGTCGCGGGCTGGCGCCGCCTGCCGGAGCCATCTGTCCGCGAGCGGTTCGGCCCGGTCGCGGTAGAGCTTCAGCGCGGCGGGGGGCAGGGCGGCGATGCGCAGGTGGCACAGGCGGCGTAGCTGGACGCTGCGGCGGGCCGACCCGGCCCGGTCGGCGGGCGTCGTCTCCGGCACGAGATCGTCGCCCCCGTCCAGGAGGAACCGTCGATATTCTTCCACGGCGTCGGCGTGGTTGCCGCGGGCGGCCAGCCGGTCCGCCGCCGCCAGCCGCCCGAGCGCCTCGCGGACCTCGCCAGCGAGCCGGATCCGGCGCAGCCGTTCCCCGGCAGCGGGTGGCTGACGCGCGCCGCCGCGCGGGGCCACGAGCCCCGCCAGGGCGCAAGCGACGGCCAGGACAGCGGTCACGGACAGGCTACGTTTCACCGCGAACTCCTCCGCCCCTCGACTCGGGCCGGGTGAGCGGCCAGTCTCTGTCAGCGTATCCGACCTCCCGGAGATGCCAAGGCGTCACGCGGTCCGCGCCCCCGCCGGACCCGTCGGCGCGAATCGCGTGCCAGACTTCCCGGGAAGGCCGTTCGTGCAGAGTCAAGGCGGATGGTATGCAAGGGGTTTCCGTCAAGCCCACGGGTGGCGCCCCGCGGGTCAGATCCCCAGCACTTCCCCCCACGGGTGGCGCCCCGTGAGCTTTACCAACAAACGGTTATACCCCGTCCACCTCGAACCCTCTCCCACCAGGGGCGAGGGGAGAAGCAGCCGCGCCGCTCATTTGGTCGATTGGGACGTGTGGTCGGCAGTCTTCCGCTCGTGTTCGAGGAGGGTCTTCTTGCGGTCGAGCCCCCAGCGGTAGCCGCCCAGGTTGCCGTCGCCGCGCAGGACGCGGTGACATGGGATCACCACCGACACCGGGTTGGTGGCGCAGGCACGCGCCACGGCGCGGGCGGCCGTCGGCTGGCCGAGCGCCTCGGCGATCTCCTTGTAGGTGCGCGTCTGGCCGTAGGGGATCGCCCGCAGTTCCTGCCACACGCGCCACTGGAACGCGGTCGCGCGCACGTCGAGCGGCAACTCCAGGTGCGGCTGCTCGCCCCGCAGGTGCCGCAACACCTCCTCCAGCCAGCCACTCAGCCCATTCTCGCCGGGTTCGCGCTCGGCCTCGGGGAACTCGCGGGCCAGGGCGTCCACCAGGGGGGCGGCGCGCTCGCCGAGGTACAGCGCGCAGACGCCGCGCTCGGTCGCCGCCAGGAGCAGACGCCCGAGGACGCAGTCGGCCAGGGTGTAGCGAATGCGCATGCCCTTGCCGCCGCGCCGGTAGGTGCCGGGCGTCATGCCGAGCTGGTGGGCCGCCCGTTCGTACAGCCGGCTGCTGGAGCCGTACCCCGCCTCGATCATGGCCACGGTGACCGTCCTCCGCGTTTTGAGCCGCCCCTTGAGCCGATCCAGCCGGCAGGCGTCGGCGTACTGGCGCGGCGTGATGCCCATGACTCGTTTGAAGACGCGCTGCAGGTGGGCCGGACTCAGCCCGACCGCGTCGCCCAGGATCGCCAGGGTGAGCGGTTCTTCGAGGTTCGTCTCGATGTGGCGGCAGGCGCGGCGGATCGTCTCGACATGAGGATCGTTGGCGGTCGCGTGGTCGTTGGTCGCGTTCGGCTGGTCCATGAGCGTCACCTCCCCCGCTGAGGATAGCGAACCGGCCGCCGGGGCATCTATCCGATTCTTGCGCCGCCGCGGGGATTTCGCCGAGCCGGGCGCGAGTCCCCGCTCGCCTGGGCTGGTCACGCCGGCGCTCTGGCACCGCCAGGCACCCCCGCCGATAATGCCTTCATGCCGTGTTGTTGCGGGAGCGCCCGAGCTTGCAGCAAGGATCTGCTTACCTGTCGTGGAGGAAGACATGCGACTGACGATGCTGAGTGCCCTGGCGGCTGTTCTGGTCCTGGAGACGGCCGCCGCCCAGGACGAGGCGACAAAGAAGGAGCTGGCGAGATTTCAGGGCACCTGGAAGGTGATCGGGTACGAGGCCGCCGACAAGGAGAAGCCGCCGCCGGGCTTCCTCGAAATGACGCGCTTCGTCTTCCTGGGCGACCGCCTGATCATCAAGCTCGGCGACAAGCAGACCGAGGAGACCGCCTTCAAGATTGACCCGACGAAGAAGCCCCCGACCATCGACATCCAGTCTTCCAGGGGACCGAACAAGGGCAAGTTCTCCGAGGGGATCTACGCCTTCGAGGGGGGCACGCTGAAGATCTGCGCCGGCGCGCCGGGCCAGAAGCGGCCGACAGCGTTCAAGAGCGAACCCGGGTCGAAAACGGCG
>JAANMX010000170.1_pt1 | contig 83720 bp, 61 predicted proteins | sample 7279681 | NCBI WGS metagenome assembly JAANMX01 (sample SAMN14094542, study PRJNA606508) | bioreactor metagenome | isolation source: A lab-scale SPAN reactor treating ammonium-rich wastewater day 351 | place: Ireland: Galway | collected 2018-01-01
GTTGTCGCTCCGGAGGAGCCGGGCTTTGAGCTCCGTCCGGCCCGATATCCGCTGCGTTCGATCGAACGTGGCGATTTTCGTCGTCCAGCTCTGGGCGGTTAGCGTCGCCGTGTGGCTGGAGCCAAGATAGCTCGCGTCCTGGTCGAACTCCGCTTTGATGGTTCGAGTGGACGGTCCCTCTGTGATGTCCCAGTTGAGTGCGGCATCCCCACCGGCGTCGGTGGTCGCTGTTCCTACGGCTGTGCCGTCGATCCGGAACGTGATCGTCTGTGATGGGAGCAGCGCGTTGTCCGTTGTCCGCTTTAGATCGTAGGCTTTGAGCGTAATCCGTTCCGTTATGATCCCGACACGATCTACCGTGTAGAGAGTGGTCGGGATTCTCGTGAGCGAGAACGCCGAGTCGCTGGTATCGGTGATAGCAGGGGTTTCGACGCTGGTGATACGGATGGTATCCGTACTGCTCGCGCCGAGTCCGATTGGTATCGTCCAGGAATAGGATCCTGAGCCGCCAGAGCCGATGGAAACGCTCGAAGCGATGGTTCCGATCGGGGATCCGGACCGGAGGAGCTCGATGCGAACATTCGGGCCGGGCGCCCCTGAATAGGACCACTGTATCGTGTGGGTGGTGCCGAGCTGCCAGGTCTCACCGCCGTTTGGCGAGATCACCGTAATCCCCATGGCAGAGGGGTAGTGGAGGCTCCACGCCCCGCTGCCGCTGATCCGCTTGATCACCACGTAGGCCGTTTCGGAGGAAGCGGGGGTGTGATCGATCGTTTCGTCGGCCCCTGTGGACGGGGATGTGCTTGACGCAAGGATTACTGGAAGGCCTTGGGGGTCCGGAGTGCCCCCCCCGTAATACAGATAGAGATCATAATCAGCGCCGTCCGGGACAGTCAGGTCGAGATGGATCGGCACACCCGCAGTAAGAGCGACGCGACGGCCCCACGCTCGTCGATCGAACTGGCCTCCTGCAGTGGTATCGTTGATCGTGGCGCCAGGCGCGAGGGTCTGGTAGGCCGCTTCGATTGCAGCATCGCAGTTGATCAGTCCGTAGCCCTCATAGTTATCCCGGGGCGCTGCCGCACGGCCCAGTGTAGGGTTGTTCATGCCGCCTTCTCGCGTGGTGTTCGTCTCGGTTGCGGTGGCGCAGAGGAGCATCTTGACCAACCGGGGGTGCTCATCACTGGTGAAGCTCCACGTGAGGCCTCCGGCTTCGAGGGCGTTGATGACCAGCGCGGCGACGCCGGCGGCGTGCGGCGCGGACATCGAGGTGCCCCGGGTATTGGTGTAATCGTTCGCGTATTGGTCCGCGAAGGACGGCGAGCCAGCATCCGACTGGTTCGCGTCGACCGACAGGATATGCGTCTGGTACTTTGATCCTCCCGGGGGTGCGAGGTCCGGCTTGTAGTCGGTGTTGCTCTCCTGGGTGAAGCCGCCGTTGCTTGGGTAGTCGGCGAGCTGGTTGATGTCGCTGGACGCCGATGCGGTGATCGCCAGACGTGCCCGCGCCGGATCCGTCATGATGCCCGAAGGACCGGAGTTGCCGGCTGATACCGTCACGATCATCCCGTTCGCTGCGCACGTGTTGACCTTGTTCCGGATCGGGCTGTAGGCAGACCCGGTGCTGAGGCTGAGATTGATCACCTTGATGTTGTAGGTTGTGTTGTATGCGATGCATTCGTCGAGCGCGTAGCTAACGACGCCTGTGTCGCCTCCGGAGCCGTCGTCGCCGTACACCTTATGCCCGACCCACCAGCAACCGGGCGCGACGCCGCTCAAGGCGTTGAAGCCATCTCCCACGCCGGCGTAGGTGGTCGTGCCGGTCACGGCGAACAGCGAGACCGTACCGCTGGATCGGGACAGGTAGGTCGTATACCGCCGCGCGGCCGTCGCGGTGAAGTTGGCGGTGATACTCCTCGGCGATCCGCCTGTACTCGACGGACTGCCCAGCGTATAGGATACGACACCGTTATTACTGTACGCGTAGGTCAGGGTTGCCTGTCCGCCGCCGTTGAACACTCCTGTGAGGCTCATGGTCACCGGCCCGGGCGGCAGATGCAGAGGCCAGGGCTTGAAGCTGCCGATGTTGACTCCCGTGAGGTCCGCGCTGTCCGTGAAATGGAGCAGCGAGGGATTCGCGCCGAGAGTCGCTCCGGTGCCGACCGCGATACCAGCCGCCATCGTTCCATGACCGTCGTAATCGACCGGCGTGCTGGATCCCCCATCCCAGTCCTTCCAGTAGCGCATTCGGCCCGCGAGGTCGGGGTGGGTACCGTCGACGCCGGTATCGATAATCGCGATGGCGGTGTCTGCGTTGCCCTGGAATCCCGACGCCGATCCGGCGAACCCCGCCGCCCAGACCGGGCGCGTGCGCGAGGTCCTCGTCGCCTCGTCCATATCCCGGTACATAGGGCGCGCCTGAATAACCGTCATGAAGCTTTTGCTCATGCGGGCCGGCAGCTTCGGAGCCGCGTTCAGCTGGATCATGCCGCCCCAACCATAGCTTATGTGTGTGAACACGTGTTCGACGTGTCCGCCCAGCTGTTGGAACGCGTCCAGGTCGGCCTGCGCAATCGGACCGGAAAAGAGGAGCTCCACCCGGATTGGAGCCTGTAGTTGCGCGATGGCATCCCGGCGCTTCGCAGCGCTCCCGGCCGATATGGAGCGGATGCGGAGCTCATCGATACGCGCTTCGATGGCGTCATCGACGCCGTTCCGGTCCATATCCAGTTCGACCGGATAGGTGATCATCGGTGGAATGGCAGGGCGCGGCGGAGCCTTGGGCGAGTCGTCCAGAGGGCGACTGAATGCCGGGGCAACGAGCAGGCTGAACCCCGCGACGATCCCGAGTATCAACCTCATATCGACAACTCCTAATCGAATGCGATCCGTGGCGTCTCGCATAGCGAAGCCGCCCGTGGGCCGGGCGATGCGTCCTTGCGGGCGCAGGACCGCAGCCAGAGGCGCTTCCTCAGTCATCATACATCCGATGAGCTTGCGTCTATTGTCAGAGAAACCCGCAGGATTCTGTCCGCGTAACGGCCGATGATCCCATCCCGTTCGTGAGATCAGGCCTGACCGGAGCTCGGCTCCTCGCCGTTGCAGATCAGAGTGTCCATCACCAGTGTCGGATTGGTTTCCGGATAGTCCGTCAGGTAGTGCAGTCCTCTGCTCTCGCGTCGGCTCAGTGCGGAACGAACAACCAGCATCGCGACATCGGCCATGTTTCGGAGCTCGAAGGCGTCTACGTCGGGAACGGATCTGCGTACGATATCTGCGGCTTCGTGGCGAAAGCGCTGCGTCTGGGTGCTTGCCGCTGCCAGACCGGACAGGCTCCTTACGATCCCCGCATAGTCGTGCATCACCGCCTGTAAATGCCGGCGCGCCGCGCCGAGCACAGCTGGAGGCGGGGCTTCGCTGCCGAAGCCGGCGGGCGGGCCGTCTTCGGATGCAATGGCAGGAGAGGGAACGCTCGCAGCAGACTCAATGGCCGCTATGGCCGCACGTCGACCGAAGACCATCGCTTCCAGGAGCGAGTTGGACGCGAGGCGATTAGCTCCGTGGACACCGGTGCAAGCGACCTCGCCGGCGGCGTAGAGGCCCGGGAGTGTTGTGCGGCCATCCAGGTTCGTCCGGACACCTCCGCACATATAGTGGGCCGCAGGAACCACGGGGATGGGATCAACCGCGATATCGATGCCCAGTTCCATGCAACGGGCGTGGATCGTCGGAAACCGGCTCCGAAGAAAGTCGTCACTCAGGTGCGTCACATCCAGAAAGACGCAGGGTTCGCCCCGGGCCAGACGCTCCGTGTGTATCGCCCGAGCGACGACATCGCGCGGGGCGAGATCGCCCAGCGGGTGGTACTGATGCATGAAGGTGTTGCCGTCGGCGGTGCGCAGGATGCCGCCCTCGCCCCGTACGGCTTCCGAGATAAGGAACGAGCGCCCGTGCGGATGGTACAGCGTCGTCGGATGGAACTGGATGAACTCCATATTGGCGATGGCAGCGCCGGCTCGCCACGCCATGGCTACCCCGTCGCCGGTGGCGATATCCGGGTTGGTGGTGTGGAGGTAGATCCGGCCGCATCCGCCGCTGGCCAGCAGGACCGCACGAGCCCGAAACTGATGAACCGTTCCCGATGCGGTATCCAGAGCCCAGACGCCGACGCAGCGCCGCTCGTCACCGTCCCCTTCGACCGCCAGATCGACGACGAACCAGTGTTCGAGTATTCGAAGGTCCGGATGATCCCTGGTAGCGGCCAGGAGCGTTCGCTCACATTCCCATCCGGTTCGATCTACGGCGTGGACGATTCGGTTTTTCGAATGACCGCCCTCGCGTCCGAGGGATAACTGCTCCCGACCGTCCCGATCCCGCTCAATGGAGAACCGTGCGCCGAGCCCGATCAGGTCCCGGATCCGTTCCGGGCCCTCTCGAACCAGCGTCCGGACCGCGTCATCCCGACACAGCCCTGCGCCGGCCGTGTGCGTGTCCGCGGCGTGCAGGTCCATCGCATCGTCCTCGGCCATGACGCCCGCGATCCCGCCCTGCGCGTAGTTGGTGTTCGATTCCGCCCGATCCTTCTTGGTCAATACGAGGACAGAGCCATGCCCGAGAACCTCGCGTACGAATGTAAGGCCGGCGATCCCGCTGCCGATCACGAGGAAATCCGCGGTATCCATTGGGCACATGGAGGGTTGCGTCGATTCGTTTCGGCGATCTAGCGGTCCGACGGCTTGTCGACGCTGGCGACCGAGGCAACGTGATAAGAGAGGACAGCGAGCTCCTGGACAAAGGAGACGTTGCGAACCATTACATGCGAGGGAACGCGCAGTGTGGCGGGCGCGAAGTTCAGGAGCGCATTGACTCCGGCGTCTACCAGGGCGTTGGCGGCCTCCTGCGCCGCTTGTCTCGGCACGGCAATGACGCCGATGCGCGCCTGGAGGACGCTATTGATCTCCTTCAGGCGAGCCACATCATAGATCTCGAGGTTCCATAGCTGGCGCCCGATCTTCGCATAGTTGTTGTCGAAAACGGCGACCAGCCGGAACTTCTGCTCCATCAAGCCCGGGTAGCCCACAAGCGCCGCACCCAGATTCCCCGCGCCGACGAGGAGGAGACATTGCTCCTCGTGTACGTGCAGAATGCGGTCGATCGCCGCCCGGAGCTCCGTTACGACATAGCCGACCCCGGGTGTGCCGAAGTCGCCGAAATAGGACAGATCCTTGCGGAACTGGGCTGCAGGGATCCCGGTGTGGGTCTCCATTTCCGCAGAGGAGATCGTGACGACACTTTCCTGTTCTAGATCCAGGAGGTGCCGATGGTACGTCGCCAGTCTCTCCAGCGCCGGCACGGGCGCTCTCTGGCCGGGTGGCATGGGGTTACAGAACCTCCGAACGCTGGTTGATCCAACAGCGTCTCCAGTGTATTATACCGTGAGTCGATTCGCCGTGTGGAAGACCATGGCCAATGCGGCATACTGACGTACACGATCGCTCACTACGTTCTGACCACGGAGGATACAGAATGGACATTCGACTATTGGCGCTCCTGGTGCCTGCCGTATCGCTGTGCCAGGCCACTCTCGCCGCTCCACCGAAGAAGAAACTCCTCCTGGTGAGCCATACAGCAGGGTTCCGCCACGAGGAGGGCATCGCCGCCGGAGAGAGGACCCTGGCGGAGATCGGTGAGCGGAGCGGCGCGTTCAGCGTCGCGTACTGCAGGACCGCCGACGACGTCAAGAAGATGCTGACACCCGAGTATCTCAACGCAGAGAAGTTCGATGGTGTGGTCTTCCTGAACACGACCGGGGACATCGGCGTGCCGGACCTGAAAGCGTTCATCCGATGGATCGAGACCGGCAAGGCGTTCATCGGCATGCATGCGGCTACCGATACCTATCACGGTAATGAGGATTACCTGAACCTCATCGGCGACGCGTTCGTCACCCACGGCCGTCAGTGCACCATCGAGCCGCTCGTACAGGACCCGAAGCATCCGGCTACCGTCGATTGGCCGAGAGGCACGAAGATCCACGAGGAAGTCTATATCTTCAAGCGGAACGATCGATCGAAGGTCCATGTCCTGCTGTATCTCGATAGGACTCCCGATGACGGTCGTCCGGAGGCGAACCAACCCGGCGATTGTCTCCTAGCATGGAACAAGGTTCAGGGCAAGGGGCGCGTGTTCTATACGGCATTCGGTCACCGGGGCGATGTCTGGGACAATGAGGTGATCCGCGTGCATATGCTGGGCGGCATTCGGTGGGCGCTGGGTCTCGCCAAAGGCGACGCGAAGCCGGGTCCCGCAAAGCCGTAGAGCCTTCGCTCGCTCTCCAGATGCCGATCGTCGGGCGCACCAGGGACCTGCCTAGGGGTCCGGATGATCCATCGGCGCTCGATGCCCTGTCGTGCGTGACCCGCGCACTGCGCGACCGGGTGCGGTTCGAGGCGCCACTCGCCGATTACACCACGCTCCGAGTCGGCGGCCCTGCGGAGGCGTTTCTTCGGGTCCGCACGAGCGAGGAACTGACCGAGGTCGTGCTGGCCTGCCGCCGATCGAAAATCCCGTGGTTCCTTCTGGGAGGGGGCAGCAATCTATGCGTCAGCGATCGGGGTGTCCCGGGTCTTGTAATCCATAACCGTAACGAAGACCTGATCATGGGAGAGCCGATCCGGGTAGGCACGGGACACAGCCTGGCGGGCTTGTTTCGCAGGTCCGTGAGCCATGGGCTTGTTGGGCTGGAGTTCGCGGTGGGTATACCCGGTACCATCGGCGGAGCGCTTGTCTCCAACGCCGGCGCCTACCGGCGCTCCATCGCCCCGTTGGTCCGAAGCCTCGAGATCATCGACGGTCAGGGGCTTCGCAGTGTCGGTCCCGAATGGATGGAGTTCGGATATCGGGACAGCCGCCTCCGTCGGAGCGGCTCGACGGGGGAGTGTCTGGTCTCCGTCGAACTGGATCTCGTGCCGGGCGATCGCGAAGGAGCTCTTGCCGAGGCGCGCGGTTATCAACGGAATCGCATCTTCCGCCAACCATGGGCTCCTTCGGCGGGGAGTTTCTTCAAGAACGTCTACGACGTTGAGCTCGCGCGTCGGATACCCGGCCTACCGAAGGATCTTCGAGAGGCCGGTGTCGTTCCCGCCGGATATCTTAGCGCCGAGTGCGGATGCAAGGGTATGGTTCGCGGCGGCTGCGCGGTGAGCCCGCGGCACGGCAACTTCATCGTCAACCTCGGCTCAGGGACGGCTGCGGACGTTCGGGCGCTGGCCGACGAAGTCCGACGACGCGTGCACCTTCAGTTCGGCGTAATGCTCGAGGAGGAAGTCCTGTATGTCGGAGAGTGGTAGGTCGACCGAGCGCCGGGGATGGCGCGTGCTTGTTACCTCGCGTGCGTTCTGGAACCACGGTCGCGACGGAATCGCCCTGATGGAGGCCGCGGGCTGCGAACTGATCCGTCCTGCCCGATACGGTCCGGAGCTCTCGGCGGACCTGATCGGGCTCCTGCAGGGATGCGACGCTTCTCTCGCTTCTGCCGAGGACTACACCGCCCGGGTCTTTGCTGGAGCCCCAACGCTTAAAATGGTCGCTCGGTGTGGCGTTGGCTACGATGCAGTCGACCTGACGGCGGCTACCGCGGCAGGCGTGGTCTGTACGAATACGCCCGGTATCAACGTCGATGCCGTGGCCGATTTTACCGTCGGCTTGATTCTTGCCCTGGCCCGCCGCATCACCGAACTGGATCGTCTGACCCGTGATGGAGGTTGGAGCGAAGTATCCGGCGTACTCCTTATGGGGAAGACCGTCGGCATCGTAGGGCTCGGGCACATTGGCCGCGCCGTAGCCCGTAGAATGGCGGCGTTCGGGTCGGAGATCCTGGCGGCCGATCCGCACGTGAAGAAGTCGACTGAGGTTGCCTCAATGGTCCCGTTCGACGCGCTCCTCGCGCGATCCGATATCATCACGGTGCATGCTCCATCGTCGCCTGATACGGCCGGGATGTTTGATGCGGCCGCCTTTGCATCGATGAAGCCGGGCGCCTATTTCGTGAACACGGCGCGCGGCTCCATCGTCGTTGAGGAAGCTCTGCTCGACGCGTTGCAGGCGGGACACCTCGCCGGCGCGGCGCTCGATGTCGTCCGACAGGAGCCGCTACCGACCGATAGTCCACTGCGGGGCGTGCCGAATCTCATCCTAACGGCCCACAACGCGTTCAATGCGCGAGAGGCCGCAGCGAGGATGTGCACGATGACCGCCGAACAGATCGTGTCGTTGATGCGGGGCGTCGTTCCGGCGGCGACGCTCAATCCCGGGGTATATCGCTCCACGGCTCTGCGAATCCCGAGACCCGAGGAGGCCTGAGATGCGGATCAACACCGTCAGAGCGGAGCTCCGCGCAGATCGTCCTCAGGTGGGCACCTGGCTCTCAATGGCGAGCCCGATCGCGGCGCGGTACATGGCTCGCAGCGGTTTTCGGTGGCTAACGCTCGATATCGAGCATAGTCCTGCGGATTGGGAAACGGCCGCGATCATCTTCGGACTGATCGCAGACGCGGGTTGCGTTCCGCTGGCGCGAGTCCCATCCATCAGCCGGGAGAACGCGAAACGGGCGCTCGATGCGGGGGCGTTCGGCGTGATCTTCCCGATGTGCAACTCCCGTGAAGAGGCGGAGGAGGCCGTCGCGGCGTGTCGGTATGCTCCGATCGGGCGTCGAAGCGTGGGAGGCGGCATGTTCACGCTGAACTTCGGCGCGACCAGCGCGGAATACTTCGAGCGAGCGAATGACGAGATCCTGGTGATCATCCAGGCCGAGCACGTTCAGGCGGTAGATCGATGCGAGGAAATCCTCTCCGTGCCCGGCGTGGACGCAATGTTCATCGGCCCGAACGACCTGCTCGCTTCCATGGGCAAGGCGCCCGCGATGGAATCCCCGGACGATGAGTTCGTCGCCGCGCTTCGCCGCCTGTGCGCAACCGCTCGGAGATTCGGCGTCGCTCCCGGCATCCATTGCGGGACTGTGGAACAGGCCCATCGGCGCATCGACGAGGGATTTCGGTTCGTCGCGATCAGCAGTGAACTCGGGTTCATGCTTGCCGAAACGAGCCGGGTCGTCGGCGGGCTTACGGGCGCGACCTCAGGCGAGGGTCCGGTCCGCTACTGAACGATCGGCCGCGAGCTCTGTCTACATCGTGGGAGCTCCGGCTCAGCGGGTTGCTGCTGGCGCAGGTTGCCCTGGGTTCTGGCGCGATCTTCGCCCGATACGGCCTTGAGGCCGGTCTCTCGCCCAGGAGTTTGACATTCTGGCGGATGGCTCTGGCGTTCGCTATGGTTTCGGCGGTCCTCCGCCCCGCCACGGGGCCAGGCGCTCCGCTCGCTCCATCTCTTCGGGTGACGGCGCGACTATGCGTCGCAGGCGTTGCCCTCGCCATCCATTTCTGGACCTGGTTCGGGTCTCTGGAGCTGATACCGGTCGCGCGCTCGACTCTCCTGGTCTCGACGACTCCTGTCTGGACGGCGTTGTTCCTCTGGGCGCTCACCCGTCGACCGCCAGCGGTTCGCTTTTGGGGCGGGCTTGCTTTCGGCATGGTCGGCGCATGGTTGGTCACCGGCGGCTCCCACATGGGTGTGTCCGGGCCTGGGTCCGGTGACCTTCTGGCGGTCGCAGGCGCCATAGCCTTTGGCGTCTACCTGCTCCTGACAGCGGAGCTGCAGAGCCAACTCGGCACGAGGCGAGTCGTTGCCTGGACGTACGGTTCCGCGGCCCTGACGTTTCTGGGCGTGATCCTCATGTGCGGATCCGATGGGGCCTTCTGGCCGGGGAACGCCCGGGCGTGGTTCGCGGTTTTCGGTCTGGCGGCGGCGCCTCAGCTCCTTGGCCATACGTTGCTGAACTGGTCGCTCCGCCACTACTCGGCATCGACCGTTGCTGCGGCTACGCTTATCGAACCGGTTGTCGCCGGGAGTTTCGCCTGGGTCCTGTTCGGTGAGACGATCGCGGCCTACCAGGCCGCGGGCGCGCTGATTCTTATCCTGGGCGTTGGGGTGGTTCTGTCGGGCCGAGACGCGGCGCGCCGGTTGGCGATATAGCCCTCACACCGGCTGCGTTGCCGCATCGTCGGTCGTCTCGGCAAAATCGTCACCATCGGAACCGTCGTTGAGATCGTCTCCTTCGTGAAGCGCCGCTGTATAGACCGCGTGGATCACCTCAGAAGGCGTTGTGATGCCAGCGAGCACCTTCTGGAGTCCGTCCTCCATCATCGTACGGAATCCCTGAGCTCGGGCCGCGCGGTGCATCTCAAGCGCGGAAGCTCGCTGGGTGATGAGCTGTTTCAGGGTTGATGAGTTCATCAGGAGCTCGAATACCCCGATCCTTCCTTTGTAGCCCGTCTCTCGGCAGGCCTTGCAGCCCCGCCCGTGGTAGAACGTTCGATCCCGGGCGGCAGAGAGGGGCAGACCAAGCGCCAGAACCTCGTCGGCCGTCGGCTCGTAGGGTTCCCTGCATTCCTTGCATACAACCCGGACGAGCCGTTGGGCCAGAACGCAGCGGACCGTCGATGCGATCAGGTAGGGTTCACCGCCCATATCGAGCATTCGGCCAAGTGTCTCGACGGCATTGTTCGTATGGAGCGTGGTCAGGACCAGGTGCCCGGTCAGACTTGCCTGGACGCCGATGGAGAGGGATTCCGGATCGCGCATTTCGCCGACCATCATGACGTCGGGGTCCTGGCGGAGGAAGGAGCGCATCACGCGAGGGAATCCCATCTTCTCGGTAACCTGGACCTGTGTGATGTTATCCTGGAACTCATACTCGATGGGATCTTCCACAGTGACGATATTGCGGCGTTGGCGATCCAGGCGATTGATGGATGCATAGAGCGTCGAGGTTTTGCCCGATCCCGTTGGCCCGGTGACGACGATCATGCCGTACGGCGTCTCGATCACGTTGAGCCATCGTTTCATGGCCTCCTCCGGCATTCCCAGTGTTCCGATGTCGATATGGACGCTGGCTGGATCGAGGAGACGGATCACGACCTTTTCACCGTTGAGGCTGGGCAGGGCAGAGATGCGAGCGCTGAATCGGCGATCGGCGTACTCCATGTCGATCCGACCATCCTGCGGTACGCGCCGCTCATCAATATGCATCCCCGCGGCCAGCTTGATTCGGGCGAGGACGCTGGCGACATGCTCATTGGGGAAATAGCCGATCTGGTGCATGACCCCGTCGATGCGGAAGCGTATTCGGGTTCGATCCCGTTCCGGCTGGATATGGATGTCCGACGCCGAGCCATCCAGAGCTTCCGTGAACACGCGATCGACGATCGAGACGCCGAGGGCTGTGCTCTCGCCGCCCATCTCCCGGGCGACGCCTCCCTCTCGAAGGATTAATCGGAAACGCTTATTGCCGGCTCCGCCTGCTACTTGCGCCATCTGCCCCTCCCGAATGCCGCCGAACCGGGTCCGGCGTATAGAGCCGTCATTCTATCACGCGCAACGGTTCGTGTGAAGTCATCACCATACGCGCCGATGCCGTGCGCTGTGCTATCATCGTCAACATACGCCCCATCGGAGGCCGCGCCATGCCATATACGCCGTTCGGATCGCTCATCCCTGAGATCCTCGCCCTTGAGGTCTTTGCCGTTGTGGGCGCCTCGCGAGATCCGGCGAAGTACGGCCATCGGGTCTATGTCACCCTCAAGCAGAGCGGCTACCGCGTATACGCCGTGAACCCTTCCGCCGATACGGTTGACGGCGATCCCGCCTACCCGATGCTCGTCAATCTGCCGGAAACGCCGCAGTGCATCGTCTCCGTAGTGCCCCCGGACGTCACAGCCCAGGCCGCGCGAGATGCCGGCCGACTTGGCGTCGGCTATATGTGGATGCAGCCAGGCTCAGAATCGACCGAGGCAGTGAACACCGCCCACGCCGCCAGCCTTCGGACCGTGTACGGAGGGCCATGCATCATGGTGGCCGTTCGGACGCAGAAAGCCCGGAACCACTCACGATGAGACGATGGCGCTGCCTTCCAGCGATCGCTCTGGGCTTATCGGCTTTTCTCAGCGCTGACGGAGCTCGGAGCGATGTGGCGACTCCAACCTCCGTTCGCGTGGGGGGCAATCTCTACTATGGCCTCAGTAATATCAACGGCTCCGTTCGCCGTCACACCGACGGTCAATGGGCCGGCGTGGGAACCGCATACCCCTCCGTCCTATCCCTGACGTGGATGGGCGCGGATCTCGATACCGCCGTCGGTTCCTTCGGGGTCGGTGACCTCAACACCGGCTCCGGGCGGACTGCGCAACAGCCGGTTGAGTGCTATTACCGCCGCCCGATTGGATCCGCAACGGTGACCTTCGGCAAGCACTATGTTCCGTTCGCTCTCCAGGAGTGGGAATACGAAACCCGTTGGGGCATGATGGCTGAGACGATTGTGCTTGGAACGTCCATGGAAGTCTCGATCACATCGAACCCTCATACGGACGCCCTGAACACATCGATCCGCGCTGCCTGGCATGTGGCTGCAGGATCCGAAGTCGGGATCTCAGCAGCCGCGGGTCGAGGCTGGAGTTACGGAACCTCGCATAACTGGGGATACGGAATCGATGCGACGGTGGACGTTGGACCCGTATCGGTGACCACCGAAGCTCTGGAAGCCCGGGGGACGCACGGGACCTATCAGTTCGGGTTCATCAAGGCGGTTCTCCATAGCCATCATCGGGCAACACCGTATGTCGCTCTGTTCTATGGACATGATAGCGCGGATGAGATCGCTGAACTCCGAAGCGGAATCGTCGGTGTTGATATCGAGGCGCTGCCGCATCTCACCGTCAGCCCCTGTATCGGCAGAGCGGGCGGACGCAATATATGGTCGCTGCAGACCAGGGTAGCGTTTTAGGGGCCGAGGCCCTTCGGTCCGTCCAATCGAACCAGGACCCGATAGATCCTCTGCGCGCCGTCCCAGCCGCCGAGAAAGCCCAGCCGATCGATCGCAGCGGCAGGATCATGATCCCGGCCGTGGAGGAACGGCTTGCCATCCAACAACGCCCACAAGCGCCCATCGCGGCGCGTGAACTGCACGCGATGTCGGCCGGACGTCAGGCCGGTCTCCTCCGCGCCGACCTCCTGGCCATCGGCCCGAATGGCGGAGCGGGCGTTCCCGAAGCCTCCGAGGAAGACGACGTAGTCCGTTACGTTGCTCGGTGCAGTCGTCGCCGGCCTCCACGCGCCGATGTGGAAGTCGTTGGCCGCTTCGAACTCGGCCAGGATGTCGAAGTCCGTGGCGTTGAGGCCCGTCAGGAGCAGCTGATTGTCGGCCTCGGGACCGTGGGAGTAGGCCATCGCACCGCCGTCAATGGACCATCCGCTGCCTACCGTCCATGGCCCGGACCCCTGGTCGAACCGGTACTCTCGTACGCCTGGGCCGGGCTGGATCTCGGCGGGCGCATCGGGCGGGAGCGACTCTCGCCCGTGTCGTTCCAGCATCCGCGCGTAGAACAGGTCATACGGTTCGTAGACGCTGAACGGCTTGCGGTCCACGGTCCATCCGCTGATGGAGGCCCCGACCTCCCTTCCTCCTCCCTGCCAGTACCAGAGTCCCTGGTCTCGATTCGGGATACTGATCTCGATCGTTACGAGGCCTGCGCCGTTGCGACCTGCTCTCCATTCTAGACCCGGGCATCGGTTTGGCCCGCTTGGTCGGAGGATGGCGCCGTTCGGTCCGTCGTTGCTCAGGATCTCAAAAGCATAGGTGCTCTCGGTGGTGTAGTACCCCTCTCCTTCACCGTCGAGCCCGATCGACAGCCGCTGCCACGGACCTTTGAGTTCGATGCATGCATAGTACGCTGCGTCGTCATGCGCCTGGCGGAAGGTGATCTCGCCGCCCTCAAACGTCGCGCGGCCTGATAGGGGTATCCCGGCCCAATCCGAGGCATCGCCGTCGAGGACAGGCGTGGCAGGCCAGTTGAAGGGAAGCCAGGGATAGAGGGGATGAGGGTCGACGCCATCGGCCCATCCATCCCCGTCGCTGTCTCTCTTACGGGGTGCAGGGCGGATCAACCGGAGGGATGTCTTATCCCACGTGGCAGTCAGGGGCGCGGGCGCCCATGAACTGAGCATTGCCTTGTCAAGATCGAGCATCGCACCGTCCGTTCTTGCCTTGCCAGGGTCACTGCCAAAGCGGACCTCATCGAACGGCAAGCGGGGATCCCGGTCGGGAACGCCATCGCTATCGGCATCTGCGACCGTCATCGTCTCTCCGAAATGCAGTCGGAGCCATTGGACCGACGTCAGCATCCGGTCGAAATAGGCGATGCCGTCCCAGTGTTCGCCGTGCTTCCAGCTGGTCGACCAGACCCACTCGTCCCAGGCTCCATCGGCCTTCTTAGTGCGGCGCCTGGGCGCGAAGTGATCGAAAACGATCCGATCATCCTCCCGATTGGCAAGCGAGAATGCGCCGAGAGATTCCATCTGATGGTGGAACTCGTGGGTTACGAGCCACGCAGTGTCGCTGCCGCCAAGGAACTGGGATCGCCCCGGAATACCGTCGGGCCAGCCGTCGATGCCGTAGGTGCCCCCTCCGCTCCCGTAGAAGTCCCAGCGTTTCAACGCGTCGTTCCATCTTCGCGGGAAGGCCTGCTCGATCTGGCCAACGAAGGGCAGGGGTTCAGCGACCGGTTTATCGTTGGCGGTGGCCACCTGTTTCGTATTCAAAATCGTAAACGTGCCGCCTCCCGGGCCGAGGTAATCCTCACCGCCATAGCTTCGGCAGAGCGGAAGACCCCTGTAGGCTGGCGGCCCCTCAGCCGGTTCGTCCCCCCACCGTTGAATGCGGGCGTCCACATAAAAATGGAAGTCGTACCAGACGCGCATATGGCTGTTGATAAACAGGAAGCGGGCCGCGATGGCGTACTCGTCCTTGATCCGTGCGATCTCACGGTCGGACATCAGCGCCGGAGGCGGAGCGTGCGGCGCCGTCGCGCAGGCCGATGCGACGTTCCATACATTGGGCATCAGGAGCACTTTGATCGGTATGCGGACGATCGTTTTGCGGCCTACGGGCGCCAGAGTGCTGAATGAGTACTCTCTGCGCCAGGGCGGTTCCGCGCCCCATCGGCGCTCGCCGCCCGTCGGGTCGGCAGCAGGATCATAGATCCGGTACGAGTACCGCCTGCCCGGCTCCAATCCGCCGATGCGAAGACGATGCGCCATCCGCTCTCCAGCCGTTCCCTGCACCACGCGAACCCGGGCGTTGGCCCAGGGAGCGGTCGGTGCGCCATTCGGACCGAGCGTTCCGGCCGGCGCCGACCCGGGTCGAAGTTGTACCCGGGTAGCGGCGGGTTTCGATGTGAACCACTGAAGGATCGCATAATCCCGACCGAGCTCGCAGACCGGTCGAGTCGGGTCGGTGATCCGAGCCGGATCGGGCCGACACATGGCGGGGCAAAGGAGCCCGAGTGCCATAGTCCATGCGAACCGCAGATGTCGATGGCGCGTCATATCTGATAATCCTCCCATACCCGTATCTTGTACGATCGGGTATGGCAGGTATCCTGCTTTGTGTTCTACGGAGCTGATGGCTAGCCTGCCTGAGCATCGTAGTGATCACCGTAGTACGGACATCGAAACATGGAGGCGATACATTTGAACCTATGGAAGTTGGCAGCGCCGTTTGCCGCAGCGATCGGGCTTTCGGCGGGCGCAGCGGCGACGCCCGAGTTCGCTGCCAAAGAGAAGAGGCCCTGCAGCTTCTGTCATGTCAGCCCGGCCGGCGGAGGCGAACTAACGGCCGCCGGCAAGTATTACGTTGCCCATAACAAGAGCCTCAAGGGCCTTCCGATCTCCTTTAAGGCTCTCTGGAAGGCCGAAGCGCCTGCGGAAACGCGGCGAATCGCCCTGGGCAATGTCCTCGGGGATGGTAAGGTGCGGCTATTGACCCTCGGATCCGGCGATGAGCTTTCGATCATGGAGTGGGCTGATGCGAAGCTGTCGCCGAAGACGTCTCTGAAACTCGGACCCGGCGCAAGCAGCGTCTTCGTCGCGAATCTTGAGAAGGACAAACCGGCGGTGGTCGCGGTTCCCGGCGCCGTCTATGTCCATAACGACGAAGGCTTCAAGCGCCTCAAGGCCAGCGCGCTCACGGCGATCAGCGGGATCGTACAGTTTACCGACGGCGAGCAATGCGTGTTTCAGTTCGACGGCATGAGCGAGCCCGCTGTGTTCGGCGTCAAGTCGGATGCCTCGAATCCTCTCACCGTTGGCCCTGCGATGGTATATCCGGAACAGGGCGCGGGAGTCTATTCCTGGGTCGTCGCCCGCTTTCCATCGGATGCGCTCGCGATGCTCGGCTGGCCTGCTGAGGCGGCTAAGACGCCGGTTCTGGGCCTGTACGATCCGCGAGGCGATGAGAACCTGAAAGCCTGGATGATCTGGAAGGATGCCAAAGGCGAACGGTTGATCCTCGCTGATCCCGGGGCGATTCTTGGGGCCGGAACGATCAATCCGGTCTGGTCCAGCGCATCGTTCGCCGGTAAGGTCCTGGATGTGACGATCGGTCGTGATCCGCGAGGCAGCAATGCCGTGGGCTTCCTTGTCCTGACGGAGGACGGCAAGGAAGGAACGGGCAGGGCGCTGGAGTTTCTCGCACTCGATTAGCCTGGTTTCGGTTCTCTCGGGTCCTCGTCGGCAAGCTCTGTCGCCTGGGCGCCTGTCATGTGGAACGATCCTTCTGGGGTTGCCAGTTGGGCCAGTTCCTGAGGTGTGAGTGTGTGATGGGGAGCGATCGGTTCCTGATCCTCGATCGCTTCCCGCTGGGCGCCGGGCAGGCGGACGGTACCGCCGACCGATGCGAGTTCTGACATAGTCATCGGCTTCGGGGTCAGTATCGCCAGCGCCTGTACCGCCGGAGCATAACTCGGGTCAAGCTCAACAGCGCGTCGAAAGCACGTAGCCGCGGATTCGTCGTCTCCGCCCATCTGATGGGCGACGCCAAGATTATGCCAGCCACGTACAGAATGGACATCGATCTGGATCGCACGCCCAAATGCCTGGCGGGCCTTCGCATAGTCGTTGGCGCGCGAATAGGCGGCGCCGAGGAAGGACCATGTCTCGAAGCTATTCGGGTCGGCCTCGGCGGACTTGAGCAGGGTGGTAATGGCCTCCTGGAGACGTCCAGCGCGCAGGGCGTTGGCGCCAGCCTGGCGAAGAGGTGCGGCGAGAGCGCTCATCACGATCCCTCCTTCGAGGCGACGTTGACGGTTGGATGCGCCGTTCGTCGAACTCGTTCTGGTTCATTATAAGAGGACTCCGGGGAATCGTCAACGGTTCGCTTTACGTACCTGGTCGTAGTGCATCGATGCTGCGAGTGAGACGCGGAATGGCACGGAATCGCCTGCATAGTGCTGCCTGCGCCGCTCGGTCGGATTGCGGGTGTATAATCACGTTGAGGCTTGATGGAGCCGAGGGGCTCGCATTGCTCCTGTAAGGAGGGACTACTTGAAGACCGTCGTGCGCGCATTGATCGGTCTCGCGGCGCTGATCGTCGTCGGCGCCGGTGCGTTTATGGTCGGCAAGAGCCTTCGATCCCTGGTGGAGCGGCGTCGCCCAACGCTGCTGGACATGAGGCAGATCACCGACTCCCGGCCTCTGAGCGGAGCCGCCCGTGCCGATAGTCTGCAGGGCGGCGCCGATGTCAATCCGTCAGAGACCTTTCGCGATGTGCTGCTGATGATGCGTAGCGAGTATGTTGATCGGATCGATGACGATACGAAGCTTGTCTCCGGAGCGGTCCGGACGATGCTCTATTCGCTCGATGACCCTGCCACGCGCTATTGGAATAAGGAGCAGTACCAGCGATTGAAGGACGATACTCAGGGCGTCTTCACGGGGATTGGGGCCAGGGTTGCTATCCAAAAACAGAAGATCGACAATATCGATCAGCGACGGGTGACGGTGGTCGCGGTGGCGCCAGGCGGTCCTGCGGCTGCGGCAGGACTCCGAGCCGGAGATCGAATCACGGAGTTGGACGGCAACTGGGTGATCGCCTATGATCCGCGTCTCGACCTCAACCGCCTCGCAGTGCGGACCATGCCGGAGGTTGAATATCGCAAGGCCCTCCGACAGGCGACCAAGAAGCTCACCGACGGCGTTTCATGGCCCCGCGCGCTGGACAAACTGATGGCGCCGGGCGATGCCGACATGAAGCTCACCGTGGTTCGGGCGAACGAGCCGAAGGCGCTGACCATCGTCGTCAAGAAAGCGGAGTTCACCAGACCCGCGCTCGAGATGCGCTCGCTTCCTGGGGGGCGCGTCTATGTCCGCATAACGCGATTCACCGCTGACGCGCCGAGCAAGCTTGCCGCGGCCCTGAAGGATAACCCGGCTCCGGGAGGTCTGATCCTCGATCTCCGCGACAACCCGGGCGGACCGGATTTGCCAGGTGAAGCGTCGGCTATCCGTTCGATGGCATCCACGCTTGGCGTTCTCGGTGTCCACGGCAAGATAGGGATCATCGGCAAAGGCTCGTCCCGCAGGGTCGTGACCGCAGCAAAGGCCGCTCCCAAATCGTCCAAGCTCGTCGTCATCGTTAATCAGGGCACCGCGAACGTTGCCGAAATGGCCGCAGGCGCCCTGCGAGCTCAGTCCGATGCGACGCTTCTCGGCTCGACGACCTGCGGTGACAGCGTCTATCAGAAGCTGGTGCCGCTGAAAGTCGGCGCGATGACGGTCTCAGCCGGAACCCTGATGGGCGCCGACGGAAAGCCGTTGCCGGCGCGGGGTTTGGATCCTGATATCGCTGCGGGATCGACGGTAATCGGCGGCCAGGATGACCCGATGATCGCCAGAGCAACCGCGCTGTTAGGCGGGAGGACGGGAGGACGCTCATGAGAGGCATCTCGGTCAAGCGCCGTCGCGCGATGGTGTTTATGGTCGGCATCGGGCTCATTCTAGGGATCGCGATGCCGGGGCAGGATTGGTTTGAGAGCGTTCCGAAGTCGGACCGGCACGGGAGCCTTCTCGGCTTCCTCGGACCGACAGCTGCTGGAGCCCAGGAGGCGGATGGTCCGTTCGAAGGCTATGCGCAAGCCCTGGCGGTCCTGAAGCGGGAGTACTCAAAGGCGGTGATCGATAAGAAGAGAGAGCGGGAGCTGACCTACTCCGCCATTCAGGGCATGCTCAGCGCCCTCAACGATCCGTTTACGAGCTTTCTCGATCCTGAGGAATGGTTGAGCATGCAGCAAAGCACTCAGGGGTCCTTCGAAGGGATCGGGGCGGTTCTCGAGCCGATCGGGCAGGATGTGCGAGTCGTGCGGCCCATCCCGGGAAGCCCTGCCTTCAAGGCGGGCTTGAAGGCGAAGGACGTGATATTCAGCGTCGCCGGCGAGGATCGAGGGTCTGGCAAGGTAGGCAAGCCTGTGCCGACCCTGGGCAAAAGCATCAACGATGTGGTCAAACTGATCAAGGGCCCCAAGGGGACCCGGGTCCAGATCGCCGTACTCCGCGAAGGTTCCGCCAAACCGCTGGTCTTCACTCTGACGCGCCAGCGAATCGAACCGCCCGTGGTCGAGTACTGGATGGAGGATAATGCCCATAAGATCGGCCGGATCGTATTGTCCGAGTTCAACGAGCGTGCGGACACCCAGTATGACAAAGCCTGGCGCGACCTCCGTAAGCAGGGCATGAAGGCGCTGATCTTTGACCTCCGCTATAACCCGGGCGGGCTCTTCGAGATGGCGATCCGGATAGGAAGCCGGTTTGTCAGCGAAGGGCCTCTCGTCATTGTCCAGGAGAAGAACGGCCAGCGGCATACGATCTATTCCAGCGGAACCGCACCTAAGATCGGCGACATGCCCCTCGTCGTTCTCATCAACGAAAGCAGTGCGAGCGCATCGGAGATCGTAGCCGGCGCCATCAAGGACCACAAGATCGGGAAGCTGATCGGAGAACACACGTTTGGCAAAGGGCTCGTGCAGACGCTGTTCCCGTTGGCCGACGGTTCGGCCCTGCGGCTGACCACCTCCAAGTACCTGACGCCGAGCGGGCATGATATCAATAACAAGAACGACGATGAGCACCGTCCGCTCTTCGGTACGGGCGGGATCAGGCCGGACATCGCTGTTGAGCAGTCGCCCGAGTGGGTCGATCAGGATTTCCAGGACAAGGTGCACGATACCCAGCTCAAAAAGGCGTTGGAAGTCCTCAGAGGTGAACAGGCGCTGGCGGCCAGACGCTAGGACGCTGTATATGCGATAACGCTCCATAACGCAGGTCGTCTCTGGTGCGGAACTTCCTGTCGTATCGGCGCGTCGTATGCATACGCACCCGCAACACCGCGCCGCAGCGCTCGCGGGTACAATAGACGGCGGCTTCGTACGGGGAGCCCATACCGCTGAGCAGCGGGCCATGCATTGACCTCGGATACTTCAGGATACATTGCCGCCGGCCTCTACTGGGTGCTGATCCTCTGTTGGCTCACCATCCTGGTCTTCTATTGGCGCGAATACAGGCGGCTTCGGGGACTCGGCACGATCATCAGTACGATGCTCGTGGTGGTGTTCCTCGACGGCGCTCGAACGCTCCTGGAGAGCCTCTACTTCGGCACCATATTCACAGCTCGAGCGGGCATTCTGCCTCCTTTTATGTTCGAGGTTCTCGGCGCCCCGCAGCTGGTGATTGTGCCGAAACTCGTCAACCTCGCTGCCGCCCTGCTCATCATCGTCGTGCTGGTTCGACAATGGTTTCCGGCTATGCGAAAGGAGCTGGATCAGCAGAGACATCTGACCGAGCTCTACGCTCAGCTGAGCAGCGCTCACGAACAGATGACCGCGGCGCATGAAAGGCTAACCTCGGCCCATGAAGAGCTTCGGAAGGCTCGTGAGGCTCAGGATGCGCTGACCCATATGATCGTTCATGATATGCGGACGCCCCTGACGAGCACGATCACCGGCCTGCAGACGGTACAGCAGCTGGACTATGATCCCGATGTCACGCCCGAGTTGGTGCAGGGGGCGCTGATGGGTGCGGATCGCCTATTGCTGATGGTCAATGACCTTCTCGACATCGGTAAGATGGAGGCGGGCATGATGAGCGTCGCCTCCGAGGTGTTTCCGATCCGAGAGCCGATCGAGCTCGCCGTCGACATGGTTCAGGCCATCGCGCTGGATCGGACTGTCCATATCGCGGTCGATCCCTGTCTGGATGAAGACGGATCGCCTGTCCTCGTCCAGGCCGATCGGGAGATCGTTCGTCGAATGGTGGTGAACCTCGTCGGGAACGCCCTGCGCTTCAGTCCGCGGGGCAGTACCATCGACCTGAACGTCGAACAAGTCGGAGTTGCGTCGATACGGGTCTCCGTGGAGGATAAAGGGCCCGGAATCCCGATCGAGCACCAGAAGCGGATTTTCGATAAGTTCCACCAGGTCGACGACGGAGGACCGAACAACATGCCTTCGACGGGGCTCGGGCTGACGTTCTGCAAAATGGCCGCGGAAGTCCTGGGCGGCGGCATCGGTGTGCAAAGCCGACCGGGTGAAGGCAGTGTATTCTGGTTCACCCTTCCGATGGGACGGCCCGGCACAAACGTCTAGGTGTCGCGCCTCACCTTTCCCCGTCGGGGTAGGATCCGCTCCATCAACCAGCAATCGTTTTGCGCTCGAAAGCTGCATTCGCCGATCCTGCTGTAACCGAGACTGAGATACAGCGTCTCAGCGCGGACGTTCCCCTTGACCACGCACAGGGCCGTTCGTCGGAGTCCCAGGGCATCTGCGATCTCCAGCAGTCGTTCCATCATGCGACGGCCATACCCCTGCCCGATGACGCTGTCGCGAAGTCCGATGCCGACCATCGGCGACCGCGTATCGGTCCGGTGCAGAAACGCGTGTCCCATGATCGTATCCTCAGCATCGACGAGGGCAAGGCCAATGGCGGTGCCCTGTGCGATCGTCTCCAAATGTACTTCAATGGCGCTATAGGTGACCGGGGTCTCGGGTAGATAGAGCATCGCGACTTCGTCGGAGAGGCTGAGGTAAAAATCGAAAAGCCGATCCCCGTCGTCCAGGTTGATCTCGCGAATCGTCATGAGATGGCTCCGCAACAGCGCTTGTACTTTCGGCCGCTTCCGCATCGGCACGGATCATTCCGACCGGGCGCCGGCAATCGCTGCACGCTCGACATGATCTCGGCAGGGGCTCGTCCGCGTTCGAGAAGCCGCACCATATCCCGCATCGTCGGATCGATATGGGTAAAGAACCGCTTGTAGGATGGACAGAGGTAGTTCAATCCGTCCTCACCATCCGGACTGGACATAAACCGGTGCTTTGGACACTCACCCCGGCATGCGAATAGGACCGGACAACGACGGCAGCAATCGGGAAGACGATCGCGCTTCGCGCTCCCAAACAACCTCTGTTGCTCGGAATCTGCGAGGTCGATCATCGACGTGGACATGAGGTTGCCGAGCCGGTACTCGGGATAGACATAGTGATCGCAGGCATAGATATCGCCGTTATGCTCCATGGCGAGGCTTGCCCCGCAGGTCTCTGCGAACACGCAGAGCGAAGCCGGATTGCCGGCCCAGATGCCCAGAGCGACGTCGAACGTCTGGACGAAGATCGTTCCGACATCCCGCCTGATCCACTCATCGTAGATCGCGCAGAGAAAGGCTCCGTATTGCTCGGGTTCAACGCTCCAATCCGTCACTCGCGCCTCATGCACCGACTGTACGCTTGACGTTGCAGGACCGGCCAGCGTGTGCGGCTCTGGCAGATCGGAGGCCTCCGCCTCTGCGTCGGGCAGCCGTTCGACCAGTGGGATGAACTGCAGATACCGGGCCCCGATGCGGCGAAAGAACCGATACACCTCGAGGGGTTGCTGGCCGTTCAGCCGGTTGACGACGGTGAGGATATTGAACTCCACGTGATGCCGCTGCAAGCGCTCAATGCTCTGCATCACCCGATCAAACGTCGGACGTCCCTGTTTGTCCTTCCGGTAGGCGTCATGCAGTTCTCTGGGCCCGTCGATGCTAATCCCGACCAGAAAGGCGTTCTCGTACAGGAACCGACACCATGCATCATCGAGAAGCGTTCCGTTGGTCTGCAGCGCGTTCGTGATACGTTTGCCCCGCGCATGTCGCTGTTGGAGTTCCACGACGCGCTGGAAATAACGAACGCCCAGCAGCGTCGGCTCGCCGCCTTGCCAGGCGAAGTTGACCTCTGGCGCTTCCTGGACATCGATATACTGCCGGATAAACTCTTCAAGGACGGCATCGTCCATCGCCCAACGGCGGTGATCCGGATACAGGCGGGTCTTGTCGAGGTAGAAGCAATAGGCGCAGTCGAGGTTGCATATAGGGCCGATCGGTTTGGCCATCACATGCAGCGCCCGCAGACGGGATCGTCGGTCTGACCAGTTCACCGGCACGACCGCCTCACGGAACGCGGTATCTGAGATCACCCGCGAGGGCAAGGACCACGTTCGGCGAGACCGACAGGGGCCTGTTGGGTGCGCTTGTTTCTGCTCCGATTCCTACGCTCGTCGGGATCTCCCGATGCCATACTCCCTGGCGCGAGTGGGCGCTCTTGATCGCCCCATCGAGCACAGGCAGCGCCTGGCCATACTCCCTGGCGCGAGTGGGCGCTCTCCGGGACGGCTTCCGAAACAGACGATGGGCGAATGGGCGTATTATACCGGTAACCCTGTGCTACAATCCGTGGTTTCGATGGACGAGCCGAACCCATGAATGTGCTGAGGATCGCGGTTGGCGATCATGTGGTCTTGCGCAAGGCCCATGCCTGCGGCGGGTCGGAATGGACGATAACCCGTGTGGGTGCGGATGTGGGTCTGGTATGCGCGAAGTGCGGTCGACGTGTGCTTCTTGAACGCATGTTGTTCGAGCGGAGTGTTCGGGAACTGCGTCGATCAGCGGCGACATCGCCGCAGGAGGAGTCTTGAGGGTAGTCGGAGCGTTTCGCGCCCACGCGCGGGAGGTCGCCTCCGTGGTGATCGTGGTCGGCGTGGTGGTTTCTGCCGCAACGCGGTTGATGCCGCGCCATGGCAGCGACGATGTGGCTGCTGCACGTCGCGACGGGTCTTGTATCATAACGGTTGACTCACTCGCCGAACCGCTCGGTGAAGCGAAGCTGGCGGTCGATGAGTTGGCGGTTCCCGGAGCTCTCCGTGAGAAGCCGCCATGGTCCGGTTGGGTCGAGTTAGACCTCAAGCGCTTGCCCCTCCAGAGTACATCCGAGGATGTTCGCGCGGTCGCTGCCCGCATTCCGAACGGGCTCGTTGTTGCGGTGTATAACGGCGCCGATGCGCCGATTGCGTTGAAACTGGCCGTTCGGCTCCGCCCAGGGCGGTACACCGCCGATCGGATGGTCTTTTCGGAGGAAGTTCGTCGCGTGGAGCGGCTGCAGAGTTGTATGGCGTCCAGAGAGGGCAGCGTCGAAAAGCCGGGCATGCTCCCACCCAGGGCAGGCGCTGTGTATCGTTTTATCGATCCGGCCGCTGCTGCACTGCGGGCCTATCAGCGAACCAGGCAGCACGTGGCGGCCGTCCGGACTCTGAACTCGACGCAATATCGCCGAATAAGCTCAGCCCTGAGCGAATGTCCGTGGCTTCTGACGCGCCTGCAGGCGTCTTCCCGTAAGCCTTCCACCGATATGACGCTTCGGAGCGCGCATCGAGGCCTGCTCATCGTTCGCCACGCTCTGGCGCTGGTGAATAACGCGGCTGGTCTGCGCAAGGTAAATGAGTCCCTCGCGGACTCGTTAACGGCGGATCTGGAATCCCTGGAGCAGAGTCTTTCCGAATGCAGTGTTGCGGTGATGAACCTCGTCGTATCTTCCGGTGTGGTCGATGGGGAGGACGGTACGCAAAAAGCCACGGTCACGGTCTACAACGCCGGCGGCCGAACGGTCAACTCCGTTCGTCTCTGGGTCACTGGTCCCGAAGGCTGCCGTATTGTTCCTGCCGACGCCGCCGTATTTCGGACCCTTGCCCCTCGACAGACGGTCACCGCCAGCTTCGCCATCCTGGCTTCATCCAGCGCTGCATCCCGGTCCTTCGTAAGCCATCTCGACTATCAGATGCTGAGTGCGCCCGCGCATCTGGCTATCCCGGTGACGGGGTTATAGAACCTAACAGGAGACATGTCATGTCCAGACCTCTCGCCTACTTGGGTCGCATCCGTACTTGCGTTCTTAGCGGAGCGCTCCTCGCGGTAGCCGGGGGCGCGATCGCCGCATCGGTTACCTTTGATGTCGCCAGCGGCGCCAGCGTATCCGACCGGATCTCCATTACCGCAAGGGTCACCGGCTTCGAGACCACAGGGGTGCGAAAGGTTGAGTTCTTGCTGGACGGCAGGTTGCAGGGCGAGGATGGGAGCGTTCCCTATGTCTTCGTCTGGGACACGCTCGCGTCGAGTGAGGGTGAGCACGTTATAGAAGCGGTTGCTACGGATATGGACGGAGCGATCGCTCGCGGTACGCTCCGTGTTGTCGTGGATAACGAGTTGTCACGAGGTGCGGACTACCACGCAGGCGTTGCGCTGGAGGCGGCCAAGGCAGGAGATCGGGAGCGAGCTGAGCGCTATGCGCGCCGGGCCGTTAAGATCGATCCAACCAACCTCAAGGCAGCCATGGCGCTCTCTGCCGTGTACCGATCAACCCGGGACTATGATAAGGCGATCGCGGTGCTCGAGCAGGCAGGCATCCCCGCTGGCGCCGCCGAGGCGCGGCGGGCTCTTGCTGAGTTATACATCCTGCGCGGGGATGCGGGGGAGACCCATGAGGCGTTGATCGATGGGTTGACCTCCGCGCTCGCGCAGAACGAGTTGCTGGTTAAGGAACAGGCTGCCGCACGAGATCTCTCCGCACAGGCAAAAGGCGATCTCGCGTTCACTCATCGTCGATGGCCGGATGCGATTTCCGCGTACCAATCGGCGGGCAGTCCATCAACGATGCCGATCGAGATCGTCAATCGTCTTCTTCTGGCCTACGCCAACGCGGGCCGTACCCGGGATTTCGATCTTCTCATGCGGACGGTTACGCGGGAGCGGAACGGCGGCGACGGGATCACGCGTGTGGTTGAGGGCGCCCAGCATCTGCTGCGGCACAGGCCCGAGGAAGCTCGACGGACAGTGCAGTCGGGCGTCGAGGATGGTATCCCAGGCGCGTTAATCGTTGCCGCGACGGCGGACCTGATCACAGGGGAAACGAAGCGCGCGGCGGATGAGATCGAGCAGCTCCATCGGCGGCTGCCCGAGGCCCAGGCGACCCTCTATCTACGTACGTTCGTAGTCACGGAACCGATGGATCTGCGGCCGCTCTTCCTTCGCGCGATCGGTGCGGATCTCTCGAATCCGGAACCTCTGCTTCGGAAGGCCTATGACGTCCTGTTGAGCAAGCGGCCCGATCGGATCAAGGAGGCCCAGGCGTTCCTGAATCTTGCCCGTTCCATCGCACCCGATTCGCCCGATGTACTGATGGTTAGCGCGGCATTCCTGCTCTTTGACCGGCGCGCCGAAGAGGCTGAGCCGTTGCTGAAGCAGGTTCTCGAGAAGGATCCCGATGCCCCGGATGCCCTTGTCGGACTCGGCTTGTGCTACAGCCTTCTCGACCGAACCCGGGAGATCACCCCTCTGCTCGACAAAGCGATGAAGATCGACGACGCGCGCTGGAACGATGTCTATGTGCCCAAGCCGGTGGATTTCGTAACCCGGGTGATGAAGTACCGGGTCGCGGCGCTCGTAAGCCCGAAGATCCTGTATCCGACACCATAAGCCTTCGCTGCCTGGGACCGGTTGCCCGGCGACCTCACCGCTCAAACGCTCGGGTTGCGGCTCAGGGTGAGGTGGCCGGGTTCGACTGATCAGCTCGGGACTTCGCCATCGGCCAGATGACGACAGCCAGGATTACCGGCGCGATCAGCGCCGCGCTGATCATAAACGGCGCACGAACTCCGCCGATATCGGCTGCGTAGCCCGATAGCAGAGGGCCAAGCACACAGCCCGCGCCGAGAACCGCCTCATGGTATCCCATGTTGGCATCCCGATCGCCCCCGGAATGGAGCCCGTAATGGATGCTGGCCATATGACCCGGTGTCCGGGCTGCGCCGATGACAATGGAGGCTGCGACCAGCCAGAGAGCGGTGGAGACGCTCGCGAAGAGGAGGACAGCCACGAGCCCTGCTGCGAGACCGAGAAGGAACGGCGCCTTGCGGTCATGCCACCACGCTCCGGTCGTCAGCACGCAAAACAGGCCGATCTGCCCGAGCCATACCGCCCCGGCCATTTCGCCGATCCGGCCATCCGAAAAATGGAGCGATCGGGCCAGACGGGGAAAGACGGTGGCGACGGATGTTCCTGCGAACCACATCGTGAAGTTCACCAGCCAGGCGATATGCAGGAACGAGCGAGCGCGGGGATCGACTCGATCGGCGCCGGCCTCGTTGTCCTCGTCATCGTACACGGCCGTCGGCCCGATCCGCAGGCGAACCGCAAGGAGCGCCAGCACTGCAGCGCTCAACCCGGCGGCGGACCAGAACGAAGCTGCCGGTCCCAGCGCCCGATAGGCATGACCTGAAGCGGTTACTCCCGCGAGAACGCCTGCCGTCCAGCTCATATTGAAGAGACCGGAGCGGACCCGGGTCTCGTCGGGATCGGCCGCTCTGATGTAGGTCTGCAGCGCCGGCCAGAAGACGCCCGAGCCGGCTCCGGCGACAGGAGCCGCGACGAGCAGATGCCACGGGGTGGTGGCGAATCCGTACGCAGCAAGACCCAGCGCGAAACCTGCACCGCCGACAAGGATCATCGATCGGGCGCCGAACCGAGCCACCATCCGACCCGTCGTCAGCGCCGTGAGCATGTAAGCGATACCCCAGCATAGGCCCATGAGAACGCCGACTTCGGTGGCCGAAGCGCCCAGATCCAGTGCGCGAAGGTTGACCATGATCTGGGACATCGCGACTGCCATATCCATGGCGAAGGGAACGATGACGAAATCCAGGCGAGTCATGATGTGGGACCATGGTACCATGCTCCGCGAGCATGATTGCATGGCACGAGAGGGATGATCGCGCCCCTTGTCGGAACCCTGGAGCCGCCATCCGCGTACAGGGGACTATTCACCCATTTTGGAGGACCCTCCTGTGCGCATCGCGGAAGACATCACCCAGCTCATGGGCAATACCCCTCTGGTCCGACTGAACCGCGTGACTGAAGGGCTGGGGGCGACGGTGGCGGCCAAACTCGAGTATTTCAATCCGCTCGGAAGCGTAAAGGACCGCATCGGCGTCTCCATGGTCGCTGCAGCGGCAGCCGCCGGCAAGATCGGGACAGACACGATCCTGCTTGAGGCTACCAGCGGCAACACCGGGATCGCCATCGCGTTTGTCGCTGCGGCGAAAGGGCTGCGCTGTACGTTCGTCATGCCGGAGACCGCATCGGTCGAGCGGCGCGCAATGCTCAAAGCCCTGGGAGCGGAGCTGATCCTGTCCCCAGCTGCCGAAGGAATGCCGGGTGCAATCAAACTGGCGGAGGACATGGCGGCAAAGGATTCGCGCTATCTTCTGATGAAGCAATTCGATAATCCGGCGAACGTGGCAGTGCATCGAGAGACGACCGCGGAGGAGATCTGGCGCGATACTGATGGCGCGGTCGACATCCTCGTTGCCGGCGTGGGCACCGGCGGCACCATCACCGGAGTGGGCCAGGTGATCAAAGCGCGTAAGCCCGATTTTCGATGTGTGGCAGTGGAGCCAGCGGGTTCTGCGGTCCTCTCGGGCAAGCCAAAAGGGCCGCACAAGATTCAGGGCCTTGGCGCGGGCTTCGTCCCGTCCATCCTCGATCTGAGCGTTATCGACGAGGTCATCCCCGTTGAGGAACAGGATGCCATGGTGACCGCCCGCCGGCTCGCGCGGGAGGAGGGGGTCTTCGCCGGCATCTCCTCGGGTGCAGCGGTATGGGCCGCGATGCAGGTGGCAGCGCGTCCGGAAAACCAAGGCAAGCTCATCGTCGTCGTGCTCCCGTCGACCGGCGAGCGGTATCTGTCGACGCCTACCTACGCCGAACTGGCCTGATCGAGGTCTGCTTCAGTCCGTCACCGGTCTTCACGGGGTGCGCCGTCCGTGCGGACCGGTGACATCGGTCTGTCGGCAGTATCGGATCCAGGCGACACAGTGGCGCACGTCCTCGTTATCGGGCTTTGTCCGGAGCTTTCAGCATACGATCGGCTGTCGCGGAGCTGATCGCATAGACCGCATCGTTATTGTCCGACCCACGTACGTAACGGGAGCCGTCCGGCGTTTTCGATCCGATTTCGAGCCGTTCCACCGCGCCGCTCTTCAACGTCAACAGGATCGTGGCGGTTGGGGGCTTGAGGCCATAACGGCGGAGTTCGGCGTCGGACGGATGGTCTGCCAACCACCGGTCCGCCGGAGAGGTGATGTCCATCAGGAGATTGTCCACCGCCAGTGAGTCCGCTCGGGCCTTGCGGTCGGGCAAGCGAAACTCCCAGTCCTCACCGGCCTTTCTGACCGCCCACTGGGCCTCGGATGTACGAGCTGCGATCTCCGTCACCGCATCTGTGGACGCGTCGATCAGCCGCTTGGAACGGAAGTCACCGATCGGTCTGGTCAGGTCGTCGACGATGGTTCTCGGTATCTCCACCACATCGCTATTGTCCGCGCGGACGGCGTAGTAGGAGGCGCCTCCGGGGGCGGCTCGGCCGATTCTCAGGCCGTAGCTGGCTCCTCCCTTTGCGCGAAGCTCCACCGAGACGAGCGGGCGGTCCAGGCCCAATCCCGCTCGGGGCGAGTCGGGGGCGACGAATCGCTCGGCCTTCAGCGTCGCAAGCGCGCTGCAGAGATCGCCCGCCGTGAACTCGTCGGCTGTGGCTGCGACCGGTTCGGTCAATCGCCATCCCGATCGTTTACGTTGCAGGGTCAGGGCGCCGCTCCCGCGTACTAGTCGGATCTGCTCGATGTCCGCGGCGGTCAACGCCAGAATCGTCCGATCCCGCAGATCGTCGGCCGATTTCTCGGCCAGGCCATTCACCGCTGAGGCGCCGATCAAGAAGATCGAAGTTCCGGCATCAGTCCGGGCGTAAACCGATGCCTTGCTCGGATCCGCGCTGCCCAGATACAGGACAACGGAGCGCGATTGGGTGATCAGTTTGATGCTCCGCGATGGCGAGGCGAGGCCGTATTGCTTCCGATCACGGTCGGGATGCTCGAGGATGTAGTCGGTGGTTGGGTCCAGCAGGCCGGTCAGCGCTGTCCGTACCGTCTCAGCATCCGCCCGGAGTTCGGTCGGGGCGGTGATGCGCCAGGCCGCGCCGGATCGTCGGAGGATGAGCCGTTCCTTACCCCGTACGACCTCGATCCCCGTCACCTCCCGGGCCTTGATCCCGAGGAGTTCCGCAATCGTCGGGTTCTCGCCGGGTTCTCGGACGGGTTGCTTCAGGTCGAAATAGAGCCAGGCGCCGAGGATTGCGAGCGCGCCTACCGCCAGCCATGCGCTATGGAGCCGAAGCCGAGCCATCAGTAGGGACCCCTATTCAGCGGCGTTTCCAGAGCACGTAGGCAGCCATGAAGAAGCAGACTACCGGCACGAGGAGCAGGTTGATGTAGAACGTCCGTACCCGTTCCTCAGGGCTGAGGGTGATCTGCTCCGGCGGCTCGTCCCGGGGTGGGATATCGACCAGGGCATCCTCGGAGGCAAGCCAGTTAATAGCGTTCGTGGCTAGATACCGATTGTCCATTTCCGGATTCGTGGTGAGGAGGTCCGACGCCCAGTCTGTGCCGCCGATCACGACTGCCTTCGCGGTCTTCTCGCCGAACTGCTTATCGACCTCGAGAGCGATATCAAAGGGGCCCTTCGCATCCTTAGCCGTCGGTTTCAGGTCGATCGTACGTTGACCCTGTTGGATCGGTTTTGTCAGCGTATCCGGATCGGTTTTCAGTATCGTCCTCGTGGTAATGCCTTTCGGCGCCGGCACGACGGACTTCAATGATCGAAGCAACGGGAAGTAGACGGCCCGAAGCCCTCGATTGACGTCGTGAGGGTCGAACTTGGAGATGCGGACGGTCTTGTTGACCTCCGCAAGGCCGGTGCCCGGGATCTCAACGATCTGCGCGATGATCGTATCCTGCGCGACGATGCCGAGTTCCTTCATGAGCCACGGAAGCGGAGGGCCAGCGACACGCAGCAGGATGAAGACGCGGCCGCCTGACGCGAGGTAATCGAGGACGGCCTTCCGTTCGGGCGGCTGGAAGTCCACCTGCGGGCCTGCTATCACAAGGACAGTGCAATCGGCCGGAACCCGCCGTTCCTTGCCCATGAGGTCGATCGAGCCGATGGCGTGCTGCTGTTCGGTCAGTACGGTCTTGATCTCCGCCATGCCGGACTGATCGGCGGTGTCCGGCGCCAGTTCGCCATGACCGGTTGTGAAATAGATGTGGCGCAGCTCCTTGCGGGTCAGTTTGATCAGCGCTCCGGTGAAGTCCTTTTCACCCGAGCCCTTCACCTCCTCTCGCCCGCCGCTCTCGTTGGTGATGAGCACGACGGGGGGCATGGTCGTCATCTGGGCGGAGGAATATCGATCGGGCTCACGCATGTAATCGACGACCTTATATCGGAAGTTCGGCGACTGGTCTGCGTATTGAGCGAGGATGTCCCGTACCTTCTGAGCGTCCTGCGCCTCCCATCGACGGGACGGACTGTCGCTGTAGAAAACGGTGGCCTCGATCTTCTGCGTGAGACCCCTGAGCACTCGAACGGTCACCGGCGACAGACTGAGCCGTCGATTGCCCGTGACGTCCCATTGATAATGTCGACGATAGGCAAGGACGTTGGCGATGACGATGACGCCGAGCGTCGCGGTGATCAGGATGGCGGATCGAATCGAACGCTTGCCCTCCGGCGAACGAAAGCCCGCGATCAGGGCCGATCCCATACCCGCGAGGAAGAAGACGAGCAACAACGCTCCGACGCCGAGCGCCCCGTTCACCATCCAGTTGCGCGACTGGACCATGCTGGATAAGTACAGCCAGTACAGGAGGCCGCAAAGAAGCAGGGCGCTGCCGATCCAGCCCGCCTGCGCGGCCAGCCGTTGAAATCGAGTTCGATGCTGTTGAGGGGCCGAACGAGGCATCGACGTTATCTCCACTTCCAGGCGGCAAGGGCGCGTACCGTCAGGAACAACATGCCGCCGATGAAGGAGAGATAGAAAAAGATGTCCCGGGTATCGATCATCCCTTTGGCAAAGGAATCCAGATGGGACGGCACCGAGATGTAGGTGAGCAGCGTCTGCCACCAGGCGTCTCCGGAGCCGGCCCAGGACAGGAGCCAGAGGAACAACAGTACAAAGAGGGTGCCGACATAGGCGACGACCTGGTTCTTGGTCATGGCCGAGATCAGAAGGCCGACCGCGATGAACGTGCCGCCGAACAGCGCCATGCCCAGATAGCCGGAGTAGAACGGACCCCGATCGGGTGTCGCCAATCGGGTCAGGGTGATCGGGAACTGCAGCGTCATGAGAAGCATGACGCAGTAGAAACCCCAGGCACCCAGGAACTTGCCGAGCACGGCCTGAGTGTCGGTCACGGGTGAGGTCATCAGGATCTCGATGGTGCCACGCTGGCGTTCCTCAGCGAGGAGCCGCATCGTCAGCGCAGGCAGCAGGATGATCAGCACGATGGTCGTGTTGCTGAACCACATCCGCATCTCTCCGATACCCGCGTAGGCGATCGCGGCCCAGAAGAACCAGCCGACCAGGGCCATAAACGCCCCGAGGACTATCCAGCCGATCGGCGAGGCAAAGTAGGATCGGATCTCTCTCTCAGCAATGGCGTAGGCGGTGCGCATCAGCGATCCCCACCGTGCGGCTCATCGACCGGAGCCTCTGAGGTCAATCGCATATAAACGTCCTCCAGCGACAATGCCATGGTTCCGAGCTCCCGAAGGCCCCACCCGCGCTGGATCACCAGCGCCGCCGCGCCCTCGCGAATGTCCTGGCCTCGATCCGAGACGATGAGACAGCGGACGACCCCATCCTCGACGCGCTCCGCGCTCACTTCCTGAACTCCCGGCAGTCCCTTGAGAGCCTCGAGAAGGGGCACTTCGGGGCCGCGAACCTCGATCCGCACCTGCTGGGTCTGCTGGATACGGGCCGTCAACGCCTCGGGCGTATCGATCGCGACGATCGTACCGTCGCTGATGATAACCACACGATCGCACACCATCTGAACCTCAGGGAGGATGTGGGTGCTCAGGATGACGGTGTGGTCGCCCCGGAGACCCTTGATCAACTCCCGAACCTCGATGATCTGGCGCGGATCGAGCCCTACGGTGGGCTCGTCCAGAATGAGAACGGCAGGTTCATGGACGAGAGCCTGGGCGATGCCGACTCTCTGGCGGTAGCCCTTCGATAGCTTGAAGATGAGGGAATCCGCATACTCCGTGATACGCGTGCTGGCCATCGCCCTGTCGACGCTCGCGGGCACGGAACTACGGCCGACTCCGCGAACCCGGGCGCAGAAGGCCAGGTATTCGCGGACGCTCATATCCTCGTACAGAGGAACCTGCTCAGGCAGGTACCCGAGACGTCGCCGCGCAGCAACGGAGTCTCCGGTGATATCGAAGCCATCAACCGTCGCCGTTCCTGCGGTTGGGGGCATGAAACCGGTGATGATCCGCATTGTGGTCGTCTTGCCGGCTGCGTTGGGGCCGAGGAAACCGAGGATCTCTCCGGGCTCGACCCGGAACGTTACATCCTCAATGGCGGCGTAGGCGCCGTAGTACTTCGTCAGGCCGTTGACTTCGACCATAGGCGTGATAGGACCTCACAGACAGTGGTGTCTGAGTGTATCGTACGGATGCTCTCGCTTGCACCGTTCCCGAGGAAGCCTCACGGAGTCGCTCACGGGCGGGTGATTGGATCCGACTGGCGGCGGAGGTACAATCCGCGAATGACTCGGGCGTACACCGCGGATCACGGCACGGCGATGGGGCGCATTGTCGAGCTCGACGGGCGACGACCCGCTCCTGCTCCCAACCGATCTCCGGCAGGTGATCCGTCCTGCAAGGGCCTCGCGGGGCTCTTTGTATGAACAACGACTCCGCCGCAACGGGACGCCCGCCAGAGACCAGAACCGGACTGGCAGGCCATGTTGCCGATCTATCACCGGCCTATTTCGGCATGGTGATGGCCACGGGCATCGTCTCGATCGCGTGCCATCTTCAGGGCCTGCGGGTCATATCCCGCGGCTTGTTCGTGCTCAACTGCGCCGTATATATCGTGCTCTGGTGTCTGTACGGGCTTCGGCTCGCATATCATCGGCGTCGGGTCCTGGAGGATCTGGTCGACCATTTGCGTGGACCCGGGTATTTCACCGCTGTTGCGGCGACATGCGTGCTCGGCAGTCAGTTTGTGCAGCTCGAACGGCAGTTCCCCATCGCGACAGCCCTTTGGACGCTTGCGGTCGCGCTCTGGATCGGACTCACCTATACGATCTTCGCGGCGTTTACGGTCAAGGAACACAAACCCGCGCTGGATCAAGGGATCAGCGGCGCCTGGCTGCTTGCCGTAGTCGCGACCCAGTCCATCGCCATGCTCGGCGCGCTTCTCGGGGCGCATTCCCCTCAGCCGCTTCGGCTGGAGATGAACTTTCTTGCGCTGTCGATGTGGCTATGGGGCGGGATGTTCTATATCTGGATGATCTCGCTGATCTTTTTTCGATATACCTTCTTCCCGTTTTCACCGAGCGATCTGTCGCCGCCGTACTGGATCAACATGGGAGCGATGGCGATCTCAACGCTCGCGGGTTCGCTTCTCATTATCAACACGCACGGCGCGCCGTTTCTGCACTCGATCCTTCCGTTCATGAAGGGCTTCACGATCTTCTACTGGGCGACCGGCACCTGGTGGATACCGATGCTTTTTGTGCTGCTCATCTGGCGCCATGGCTATCGCCGATTTCCTCTGACCTATGATCCGCTGTACTGGGGAGCGGTGTTTCCTCTCGGCATGTACGCGACGGCTACCCATCGAATGATCCAAGCGCTCGGGTTCGGGTTCCTGGATTTCATACCGCAGGGTTTTGTCTATCTCGCGTTGGCCGCCTGGATGCTCGTGTTTATGGGCTTGATCAGCTACCTGGTCCGTTCTCTGCGCGAACTACGCACCTGAGGGGACTCGGCTATTGCGCCCGGGTTGGCCATGAAGCCGACCTGCGCGGGCCTGTGGGTACAATGGACTTCCGGCCCGGGTGTCGGCAGGATGCGGGGAGGCGGTACCGGTCTTGATATCCCAGACCTCCAGCTATGCCATTCGGTCTCTTTCAGCGCTTGCCCGTCAGAGCGGCACGCCCGTGCCCGTGGGAGCTCTGGCTGACCTGGCCTCGGTTCCGTCGCCATTTCTTGGCAAGATCATGAGCCTCCTGGCGCGCCGGAAGATCGTCATCAACCGCCGGGGCAAACGTGGCGGTTGCGTGCTTGCTCGGGATCCATCGCATATCACACTCTACGACATCTGCATTGCTCTGGACGACCCCGCAGTGCAGTCCACCTGTCTTCTTGGCAGCGAGCCCTGCTCGGACGATCGAGCCTGTCCCGCCCATGCCTTCTGGCGCGGCCACCAGACGAAACTAATAGCCTTCCTCATGACGACGACGATTCAGGATGTCGCTCGGTTCGATGATGCGGTCGCTCACGCCCGGGCGACCCTGAGCTTTGAGCCTACCGCGCCGCAAGCGATGGAAACGATCGGCGGCCCGGGGCAGGTCGGCGCAGTGACGATCATCACCGGTCCTGTCGGCGGCGGAAAGACGACCTATTGCGAGCAGGTGGTGCGGGACGCCCGAGAGGCAGGGAAGAGTGTGGGGGGCATTACCCTATCGATCGACGACACTCCAGGACGACCGTCGGAGCTTGTCGCGATCGACCTCCGAACACGGTCCCGTTGTGTGGTCGGACGGCGGAGGGCCGCCATCGGTCCCATTCCTGGGGAGGTAGATCACTGGGGCTTCGATGCCGTGGCGATGGAATGGGTGATCAGGACGATTCGTGATGCATGTCCATGTGACGTTCTCGTCGTAGATACAATCGGCCCAATCGAGATAGAGCAACCAGGCGTGGTTGCGGATCTTCTCGAAATCGTAGACCGGCGCGATTTCGGCCGAGCGCTGGTAACGAGCAGCCCCTCGAATGTCGATTCGCTGATCGACCGATGGCCGAATGCCACCGTGATAACCCTTGAGCCAAGGCTCGGGCCTACGCTGCGGTGGTCACCAGGACAGGGTTGCTAACACGTCGTCACGCAACCCTTGCGGCAATAGAAGAACCAGTTGATACCGATGTTGATCGCATAGAAGACCGCTGCGCCGAGGAAAAATGGCGCTGCTGTTCCCGTGGCGGCGATCACGGCGCCGAGCGCTGCATTGACGATGAAGGGCCCATAGGCTGCCACGGCCGAGGTCCAGCCGATCACCCCTGCGGCCTGGCGGGGTGGGAAGATCATCGGCATCTGCTTGAAGGTCGACGCATTGCCGATTCCCGAGAACAGGAAGATACCCAACATGCACCAGAGGAAGCCGGTGAACTGGTCCACGCTCGTTGGCGCTGTGTAGGCGCTGGCGCCCAGGGCGCAGGCCGTCATACCGATCCCGCTGAGCGCCGTGAGTCGGGCTCCTCCGAAGCGGTCGCTCAAGGGGCCGCTTACTACTCGAACCGCCGCTCCGACCAGCGGGCCGAGGAAGGCGTAGCGGAGCGGGTCCGGCGCCCCATCGAACCGACCGAACAGGCGATCGATCAAGAGAGGAAAGGCCGCGGCAAAACCGGAGAAGGTGCCAAAGGTCATCAGGTAGAGCGATGTCATCAGCCAGGTGTGCTTCTCTTTGAAAATATCGGATTGCTCACGGATGGACGCGCGCACCGGCACGCTTCGCAGGAACAGATACGCCGCAGCCGCGCCCAGTATAACGAACGGCAGCCAGATCAAGGCCGCGTTCTGCATGTACACCTGATTCCGTACATCCCCGTGCGTGAATGTCTGGGCGTGTCCCAGGACGGGGATCGTGATGATCACGGGGATGATAAACTGCCCCACGCTGACGCCGAAGTTGCCGACGCCCGCCTGGATGCCCAGCGCAGTCCCCTGCAGCCGTTTGGGAAAGAACATGCTCGTACTCGGCATGAACGACGAGAAGTTACCGCCTCCAAGGCCTGCGAGGAGAGCCAGGCCCATCAGAATCGAAAACGGTGTTTCCGGATGTCGCACGACCCAGGCCCAACCGATACAGGGAAGGATCAGGAGTATAGTGGAAACGGCGATCGTCTTCCGAGTGCCGAAGATCGGGATCAAGAACATATGAACGATGCGGAGCGTGCCGCCTGCCAGCCCGGGCATCGATGCCAGCCAGAAGATCTGCTGCTTCGTCAGATGGAAGCCCAGCCCCGTGAGCTTCACCACGATGGCGCTCACCATGAACCAGGTTGCGAAGGCCAGGATCAGGCAGAACGTGGTAACCGATAGGGTTGTCCAGGCGAGTCGGGAGCCGTAGGACCGCCAGAATGCCTCGGTCTCAGGCGACCATTCGTCGATGGGCGATCGCTTTGGCGCCGGCGCATCGTTGAGAAGGAGCGTCATGTCAGATCGTCTCCTCTGCGGTCATAGCTGCGGGTGCGGGCGCTCGGTTCATACCGATAACAACGATGTGCAGCCATACGAGGGCGATGGCGGCGAGACCTCCCAGCGCCCAGAACATACTCTGCGGCTTGCCGCTCCACTCGGTCAGATAGGCGAAAGCGGGGGGCAGCACGAACCCGCCGAGCGCTGCCAGCGCTCCGACGAGGCCAACAACCGTACCGACATCCTTCGGATAGTACTCGGGCACGTACTTGATTGTTGAGGCTTTGCCGATCCCCTGAGCGATGCCGAAGACGAGCACCAGCGCCGTGAAGGGAATCACACCCAGCTTGGCGGATAGCAGGATCCCCGCAATGATCGTACTGATAAAAACCATGTACGTCACTCGCCGTGGCCCATAGCGATCCGAGAGCACGCCTCCGATGGGGCGCAGCAGGCTTGAGGCCAGGATGAACGGGGTGGTCAGGAGGGCCGCAGTGCCGAGGGGCAGCTTGTAGACGCTGACGTAGTACTTGGGTAGCGTGACGGACATCGCTACATACGAGCCGAACACGATCGTATAGTAGAGCCCGAACCGCCAGACTCGCACTTCGCGCAAGGGCCACAGCATTTCCCACGGAGATCGTCCCGAGCCCGGAATGATATCGCGGCGCGGGGTGATCAGCCAGGCAACAGCTGCAGTCACCAGCAGCATGATCGTGTAGACAAACGGGACGAATCGCCACCCGCCGTAGAGGAGCCCGCCAGCGAGGCTTACGGGCGGCAGGAGCGTGATCATCCAGGGGCCAACGAACTTCGTGAGCGACGCCCCAACGTTGCCGGCGCCGAACAGACCCAGGGCGAAGCCCTGTCGGTCCCGTGGAAACCACGCGGCGCACCATGCGGATCCCACCGTGAAACTGTTGCCCGCAAACCCGACCAGGAATGCTCCCATCAGCAGCATGCCGTAACCGAAGGAACGGCTGACGATATACGCACCGACTGCGCCAAGGAGAAGGTTGCCGATGAATACGATCTTGCCGCCCATTCGATCGGCAAGCAGCCCGAACGGGAGCCGCCAGAGGCCGCCGTTCAGGATCGCGATGGCGCTAATCCATGACAGCTGGACATCGTTGATCCCGAGTTCCTTCTGTATGGGAATGCCCAGCACGCCGAACATCGTCCAGGCCGCGAACATCAGAGCGAAGCTGAGTGAGGCCGTCCAAAGGACGCGCGTTCGCTGCCCTTCGGTAACCGGCGCCACATTCGTGGTGCCGCTATTGCGCATTATGTCCTCCATATTGTGAGGTCTCATCGTTTGGTGTGAGACCTTCTCTAGATTGGCTTAGTGAACTGCCAGGCCCCGTCCCTCAACGAGATAGGGATCGTGCTCTCCGACCGGATTACTCCTCCGAAACGCGTTCCAGAAGGCCGACATGAAGATCGGTACGAAGAGCAGCGGGGTAAGAACATCGACATAGGTCAGGCGGATCGGGGTCTCGATGGCAGGAAGGATCAACAGGGCCGCATCAAGAAGCCGGCCGATCAGGACCATGATGCATACGCGGCGGAGCATGTCCGCCGAGTGACGCGAACGCTCCGTCAGGAACATCAGCATGGGACCCACCCAGTTGAGTACGATGTTCAGAATGAACAGGATCGCGAATGGGCCGGTTCGTCGAACGGCGAAGTGGATCGCCTCCTCGGGGATGTTCGTGTAGTAGATCAGCATATACTCCGAGAACCAGATGTAGACCCAGAGTGTGCAGGTCGCAGCCACCAACCGTCCAAGCTCGTAGACGTGGGTCTCGGACACCCCGGGCAAGATGCCCTTCTGGCCGAGTTGAAGCACAAGCAAGGCCATGCCTACTGCTGCGGCTGCCAACATGCTCGCATAGACATAGCCCGGATACATCGTGCTCGTCCACAGCGGCTCAAGGGACATCAGCCACAGAAAGCTGACGGCGACGACTGCGAGGCCAGACAGAACCAGAAAGCCTGCCGATAATCGCCGGCTGGCATAGGTATGGCGGATATCGCCGTCACGGTCCTGCGCGGTGGATCTCGCCCGCATCAGCCTGGCATAACCGATCCAGAGCCCGAAAGCGACCAGTGTGGCGATGATGTAGGCAGTGGGGTTCAGGAGCGCTTGCTTGTGCTGCAGGTGCGGGTTCTGAGCGACGACTTCAGGCCGCATCCATGGGTACAGCGATGGGCCGCCAATGAGAAAGGTGAGGAGAAGGATCACCCCCCCAATCGGCAGATAGGCGGTCATCGCTTCCGGAACCCTCTTGAGCATCGAGGCCCATCCGCTCCCAAACACCTGATTCAACGCGACGAACAGCGCCGCACCCATGGCCATGCTCAATACGAAGTAGTTCCCAACCAGAAGACCCGCCCAGGCGCGGGCAGGGGCCGTTGCCAGACCGACCAGAAACGCCCCGGCCCCGACGATTCCAAGGGCGATAGCGACGGAACGCGCGCGGGCGCTGCACAGGCACGAGTGGTCCATCAGGGTTTGCCCTCCTTCTGGAACGTACGGATGTATCGGATAACTTCCCAGCGCTCCTTCGGCTCGAGCTGCGAAGCATAGGAAGCCATCTTACGCAAGCCCAGAGTGATCGTATGGAACATCTCTCCGTCGGTGAGGGCCATGGTCTGCTTCGATCGGAAACTCGGCGGATTCGGGAACTTGGGGATTAGCGGCCCATCACCGTTGCCGCCGACGCCATGACAGGGAAGACAGAACGTCTCGTAGAGCCGCTTGCCGTTCTTCAACACCGCGGGCGAGTCGGGAGTAGGATTGACCAGTTCGCGGCCAGCGCGCTTGCGTTCCGCGAGCGATGGACCATAGTGGAACGGCTGGGCGTCGACGGCGCGCGTGCCATCAGGAGCCAGCTGGAGCGCCATGTGGTCCGGAAGATCAGGTTCCGGATCCTGCGGGCGAGGCGCCGGTGATTCCGCCATCTGTGTCGGCAGGACTACGTTCGGCTGGGTAAAGTCCCTTCGCCCAAACCAGAGAACGGTGATTACAACGATCGGCAGCCCGACGACCCCGACCCAGGCCAACAGACGGGTCATCGCAGTGTGTCTCCTCCTACGATCTCGGTCGCGCCTGCGCGGTGCAGGATCGCCGTCACTGTGGTCTCGTCCATGGATGCATCTGGGAGCGCTACGGCAAGGGCGAACTGATCATCGGTTACTCCGACGAGCTTCGGCGGCTTGTTGCCTGGCCACATGCCCGTTGATGCAAAGAGCGCTCCGACACCCATCAAGCCAGCGAGCAGTACCGTCAGCTCGAAGGTAACTGGCAGGAAGATCGGCCATGAGTTGAACGGCTGTCCGCCGACCCGAACCGGCCAATCGTAGTTCGATGTCCACACCTGCAGGACGAGGCCTCCAGCGAGTCCGAGCGCTCCGGCCCAGGCTCCGATCCAGACCAGGCGGGAGGTGCCGAGGCCCATCATGCGAGGGAGGCCGTGGACCGGATAGGGCGTGAAACAGTCGATGATCCGGAGGCCATGATTGCGGATCGCGCGGGCGGCGCTCAACAAACCATGCTCATCCGGGTAGTAGGCGATGCAATAGCGTTGCATGGCCGGCGGCGCCTTCTTCAGCCGAAGGGCGCTCAGGAGACAACGCCGTCCTGCGGGAGATGTGTAAACCGCCCTGGGCGTCTCGGTTCCATCGTCGTGCCCGTCGTCCGCATGCTCCCCCTTACCCGGCCGCGCATAGTTGAGCACACCCTTGATCTCCGCGATGGCGATGACGGGGAGCACGCGCGTAAACAGCAGGAAGAGACTGAGGAAGAGCCCGAACATCCCGGCGAGGATCTCGATCTCGATCATGGTTGGGAAGTACATCGTCCACGAGCTCGGGAGATAGTCCCGGTGCAGGGAGGTCACGATAATCACGAACCGCTCAAACCACATGCCGACGGTGACCGAGAGGCAGGGAATCGCCATGAGGAGCGGCGTTCGGCGTACTTTGCTGAACCAGAGCATCTGTGGAATGAGGACGTTGCAGGAAAGCATGGTCCAGTAAGACCATCCATATGGGCCCAGGGCGCGGTTCATGAATGTGAAGAGCTCATACTTGTTGCCGCTGTACCATGCCGAGAGGAACTCGATGCCGTAGGATCCGCCCATGATGATGCTTGCGAGCAGCAGGATCTTGCACATCCAGTTGAGGTGCTGCGTCGTGATGTAGGCTTCGAGTTTCATCACCCTGCGCGTCACCAGCATCAAGCCGAGCACCATGGCGAAACCGCCATAGATCGCGCCGCACACGAAGTACGGCGGGAAGATGGTGGCGTGCCAGCCGGGGATCACCGAGGTGGCGAAGTCGGAGCTGACGATGCTGTGGACCGAGACGACAAGCGGCGTGGCGAGCAGCGCGAGCAGAGCGTAGATCGTCTCATATCGATGCCAGACTCGCGCCGAACCGGACCAGCCATTGGCCAGCGCACCGAAGATCGCCTTCGCGAGCTTCGATTTGGTCCGATCCCGGAGGGTGGCCAGATCCGGGATCATGCCGATGTACCAGAAGGTGAGCGAGATCGTGAAGTACGTCGATATAGCGACGAAGTCCCAAAGGAGCGGGCTCCGGAAGTTGACCCACAACGTACCCCGGTTGTTGGGATACGGTAGGATCCAGTAGAAATACCATGGGCGCCCCATGTGGATCAGCGGGAACAGCGCCGCGCACATGACCGCGAAGATGGTCATGGCTTCTGCGGCGCGGTTGATGGAGGTCCTCCAGCGCTGGCGGAATAGGAAAAGTACGGCGGAGATCAACGTGCCTGCATGGCCGATACCGATCCAGAAGACGAAGTTTGTGATGTCGAAGCCCCAGCCTACGGTGCGGTTCAGGCCCCAGGTGCCAATGCCCTGGGTCACGGTCTGCGCGATCGCGAGGAAGCCGACGCCGGTAAGGGCGACCGCGGGGAGGAACACCGCCCACCACGCCCACGACGGTCGAACGCCCACATGGCGTGCGATGTCGACGGTGACATCGGAGTGGGTCTTATTCCCTGCGACCAGGGGTTCTCTCAACGGCGAGACGGCATCACTCACGCTTTACCCTCCGTACGGCGCTTCCTGGCCAGATAGCTGATGGCTGGCTGACGGTTGATCTCTTCAAGGACTCTGTAGGCGCGTTTATCGGCAGCCGATTGTGCGACGCGGCTCCTGGGATCCTGTCGATCGCCGAAGATGATGGCATCCGCGGGGCAGCTTTGCTGGCACGCCGTCACCATCTCGCCATCCCGGATGTCCCGACCTTCGTTGCGCGACCTGATCCGCACTTCCTCGATCCGCTGGAGACAGAAGCTGCACTTCTCCATCACGCCCCGGCTTCGCACGGTCACGTTCGGGTTCAGGCCGATGCGCCGGACCGCCAGCTTTGTCTGGTTATCGAACCAGTTGAACCGGCGGACTTTATACGGGCAGTTGTTCGCGCAGTACCGGGTGCCGACACACCGGTTGTAGACCTGAACGTTCAGTCCCTGATCGTCGTGCATGGTGGCCAGCACCGGGCATACCGACTCGCAGGAGGCGTTGGCACAGTGCTGGCAGAGCATCGGTTGGAACTCGACCTCGGGGTTGTCCCGATCCCCGGCGTAGTACCGGTCCAGTCGCATCCAGTGCATCTCCCGGCTGCGCGCAACCTCTTCAGGGCCCACAGCAGGAATATTGTTCTCGATGTCGCAGGACGTGACGCATGCGGAGCATCCGATGCATCGATTCAGATCGATGGTCATGCCCCATTGCCGCTCCGATTTGCGCGGAGGACCCCAGAGATTCGCCCGCTTCTCCTCTGCCGCCGCGTCATGCTCTCCATGTTCGTGGCCGGCGTGATCGTGGGCGTCCTCTTCGCGAACGAGGTCCCGTTCCTCAGCGCTGTCGTGCGGTTGCGTTCGTGCGAATACATGGACCGGGCGATCGCGAAGGACTTTAACCTCCTTCAGCGGCGCATGGCTGCCGCGGCCGTTCTGGGTCAGGCTCATGAGCGGATAGGCATCCGCACCGTGGCCTTTCGCAAGCGGACCGGCCGCCGTCCGTCCATACCCGAGCGCGACCGAGATCGTCTGGGGATGCTGACCGGGCTGGACGATGACGGGCAGTTCAACGGCGCTGCCCTGGCCGTTGCCCGGAACAAGCGCGACCCACTGGCCCTCGTTGATGCCCAGGGCGGCAGCGGTTTTCGGCGCCATCAGCGCACCGTTATCCCAGGTGATCTTCGTGACCGGGTCGGGCAGCTCCTGAAGCCACGGGTTGTTCGCGGCCGCGCCGTCCCGCATGCCGACGCTCGCGAAGAGCGCCACCTGATACCCGTCACCAGCGGCCGGACGCGATGCGATCTCACGCAAGGAAGCCGCTACCGCTGCCGGTCGGAGCGCGGCCGTCGGCCGGGACGCCGCAGGAGCGCTGACTACGCCCTTCATCAGAGCCTCGTCCCAGAACGCATCGAAGGTCCGACCATTGGCGAGTTTCGGATAGAGTCGCGTGCGCCAGCTGTTCTGGAGATAGGCATGGAAGTCGGCGGGCCGGGCCGACCATTGGAGGAGGCTATCCTCGAAGGCTCTTGTGCGATAGAGCGGACGGATGGTTGGCTGATAGAGGCTATGCACCCCTTCAACGGGCTCGGCATCGCCCCAACGCTCCATCGGATGATGCGTCGGGCAGTGCCATTGGACCAGCCTGGCGGTCTCATCGGGCACGATGGCGGTCGAGATGGAGCATCCAACCCTGGTCAGCGCCTTCTTGAACGCCTCCGCTCGCGGCCATGTATGCGCCGGATTGCAGTCGTGGATGATGAGCGCGGCGACCTTGCCCTGCTCCATCCGCGAGATCAAGGCCGCCATATCGCGGTCGTCGCCATGCGCCTGCAGGATCGGCCGGGCTACGTCGATGGTCCTCCCGACGTTGCCGAGCGCGTCGTTCATCGCCGCGATGACGGTCTGGAGCTCGACATCAGCGCTGTCGCTGAGTACCAGACTCTGGCCGCGATGGCCCGCCAGGGCCGCCGCAATCGCATCGGCCGCCTTCTCGACCTCCGGCGCCGCATTGGCGCCCGCACTGGCATTCCGGATGGCCGTGGTGAAGGCTGACGCCGGGATCGTGCCCGTTTCCGTCAGCTTGCGGAGCGTGGCGGCGGCGCATGCGGCATAATCGGAGGGCCGGAGAACGAACCGTGTATCGGCATTCGCGCCGGTGAGGGTCATCCCCGCTTCTACCTGGATGTGGTGGAAGGTACCGATCTCGTCGCTGCGGGCATCCGCATACTGCTTCGTATATTCGACAGGCGATACGCCAGCGCCGAGGAAATCCGCACCGAATGAGACGATCACCCGTGCCCGATCAAGGTGCAGACTGGGCTGGATGGGAGCGCCGTAGGCGCGGGTATAGCCAGCCGCGACGGCGGAAGCGGGCGTCGGGCTATAGACCACATGGCGGCCGTGCGGAAAGCCCTTGATGAACTCATTGACCAGGGCTTGTGTCGTTGGGCCGAGGCCCGGGCCGGTCAGTACGACGACCTCGCCCTTAGTGCGAGCCCCGTCCAATGCGGCTGTAATCTCGGCGTCCATGGCCGTCCATGGCGTCGTCTTGCCCCGGGCAGCGGGCTCGCGCAGACGGTACGGATCGTAGAGGCCGACGATGGTCCCCTGGCCATAAGCGCAGAGGCCTCCCCGGGACAGCGGATGTTCGGGGTTGCCCTCGAGCTTGATGGGCTTACCGTCCATTACCTTGACCAGGGCGCCGCACGCCGCGCTGCAGCCGTGGCATGTGGTCGCGTACCATTTGCCGACGCCCGGAGTTGTCTCCGGCGGCTGCTGGACATAGGGGAGTATCTTCTGGCGCGGCGGCTTGCAGCCCGAAAGAGCGCCCGCGGCGACCGAAAGCCCCAGGATCTTCAGGAAAGTCCGGCGGCCGTGCGCGTCTGGACTCGCTTCGACAGCGATCGTCGCTAGACCCTTCGGGCTAGCCACTTCAGTTTCCGTCCTGTTATCTCTGGCATCCAAGGTCTCGTCGCTCCCAAAATCAGTAGTGACACGTCGAGCACTCGACGCGCGCATTGACCTTGCCCATGCCCTTCGGCGGCTTGGCCGTATATTGACGATGGCAGCTGACGCACCAACCCATGCTCATGTGCCGTGTCTGTTCCACCTGGGTCATATCCTGGATCTGGCCGTGGCAGGTCTGGCAGGCAACGCCCTTGGCGACGTGCGCACTGTGATTGAACCGCACAAAGTCGGCAACACGGTTGATGCGCACCCATTCGATCGGTTTCTTTGTGCTGATCGCCTTGCGGATCTTCGCGATTTCCGGCGAATCCTTCAGGATCTGGCTGTGGCAGTTCATGCAGACATTCGCAGGAGGCACTCCTGCGACCGGCCCCTTTCGCGCGCTGAAGTGACAGTATTCGCAGGGGATGCCGTTGTCCTTTGCATGTACCTTGTGGGAATAGGCGATGGGCTGCACAGGGGAATAACCCGTCTGATCGCCGATCCAGGCATAGTGTTTCGGATCGAACATCGTCACGACGGCTGCCAGAGTAAGGGTGGCCGAGAGGAGGGCAGCGATATGGAGCTTCATCGTCGGGATCTACCCTCCGCGCTCAGGTTCGCCAGTGGACCGCAAGGAGCCCGGTTCCGCGTTCCAGATGACCACCTGGGGGCGGCGGAACAGGTAGTGGACCGGCCATACCAGCATATGGACGAGGCGGGAGTAGGGCAGGATGGCGAGGAAGACAAAGGCTCCGACGATGTGGAGCTTGATGACCCACGGCAGCACCGATACGAGGTCGACGTTCGGTTGGAGCAACACGACCGACTTGAGGTAGGGGGCCATGATCGTAGCGAACCACATCGATCCCCACCGCATGGTCAGTGCGATGTAGACGCCGAGACCGACCTGTGTCAGAAGCACGCCCAGCACGACGAGGTCCATAACATTGGTAACGGCCCGAATGCGATCCCGGGTGAGTCGTCGGATCGTCAGTTCCACCAGCCCGATAAGGCTGACGAGGCCGCCGATCAGGGCCGTTACCTCAAGGATGAGAAGACGCCATGGAACGCTGCCGAAGGCGATGAGCTCACGAGGGAAGAGGAACGCGAACAGATGCCCTCCCAGCACGAACAGGATACCGTAGTGCCACGGTACCGACCCGATGAACAGTCGATCGCCCTCTAGAAACTGCGAGGAGAGACTGGAATAGCTGAACGGCCGCTGCCTGTACCGCCGGATCGCCTCGATAATAAAGAGGGCCACGGGCACATAGGGCAGGACCTGAAACAGCAGGGTGTCGATGGTGAATACCATTGTTATATGGCTCCTGTTGTCGCTGGGACGGGTTCATCCAGTACGATGCCCAGAGCTTCGATATCGGCGTCGAGTACGAGGCCCAGGGCTCGGAGCAGAGCCCGATAGGGATTCGCCGAGTGAGGTTTGGAGTCGTCTGGCTTCTCCTGGGATGCAAAAGCCTGATCCATTTTGACGAGGACGGGCAGCAGACATTCCGCGACCATCTCGATGTGGTCCTCACTGCCATAGACCTTCTCCAGCCAGCGCAGGATGTGGGGAAGATGGTCGGGCAGTTCCTGGTCGGCGGCAATGCCGACGAGGTCGAGCTGCTCTCGCACCCCGGCCATGAACGCGCCCCGTTGATAATCCTCGCCGAACAAGTAATAGCCGATATCGAGGGAGCAGCAGGGATTCAGGTCGAAGGTGCGCGTATAGAGCTCCTGGAGTTGCCAGAGTTCATATTCGGCGACCGCCTCATACCATCCCCGAATCAATGCGGCAGGCCGTGGATGGACCCCGGTCCACGCTTCGACCCATTCGAGCGCGGTGGCCAGGGTCTCCTCTTCCGGATAGGAGAGGAGCTCGGCCAGCCGGGAGTAGTCTGATGGCTGGGAACTGGCCATCCTAGGTACCTCTCACCGGCCTCTCGAGGAAACCGAATCCGGTCTCGCCCTTGGCCCGGAGGACATCGGTCTTGAGCATTTGCTCGGCCTCCTCGCGGTGCGAGGGCGGGATGACGTAGCGTTCCTTCTCGGTGGGCAAGCTCGTCAGGCGGTAGATGGCATCGAGTTCGGCCGCGTCCGCGCCAACCTCCTGCATCATGGACGTAACCGCGTCTCGATCGAGATCCCCGACAGTGACCATGCGACGATGGGCTCGAACGGCGATCTGTTTCTTCAGCGCGTAGCGTACGTGCCCTTCGTTTCCGGCCGAGAAGAGCCGCGCAAGGTATGTGATCGGCAGGCGCATGTTGTCAACCACGCCGAAGAGCCCTGTTTCGGTAGTATCATAGGCGCCGTTCTCCACCGTTGCCATGACCGGCATCAGCGGCGGAACATAGAAGAGCATCGGGATCGTTCGGAACTCGGCGTGGAGCGGTAGGGCGAGCTTCCAATCGATCACATATTGGTAGACGGGAGAGCGCCGACAGGCTTCGATCACATCCGGGCCGAGGCCGTTCTTTCGGGCTCCCGCCACTACGGCGGGATCGTTGGGATTGAGGATAATGCCCCGGTGGGCATCGACCAGCTCACCTTCCGGAACCGAAGCGGCCGCGGGGAGCTTATCGGCGTCGTACAGCAAGCCGCCGAAGTACCGAATCCGGCCAACACAGGAGTGGAAGCATGCCGGGGCCTGGCCAGTTTCGATCCGCGGGAAGCACAGGATGCACTTCTCCGATTTGCCGGTCGACCAGTTGTAATAGCTCTTTTTATAGGGACAGGCTGTTACGCAGAACCGCCAGCCCCGACACGCTTCCTGGTTGATCAGGACAACCCCGTCCTCGCCCCGCTTGTAGATGGCTCCCGATGGGCATGCCGCAACGCAGCTTGGATTCAGGCAGTGATTGCAGATTCGGGGGACGTAGAAGAAGGTCATCCGCTCGAGCTCGAAGAGTAAGCGCTTGTCCTCCTCGCTCACATGCGTAAGATTCGGGTCGTTCTCGGCGTACACCGGCGAACCGCCCAGATCATCGTCCCAGTTCGGCCCCGCCTGAATGTCGATCGGCTTTCCCGTGATCATGGAGACCGGACGAGCGGTTGGCTGATCGGCTCCCTCAGGCGTATCGAACAGGTCCTGATAACGGTAGGTAAACGGCTCGTAGTAATCGTCGATCGTCGGCAGGTACGGCTGGTGGAAGATGCTTTCCAGGGTGCCGCCCTTGCTGAAGCCTCTCAGTCGGAGTTTCCCGTCGGAGCCCTGGACCCATCCGCCCCGGTAACGGTCCTGATCCTCCCATGCGGTGGGATATCCCGTGCCCGGCTTGGTCTCGACGTTGTTCCACCACATATACTCGGCGCCGCGCCGATCCGTCCAGACGTTTTTGCATGCGATCGAGCATGTATGACAGCCGATACACTTATCGAGGTGGAACACCATTGCCATTTGGAGACGAACGTTCATGCTATAGACCTCACTGTCAGGCCGGTCGGCCGCGCCGATGGGCGCTGCGCCGCCAGGCTCACCACTGCACCTCGTCGAGTTTGCGTACGACGACAAAGGTGTCGCGGTTGACTCCGGTTGGGCCCCAGTAGTTGAAGTGGTAGGTGAACTGGCCGTAGCCGCCGACCATGAGAACAGGCTTCAGCCGTACGCGAGTCAGACTGTTATGCCCGCCGGCCCGTCGGTTGCCTCGCGATGGCGATTTGGGTACGCCCACGGTCCGTTCGGGCGAGTGATAAACGATGCAGACGCCGGTCGGTATTCGGGCGCTCACAGCGGCCCGTGTGACCATCACACCGTTGTCGTTGGTGATCTCGACCCAATCGTTGTCGACGATTCCGAGGTCATCCGCGTCGCTGTCGTTGAGCCAGATCGGCTCGCAGCCGCGGGACAGCGTCATCATACGATGGTTCTCGGAGTAGGTGGAGTGGATATGCCATTTGCCGTGCGGCGTCAGGTAGTTCAGGATCCTCGCCTTGCCGGCCTTGAGCGTTTCGGTGACATCGCCGAAGGCCTCCGGCCTCGGTGATGGCTTATAGGTGGGCAGGTGTTCGCCGAAGGCCAGGTATCCCTCGTGGTCCAGATAGAACTGCTGTCGGCCCGTCAGGGTGCGCCAGGGCACGCCTCGGTCCACGTTCAGAGTGAAAGCCGAGTAGGTCCGGCCGTCTTCGATGATCCCCGACCAGCACGGGCTCGTCAGAAGACGACGAGGTTGGGCCTGGAGGTCCGCGAAGCTCATCCGTATCGCGCGGCTCTTCTCCGCCAGATCGACGAGAGGCAAACCGGTTACCTTTTCGAGATTCTGGAAGCCGCGATGTGCCAGCTCACCGTTGGTCTCCGGCGATAGGGTCAGGATGACGTTCGCCGTGTCACGGGCACGCGCCAGAGACGGATAGGTCACACCATCCCAGGTTTCCTTGGGAACGGCATCTGCGTCGACCATTTCATCGTACACATCCTCGATCGCGTACGAGCCCGCGTGCGCCTTCAGTCCGTTCTTTCGGACCAGAGGACCGAGCGAGATGAACTGGTTATAGAGGTTCGGATAATGCCGGGTGACCATCCGCACATGCGCCATGGTCTTGCCGGGGATCGGCTCGCCGTCCCCTCTATACCAGTCGGTAACGCGGGGTTGTGCCATCTCATCCGGGGAGTCGTGTGCCAGCGGAGCCATCACGAGGTCGTCCACTGGATCGGGCAGGTGGAGGCGGGCCAGTTCGCTAACCTTTTGCGCGAGAGCCTTGAAGATATCCCAATCGCTCCGACTTTCCCACGACGGCGGTACGGCTTCGGATAGCGGATGGATGAAGGAGTGCATGTCCGTCGAGTTCAGGTCGTCCTTCTCATACCACGTCGCGGCCGGCAGGACGATGTCCGAGTAGAGCGCTGAGGTGTCCATCCGGAAGTTCAGGTCGACGACCAGATCGAGCTTGCCCGTAGGGGCGTTGTCGTGCCAGCGCATCTCTTCGACGAGTCCCGACGCAACTTCTCCCGCTATGTCGTTATGGTGCGTGCCCAGATAGTGCTTGAGGAAGAACTCATGCCCCTTGGCGCTGGCCATCAGGGCGTTTCCTCTCCAGATGAACCAGACCCGCGGCCAGTTCTCCGGCGCGTCCGGGTCTTCGACCGCATGGGCTAGAGAGCGATCTTTGAGACGCTCCACCACTCGCTTTGCGACGTCGGCGTCGGGGCCGCCGGCAGTGCGGGCTTCCCGTATGATGTCCGTGTTCTTCTCATTGAACTGCGGGTAGTAGGGGAGCCATCCCGCGCGGACGGCTCGCACCTGCGCATCGGCCGTGTGGCCGCTGGCCTGTTCGGCTGTCCGTTTGGCGGGCACGCTGTCATCATCGTGCACCGGCACATTGCAGTAGTCGGTGTGGCGCGAATCGTAGCGCCACTGATCGGTATTGACATAGTGCCAGGATGGGCCGTTCTGAAGGCGCGGAGAAGCGATCCAATCTCGGGCGAAGGCGATCGCGCTCCACGGCGCCACAGGAGCCAGCTTCTCCTGTCCGACATAGTGGTTGAGCCCGCCGCCGTTGCGTCCCACGCATCCGCAGAGCATCAGCGCGCTCATCGCGGAGCGGTACATCAGGTTATTGTGGTACCAGTGATTCACACCGGCGCCGATGATGACGCAACACTTGCCCTCGGTCGTTTCGGCGGTCGACGCCCATTCGCGGGCGAACTTGATGACCGTATCGCGGCCGACACCGGTCAGTTTCTCCTGCCATGCCGGCGTATAGGGAGTGTTCTCGTCGTTGTAGTCCTTCGGATACGCGCCGTCGAGGCCCCGATCGACTCCGTATTGCGCCAGCAGCAGATCGAAGGTCGTCGCCACGGGCACCTTGCCGGACGGTGTTTCGATCCAGCGAATCGGCACCCCGCGCAGGATGACTTCGTCGCTTGCGAAATCATCGAACTCGCATATCGCCTGTTCCTTGCCGTCGATCTGGGTAAGAACAGGGTCGAGTTCGGCGCCGTCGGTTGGGTCACGAAGTAGGAGGTTCCAGTGGCCCTGCTTCTGGTCCCATCGGTGTCCCGTGGCGCCGCCGACCATCCTGGGTTCGTTGGATCCGGCGTCCAGAACGAGGAACTTCCATTCCTTATTGGCTTCCCCGGCATAGCGCTCGATCTCTCCGGCGCGCAGGAACTGGCCCGGGCGATAGCCTCGGGACGTCTTCTCGAGCTTTACCAGCAGCGGCGCGTCGGTGTACTTTTTCAGATATCCGGTGAAGTACGGGGTCTGCTTCTGGACATGGTATTCGGTCAGGATGACGTGGTTGACCGCCATCCAGTAGGCGCCATCCTGTCCGGCATGCAGCGGGATCCATTGGTCTGCGTATTTGGAGACCTGGCTGAAGTCCGGCGCGAGCACGACGACCTTGGTGCCGTTATGACGGGATTCCGCGAGGAAGTGGCAGTCGGGCGTTCGCGTCATGTTCGGGTTCGAGCCCATGACCGCGATGAACTTGGAATGGTACCAGTCCGCGCTCTCGGCGACGTCCGTCTGCTCGCCGAACACTTCGGGTGATGCGGGCGGTAGATCCGAATACCAGTCATAGAAGCTGAGGTTCACACCGCCGAGGAGCTGCAGGTAGCGGGACCCTGCGGCGTAGCTCAGGAACGACATGGCGGGGATCGGCGAGAAGCCGATGATACGATCGGAGCCATGGCGCTTGATCGTGGAAACGTTCGACGCTGCGATCAGCTCCAGCGCTTCGTCCCAGCTGACCCTGCGGAAACCTCCCTTGCCTCGCGCTCGCTGGTAGCGGCTTCGTTTCTCGGGATCGCTCATGAGAGCTTCCCAGGCTTCCACAGGATCGGCATGGCGTCCCTTGGCTTCACGCCAGAGGTCCATGAGCGCCCCCCGCATATACGGGTACTTGACGCGAATCGGGCTGTAGAGATACCAGGAGTAGGAAATACCCCTCTGGCATCCTCGGGGTTCATACGGAGGGATGCCGTCTTCCAGGATCGGGTAATCGAGCGCCTGCATCTCCCATGTGACGATGCCGTTCTTGACGTATACATTCCAGCTGCATCCGCCGGTGCAGTTGACACCGTGCGTGCTCCGGATTACCTTGTCGTGCTGCCAGCGGTTCCGGTAGAACTGCTCCCACGCTCGCGTGCGCGGGCTAACAATGTCCTTGATCCAGCCCATGACTCCCCCTATGTCTCAGGCGTCTCGGCCTGCTCGATGCGAATGATCGGCGGAACGGAGGTTCTTTCGATGTCTCTCGACCGCCTGAGCGACAAAGTCCTTGCGCACACCCGTCCGCAGACGAGCCCGCCATCGGAAGTTCATCAAACCAAGACACGCAACGGTGCCGGCCATGCCGATGAGAACGAAGGCGAATGCTGAGCGACCGGGGTCCGGAGTCCGCGTTTTCGTCGATTGAAGGTAAGCGAATACCTGAACAACCTCTTCGTCGGTCAACGGATTGTTGGCGAACAGGCGGGACATCGTCGGGAACGCAGGAGCCTTCAGGATGCTGGCAAGCTCGATATTGGTGTACCGGGCATTGGCCTGTGTTAGGTCCAGACCCAGGGTTCCGCCTCCGAGCGGGGTTACGCCCTGAACCGAATGACAGGATATGCACGCTGGACCGCCGGCAGCGAGCTTCTTCTTGCCTGTAAAGTAGGCATATCCAGCCTCGATATCGCCGGGCCGGACCGGTCTCGACAACTGGCCGCTTTGCGGTACGAACACCTTGCCCGATTTCGTAACCTTATCGATGAAGTTCAGGAAATCCTCGATCTGCAGCGGCGTCAGCATCTGATCGGGCATCTCCTCCGGCGCAAACTCGCGGAAAAGGCCGACAGCGATCTTGTCTCCGCTGGCCTTCATCGATTTCGGGCTGGCGATGAACTTATGGAGCCAGGCTCGATCGCGGCGCTGGAGAACCCCCTTGAGATCGGGACCTTTCTTCTTACCGCTGCCGATGTTGTGACAACTGTAGCACTGCTTCTCGAAAAGAGCCCCAGTCGGATCGGCAGCGTCCTGGGCCCGTGATGTGCCCTGCATCAGCACGACGCTCCCGACGACGACAGCCGTGCGGAGTAACGCGTTCATTCTATCCGTCACCTTCGACCTCCCGCATGGGAAGGGCTTTGCGATTCATGCTGTCACGCATGGATCGCAAAGCCCGCACCGACTATACATGTATAGTAGCCCGATCACCGGACGCCGCTGCATCCTGTTCCTGACGAAGTTTGTGCATTCAAGCACGATGTCTAACCATAATAGAACCGTATACATCAAGTATACCGATATCATTTCGCGAACGCAAGCATCTATGCCGTTTTTTGAACCTGGATTCCGCATCGATTCCGATCACTCGGTTCGTCGAGCCTGGCCTCGGTATGCGCTGCAGGTGTCGGACTACGGTACCCTTATTCCGTGCAGTTGGACATCGAAGTCTATCTTCTCACGGGCGGCGCAGGTCGCCGTATGGGGCACGCGAAGGCCGGGCTGATCATCGACGGTCGTCGAGCCGACGACGTTCTTGCCGCGCGAGTCGCCGACGCCGGCTATTCGGTAACCGTGCTGGGGCGGGATCCGGTGGCGGGTCATGCGTTTCTGGAGGATCAAGGCGAGTACCAGGGGCCTGCATCGGCCTTAGCCCGGTGTTCTCCTCGCGCCGAGTACGTCTTCGTCCTTGCATGCGACGTGGTACGGTTTGACCCGCGGCTTATCCCAATAACTCGGGCGATGATCGGCGATGCGGATGCCGTCGTCCCGGTCATGGACGGCCGTCTTCAACCACTCTGCGCCCTCTATAACGCCCGGGCGTTCGCGTCGCTGAGGGAATGCGCCCAACGGGGCGACCGAAGTATGCATGGCTGGCTGCGACGGCTGCGTCAGAACGAGATCGACGTCGAGCTCCTTCGCACATACGGATTGGACGAGCGCTGCGTCGCAGGCGCGAACACGCCGGAGGAGCTTCAGCGACTTCTCGACTCGTGAACCCGGGGGACCAACGAGGCCCCAGCCCCCAGCATACCGTCCGGCTGCCGCAACCCGATCCGCTCAGAGCTGGAATCGACCGTACGCGGACCGATCGATCTGACGCTTGCATTCCCCCAGGTCGTGCCATAATGTGCACAGACGTTGGATCCGAGCCCGCGCACGGATCAAGATAGTACGCGACGTCAAAGTCCGTAGATCGTCCATAGCATCACTGCTCGACATCGGCGTGGTCCTTCGCCCCGCTCCGAGTGAACACGCTGGGAGGAACGATGGAGAACGCGTGCCCCTCTCATTCGGCGCGACATCCACGCGGCCCAAATCCGGACTATTCAACGCTCTGGGCCAAGCAGGAACCAGCGCTGAAGCGCCTGTGCGTACAGTTGCTCATCTCCCATGACGATGCAGAGGATGCCCTCGCCACCGCACGTGTTCGGGGTTGGGCCCATTACGATCGGGATTCCGGATCGATACGAAATCCTGGCGCCTGGCTATATCGACTGACACGCAACGTCTGCCTGAGCCAGTTGCGGAGTCGAGGCCGCGCACGAACGTTGCTGGATGATGTCGGCCGGCATGACGGCAGTCGCTCAGCTGATCCCGTCGAGATCGTGATCGCGAACCAGCAACGGGATGCGGTCTTACGTGCGATTGATGGTCTGCCCGGCCGTCTTCGCGGACCATTCAAGGACGTATGGATATACGGCCACTCCCGCGAGGAGGTCGCTCGCATATACGGGATCACGATCAGCGCGGTGGGACAACGAATCCATAAAGCCTTGCGGATTATCAGAGCGGAGGTAACTCCAGCCGATCAGAGACAGACTCGTTCAGAGGATCCAATCGTAGGGATGCCGGAAACGATCAGAACGGGCGACGACGCCCGTCTTGGGGTGTTGCTGGACGAGATCGCATGGCGGTTGGATGATTCCCGGGTGGTGCAGATCCAGCTGCCGTCGGGCGGTACGTTGGAATACCATGCGGCATTTGATCACAAAGTCGCCCGGCGGCAGCAGCGCATTGAGACGCTCACTAAGTATGTCACTGAGCATGTTCGCGGTTGGATTCGACGCTATGAACTGGCCAATCTGCTCGTGGTCGAGAACCGACTGGCTGAAGCCGAGGTTCAGTATCGTCACATTATGGCTCGTCAGCCCCGTCATCTGCCTACATGCCTGGCGCTGGGCAGGCTTCTCGTTCTCGCCCATCGATTCCGGGACGCTATCGAGGTCTATGAGCAGGCCCTTACCCATGTTCGGGCTGCGGCCCCGCGCCATCACCTTGTCGGTTTATTGGAACGGGCACGGGCTGGGATCGTCTTTCCTCGCTTTTGTATGGAACAAAGGGCTGATCACATCCAACGCGCAGTCGAGGCGTTCAAGGCCGCAATCGAGGCGGAACCCGAGAACCTCTCTCATTGGCACGAACTCGCGTTGACACATGAAGCCGCGGGCAACGCGGTCGAAGCGAGCGCTGCCTATGATGGAGCGCTTCTGGTGGATCCCTCCGATGTGTACGCGCTCGCTCGTAGCCATAACTGCCTCCGTCTACTGGGGCTTCATGCGCTCGCAGAAGCTCGCCTGGAGCGAGCGCTGGAGGTAGATGTGAACTATGCGTACGCTGCGAAGCTCCTTGGGGACCTGCGAGCGTCCAAAGGGCAGGTGTATGGCCGCGAAGGCCAGCGCACGTTAGCGATCCTGCGTCGGGTGACTGAGCGGAACCCGAGCAGCGCGGACGCCCTGGATGCTCTGACCCGCTACCATGAGCGGCGCGGAGAGGTAGAGATCGTCATCGCGCGGTGGCGCGATTTCTGCGAACGCTATCCAAGCAATGTCAAGGGATGGATGTTCCTTGCATGCGCACTGATGCAGGGCGGCGATACAGAAGGTTCAGCGGACGCCTTTGAAACGGCCCATCGCCTCGATCCGGGCTGTCTGGATGTGTACGAGCGGGGGGGTACTATTCTCATTGATGCTGGTCGGCATGAGGCCGCTCGGAGCTGGCTTTCCGAGTTGCTCCATCGATATCCGAATCACTGGAGCGCCTGCATCATCGCGGCCAACGCTCTGCACCGGCTCGGAGCGCCTCCGGATGAGTACATTTCCATGGCGCAGCGCGCGATTGACCTGCAGCCGGACATAGCTGGAGCGCATCGGGAGCTAGCCCGGCTGCTCTGTAATGCCGGACGTTATGCCGAAGCGCTGGAGGCGCTGAACCGGAGTATACAGATCTCCGGCGTTCAGAGCTCCGCACCGAACCTCTTCGCGCTGCTCGGTCGCTTGAAACCTCTGAGGGCGCTCGGTCGTGACGACGAAGCGGAGGAGGAGCTCCGTGTCTTTGAGGACGCGCTCGCCGCGACCGAGCTCTGGGAACCCGAACGGCAAGTATGGATGGCACGCGCGAAGCTGGCATTCGACGATTGGACCGGGGCCGAGCGTTTGCTGCAGGAGGCCGCCAAGCATGCTGCGTGGATAACCGTCGATGCCTATGCTGAACTACGACGCGGTCGATTGGCCGCAGCGGCGGCGGATCTCAGCCATACCCCCGATGAGGGAACGAAAGCGAGTGTCACCAAGATCACGTAAGCGGGCGGCCAGCTGGGCGCTCCGTATGCCGTGAGCGCAGACTAGAATGTACGTCTGATCGTCATCGAACACACCGAGGTCATCGAGAAATCCGCTCAACGGCTTGACGATCCAGGGGACCTGATCCGGGTGTGGCTGCAGCAGCGCTTCCGCAGGTTCTCGGATATCCACGAGGAGTCCCCCTCGCAGTGCATCCGTCCACGCTATTTCGAGCGGGACCTCCGTACGCATTCCGGTTCCGCAGGTTGGACACTCCGGATTGCTGCGGCGGGCGATCCTGCGCGTCTCCTGCGTTAAGATGTCGATGATCAGCATCTCGGCATCGGTGGGTTGACCGATGTTGAGAATCAGCTTGATCGCCTCCGTTGCCTGCAGGGCGCCCAGTAGTCCGGGAACCGTTCCGAGCACACCGACCTCCGCGCATGTGCCGATACAGCCAGCATTGGGGGTCACAGGCCACAGGCAGCGGAGACAGCCGCCCTCCGATCCGGGGCGAACCGTCATCACATGGCCTTCGTATCGATAGATGCTCGCCTGGATAAGGGGTTTTCCGCCATCGATGCAGGCGTCGTTGAGGAGGAACTTGGTGACAAAGCTGTCGGTACAGTCGAGGACGATATCGTACGAGTCGATGAGCGCTGCGACGTTGTCCGGCGTTGCGGCCTCCTGATACGGGACTACCTCAATCAGCGGGTTCAATGCCCGTACGGCGGCGGCAGCCAGCTGCGCTTTGGGCCGACCGACGTCCTCGGCACGAAAGATCACCTGTCGATGCAGGTTCTCAATCTCCAACCGATCCGGCTCGCAGATGCCGATCCGACCAACACCGGCGCCCGCTAGATAGAGCAGGGCTGGAGCGCCGAGGCCGCCCGCGCCGACCACGAGTACGCTCGCATTCGCCAGCCGCTGTTGGCCGGTCTGACCGATCTCCGGCAGGATCGCCTGGCGCGCGTAGTAGTCCTTCGCGGTGATGTCCAGAGCGTGATCCGAGCAATGGACCCATTCATCGTCCCCGTCTACATATCGCTCTTTTTTCCAGATCGGCAGTCGGCGCTTAATGGCGTCGATGATCGCCCGGCACGCGGCGAACGCTTCGGCTCGGTGCACGCCGGCCGCCTCGATCCAGACTGCCGTCTCGCCTACTCTGAGTAAACCAGCACGATGCACCGCATGAGCCGAGATCAAGCCGAACCGTTCGATCGCTTCTGCGATGACCGCCGCGCCTTCACGTTCCACCATGGAGTCAAATGCTTCGTACTCCACGGACACCACATCCCGGCCGTCGTTCCGATCCCGGACCCGGCCTTCGAAGGTTACATATCCGCCGGCTGCCGCCGATGGCTCCGAGATCGGCTGTATGGGCTCGCGTACGATCTTGAACAAGCTCAACCTCCCGCAAGAGGGGGGATGAAGACGAGCTCATCACCATCCTGCAGCGGTTCATCTCCGCTAACGAATGTTTCGTTGACCGCATACCGAACCATCGACTCCGCCAGTGTGAACCCGTGTTCAGCCGTCAGGCGTCGGAAAAGGTCGCGAGGGGTGCAGCGCGCCACCGTCAGGGTCTCACACGGCTCGTTGCGCTGTTCGCGGAATATCGCGAAATATCGGATGTTCACGGTGATCATCGGTTGGGCAGTCACGAGAGCCTCCAATCCATCATTAGCACCTCGGCTTCCGCGCCGGCTTCGAGGCGATCCGCCTCGCGCGGGAAGAGCACGAGCGCGTTGGCGCCGACGAGCGTGCCGATCATGTGCGAGCCCCGGCTTACGGATGGGTACGCGTGGCCATCGCGGACTCGACAGGGGACGAACTCCAGACGCCCCGGCTTCTTGCGGAGGTCGCTACAAAGAACCACCCGATCGAACCGGGGCCGGCCATCCAATCCGAGGCAGCTCAGGATATAGGGGCGCCCGAGCGCGAACAGCGTGACCATAACCGAGACCGGATTGCCCGGCAGCCCGAATACGGCCGTGCGGTCGTGGGCGCGTCCGCGAAGCCCGAAAAGGATGGGTTTTCCCGGTTTGATCGCGACACCCCAGAACACCGTTTCCACATTAAGGCGATCGAGCGCAGGTCGCACGACGTCATAGTCGCCCACCGAGACGCCGCCCGAGGTGAAGACAAGACTGCACGTGTCCATCAGCTCGGCCAGAGCTCGTTCGGTTGCGGCGGCGTCATCGCCCACGCGCACCACTCGCACCGTTGTCCCCATGGCTTCCAGTGCGGCTCGTATGCCGAAGGAGTTGCTGTCATGGATGGAGCCCGGTCTTAGCGGCTCTCCGGGCGGGACCAGCTCCTCGCCGGTGACGAGGAGTCCGGCGACGTGAGGCTGTACTGCCGCCGCTGAAGCGAATCCGGCCGCGCCAATGGCTGCGACGACGCCCGGTGTGACCACCGTACCCGCCTTCGCGATCACGTCACCGGATCGGAACTCCTCTCCGCCCGGCCGCACGTGTTGACCGGCCTTCACCGAGGAGCGAACGCGGATGGTATCCCCTTCGCGGTCCGCATCCTCTTGAGGTACGACCGCCGTCACGCCCGTCGGTATAGGCGCGCCCGTGAAGATTCGAATCGCGGCGCCCGGTCGTACGGCGACGTCGGTAGGGTCATCGCCGGCCTGGATCTGACCGCGCACCTGCAGGGCCGATTCAGGATCCCGAGCGATCCGATCGAGATCGTCCTGAACGAGCCCGTATCCGTCCATTGCCGAACTGGAGAAGGGAGGGAGGTCGTGGGTCGCGACGATCGGCTGGCCGAGAACGTGGCCGAGGAGCCGTTCGAGAGGCAGGGTGACCGTCGGACGGACGAGGGCGTGATCAAGTACGCGCGCCAGGGCATCCTCATAACTGAGCAGCGGGCGTGTGCTAGCCATGATCGTAGCCTTCCATCACCTCGACTGCGTGGCTCAAGAAGGGGAACAGGGCGTGAACGGCGTCGCGCGCGGCCCCCGGCGATCCCGGTACGCTCACGATGATCGTCCGGCCCCGTTTGCCCGCGCGGATCCTGCCCATCATCGCGAACGGTGTCCGCTTCCGGCTGTACGCGCGGAGCTGATCCTCCACGCCGTCAAGCCGGCGTTCGAACAACGGCTCGACCGCTTCCGGCGTCCAGTCCTTCGGGCCGACGCCCGTACCGCCGGTGGTGAAGACGAAGCTGACGCCATCCGCACAGGCGTCCAGAACGGCCGTGCGGAGGGCCTCGATATTATCGGGCACGACGACCACATCGCCGACGAGCGCGCCGTGCTGCAGCAGGCCCTCGCGCATAGCCGCACCGGAGCGGTCGGCCCGTACGTTCGCGGCCGTACTATCGGACACCACAATGACAGTCGCCCGAAAGCCGGACCGGGGCACGAAGTCGGATTTGCCGCCCTTCTTGTCGATTAGCCGAATGGGGCCGATCTCCATGGCATCGTCCACAGGCTTGAGCATATCGTAGATCGTCAGAACGGCCGCCGAGGCAGCCGTCAGCGCCTCCATCTCGACGCCAGTGCGATAGATCGCCCGGGTCTCCGCGGTTACGATGATCTCCACCTCGCGGAGCTCAAAGTCGATCTCAACCAGGTCCAGCGGCACCGTGTGACAGTAGGGGATGATGAGCGGCGTATTCTTCGCGGCCTGAATGCCGGCCACGCGGGCGACCATCAAGGGATCCCCCTTGGGCGCACGTCCCTCCCGCACCATCGAGACGGTTCCCGGGGCCGCACGAAGGCTTGCCGATGCCCGAGCGATACGAAGCGTGTCCGACTTTGCGGACATATCCCGCATATAGGTCATCCGCCGATCTCCACCATGCTTCTGCCTTCCTGTTGTTGGAGCAGTTCCATGGGAGGGTGCTCCCGCTGTTTATTCCAGAGCGCGGCCCGGATTCTCGTCACGAGCTCCTCCTCCGTTGCCCCTCCCCGGAGGGCGTCCCGGAGGTCGAGCTCGGGAACCGAGAACAGGCAGGGTTTGAACTTGCCATCTGCGGTGAGCCGCAGACGGTTGCATCCCGCGCAGAAGCTGCGCGTCATGGAGGCGATGAAACCGATTTTGCCCCGGTGGCCCGATACCCGGAACGTGCGAGCGACGGCGTGGGGTTCGACTTCCTCAGCCTCGATCTCGTAACGCGTCTGAATGTCGTCGACCATGGCGGCGTAGGGATAGAGCTCCGCCTTTTGCCAGCCGTTGCTCTTGAACGGCATGAACTCGATGAAACGGACGGTAATCGGCCATTCGCGGGTCAGCTCAACGAAATCGAGGATCTCATCCGCGTTCACTCCAGCCATCACCACGACGTTCAGTTTGACCGACGGGTATCCCGCCGCGAGGGCCGCCCGTATCCCGGCCATGACATCGTCGAAATGATCTCGCCGCGTTATCGCCAGGAATCGGTCGCGGCGCAGCGAGTCGATCGAGATATTGATCACCTGAACGCCTGCGTCCCGTAACGGAGAAGCGAGACGCTCCAGATCGTATGCGTTGGTCGTCAGTCCGAGCGATTCGATACCATCGATCGTCGAGATTCGGCCGATGAGTTCGACAAGGCCGGGGCGGACCGTTGGTTCACCGCCCGTCAATCGCACCTTGGTGACGCCGTGTCGGACGAAGAGCCGGATGATGGAGACGATCTCATCATCGGTCAGCAGTTCTTCCCGACGTCTCCATACGATGCCCTCCACGGGCATGCAATAGCCGCAGCGGAAGTTGCACCGATCGGTTACCGATACCCTTAGATAGGAATGGGGCCGCGCAAAGGAGTCGACGAGCCCGAACCGCATCGGTGTAGGCAGAGGAGCGTCTGCAGCCTCTTCGCGCGGGAGGGCAAGGGACGATGATGGTTGGTGGGTTGCGGACATGGCTCGGATATACGATACGCGTTTGGTCAACCGCTGGTTGCCACATAGTGTGGCACAGTAGGGGTTGTTCCCATGCCGAACGGTGATTCTCAGGCAGGAACGGAATAATGGAGACGCCGAATGAACGCTCTATTATTGAGATCATTCAGTCAAAGGGATAGTCCGATGCTGGTAGCCGTTCCACCACCGCCTCCGCCTGCGCTGCACCACAACCTGACCTATTATGTCGCTCCCCTCGAGCGGAGCCGTGAGACGATTCGCGCCGATGTGTGCGTGTACGGCGGTACGGCTGCCGGTGTGATCGCGGCGGTGCAGGCGGCGCGTCTGGGCCGTACGGTCGTCCTGCTCGACCCGGCTCCCGTGGTTGGCGGGATGACGACTGGCGGGTTGAGCTGGACGGACTTCGGCAATAAACAGGCGATCGGGGGTATGGCACGGGAGTTCTATCGGCGCTGCGGCGCGGCCTACGGCGTCGACGAGGAATGGAACTTCGAGCCGAAGGTGGCGCGTCAGGTGTTCAGGGGCATGCTGCTCGAAGCCGGCGTCCGGGTCTACGGAAGGCAGTTCCTCAAATCGGTGCGGCGTAAGGCGAAGCGCCTTGCGCAGATAAGAATGGAGAGCGGCCTCCGGGTGGATGCCGATATGTTCATCGACGCCACCTACGAAGGGGATCTGATGGCGCGAGCCGGTGTCCGTTATACCGTGGGCAGGGAGAGTAACCGGAAGTACGGCGAGACACTCAACGGAGTCCAGTACCGCGAACTGCACCAGTTTGAGCTTCCCGTCAGCCCATACGTTATCGATGGAGATCCCGGGAGCGGCCTCCTCCCTGGCATCGAAGCGGCGGCACAGGAGGCGGCCGGCACGGGCGATCGGCGTATTCAGGCATACAACTTCCGTCTGATCCTTACTCGTGATCCGGACAATCGGCTGCCTTTTCCGAAACCGGAAGGGTATGATCCGCGCGAGTACGTCCTTACGGCGAGATACCTCGCGGCGGGATGGAAGGACGTGTTCGGCAAGTTTGATCCGATCCGGGGCGGTAAGGTCGATAAAAACAACGCCGGGGCGACATCGACCGACTACATCGGAGCGAACTACGCGTGGCCGACCGCTTCGTATATCGAGCGTGAACGGATCTTTCAGGCGCATGTACGGTACGTGTCCGGGTGGTTCTGGTTCCTGGCAAACGACCCGTCCGCGCCCCACTCCGTGCGCCATGAAATACGCCTGTGGGGGCTGTGTCGCGATGAGTTTGAGGAGACCGGCGGTTGGCCCTATCAGCTCTACGTTCGGGAGGCGCGGCGGATGGTTGCCGACTATGTCATCACCGAACACGATTGCCGCAATACACGGGCGGTACCAGACTCCGTAGGGCTTGGCAGCTACGGCATGGACTCCCATAACTGCCGCCGTTACGTGCGCGACGGCCTCGTCCGCAATGAAGGCGACGTCCAGGTTGCGGGATTTCCGCCGTATCCGATCTCCTATCGGAGCATCGTGCCGCGCCGGGGCGAATGCGAGAACCTGTTGGTACCGGTCTGCGTCTCAGCCTCGCACATTGCCTACGGCTCGCTTCGCATGGAGCCTGTCTTTATGGTGCTGGGACAGAGCGCGGCGATCGCTGCCGACCTGGCCCTGACCGGCGGTCATCGGGTTCAGGATGTGCCCTATGAGACGCTCCGATCCCGACTGGAGGAGGCGGGTCAGCGGCTGTTCTGGGAGCGATGAGACCGTCGCTCGAAGGGTACAATAAAGCGCGCGGGCTGAGCCCCCGACTTCCTCCATGCCATTATTACAATCGACTCCGGATCCCGTCGCTGCCGCTCTTGCGGCTCGAAAGCCAGCGCCATCAAAGGCGCATGAGTCCGGCATCGATGCGGAACATGCCAGGCGCTCCATTATCTTTGAGACCGATATCAGCGGCGGCGTTTTCGGCAAGGAATGGCTCGTCGTCGAGAACGGTCATCTCTACGTTTTTATCCCAAACGGCGGAGGTCCGGCTGAGACACGCCATGCGCTGCCAATCTCCGAGATCCGCGCGGCGCGCGCCGAGATGCATATCGGCAACGGCAGCATCGAGATCGATACCGCCGATCTGACGATTCCGCTCGTCCGTTTCACCTACGCCTCTGCCGCTGAAGCCACTCTCGTCGCCCGATGGATTCAGGCGCTCGTAGCGGGTGATGACATCCGCGATGAGACGGTCGAGCCCAGGAAGCGGCTATGCGCCCGATGTGGTCGAGTGCTTCCTGAGGGATCGGACATCTGCCGTGCGTGCATCGATGCGCGGGCTGTGATGCTCCGGCTCTTCCGTTATCTGGCGCCCCATAAGGTGCCGGCCAGCTTGAGCGTCGTCGTCATCATCGTGAGCGCCGTGCTCGAGCTAGTGCCTCCCTGGATCGGCGGCCGAATCGTCGATGCGGTCGTGAGATCTGTCCGATCCGCCTCGACGGACATGAGCCAGATATACTACTACGTTGGTATATTCGCCGCGAGCCGCCTCGGGATGTCCGGAGCGATGTACGCTCAAAGGCGTCTCAACGCGTATCTTGGCGCTCGCGTCCTGATGGATATCCGTGTCAGCATCTTCGAGCGGCTCAGCGTCCTGTCCTGCAGCTATTACGATAAGAGAAACACAGCGTCGGTGATGTCCCGCATCACCAACGACGCCGATCATCTCTGGGACTTCCTCACAGACGGGATCCCGTGGTTCATGTCGACTCTTCTGGCGATCATCGGCACCAGCACGGTCCTCTTCAGTATGAACGCGCCGCTGGCAGCCTTGCTTCTCGCGCCGGGCGTCTTCGTCTTCTTGCTGAACCGGTGGTTCCAGCCTCGTGCCAAACGACGATGGCAGCAGGTCTGGCATCGCATCAGCAAGATGTACGCAGCGCTGGGCACGACCCTCACGGGCATCCGCGTTGTGAAGGCCTTCGCGCAGGAGGAACGAGAGCGGGAACGGTTCCGCGAGCGGAACGTCAATGTGTTCCGGGCGAGCTACGAAGCCAACGCGCTCTGGGCTACCTACTGGCCGATTCTGGGCTTTATCATGGCCAGCGGCTACCTGATTCTGTGGAGCTACGGCGGATATCTGGTGATCCATAGGGTCATGACCGTAGGAGCGCTGACGGCCTTCGGCGGCTATTTGATGCGGTTCTACACGCCGTTTCAGGAGTTCAGCAGGGTCATCGACTGGTCCACCCGATCCTTAACAGCAGCGGAACGCGTCTTTGAGGTTCTCGATACGGAGCCTGAAGTCCGAGGGGCTCCGGAGCCTGTGACCCCAACGGTATGGCGCGGCGCCGTGGAGTTCGATAAAGTCGGATTCAGCTATGATGGCGCTACACGGGTCCTGGACGACTTCTCGCTGAGCGTACGCCCGGGCGAGATGATCGGCCTCGTAGGGCATAGCGGGGCCGGCAAGACCACCCTGATCAACATCCTGTGCCGGTTCTATGATGTCAGCGATGGTGCGATTCGTATCGACGGGGTCGACCTGCGCGACCTGGACATGGAGGGATTCCGGCACCGGCTCGGGATCGTGCCGCAGGAGCCGTTTCTATTCCCCGGCACCATTCGGGATAACATCGCGTATGCAAACCCCGGCGCCAGCGTGGAAGCCGTGATGGAAGCGGCGAAGGCTGCCAACTGTCACGAGTTCGTCCTGAAGTTTCCTGACGGCTATGACACTCAGGTCGGAGAACGGGGCCAGCGCCTCTCGGGCGGCGAGCGTCAGCGGATCTCGATCGCGAGAGCCATTCTGCATGATCCGCTGATCCTTATCCTCGATGAGGCCACGGCGAGCGTCGATACACAGACCGAGCAGCTGATCCAGGAGGCGATTCAGCGGCTTATCGCGAATCGTACGACGTTCGCCATCGCCCATCGGCTGAGTACGCTTCGAAACGCCGATCGTCTGGTCGTGATGGAGCATGGGAAGATGGTCGAACTGGGTTCTCACGATGAACTGATGGAGATCGACGGGGTCTATGCCGGTCTGGTCAAGATCCAGACGGAAGTGAATAAGCTCCGTGCGGTATGACATTGGACCCTGACATCCCGATCAAGACGGCGCCGGAAGCGCGGTCACCATTTGATCTGCTCTGGCTCGACCCGTCGGTGATGACGCTTCGCAGGATCGCAGGCCTGACGCGATTGACGCTCGATGGCGATCGGTCGTGGCTCCGGGCTACGCCGGCGCGGGCGTTTCCGATCTCCGATCCCGACCACTACATCGGGTTCCTCGACGGCCTGGGCAACGATATCGGTATTGTGCGAGACCCTTCGGAACTGGATGAGACCTCCCGTCAGATACTGGCGGAGGACCTGGAAGTCCGCTATTTTGTCCCCGTCGTGCAGAGGGTGGTGAGCGTCAAGCTCGAGTTCGGTACCGTCTATTGGAAGCTCGAAACCAGCCGGGGACCCCGGGATATCGTTGTTCGGAACATGCGCGACAATCTCCAGGAGCTTTCCGCGATTCGGGTCCTGATCACCGATATCGAAGGTAATCGCTACGATTTCCCGGACATCAACACCCTCGATCCCGAGAGTCTGGGCGTCATCCTGCGGCACCAATAAGCTCGCTCGGCTGCGCCTAACCAGAAAACGGAGACCCCGCACTTCGATATCGAAAGGCGGGGTCTCCGGCGCTCTGGGCCTGGACTACCGATGCGTTACCTGGTTTTCGCTGATGCGGTGTTCGACGGATCGCTCTCCAGTCCGTCTCCGTTTACCGCTGTGACCCTGTAATAGTACGTTTTGCGCTTGGGCAATCCGGTGTTCGAGTAGGAGGTCCTCGCGGATACCGTAGCGATCAGAGCGTAGCCCGAGTTCGCTGAAGTGGATCGGTAGATCCGGTTCTGCGTCACATCGGCGCTAGACGATTGCGTCCAGGAGAGTGAGACGGATCTCGATCCGCCGGTCGCTGTCAGGTTCGTAGGAGCCGCTGGCGCTTCCGGTTCTACGACGCCGCCCATCGCCTTGAACGCGTTGATCCGGCCGCCGGCAATCGTACGTCCGTTGTAAGGCTGGTACGGATCCGTGTTGTCGATGATGAGGCTCTTGATATCCAGATTGTTCAGCATCGGGTTATTGGCCCAGATGAGCGCAGCCTCGCCAGCCACATGCGGGCAGGCCATGGACGTGCCCGATAGCGTGTGATAGTTCAGCGGATAGCCCGCTCCGCCGCTGTAGGTTGGGGCAGTTGAGAAGATACTGCCGCCCGGCGCTGCCACCTGTACCCACGAACCGTAGTTGGAGAACGAGCAGAGAGTGTCGGTGTTGTCCGTTGCCGCCACGGCGATGCTCTCGGGATAGGCGGCCGGATAGCTGGGCGTTGAGGTGCTGCTGTTGCCCGCCGCAACGACCACGACGCATCCCTGATTCCATGCATAGCTGACCGCATTCGCCAGCGTGGTGGATCCGCCTCCGCCCAGGCTCAGGCTGATGATATTGGCTCCGTTATCGGCCGCCCACGTGATCCCCTCGGCAACCTGATCGGTACTGCCCATGCCCCAGCGGCTGAGAACCTTGACCGGCATGATCTTCGTGTACCCGCTATCGGAGCTCGATCCTCCGTTCCATCCCGCCACGCCGGCGATGCCGATGCCGTTATTCACCTGACCGGCGGCGATGCCTGCGCAATGGGTGCCGTGTCCATGATCGTCCAGCGCATCCGAGGCGGAATGGAGCAGCGCGCTGTAGCCCACAATGCCGTTGGCGTCGCGCAATATCTTCTGCGTGAGGTCCGGGTGGGTGTTATCCACGCCGGTATCGACGATAGCGATGACGATCGGCGCGACCGGATTCCAGAGCTCCCAGGCGCGATCGGCCATGATCTTCTTGGGGCCATACTGGTTCGATGCGAAGTAGGTGTCGTTGGGGGTGGCGCAGGTAGACAGGATATAGTTCGGCTCGACGTACCGGACGCCAGGCATCCTGGCAAGCTGCGCAGCCGCCTGAGCCATGGTCAGGCCGGGCCTGATCTTCACTCTCTGGACACCGAGGCGCGGGTTCGTGCTCAGAATCGTACCAACAGTCAGAGCGGCTTTCGGAACCGCGTTGCCGCGCGCGGCATCAGGCGCAAAACCGACGAGTAGTTCGCCAGCCGCAATCGGGCGGGCTTGCGGCATCTGAGCGCGGGCGTTGGATGCCATCAAAAGGACAAGGCCACTCGCTAAGCTCAGCAGCAGAGCGACTCCGGCTCGACGACGTTGCATCATATTAGAACTCCCCTGATCGAAGTGTGCGGTGGTTACGTTGTCCTGATTATCGATTAGCGGAAGGGTGCGCGTATGTCGGACAATCGGCATACGGCACGTCGGCAATCGGCGTCTGATCGCGCAGGAAGCGGCGCCGCCTGGCATGTATTCGGTCTGGGCGACGCCGTCCAGCCGAACGCTGTCTTTATCCACGACTTCAACCGCCGGAGCCCTGTTGGATCATGAGTCCGGAGACGTTCGCACGCGTGCAGTGGCCGAGTCTGAGGCAACGAACCAGGGATCGAGGCGATCAGCGTCAGGCAGGTCCTGATCTCGGGTACGTCGAACTTAGCGGAAACCATCCGAGGTATTGAATGTGCTTCCTTCCCCGCATGCTTTGCCGCCGCCGCAGGCGACGACCTGGACCCCGCATGTCCGCAAGCTGACTACCGCCGTAACCGACGGACAACGCCACACCTATGAACTGCTCCGTCCGACAGCGGCCGGCCAGGATCCGTGCGATCTCGGGCTGCAGTGGCCTCACCCGGTTCGGATCGGCTCGGTTATCGTGGAGTTTGCGTCACTGGGCGGTCGGAGCTTCGAACCGGATCCCCGCGCTACGCGCGTCGAGGTGTGGGAGGAGGGGCGATGGAAGCCGGTTCGCGCGGATGTGTTGATCGATACAAGCCGCGTTGGGGAGATCGCGCCCATCCAGATCCGCGGCAACGTCCGGTGGACCTTCCGATTTGAGCCCGTTGACGCCTCCCGAGTCCGGGTCTACATGTCGGCGCCCGCCCACCGGGACCTTGCCTATCAGTGCATCGCGGTAACGGAGATCACGGCCTTGCCCGGCAATCCATACGCGCCTCAGGGCAGGATCGAGCGGAGGGGGCCTTCGCTCGATCCTCCGCCGTTTCTGCATCCGGGCGGCAACCTCGCCGTTCGCGGGGCCGGGGCAAGGGTCCAGCTCGGCAATCCGTGGACGGCGACATGGATTCGACCGATGACGGTTACCGAGGTTCGAGCCGCACGAACGGCCCGCATCACCCGGGTCGAATGGAGCTACGGAAGCGATTGGCGGACGATCGAACCGATCGAACCGCGCGCCGACGGATCGGTGACGTTCCCGCCCCACTGCGTGACGGGTATTCGGGTCACCTTCGCCGACCGGGCGCCGAGGGATGTCGTCGTCGCCGGCGGGCCGGAGGCCGCCGATTACTATGAGGCCGTACGCGCGTCACGAACCGATATGCTTGGCGAGCGCTTCCGGGCTGCAGAGAAACGGGACCTCGTCACCATGCACGGTCTCCTGCAGCCGATCGATTTCGCGAAGACCGCCATCGGCCGCCCCGAGGACCTTGTCGAGACGATGGTCGGATGGACCGGAGCCTTTTATCAAATCTCCTCCGGCGCGCCCCGGGATCCCGCGAGCAACGCGCCTCTTCCGGCACAGGCGCTCGATCGCTGGTTCGCTCCGGCGCCACTCGGGAGGCCGCCGGACTGGTTCCATACCCATGCCGCCTATCTCGATGGATGGCTGCCTGCGGTAGTCACGCACTTTGAGCATCCGGAGGTGCGGACGACCGAAACCGTATTCGTCACCGCCCCCGGCGCGCCAATCTACGGCGCAGTGGCGATGGTAGAACTCCGGAACCTCACGGATCAGCCCCGACGGGTCCGATTCGATATGGCCATGGGCGCTCGTCGGATTTACGATAATCCCGCGACGCCGTTCACGTCCGACCCTCTGGAGACCGGATACCGGCTGGATCGGGACCATCGAACGGTACGGGATGAGGCCGGACGGGTGGCGCTGCACGCGTGGCAAACGGGCCGGGTGGGCGGCACGCCTCGGGAGCTCCACCTATCCAACACGATCACCCTGGAGCCGCACGCGACCGGCACGCTGACCTACTTTGTGCCCGATGTCACCGCGCCGATGACGGAGGTTGAACCGATCGCTGGCGCCAACCCGTACGAACTCCTCCGCGAGTTTCGCGAGTACTGGCGCAAGGCCATCGGGCCGGCGCGAACGCTGGAGCTGCCGGAGGCGGGTCTGGCGGATGCGCTCCGAAACCTCCTCGCCCAGTGCATGATCATCGGCCTGGATGGCCCGGTGGCCCGCTATGGGGCGTACCATTACGAGTCCTATTTCGGCCTCGAAGAAGGTTGGACTGCGGTAGCCATGGCGCAGTTCGGACTCGCCGACGTCGGTCGGAAGGTGATGGACTACATGCTGTCCGACGAATGTCTGGACAAGGCGAACTACCACCACCAGTACAGGAACGGCCTCGCTCCATGGTATGCGGCCGATATCAGCCGGCTTGCCCCCGATCGCGCCTGGCTCGAAGAGATCGCGCCGACCCTGCGCCGCTGCGCCGATTGGACCATCGCAACGATCTCCGCCAACCAGGATCCGAAATGGGGGGGTATCCTCCCGCGCCACGCGTACGGGGGCGATATCGGCATGCCAGCCTATAGCTTCTATTCCAATGCAACATGCTGGAGGGGCCTGTACGATACCGCGATCCTGATGGAGATGCTCGGGGATGCCGATGCCGGCAGACGGTACCGTGACGCCGCCGAGCGGTACCGTTCCCGGCTAATCGAACTGGCCGACGCTCTTGCAGACCGCACGAACGACCTGACATTTCTGCCCGTCTCATTCGGCCTGATCCAGGACGGTCGCGAACGGGACAGGGAGCCGAGCTATGCCGTGCTCGCCTCGGACGTCCCGTATTCGGATCTCTGGGTCTATCTCGGCAACTACTGGAACCTGTTCGCGCCCTGTCTTCAGGAGCTCCGCCTGTTCCCCGTGTCCGACCCGAGATCACAGTGGATCCCTTCGTATATGGACGCCCGCGGCGGCATCGCAGCGGGGCAGGTGCGATTCGCCAACGGCCTCGACGCCGTCTACGGAAAAGGCTACATCCAGAGCCTCCTCGACTCCGGTCGGCGCGAGGATTTCCTAACCTCCCTCTATGGCCTGTTCTCGGCGGCCATGTCGCGCCATCTATACAGCAATCCCGAAGTCAGCGGCCTATTCCCGCTCCGAACAGGCGCCCTGCCCATGTACCGCGAGAACGCCCGGGAGCGCTGGTTCTGGTCGTACCGGTACGGCGGCGCCTGGGCGCAGGGCTGGCAGAGCCAGGAAGGAGAACCGCTGGCCGCCGGTGCGGGGATGGCGGTGCAGATCCTTCGGATGGCCATTGTACGGGAGGATTATGCGCAGGATCCGCCAACATCGCTTCGGATCTTCGACGGCGTGCCGTCCCACTGGTTCGATGCGGGCAGGAGAATCGTCTGTCCGGGGATGGCCACCTTCTTTGGCGTCCTCGATCTTGAGACAGAGGCCCGAGCCGACGGCGCTGCCATCAGGATAACCCCCCACGGAGCGCTCACCGCCGAGGAACTCCGGCTGCGTATTCCGGCGCCGAACGGCCGGAAGCTCCAACGCGCCGCCGTCAACGGCGTACCGATACCTGTTACTCACGATGGGATCGTTATCCCACGCCCTGATGGCCCGGTCCAGATCATCGTGAGCTGGTGATCGATCGCCCTCCGATACCGCCTTCAGGCGACCAATGGAGATCGAACGCGAGAACCGGGACCGCCCGCGCCATGCCCAACGCGAACTCAGTGACGATCAAGTTATCGCGCGCTAGTGGTTGGCGCGGGCGGAGTCCCGGAGATAGGCTTCGAGGCGCGGACGAAGGCTGGCGGCGTCCCGCTCCAGGATCGCGTCCCGGCCGGCGGCGCGTACCTCACCCGGCCTATGGATCGCCGCCTCGAATGAGTCGATCGCTGCCAGGGTCGCCCGAGCGGCCTGCGCCGCTTGCCGATTCCGCCCGAGCTTCTGCAGGATATCGAAGAGGACTTCGCCCGCTTTGAACCGCAGGCGATCGTCGGCGACCCGCATCCAGCGGCGCGCGGATACGGCTGCCGATTCGAGATCGCCTTCGTCTCGCCGAATCATGGTCAGCATACGGAGGGCGTCCGATGCGGTGCGGGGGGTGTACACGGCTTTGAGCGCCGATTCGCACGCGGCCATAGCCTCGCTGTACTGTTTCATATCGGCGTATTCCCGGGCGATACGGACGTAGGCGGCGGAGGCATGGGGGCCGCGAGGGTACTTGTCGACCACGATTCGATATAGTTTGATCCGATCCTCCGGCGTTTGCGCCGTCTGTCCCGCCAGTCGAGCGTGGAGCTCCGCAAGGTTCGAGCCCCACACGCTGGAGGCGCCCCGCCGGACAAGTTCGGCCACTTCGTTTCGATGACGCACCGTGTCGCCGTAGACGTCGGCCTCATCGCCTGCCGCCAGGCGCCAGGTGTTGGCGATGTCTCCGACATAGGCCGAGAACGGGCTCCCGAAGAGCCGCGCCACGGGGATCGGCCCGAAGGAACTCAACTGGGTGCGAATCCATGCCGTGTCGTCCGGAAGCAGCCGGCCCCGATGGGTGTATAGATAGCCGACTTTGATCGTGGCGCCGGACAGGGCGTATAAGACGGGGAGCAGCAGGGTCCAGACCACCGCCCGACGTCGTAGCCTGGTCGTATGCCCCGATCCGAGCGAGAAGACGAGACGACGATGCTGCAGGTACAGCGCCACGGACAGGACAAGGAGAACCAGCTTCGGTTGCCATGCATACTGGGTGAAGACGGCGGTCTGATGGACGGTATCGGGAACGATGGAGGCCGAATAGGAGCGCAGCGAAAGAAACGGATTGATCAAAGGCCCGGGCGGCCGGTCCATGCTCCACCACAGCACGGCGGTAGCGAATCCGGCCCAGGGATTTCGGAACATCGTTGCGAAGGTCAGCGCAAGCAGCCCTGCGAAGAGGGTCGATGGAACCACGGCCACGGCGGCGGGCGCCATGGGATAGGGCTGCCACCCATAGTAGAAGGCGACGAGGGACAGGCAGGCGAGGGCCCAGACGAGCCCGAGCGCGACGCTCATGCGTACCGCGACGATCTTGCCGATATGGACCGGTTTGGAGGCGAGGATCGCGCCGACACCGCTCCGGTATTCGGCGGAAAGAACGTGGGCGCAGAGAAAGGCGGCGAGCAGAGGCGATACCGTCTCGACGGCGTGGGCGGGGAGCCATTCCTCGAAACGAAGGGTGACCAGGTTCCAGAAGACGACGAGCTGGCTGGCGGCGACCGGAAAGACGATGAGCCACCAGTTGCCGTACATCAGGGCCCGAAAGTTGTACCGGAGCAGGCGGATCATCGCGGCTCCTCCTCGATCCGCTGCCGTATCGCTTGCTCCAGCTGCGGGCCGTCGTAGGCGGATATCCCTTCGATGATCGCGCGGATGCGTCGGCGACGGTCGGTTACGGCCACATAGGGAAAGTCGGTGACCCGATAGGCAGCGGCTGTGGGAGAGGCCTCGATGGCTTTCGGGGCGTGATGCGAACCCCAATCGACGAGAACCGGAAAGGCGAGCCCCTCGCCGTGAGCCAGACTCCGAGCCGCGCCCTGGTCGTTCGCGATACAGATCGCGACGGGCTGTACTCCGGATGTTCCGTACCGTCGTTGCAGGTCTCTCAAGCGATCCAGCAGCAGGATGCCCTCTTCGGAGTGTGGGGACAGCAGCGCGACGAGGCAGATCCGGCCCGGCATATCCGATAGGGAGACAAGTCGGCCCCGCTGGTCGGGCAGCATGAACCCCGGAGCGCGCTTTTCGAGGTAGGCATCCTGACGGCTGACCTCGGCCATAAACGGGGATTCGCGCAGCATTGGATCGTGGCCGCTCTCCACGATCCTCCAGAACAGGACGAGAGCAGGCAGGAGACCGATCGCCCACAGCCAGCGGCTCCAGAGAGTGGGAGGCGTCCCTCCGCGTCGCGAGCGGCGATGCACGAGTGCCGTGAGCCCGATCAGGAAGACACCGAGGAGCGTGAAGGCCGCGAGGTTCTGCGTGTAGTAGGGATAGTAGACCTTCGCTAGAAAGTCGTGACCTCCGAGCGTGACCAGCCAGTACATGCCGGCCAGTGCGCCCGCGAGGGGCGTTCCCGCCATGAGCGCCAGCGTATAGGCCGCAGACGACGCGACGAAGAGAACGACGGCCGCCCGGACGAACTGCCCCGGATAGGCGATGAAGCCGGCGAAGGAACCGGAGTGCCACCCTCGTGAAGCCGCGGCGCCGATGAACAGGGCGACCAGCAGCGCGAGGACCTGCAGGTAACCGCCAACAAACCGCGCGAGAACGAGCCGTTCCATCGGCTGCGGCTTGGATAGGACAATCGCCGTCGTCGAGGTCGAGGCGTCTCTGGCCGCGGCAAGCGCCAACCAGTACACCGCCGCCAACGCAAGGTAGATGCAGGCCGTATCGCCGGTTGTCAGGGCCGAGAGACCGGCTCCATCGCCCGCCGCACCGCCGACGGACCAGCCAAGCAGAGCGCTCAGAGCCAGAGCTGCGCGTAACGGAGCACCTCGAAGGCCGATCCGAGCCTCCGCCCGGATCAGCGCCGCAAGGGGCGTTCTGCCGGTCTCAACCGCTGGCATCGCCCGCACCCATCAACCCGATGTACGCATCGTCCAGGGTTGGTTCCACCTGTCGGGCCTCCGGAGTAGGCGGAGCATCGGAGATGACTCGGATGAGAACGGAATCACCCTCCCGTTGCAGGGACGTTTCCGTGAGGCCATGGCGCATCTCGGCCAGCGAATCCGCGTTGGTCCGGATCTCCCAGACCCGATCGCGCACTGTGTCGCGCATGCCCGCGGGCGTACCCACGAAGCGAATGCGCCCTTTATGCAGGATCGCCACGCTATCCGCCACGGCCGCGACATCTTCGATGAGATGGGTCGAGAGGATCACGACGCGGTCTCGACCAAGTTCGGTCAGCATGGAACGGACCCGGATCCTCTCCTCCGGATCCAGCCCCGCGGTGGGCTCATCGACGATCAGGAGTTTGGGATCGTTCAGGATCGCCTGCGCCAGACCGACCCGCTGGCGCATGCCGCCGGAAAGATGGGCGATGAGACGAGCCCGGACTTCCGTCAGATTGACCCGTCGCATCGCGTTCGAGATACGGGCTTCTCGGTCGGCGTTGTCCTTCAGGTTGTAGAGTAGGCCGATATAGTCCAGGGTTTCGAATACGGTGAGCGAGGGGTAGAGTCCGAAGTCCTGGGGAAGGTAACCGAGGATCGCCCGGACTTCGTCCTTCTGTTTCCGAATATCGTAGCCATCCACGGTGGCCGTTCCGCCTGTCGGTTCCAGGAGCGTCGTCAGCATGGACATCAGGGTGCTCTTGCCGGCGCCGTTTGGCCCGAGCAGAGCGAAGATGCCCTCTCCTATGGTCAGGCTCGTCTCGTGGAGGCCGACGACCCCTCCTTCGTACTCCTTACGGAGCCCGCTGATCTCAACCTTCAGGGTCCCGCCTCCTTTCTCCGTATCAACCCGGGGACCGTGACTCGTCGAATACAGTTGGCATCCGTATCGCTCACATAGACGCGCCCGGCATCGTCCTGTACGATGCCGCCGATCCGTCCGAACAACGCCTGGTCACCCGAGAAATCGCGCCAGCCCAGCATACTGCCCGGGCTCTGGATGCCTCCAGCCAGAACCGTCGCGGTCGTCCCATCGACGAGCAGCAGCGCACCCTGACTCGCATCCGCGAGGAGCCGCGTCTCCGGCCCGAGCGGCAGCACGACGCCCGGATGAGCGATGGAAAGGCTCTTCAGCGCGCTGTGGATGCCGCTGATGGCCGGGCCGGGTCTCGCGATGCTCGCTCCGTCCGGGAGCGGGCTCTCCCAGCCGGTTCCCCCTGCTCCTAACGCCGCGGACAGCGGCGCCGACGGCAGAAGCGTCCCGGATTGTACGCTGCCATCAAGTCCGACCGTCCGGATGCGCCTGTTGCCGCAGTCTGCGATGAGGAGCGCCTTTGCCGGATGATGCGTTAGGACGATTGCTGTCGGATACCGGAATCGCGCTGCGGCGCCCCGACCTGAGGCAAACCCTGCATCCCCGCCGGCGAGGGTGCTGACCTCGCCGTTGGCGATCAACCGAATGCGGTGATTGGCCGTATCGGCGACATATACTCTGCCGCTCTCATCGACGGCGATGCCGCATGGCGACCGGAACCGCGCGGTCCTTGCGGGACCATCGCGGTAGCCGGCCGTCGATCCCGCCAGCGTGGTCGTCTCGCCATCAGGGCGCACGATCCGAATCCGATGATTGCGGCTATCCGCCACGTATAAAACCCCATCCGCTCCGATGGCGATGCCCGTCGGCGCGTCGAATCGCGCGTCTCGGCCGGGACCATCTGCGTACCCGGGCTCGGGATCGCCGGCGATCGTTTCCACGGCCACATCCTTGCGGCCCGTCTCCTGTGCCGGCCCGGGAGGCATCTGCATCATGTTCGCTTTCGGTCGCGGCGTGGGCGATTTGGGACGCCAGATGAACGCCCTCCACCACCAGGCCTGGACGGCAGCGATGACGAGGAGGATCACCAGCGCGGCGATCTTCGGGTTGACTTGACGCTCCAGGCCTCGGCTCACGGCAGCAACACCTCGGAGACCGCTACACGGCCCGGTGTTTTTTGACGGCGTACGGTCAGCAGGCGGCCCTCGCCGGCGCCGATGCAGTATTCGTCCGGCGGCAGGGCAAGGGGCGAGCCTAGACGATCCGGGTGATCGACCAGCCACGGAGCGTTCTCAGACGGAGATAGGAGGAGCAAGTCCGTTCCGGACAGGCAGAGCCGCCCACCGCCGGGGAGCCAATCGGCGATTGTATCGATCTTGAGCGTGTCTGTGGCGAGAGCTCGCACACATTCGGTCATCGTGGAGTTCGACTCGCGACTCGGAGCGGTCCAATAGAGCGTGGCACGGTCCAGTACAGCCGAGATGACGCCGGTTTCACCGACATTACGCTGCGGCGGTTCGCCCGGTTTGATTCGGTAGATGACGGAGGCTCGGAGCCCTTCGGCGCGGATGCCCAGCACGTACAGGACGCCGGAACGGAAGCCCAGCACCTCGCCGGTTTCGAACTCCTCCAGAAGTTCGGCTGCGACGCTCTGTTCATCGCCCTTTTGCAGCAGAACCCGACACCGGGCGCCCAGCGGCGGCAGGACGCGCGAAGCGCTGCCGGGGCGTTTGGACTGTTCGAGCCATGCCGAAGCGGCTCCATCGGTCCAGGCGCCCATGATCCGGGCGTCCGTTTCCCGGATCACCCGAGTACCCGATCCATCCGGAGTCGCAGTCGACAACCGGAAGCCGTCCGGTTGATGATCGGCCCATAGGAGATGATGACCTGCAACGGCGTACGACGGGATCGAACGTCCCCGCACCAGCTCCCTTCGGGCATCCGTCGCTCGCACGAGGAGAGCTTCATTCTCCAGCTGTTCGACCCAGTACCAGGCTCCGTCGACGAACGACGGCGACTGCGGGACCGCACGGGCGATGCCCAGAGGCCGCGCGATCGGCGCCGACGACCGGAGTCTGATCGCCGTAATCGTCCCGAAGGCAATCACCACGACGACTGCCGCTGCGATTCGGATTGCGCGTCGGCGCGGAGTAGATTCGTTCGTACCGTTCACAGGAGCATTCAATCACGCGCTTGTCGACCAAACGCCGGGCGCGTTCGAAGCTGATTCTCTCTTCGTTCCCGGATTCCTTCGTAAGGGCGCCGACATATTGGCCGGCGCCGCGCGGACGGCGGGAGCGTTCGACCGAATGTGAATAGGGTCTTTCGTCCTTCTGTTGCCCATAATAGATTCGCAATACTATCTAAAGGGGGGCGTATGATGTCGGATAAATCCACGGGATCGTCTACACAGGACCCGTCACGCGTCTTTGCGCTGGCAACCGGCTACTGGGACTCCGCGGCCTTCCTTGCGGCCAATAGCCTCGGGATCTTCCAGGCGCTGTCGGAAGGACCGCTCGACGCTGCGGCGGTTGCGCGCCGGCTGGTAACCGATCCCCGCGCCACCCGGATGCTGCTTGAAACCTGTGTCGCGCTGGGGCTCGTGTCGTATGGAGAGGATGGCTATGCCCTGGAACCGTCCGTCGCGCCCTTCCTGACTCCCGGGCATACCGCGTATCTGGGTGCGGCGTTCGATTGGAGCCGGGATCAGTACGGTCCATGGGGAACACTAGAGCGCGCGGTTCGCAGCGGCGGGCCCGTCGTGCCGATGGCCGATCATCTCGGCGATGACGATGCCCAGACCCGATCCTTCGTTCTCGGCATGCACCAGCGCGCGGCGGGGATGGCCCGGGGGGTGGTCCGCTTCCTGGATATCGGCGAAGCGGAGGAACTGCTCGATGTCGGAGGAGGGCCCGGTACCTATTCCGTGATGCTGGCAGGGCTCCATCCACGGCTCAGGCCGACCGTTCTCGATGTGCCCGGGGTGATACGATGGACCCGCGTGCTCGTTGCGGATGCCGGGCTGGCGGAGCGGGTGCAAACGATCCCGGGCGATGGCAAGTTAGGCGAGTACGGCGAGGATCGCTGGGACGCGATCTTGTTCTCGGGTGTGCTGCATCAGATGAGCGAGGAGACGATTCTCCGCATGTTTCGTGGCGCGTTCCGGGCCCTGCGCTCCGGAGGCGCGGTGATCGTGAGCGATGTGATGCGGGACTCGTCCGGCGCCGGACCGCTCTTCGCCACGCTCTTTTCCCTGCAAATGTTGCTGACTACGGACGAAGGCGCGGTATTTCGATCGGACGATTGCGCTGCATGGCTTACGGACACCGGGTTCGTCTCAACGACGATCACGCCGTTGCCTCCTCCATTGCCCTATGTCGTCGTTCGCGGCCTCAAGCCCTGACTTCCCGGTCGGATACAATACTCCCATCCTCGCCCAAACAGAAGAGAAAGGTGCACCATGTCCAGGACATCCCCGTTCGTCTCCGTACCCCAGGCCCCGCCCGACCCGATCCTCGGGCTGACCGAAGCCTTCCAAGCTGATACGAACCCCCATAAGGTGAATCTGGGTGTCGGCGTCTATCAGGACGGGAACGGCAGGGTGCCGATCCTGCGAGCCGTGGCGAAGGCTCAGGAACGATGGATCCGAGCTGAGGACACGAAGACCTATTTACCGATCGACGGTCTTCGGTCCTACAACACCGAGGTCCAGCGGCTGATCCTGGGCGATGCGGGAGGCGCCGTCGAATCGGGCCGGGCGGTCACCCTGCAGACGCTGGGCGGTACGGGCGCGCTTCGCATCGGGGCTGAGTTCTTAGCGCGGTTCCATTCCGGCCGGCCGGTCTATCTCAGCGCACCGAGCTGGGAGAACCATAGGGCGATTTTCGAAGCCGCCGGTCACGACGTGCGCCAGTACGCTTATTACGATCCGGCCGCGCACGGATTGGATTATGCCGCGATGCGGGCGGACCTCGAGTCGGCTCCCGAAGGGAGCGTGGCGCTCCTGCATGCCTGCTGCCATAACCCCACCGGCGTTGACCCGTCGTTGGAGCAATGGCGGGATCTCCTCGGCGTGTGTCAGAGCCGCGGCCTGTTTCCCTTCTTCGACTTCGCCTACCAGGGACTGGGCTCCGGACTCGATGAGGACGCCGCCCCGGTCCGGATGTTCGTGGAACAGGGCCAGCCTTGCCTGATCGCCAACTCGTTCTCCAAATCCCTGTCTCTCTATCGGGAACGCGTCGGAGGCCTGACCGCCGTAACCGGTTCGTCCGATGAAGCTGCTCGGGCTCTGAGCCAGCTCAAGCGAGTCGTTCGGGTGAACGTCTCGAACCCGCCGTCCTTCGGCGCGCAGGTCGCCTCGATTGTGCTCAGCGATCCGGACCTGTCCGCGGAATGGCGGTCCGAGCTCGAGGGCATGCGCCTGCGGATTTGGCGGATGCGTGAGCGGTTCGCCGAAGCTCTCAAAGAGCGCAACGCCCCGAGGGACTTCAGTTTCATCCGGCGCCAGAAGGGCATGTTCTCGTTCCTCGGCCTGAGCGTGGAGGCGGTCCGTCGGCTTCGGTCGGAGTTCAGTATCTATGCTGTCGATAGCTCGCGGGTGTGCGTCGCTGCGATGAACGAGGGAAACCTGGAAGGGATCTGCGACGCCGTGCTCGCCGTACTCTAGGTCCGTTCAAAGACGCGCAATGAGAGGAGCGCATATGGTCCCGCTGAGGCTTGGCCTGACGCTGACGGTCACGTTGGCGACGATGGCTGCCCGGCTCCCCGCAGAGGAGTTGATCACGCCGGCGCTCAGCCTGAAGATCACGAATGGAGTCGTGACCGGGCTCACGAATCGGATCGTCGGTGAGACCTATACTGCCGGGCGAATCGTCCGCGATCCTCTCGTCGGAATGCTCCGCGCCGAAGGGACCTCACTCCGGCCGACAACCGGGCGTGCGGAACGCAGGTCGGATGGGACGCTTCTGTTCCGCAGCCAATCCGGAGCCGACCGGCTCACCAGCCGGTACGCGCGGCGTGCTGATGGGTCGGTGGAAGTGCGTCAGTATGCCGCCGGCGCGCAGGGATCCGTTCAGGGCGTACTCTGGGGCATCGGCGATATCCCGGATCGCTGCGAAGCGCTCGTGCCGGGGAACTCCGGTCAGCGCTTCGGCCGCGATGCTCCGTTCGAAACGCGCATCTTCGAGTACCCGACGGATTGGGAAGCGCCGTTCCTTGTGATACAGGGAGCGAAGGGGGGCGTTCTGATTCAGGCCGAGGATCCGGCCCTGACGCCGAAAGTCCTAACCGTAGAGCGTCGTCCGGGCGCCTTTCGCATCACGTTCGAAAGCCGGAACCAGGCGCCCTTCAAGCCTCGAAAGAGTATAACGGGTGTCCGATGGGTGATACGTGCCTATCGTGGGTCCTGGACCGTCGGCGCGGGCCTGTATCGACGCTGGGCCGAGCACACCTATGCCGTACAGCCCCTCAACAAGAAACGGCCGGAATGGGCGGCGGGTATCCGGTTTGTGGCGACCGTTCGGATGGATCTGGACGTCCTCCGCGTCCTGGCTCAGCGGGTCATCCCGTCGCGCACCCTCCTGTACGTGCCCGACTGGCGGCGCGATGAATACGATCGGAACTATCCGGACTACACCGCCTCGCCAGCATTCGGGCCTTTCGTAGCCGAAGCGCATCGATTTGGATTTCGGGTGATGCCGCATGTGAACTACTTTGGCTGCGATCCGAAGAACCCGGAGTACGCACGACTCCAGCAGTACCAGATGCGGGATCCGTTCCATCATCAGCCTCTCTGGTGGGATTGGCCCCGAGCGGAACCCCCCATCAAGTTCGCCTACATCAACCCTGCGTCACGCGAGTGGCGAACGCTGTTTATCGCTCGCATGAAAGAGCTCTGCCGACGGTACTCCATCGACGCCTTGCACCTCGATCAGACCCTGTGCATCTTCAACGATGACAACGGTCTGGTCGACGGCATGACCTGCGCTGAGGGCAGCCTGGCGCTCCACAGGGAACTCAAAGCGGCGCTGCCCGATGTGGCGTTGAGCGGGGAGGGCCTCAACGAGATCACTTCGCGCTACGAAGAGTTCGCACAGCGGCACGTCTGGGGTATGTACCATGCGGACGGCACCTGGGACGAACGGAAGCTCGCCATGGCTCACCCGATCGCGTCGGCGGTATTACTCCCGGGAACGAGCATCTACGGGTACCTGGGTATGCCCAATCCCTGCACCTCTCCCGATGTCTTTGATGCGTGGATGCGCGCGTACGATCGACTTGGAGTGCTGCCTACGTATCCCTGGCCAACGGCGGCTGAGTTGAGACCGCCGTCGCCGGAGCCCGCGCAGAAGGCGCTGAGGCGGGCTGCGCTCTTCCTTAGGCAGGCGCCTACGCCCGACTTTGCTCCGTCCGACTGGCATCCGCAGGATCACTTCGTCTGGTCTGCGCCGGGGGGCGTCCGGATTCGGATTACGGGTAATCCGTCGTCCCGACTGCAGTTGGAGGCTCCGGGCGGGAAACCTCTGGTTATGGAACGGCGCATCCAGGGTGTCGCGGCGTGGGAAGAGGGCGGTTCGATCATCGGATGGCCTGTCTACGACGGCAAGCGGGCCGCCGGTCTCGATCCTTCCAGTCGATATGAGTGGTCGCCGATGCCTGCGAACCCCAAGACGCCTCACCTGACCGGCTTGCCGGCTGGCTATTGCGTTACGCGAGCCGGTATCCACGACGACCTGCTCCGACTGCAAATCGATCGGATTGGGGACAGAGGTCGGATTTCGTTATGGGACCGTGCGGACGGGGTTGCGGTCGGGGTGCTTGGGTGGCGACAACGGAATACACGGATCGAGGCGCCGGCGCTCGGGGATGGCTCGATCGGCGCTGTGGTCGAGATGGATGGTGACGGCGTATTCATGCACCCGCCATGGAAGGGGCGTGAGACGAACGGGTCTGAGCCGGGCGCAGTCTTCGTAGAGTATCGGCTGGATCTTCCCGATCGTGACGGGCTCACCTTTCGGGCTGATGCCCATCTTCGAGATGGCGCATCCCGGTCCGACGGTGTACGCTTTACGGCCATAGCGTGGCCGCTCGGCGATCCAGCCGATCGGGCGACGACACAGGTTATCGCCGCCCCGGCGCACCAGTCACAGCTTTCGCTGTCGCTGGATCGGTGGCGTGGGCAGAGGATCGTCCTGAGGCTCCAGGCCGATGCGGGCCCTGCCGGCGATCCATCCTTCGATTGGGGACGGTTACGGAGGCCTGAGGTGGTATGGGATCCCCGTTCGCGCTCCAGGACTCCGGTCCGTCTGACGGTTAAGGGAGATCGGAGTTTCCGGACCGCGCTTGCGGGTCAGGGCTCCGCACACCTGGAGGCGAAACCGCCCGATGCCGCCGAAGTGGACGTTGAACTGCCGAACACCTTGCTGATCCCCTTGAATGAGCCGAGTGCCGTGGCCTCGGCTGGATGTTCTCTGCTGGAGCTGCCGTGGCGATCTCGGATCCGAGCAGCCTCAGGCCTGGAGGGAGGCGCGCTGCCGATCCCATCAACGTTGACGCAGGCGTCCGTTGGGGGCGTGGAACGGACGGCTCTTCTGGAGCATCCGCCGATGAACGGGGCGGCCCTCATCGACTATCATCTCGCGTTGCCCGACACGCCGATGGAGCTGGCCGCCGCCCTGGGTGTACGGGACGGTTCCCGGTCGACCGGCGTCGGGTTTCGAGTCGAGGTGAACGGCATGGCGATGTTCCAGCGTGACACGACGCCCGGAACACCGTGGGAGGACGTGCGGATCGACCTCAGCTCGTTTGCCGGCCGCGAGATCGTGCTGACGCTGGTCGTGGATGCACTCGGTGGTTACGATTATGATTGGGCGGTATGGGCCGAACCTCGCCTCGTACCGCGTTCAACCGGTCGTTGAGTGATTCCGACGATGCGGATCGTCTGAGTAGATAGAGGACGCCTGGCGTTGTGACCGGGCTCATGGGAGGCGGAAGATGAGGTGTGGGCGAACATGGACAGGTGCGCAGTTCCGGGCTCTGGCCGGGGCGTGGGTAATGCTTCTGGCGTCGGGCGCATCAGCGCAGCAGGAGGGTAAGGTGGGCAAGCCGACGGGGGTCTCTCTGACGATCTACAACCAGAACTTCGGCGTCGTGAAGGATCGTCGTCAGGTGGAACTG
>JAANMX010000173.1_pt1 | contig 83136 bp, 70 predicted proteins | sample 7279681 | NCBI WGS metagenome assembly JAANMX01 (sample SAMN14094542, study PRJNA606508) | bioreactor metagenome | isolation source: A lab-scale SPAN reactor treating ammonium-rich wastewater day 351 | place: Ireland: Galway | collected 2018-01-01
AGATCGTTCGAACGATCTCTCGTTTCACGCCTCACGTTTCTTTTTGAAAACCAGCACCGGTCGCCGCGCGCCGTGGCGACGAAAGTGGAGGGATTCGTAGAGCCGCTGGGCGTTGGGATTGCTCTCCGGTGTGTTGAGGGAAATCCGATAGCAGCCGTGGGCGTGGGCGTGGGCGATGCTCTCGATGAGCAGTTGGCGGCCAATCCCCTGCCCCTGCCAGGCCGGATGGACGGCCAAGCGCGCAAGTTGGGCCTGGCTTTCGTCGTTACGCTCCTGGGCCGTGTGCAGAGAGATGGCCGCATAGCCCGCCAACTCTCCATCCATCTCCGCCGCCTGCACCCGGCAGGTGAAGATCAGTTCGAGCAGTTCGGCGTGGGTCATCCGCCACAGGGGGGGGAAGGCGGCGGCGTCCAGGGCGGTGAGGGCGGTCAACTCGTCCGGGCGCAGGGGGCGAAAAAGGGCGGGGCCAGTGGTGGCGGCGGGCAGGTTGCGTCGGGTGCGCTGGTAAAAGTAGAGGTGGTCGGCCACAGCAAAGCCCTGGCCGATCAGCAGCCGTTCCAGCCAGCTTTCGTCGGGCAGGGCTGTCAGTTGAAAGGGCTGGCCCGCCGCTGCCACGGCAACAATCGCCTGCCCTATCAGCCCTTCGGCGGATGCGCCCGGCGGCAGAGAGCGGCCAATCACCAGCGCCCGCAGGGCCCCGTCCGCCAGAGAGCCGGCCACGGCGTTCGGCGCAGGTGCGTCGAAGGCGACAAATCCCCACACCCCCGCACCCTCGCCGGGCAGCGCCCCCACCGCCACGCCCGCCTTCCCCAGCAGACCGGGCACATCCTCCAACCCACAGGTCAGAAAACTGTGCCGGTTCTCCTGCCACAGACGGCGGATGGCGGGCAGATCGGCGGGGGTAGCTGGGCGGATGGTCAAGCGGTTTCGTCCGTCTAAAAGAAACAACCACAGAAGACACGAAATACACAGAAAGTAAAGAGAAAACAGATTTTTCCGTGTGTTCTGTGTTTTCTGTGGTAATTTTCCTGCTCTTACATCAACCACGGAAAACACTGAATACACAGAAAAAGAGGAAAGAAAAGGAAAGGAAAGCAAATTTTTCCGTGTGTTCTGTGTTTTCTGTGGTAATTTTCCTACTTTTACATCAACCACGGAAAACACTGAACACACGGAAAAAGAGGAAAGAAAAGGAAAGCAGAATTTTCCGTGTATTTCGTGTCTTCTGTGGTTATTTTTGGCGTTATCTTACAATTCGCTCAATTTCTACCAGTGGATAATGGCCGAAATTGATCAACAACGCCAGTTCGAGACCAGTAGCTTTCAGGTAGTTATGCGCCTGCGCTCTGTGGTCGTTAGCCAATTCTTTCACGGCTTTGAGTTCCACAACGACGAGATTGAAGCAGATGAAATCAGGCTTATACGTTTGAACCAGCCTCACCCCTTTGTATTCCAGAAGCAACTCTTTCTGAGCAGAAAAGGGGATTCCTCGTCTGGTAAATTCTCGTTCAAGGCATTCCTGGTAGACTGCCTCCAAAAATCCACAACCCATTTCGCGATACACTTCAAACACGGCTCCACGTATACGGTAGCTCTCATTCGGAAATTTCAGCTCTGCCATTTTCGTATATTCCGGTGCGTGATGATAAGTCCACACTGGCTTTCAATCGCTTATGCAGAAGCAGGCAAGACAGCCCGCTGACTGTACACCCGGTCGTAGTAGGCCTGGAATTCCCCGGAGCGGATCGGCTCCCACCACCAGCGATTGTCCACATACCAGCGCACAGTGGCCCGGATGGCCTCCTCCGGCGAATAGTCCGGCTCCCAGCCCAGGGCCATCATTTTGCGCACGTCCAGGCTATAGCGCCGGTCGTGGCCCTGGCGGTCCTCCACGTGCTGGATGAGGGATCGGGGCTTGCCCAGCTCGTCCAACAGAATCTCCACCATCGCCAGATTCGTCATTTCAAAGCCCGTGCCGATGTTGTACGATTCACCGATGACGCCCTTGTGCAGGACCAGATCGATGGCCTGGCAGTGGTCCATCACATACTGATAATCCCGCATCTGCTGGCCGTCGCCGTAGACGGGCAGGCGCATATCCTGCAACGCATTTGTCACAAAAAGTGGGATGACCTTCTCCGGGTATTGGAAAGGACCGATGTTATTGGCCCCCCGGCTGATAGTAATGGGCAGGCCATAGGTGATGTGATAGGCGTTGACGAAGTGATCAGCGCTGGCTTTGCTGGCCGCATAGGGGCTGCGGGGGGCCAGATTGTCGGTCTCCACACTCTTGTGATCGCCGTGGATATGGCCGTAAACCTCGTCCGTGCTGATCTGGTGATAGCGCAGGTTGCCCGCTTTGCGCGCCGCTTCCAGCAGGACATACGTGCCCATCACATCCGTGCGCAGAAAGGCTTCCGGGTCCAGAATGCTGCGATCCACGTGGCTCTCCGCCGCAAAGTTGACAACCGTATCGATGTCATAGCGCTGGAAAGTCTCGTTCACCCTGTCGGCATCGCAGATATCGCCCTGGACAAATGTGTACCGATCCGGGTACTGCGCTGCCACATCCTGCAAATTTTCCAACCGACCCGCGTAGGTCAGTTTGTCATAGACAATCACCCGATAGTCCGGGTATTTTGCCAGGAGCAGGCGCACGAAATTGCAGCCGATAAAGCCCGCGCCGCCGGTTACGAAAATGTTCTGCATAGGATTTCCTTTGAAATTGCGTAGTGCGTGGTGCGTGAACAAATATCACTATCAGTTCACGCACTACGCACTACGGGTAGTTACGTCCCCGCCTCTCCCACATCCGCCGCAGACGACGCATCCGCCCGGACTGGCGGTGGATGGGCATGGGGAAAATCATTGTTAGTGTCACTGTTGGGACGGTTTCCAGTGCGGGCAGCAGCCGCGCGTCCAGCCCCGCTGCGGGGTGCTGCGGCCAGGACGCCTGCCAGCGGGTACGCTCGTCGCTGCCCCCGGATGAGGCCAGAAAGCCGATGTCGTCGCTCAAAATTTTGCGTGCCCCGGCCACCACCGCCCACAGCCGCTCCCAATAGGTCAGGAGTTTGGGCTGGTCCATCTCCAAAAAGTGTTCCCGATAGACCGATGGGTGTTCGCGGGCGTTGGTAAAAGGGCGGGCGGCCTGATAGGCGGGGAAGAACTCCTCGGCCCAGATGCGCTCGGCCCGGCGGAAGGTGGGCAGGAGCAGGTCGGCGTAGAAGGTGACGTGGACAGTGCTGACCCGTTCGGAGATATGCAACAACAGCGCTGTCTGCTCCGGGAAGAGGTCGAAGTAGGCCGGTGCGTCGAAGTGATGCCATTCGCCATAGGCCCCGACCAGCCGCCGCAGCTTGTCCGCCACCACCCCAATCGTCTCCGCCGCCGCGCTGATCTCCCGCTCCACAGAGCCATCGGCCACCTGATAGACCGGCACAAGCGATGTCTTCTCGAAGATCGACGCCACCGAAACCGGCAGAGCAAAGCGGTCGGTCTGGCGGATGCCCGCGGCCAGACCGGGCAGAGAACGGATGGGCGCTGGGGAGAGTTCCACCCGCGCCCCCTATACTTTGCCGTCGGCCACCCGCAGCAGATACGCTCCGTAGTGGTTGCTTGCCATCGGCTGGCCCAACGCCCGCAGTTCCTCCCGGCTGATGAAGCCGCGACGAAAGGCGATCTCCTCCGGGCAGGAGATCATCATTCCCTGGCGCTCCTGCAATGCCTGGACAAAGTTAGCCGCTTGCAGCAGGGATTCGTGGGTGCCCGCGTCCAGCCAGGCAAAGCCCCGGCCCAGAATGTCTACCCGCAGCTCGCCCTTCGCCAAATAGGCCAGATTTACGTCGGTGATCTCCAGCTCGCCCCGGGCCGAGGGCTGCATATTGGCGGCGATCTCCACCACCTGATTGTCGTAGAAATAGACGCCGGGCACTGCGTAGTGGGAGCGGGGATTGGTCGGCTTCTCCTGAATGCCCAGGGCCTTGCCGCTTTCGTCAAATTCGACGACGCCGTAGCGTTCCGGGTCGCTGACCGGGTGGGCGAAGATCAGCGCGCCCGTGCCCGTCTCTGCCGCGGCCATCAGCTTCTCCGGCAGGCCGTGACCGTAGAAAATGTTGTCGCCCAGGAGCAGACAGACCGCATCGTCGCCGATGAACTCCCGGCCCAGAATAAAACATTCGGCAATGCCTTTGGGTTCGGGTTGCTCCACATAGCTGAAACTCATCCCCCACTGGCTACCATCTTTCAGAAGCATTTGGAAGAGAGGCAGGGCCCCGGGGGTGCTGATCACCAGCACCTCCCGAATCCCCGCCAGCATCAGCATCGACAGGGGATAGTAAATCATCGGTTTGTCAAAGACCGGCAGAATCTGTTTGCTCAGGCTGAATGTGAGCGGATAGAGCCGTGTGCCGTGCCCGCCTGCCAGGAGAATGCCTTTCATACGTCTTCCCTTCGTAGGTGCGGTTTCTAACCGCACATTTTTGGGTTGTCCATTCACCGTGCGGTTAGAAACCGCACCTACAAATCTTATCCGCCGTAGCGCCCAACCGCGCCCGCTTCTTCCTCTGCGTCCAGCAGCACAGCCCCCACAATCCGGGCCTGCACCTTCTCCAACACAGCTTTGGCACGCTGGGCGTGTTCCCGGCTGGTGCGCCCGGCGTGGATTGCCAGCAGCACGCCGTCCACCTTCCCGGCCCAGAGGGCGGCGTCGGTCACGGCCAACACAGGCGGCGCGTCCACCAGAATGTAGTCGGTCTCCCCGGACAATTGGGCCAGCAGCTCGCCCAGCCGGTTGCCACTGAGCAGGGCCACCGGGTTGGGTGGCAGTGGGCCAGAAGGGAGCAGGCGCAGATTGGCGACGCCCGTCTCGACCAGCGCCGGCGTGCCGCTCTCTTTCAACCAATCGGTCAGGCCCCGGCTGTTGGCCGCGGCGAAGATTTCGTGCTGGCGGGGGCGCCGCAAATCCCCGTCCACCACCACCACCCGGTCCCCGGCCTGGGCCATCACCACCGCCAGGTTTGCCAGCGCGCTGCTCTTGTCCGTCTCTGCATCGGCACAGGTGACGAGAATGGAACGCAGGGTTGTCTCCAGCCTGGAAAATTCGATATTCGTGCGCAGACTCTGAAATGCCTCCGCGGCCGGGCTGCGGGGATCCGAGAGTGTGATGAGTGAGGACATGCAAGATGCTCCGTCAGAATGGATAATTCGCCGGACGGAGGCGTGAAACGTAAAACGTGAGAATATACAACGATCTCACGTTTTACGTTTCACGCCTCATCAGGCCGATAGGGTTCGCTGCGCCGCTGGTTCCAAACCGTCTCGGCGCATCTGTCCTGCGGCATACGCTGCGTTGCCCCGTTCATTCGCCGCCACGGGAATCGCGCCCAGCACAGGCACGGCCAGACTCCGCTCTACGGATTCGGGTGTGCGCAGATAGCTGGACTCCATCCACGTGAGCAGGAGGACGACGGCGATGCCAAAGAGCAGGCCCAGGACTGTCCCGGCGACGGCGTTGAGCAACGGTTGCGGCTGGTACATATCGGCGCCGATGGCCCGGCTGACGATTTTGACTTCGATGCGGTTGCCTTTGTCCTGCTGGGCGTAATAGGCCGTGCGCTCGTCCACAAACTCGTCGGCCAGAGTAATCGCCATCAGTTTGGCAACTTCCGGGTCCCGATCCCTGGCCTCGATTTTGATCATAAATGTGCTGGAATCGGGGGTGACTTTGACCAGACTGAGAAAAGTGTAGGGGTTCTGGTCGAGCTGCGCCCGTTCGATCACCCGCTGGGCCACCTCCGGCGTCTGGATATTGATGGCGAAGTTGCGCATCAGGTCTTTGGCCGTATTGCCCAGCCCCCAGTCCGGCCGCGCCGGCACAGTGCTCACCTGGACAGTGGCCCGGTACATCTCCTCTTGCAGGCTGCTCACGCCAAAGGCAGCCGCCCCGGCCAGCACAACCGCCAGCACGACAATCCAGCCCCGGCGGCGCAAAATGCGCAGATAGTCTTGTATACTCATAATTTTCACTCCCCCCAAAGCCACCAGTCCGGTGAAGCGTGAGGCGTGAGATCACTCGACCTTTTTCACGTTTCACGCTTCACTCCTCACAATTGTTCATCAGCCCCGTCGAATACGCTTTACGCCTTCGGTATCGTCCCCATCACCACCAGCCCTATCTCTTCCAATTCGTCGCTGCGACGGATGGATGTATCCAAATAGTCCAGCACAAAAAGCAGCCCAATACCGGCAATCAGCGCCAGAATCACCCGCAGGGGCCACTCCAATTGTTGACGGATACCCACGCCCACTGGCGAAACCGACGGGCTGTCCAGCAGTGTCACCTGCACGTCTGGCGTGCCCAACTGCTGGAAGTAGACCGGCGTGTTTTCGCTCAGTTCAGCCACCGCGGCCTGGGCAATCGCTTCCAATTGAGCCGGATCGCCCCAGGAAAAGCTGAGGCGGATGAGCCGGTGCTGTTTGCCCGTGACCGCGCTGCCCTGGATCAGCCCCGGATGGATGGCGATGCCCTGCACCGCCAGTCGCCGGTTGATAGCCTGGGCAAATAGTTCGCTGCCCACCACTTCGGTGAAATCGTCCACCAGATACTCGCTGGTCAGCCAGGCGTAGTAGCGGGGATCGTAGAGGCTGGCATCGGCCTGGGTGGCGGGCAAGACACTCACCAGCAGGCGCAGGGACGCGGAATAGCTGGGCGGCGGCGAACGCCAGGGGCGCAACTGGGCCGCGCTGATCCCGGCCACCAGAAGGGTCAGCGCAACGGGTATCCACCAGCGGCGGCGCACAATGCGCCAGTAGTCACGAAGTTCCATTGGTTAGGCGACAGCCTCAAGCCGTGGACTGCGAATGACAATCTCCCGTTTAGGTTCGGTGGTTACGCGTTCAAATAGAACAGGAACCGACCCCATTGCGTAATAAATTTGGTTGTGTAGCGTCGAAAGTTCTTCGCCGACGCCGACGACTTCCCCTTCGTGAATGGCTACATATTTGCCATCGTATTCATTGAGCAATTCGTCCCGCATCGCTTCAAAGGCTTTCATTTCCCGGGCAAGTTTTTCCCATTCGAGTTTGTCAATGTAATCGTCGAGAGCGCGTGTCAACAGATCCGCTGGGGGCTGCTCATTCCATTTGGAAACTTCTGTTACTTTTTGCAGAAACGCAGAATCAACTGTGAGAACTGGCATATCCGCCTCCCATTTACTCAAATCCTGCCAACTTCGCCAACTACCCATTAGGTAATTCTAAAAAGAAGTCTCGACTTCGCGACAAAGCGTAATCGCTTCCTGAATGCGTTTCATCAACACATCCAGCGATTTGGCCTGGGTATGGCAGCCGCGCAGGGCAGGAACCGAGGCCACGTAATAGCCATCTTCATCTTTTTCAATGACGACACTGAATTCCAGAACCATTTTTCACTGCCTTTCTCATTGCTCTATAAACGAAGTAATTTGGCATTTTTGTAGGTGCGGTTTTGAACCGCACAGTCAGCCGAAGGGGTACTCGCCACTTGCGCAGCTACAAGCAGCGCCTACGATTACGCAAAAAACTTTGTTTACAGTGTACTCATTGCCGCTGAACGACAGAAACCAGAAAGTCCAGCAATTTCCGCCGAAACACATCCCGCCCAAACTTCTCTGCCTGTTGACGACAGACCGCCGGAGCGTAGGCGTCGGGATCAAAACTGCCCAACACATCCAATAAACTTTCAACCGTCTGCTCGGCAAAGTGTTCCCCCGTCACGCCGGGGAGGACTGTGTCCAACGCGCCGCCGCCGGCGTAGGCGATGACCGGGCGGCCCGCGGCCAGGGCTTCCACCGGGGCGATGCCGAAATCCTCCAGGCCGGGAAAGAGAAACGCTTTGCAGCCCCGCATCAGTTCCAGCAGCTTCGTCTGGGACTGGCGGCCCAGAAAAGTGACGTTCGGTTCGGCTGCGGCTTGCAGACTGGCCCTGTCCCGCCCGTCGCCCACCACCACCAGTTTCTCGGCGGGCAGATGGCGAAAGGCATCCACGGCCAGGTCAATGCGCTTGTAGGGAATCAGCCGACTGACAATCAAATAGTAGTCGCCCACAGGCACAGACGGGTCTGGCGTGTAGCGCTCTGTGTCCACCGGCGGGTGGATAACGACGCTCTCCCGCCCGTAGATGGCCCGGATGCGCTCCTGCACTGCCGTACTGATAGCGACGAAATGGTCCACCCGCTGGGCCGCGGCCCAATCCCAGCGGCGGAGCAGGGCCAGGGCCGGTTGCAGGGCTGCGTTGACCAGTCCGCCGATCTGTTCCCGCTCCCGGTATTGCTCGTAGAGCCAGAGAAAGCGGGTAGGCGTCAGGCAGTAGCAGACGTGGACCGCTTTGCGGCTGCCGTTCCGGGTAGCCACCCCGTGGCAGAAGCCGCTTTTGTTGCTCAGCACCAGATCGTAGCCGCTCAGGTCTGTGCGGCTGAAAGCCAGCGGATAGACGGGCAGATATGCCTGGTGGTGGTCGCTGTAGCCGGGCAAGCGCTGCATAAAAGTTGTGCGGATGTCCCAATGCCGGTAGGCGTCGGGCATTTTGGCCGGGTCGTACATACTGGTGTACAACGGCGCGGCGGGGAAGAGATCGACCAGTTCTTCCAGCACATTCTCTGCGCCGCCCATCTGGTTCAGCCAGTCGTGGACCAGTGCCAGTCGCACACCCTTCAACAGATCGCTCATCCAGCCCCGTTCCGCGCCTGCAAAAGAGCCAATTCTTCCGCAATGAAATGGTCTACCATTGACCGAAAGAGTTTTTCGACCAATTCCGGCGAGAGCGTGTGTTCCTCTGCCCAGGCCCGGCGCACGGCCAGCATCTGGCGCTGGCGTTCGTGGGCGTGTACGTCCTCGGCGCTGCGTTTGAACTGCATTACCGCGTGGACGTAGCCCCGACGCTGGGCGATGGCTTCGATAATAGCCCGGTCGATGCGGTCGATTTCAGACCGCACTTCCTCGATTGTCCTACACTCGTCTGGCGTCTTCATCGGTAATCCCCAAAAGTTAAGGACACGGATTTTCACGGCGGCGTCCTGAGCCTGTCGAAGGGATGGGAAGGATTTACACAGATTGCAGGATGTAAAATTGTCCAGTTCAGTCAATGCCTGTATCTATCCGCGTTCATCCGTGTTTATCCGCGGCTGCTCCACAGCGCGCGGAGTATTGTACCGTAGCGGGGAAGCGCCACCAAATAAACGCAATTCAGGCGGGCAAACAACCCGACAACCGCCGGAAAACACGCCCGTCCTATTGTACGCCTACACCGCGTTTCCGCCCATTGCTGGTTCACCCGCCACTCGCCACCCATTACACCTACAGGAGAGGCCATACCCAATGTATTCATTCGATATGACATCCGAGCAGAAGATGCTTGTGGATACGGTTCACCGCTACGCCGAGAAGCAGTTGCGCAGCGTCTATCGGGAGGCGGAGGAGAGCGCGGCCGCGCCGGCCAGCGTCATCCGCACGGGCTGGGAGCTGGGCCTGCTGCCGGCGGCCATCGACGCCGAATATGGCGGTTTCGGCGAGTACTCGGCCCTGACCAGCGCGCTCTATTTGGAGGAGTTGGGCTGGGGGGATGTGGGCATCGGCCTGCATCTGCTTGCGCCCAATCTCTTTGCCCTGCCTATCGCCCTCTTCGGCGACAACGCACAGAAAGCCGCCTGGCTGCCCCGCTTCACCGCAGCCGACTTCCCCGCAGCCAGCGCCGCGCTGGTGGAGCCGGTCTACCAGTTCGATCCAAATGCCCTGGCGACGACCGCCCAGCGGGTGGGCGACAGCTACACGCTTCAGGGCGTCAAAACATACGTGCCTTTGGCGAAGGAGGCCGAGGTGTTTCTGGTCTATGCCCAGGAGAAGAACCGCACTCAGGCCTTTATTGTGCCTGCTGACACCCCTGGCGTGCAGGTGGCCGAGCGGGTGGTGCTGATGGGGGCCCGGGCCCTGCCGATGTATACGGTCAATTTTACGAACGTCAGCGTACCCGGGGCCAACCGGCTGGGCGGGGCACGGGGCATCCGTATGAACCGCCTGCTCACCGTCAGCCGCATCAGCGCCGCGGCCCTGGCTGTGGGGCAGGCGAAGGCAGCCTATGAATATGCGCTGAAATATGCCAAAGAGCGGGAAGCCTTTGGCGAACCCATCGCCCACCGCCAGAGCATCGCCTTTATGCTGGCCAATATGGCTATCGAAATCGAGGCCGTGCGTTTGCAAGTTTGGGAGGCCGCCTGGCGCTACGACAGCCGGGAGGACGCCTCCAAACTGGCTGCCCTGACCAAACAGGCCGCGGACAAAATGGTGATGGAAGTGACCGACAACGCGGTCCAGGTCCTGGGCGGCCACGGCTACATCCGGGAGCATCCGGTGGAATTGTGGTTTCGCAACGGGCGGGGGTTTGTGATGTGGGATGGGATGATAATCGGATAAGGCACATTATCCCATCATCCCATCATCTCCTGTATACCGAAGATGATGGGATGATGGGATAATGTCATTGCTCAGGGGACTACAATGACAATCGAATTCAAGACGCCGGATGAAATTGAGAAGCAACTGCGCCAGGTGCAGATTGTGGCGGAGAATGTGATGCGCCCGGAGAGCCGGGTGTTGGACGACAACGAGCACAGCCGCCCACACAATTTTGTGCATATGATGTGGCCGCAGATGCAGGAGATGGAGCGGGCCAATCTGGAGGCATCCCTGCGCCGGGCGCGCAACGGGGGGAACGGCGACAGACCCAAAAGCGACGAGCCGAAGAAGCCCCGTACAGGCAATCTGGCCCTGGTCCATATGATTGAGATGCTTAGCTGGGGCGATGCGGGTGTCTATCTCTGCATTCCCGGCGGCGGGCTGGGGGGCGCGGCCATCCAGGCCGTGGGTACACCGGAACAGAAGGAGCGCTTCCTGCGCCGCTTCACCGAAGGCGACCCCAAATGGGGCGCGATGGCGATGACCGAACCCCAGGCCGGCTCGGACACCAGTAACATCCAGACGACCGCCGTCTTCGACGCCGAGACGAACGAGTGGGTTCTCAACGGCCAGAAGATCTTCTGCACCAGCGGCAAACTGGCCTATGCCGAATCTGACGGGCTGATCGTCGTCTGGGCCACTGTGGACAAGCACGCGGGCCGGGCCGGGATGAAGCCTTTTGTGGTGGAGGCGGGCACCCCGGGGCTGAAGATTGTCAAAGTGGAGGAGAAGCTGGGCATCCGGGCCAGCGACACCGCCTCCTTTGTGCTGGACAACTGCCGCATCCCCGCCGACAATCTGTTGGGCGAGAGCGGGCCAAAAAGCGATAAAGAGAGCAGCGGCGAGACCAAAGGTTTCAAAGGGGCTATGCGCACCTTCGACGCTACCCGTCCGATTGTGGCAGCCAGCGCCATCGGCATTGGCCGGGCCGCCTTTGAGTTTGCCCGGGACACCCTGGCCAAGCAGGGCGTGCGTATGGACTACGAATCCCCCCGCTGGAAGCTGACCACCGCCCAGGCCGATCTGCTGGATATGGAAATTCAACTGCGCCAAGCCTGGCTGCTGACGCTCAAAGCCACAGCCCTGCTGGACAGCGGCGGGGATAACAAACTGCCCGCGTCGATGTGCAAAGTCAAGGCGGGTAAGGCAGTGACGGTCGTCACCCAAAAGGCGGTGGAACTGCTCGGCCCGCTGGGGTATACTACCCAAACGTTGGCCGAAAAGTGGATGCGGGACGCCAAAATCAACGACATCTACGAAGGCACCGGGCAGATCAATACACTGATTGTGGCGAGAGAGATTCTGGGCTATACTCGGAAGGAACTGAAGTAGAGAATCGCTCCTGGGTTTTGGGGTTGACCAGACGACAAGTGAAACGTGAAACGTGAGAGGTGTCTGTTCAGCCACCCCACCCTACCCCTCCCCATTCCAGGGAGGGAAGTGGATCGACTCCTCCCCCACTGTGGGGGAGGTTGGGTGGGGGTGAGCAGTTACGTTCACGTTTCACGTTTCACTTTTGGACGGGAATAGACGAGGTTTGTGATGGATACCACCCCCTATGGCTTCAAAACATTGCGCGTCGATCCCGACTCTCTGGATGGGACATTCACGACCCGGGACGGGAGACCTATCCGCTGTCGGTTGATCCAGCCCGAAGATGGCCCGCTGCTGATCGGCCTTTTTCAGCATCTCTCCCCAGAGAGCCGGCGGCGGCGCTTTAACCTGCCCCTGGAACATCTGGATCCCTCTCGCCTTGTGCTGGAGGCTCGCCATCTGGCTGACGTAGACAACCGTACAGTGGGCGGCGCTGTGCTGGCCTTTGCCGGGCTGGAAGAATCGGCCGAACTGATCGCAGTGGCCCGCATTGGCCGTTATCCCGCCAACCCTGTCAGCCCAGAAGCCGAAGCCGCCCTGGTTGTACGGGATGATTTTCAGCGTCAGGGCATCGGCACCGCGCTGATGGCAATGTTGGCCCTGCTGGCCCAACGGATGAACGTCGAGACCCTTACGGCCTCCATCCAGGCCGACAACGAAGCTCTTTTTGATCTTCTGCGCAGCCTGCATCTCCCTCTGCAACGCCACACCAGCCACGGCGAAACGACCATTTCGCTGCAAGTGAGCGACTTGCCAAAGCCACAAATGTAAAGGTGCGTGCCCCCATTCGCCCGGATTGAATCTGCAAAGCCTTCGCCCCCGCTTCTCCCGCCCGGACAGTTAGGCCAAACGTCGAGTATCTCAAAACAGCGCGCGGCTGTTACAATCAGTGAGTATTGTTCGGCCACCCCACCCTACCCCTCCCCATCCCAGGGAGGGAACTGGAGCGACTCCTCCCCCAAACTGGGGGAGGTTGGGAAGGGGTAAGCTGTTACAATCAGTGGGTATCGCGCAAACGGGAACTGATTGGCAGGGGAATGGGCGTAACGCTTCGAATGCGACTGCTTGTACAGATGGGGATCAGCCTTCTCTTTGGGCTGGGCTTGCTGCTTCTCTGGTTGGGAGGCAGCCGCGCCCAGACAGAGGGGGAGCTTCTGGCGCGCATACAGAGCAGCCCTGGGCCATCCAATAGTGCAGGATTTGTCCCAGGCGTCGTACTGCTGCAACTGACCTCCGAGGCTGCGCGTGGGGGGGAGATTGCCAGGCAGTTGGGCATCGCCGGGGCAGACTTAAGCCCGCTGTCCATGGCCGGGCAGCCGAATCTCTACCGTCTACGGGTGACGGCTGGTCAAGAGGAGTCGATGGCCGCATCCCTGGCCGCCCGTTCTGGTGTGCTTTTTGCCGAACCAGACTACCTCTTTTTTGCCACGGATACAACCCCCAATGACAGCCTCTATGACCGCTACCAGTGGAATCTGCGCCACATCCGCGCCCCTCTCGGCTGGGATCGCACCACCGGCAGCAGCAGCGTCGTCATCGCCATTGCGGATACAGGCGTAGATTTGGGCCACCCGGACCTGGCCGCCAAAATTGTGCCGGGAATCGATCAGGTGAATGGCGACAATGACCCCCAGGACGACCAGGGCCACGGCACCCACGTCGCCAGCATCGCCGCGGCGGTGGGCAACAACGGAGCAGGCATTGCCGGGCTGGATTGGAATGGCCGTATATTGCCGGTGAAAGTGCTGAATGCCAACGGCAGCGGCAGCAGTGTGATGGTGGCCGCGGGCATTAGCTGGGCAGCGGACAACGGCGCTGACATCATTAATCTGAGCCTTTCCGGCACAAACTATTCAACGCTGATCTTCAACGCCGTTCAGTATGCCTATCAAAAGGGGGTGCTGGTGGTGGCAGCCGCGGGCAACGCCTACAAAGAGGGCAACCCCACCAGCTACCCCGCGGCCTATGCCAATGTGCTGGGCGTAGCCGCGGTGGACGACAACGACGGCCACGCCAGCTATTCCAACAGCGGCAGTTATGTGGATGTGGCCGCGCCTGGCGGCGACCCCACCGGTTCCAGCGACAACGATTCCCGCCATTGGATACCCGGTGCTTATTGGCGGGGGGCCGGTGCTTCCTATGCCTGGTTGAGCGGCACAAGCCAGGCCGCGCCCCACGTAGCCGGGCTGGCCGGCCTGCTGCTTGGGTTGAATCCCGCTTTGACGCCGGATCAGTTGACACAGCTCATCACCGGCAGCGCGTTGGATGTTCAGTCAGCCGGTTGGGATCCTTTCAGCGGTTACGGGCGCATTGACGTAGCCGCGGCGCTCGACGCGCTGGTACAGCCTCCTACAGCTACGCCCACCCCAACCCCCTCCACAACGCCGACACCCACTATATCACCCACAGCCACCCCTACATTTACACCGAGCCTCACGCCCACGCCCAGCGCCACCCCGCCCCCCACACCCCCGGTCTACAGCCGGGAAGATGTGCGGATCAACAGCACTTCTGCCAATGCCCAATCCCACCCGGCTCTCTCCATCGACAGTGCGGGCAATCTGACCGCCATTTGGCTGGACCGGCGCAGCGGGGCGGACGCATTCTACAGCGCGGCCCTGCCCGCGAGCGGGCTGCATTGGGGGGCGAACCTTCTGATCCCTGGCAGCCAGCAGCTTTCGGCCAGGGATACGATCGGCTTGCCCAGTCTGACCGTCTCCCCTGCAGGCGCAACGCTTGCCTTCTGGCACGACGACACCGGTGGCGACGGCGAAAACGATATTTTTGTCAGCAGTCAGAGTGGCAGCCTATGGGGCGCGCCGGTTCAGGTGAACAGCGATCTCCTTCCACCGGTCTTGCAGAGCAACCCGGCTATGGCAGTGGCAACCGACGGCGCGCTGCTGGCTGTGTGGGAAGATGAACGCAGCACGGCCCAGGGCGGGGAAAAGCGGCAACTATTCTGGAGTCAATCCGACAGCGGCCGCAGTGCGTGGAGCGAGGGGCAGCCCCTTGCCCTCTCCACACGCTCCCAGGAGAGACCCGGGCTGGCCGTGGGTGGTGAGCTAGCCTACGCGGTTTGGGTGGAACGCTCCGGAGTGGAAAGCCACATTCTGGCTTCCCAACGGGGGATGGGGGAAAGCGGATGGACAACGCCGGTCCTTCTGGTGTCGGCCCAGAGCGGCGGCGCGGTAAGCGTGCCGGTGATCGCAGCGGATGCCACGGGCAGGGCCCTGGCCGTCTGGCAGGAAGAGCGGAACGGCGAGAGCCGTCTTTATGGCGCGTGGGCCAATGAGGGCGGCTGGAGCAGCCCTGGACCGCTAGCTGGGGATGAAAGCCAGAGCGGTCAGTACAGTCCCCGGCTGGCCTTCAACGGCCAGACGGTAGCGCTGGTCTGGCAAGAAACCCGCGCCGACGCCGGGGATATTTACATTGCCTGGGCGCCCTGGCCCGAAGGCGGCTGGTCGCCACCCCGTCGGGTACATCAGGAGACGGGCAGCGTTCTGCAATCCGATCCGGATGTAGCGATGGACCAGTGGGGCCATACGACTGTTGTCTGGAGCGATAGCCGGGGCGGGGTCTCTGCACCCGATATCTACGCCCGTTTTATCCCGGCAGGCGAGCGCTACCGGAGCTATTTGGCATTGATTGAGCGGTAGTCAGACGCACTCACCCTTCACGCCGCCCACTTTTGATCCCCAGCCCGGCCAACCCCACACAGAGCAGCACCACTGCCGCCGATAAATAGGCCGCGCCTTCGCCCAACGCGCCCAACATCCCATTGCCCCACACCGGGCCTACTGTGCGGCCCAGGCTCTCCAGCGCACCGCTGACCCCCTGCACCCGGCCCTGTTCCCCCTTTGCCGCGTTCTGGCTGATCAACGCAATCAGCGTCGGGCTGGAGAGCGCACCCCCAATAGCCGCGGGGATGAGGGCTACCACAAAGAGGGTGGGATTGTAGACGAAGGAAGCCGCGCCCAACCCCAGGGCTGTCAGAAAGAGGCCAAAGACAAAGACCGCTTTCTCCCCAAAGCGCTTCACAATCGGCCCCACCGCGCCCCCCTGAATAAAGGCCCCGATAAAGCCTATCAGCGCCAGCACATAGCCCACCTCGGCAATCTCCCAGCCAAAGCGGATTTTGCCAAAGAGAGCAAAGGTGGTCTGGTAGACCGACAGACTGGCCCAGTAGGCGAAATCCAGGCCAAGCAATCGACCCAACAGCGGACGACGCAGCATCAGCGGTATCTCCCGCCAGGGGTTGCCCCGGGCCGCCCGGCTGCTGCGGTTGGTCTCCGGCAGCCAGAGGAGCGTCATCACCAGCGCAAAGGCGGCCAGGATTGCCGCGGCCCAGGCCGGCGCGGCATAGCCATAGCGCCCCAATACGCCACCCAGGGCAGGGCCAAAGATGAAGCCCAGCCCAAAGGCCGCGCCGATAATGCCGTAGGCCAGTGCCCGGTCTTTTTCTTCGGTGATGTCGCTGATGTAGGCCCGGGCTGTGGAGATATTGCCCCCGGAGAGGCCGTCGATGATGCGGGCGGCGAAGAGCAGAAAGAGGGTGTTGGCATAGGCCAGCAGGGCAAAGCTGGCGACTGTGCCGATGAGACTGAAAATCAGGATAGGCCGTCGCCCGTGCTGGTCTGAGAGATGGCCGAGCCAGGGAGAGGCGATAATCTGGCAGAGGGAGTAGGAGGCGAAAAGCAGGCCGATCTGAAAAGGCGATGCGCCCACCGCGTCGCCGTAGAAAGGCAGGAGGGGAATGATAATTCCGAAACCGAGCAGGTTGACAAAAATAATCAGAAAGATGATTGCCAGTTGACGTCCATTGCGCATAGGTGGTAACTATTCCCAGTGACAGGAGTATCGCGAAAGAAAAACTGTACCACAAAGTATCCATTCCACTTCAATCCGCCCAATCCGCGTCATTCCCATTCCGTTCCGCTGGTCAGACTGCCCACCTGACCAGCGACAAAACCCAACGCTTGTCGGGGTTATGCAACCGGTTGTATTGATATTCTGTAGTTGGCAAACGGCTTTGAGGAAACCGGTTGCCGATTGTGACTCGAACATTCGTCGATTCCCGCGAGGAGGGGATAATGCAGAACATTGGAATTGTCAACGAAGTCAACGGTCTGGAAATCCACGGCATCACCAACGCCGATGTGGTCTATTGGAATTTGCCCACACCGGCCCTCTACGAAGAAGCCATCCGCCGCCGGGAAGCCACTGTGGCCCATCTGGGCGCGCTGCTGGTGCGCACGGGTGACCACATGGGGCGCTCGCCCAACGACCGTTTTATCGTGCGGGAGGAATCGACCGAAAAAGATATCTGGTGGGGCAAGATCAATTCACCCTTTGAGGAGAGTCAATTTAAGAATCTCTACCGGCGGGTGCGGGCCTATTTGCAGCACAAAGAGTTGTTCGTCTTTGACGGCTATGTGGGCGCAGACCCCCGCTACCAGCGCAAAGTACGGGTAATCAACGAACTGGCCTCCCAGAATCTTTTTGCCCGCAATATGTTTATCCGGGAGCTGAATCAGGAAGTTCTGCGCACCTTTGAACCAGACTTTACGGTCATCGACGTGCCCTCCTTCCACGCCAACCGGGAGGAGGACGGCACACGCAGTCAGGCTTTCATTCTGCTCAACTTTGCTGAACGGATGGTATTGATCGGCGGCACAGCCTACAGCGGCGAGATGAAGAAATCGATCTTCAGCGCGATGAACTATCTGCTGCCCAAAGCAGGCGTGATGAGTATGCACTGCAGCGCCAACTACGGCACAGGTAAAAATGGCCCGGACAAAGACGACGTGGCCCTCTTCTTTGGGCTGAGCGGGACGGGCAAGACGACGCTGAGCGCGGCTGCCGGGCGCACGCTGATCGGCGATGACGAGCACGGCTGGAGCGACAACGGCGTCTTCAATCTGGAGGGCGGCTGCTACGCCAAAGTCATCCGGCTGGACCCGAAAGGCGAGCCAGAAATCTACGAGACCACCCGGCGCTTTGGCACGATTCTGGAGAATGTCTCCTATGACCGCACCACCCGACGGGTGAATCTGGACGACGACTCACTTACGGAAAATACCCGGGCCAGCTATCCGATTACCCACATCGACAGCGCAGACCCCGGCGGGATGGCCGGCCATCCCAAAAATATCGTCTTCCTGACCGCCGACGCCTTTGGTGTGCTGCCGCCCATCAGCAAACTGACCCGTGAACAGGCGCTGTACCACTTCCTGAGCGGCTACACGGCCAAAGTGGCCGGGACCGAGCGGGGCGTCACCGAGCCATCGCCGGTCTTCTCGGCCTGCTTCGGCGCACCCTTTATGCCCCTGCACCCCGGCGTCTATGCCAAGCTGTTGGGCGAAAAGATCGACGAGCAGGGCGCGTCAGTCTGGCTGGTCAACACCGGCTGGACGGGTGGACCCTACGGCGTGGGCAGCCGGATGAAATTGGCCCAGACCCGGCGGATGATCGACGCCGCGCTGAATGGCGAGTTGGACGATGTGGCGACTGTCACCGATCCGTTTTTTGGTCTGGTGATTCCTGCAAAAGTCGACGGCGTACCGGACAAAGTGCTGCAACCCAAGCAGACCTGGACCGACCCGGTGGCCTACGACGCCCAGGCGCTGAAGCTGGCCCGGATGTTCGCCAAAAATTTCGAGCAGTTCGCCGATGGCGTGACACCGGAGATTGCCGCGGCGGGGCCGCGGGTGGAGATGGAATTAGCGTAACAGCGTAAGGCGTGGTGCGTAGAGCGTAGACTGGCAGGGATGTTGGTTCACGCACTACTCCGTACCAGCGAGGAGCTAACGCATATGCGTTAGTCGGTCGATCAACCAACTGATCGGCCAACCAACTGATCGGCCAACCAACTGAAAGGTGAAACGTGAGGTATCGTCACCTGATCTCACGTTTCACGTCTTCACGTCTTCGCACGCAAATTGTGGCTGCGCCACCTTATGCCACTACCAGTTAGGCCGAAGAGGGAATCAGTGGGAGACCTGCCAGTTCATTAATCGAACCGGCAGGTCTCTTTTTGCGTTCCCTGTGGTATACTGGATCGGTTGATTTTCCCTGCTTTTCTTCGTGCCTTTATGCCTTTGTGGTTCAGTTGTTTTCCTGGAGCTTGCCTGTGTCTGAGTCGGAAGAGTATCTGTTTGATCCCAGCGAATTTGAGATGGTGGAGGGCCGGGCCATCGATCTGGTGGAGTTCTTTGGGGAAGGGGGCAATATCGCCCCGCCCAGGGAGGATCACCGCAGCGGCTATGTGGCGGTGATTGGCCGCCCGAATGTGGGCAAGTCCACCTTCCTGAACCGGGTGCTGGGCCAGAAGATCGCCATCACCAGCCACAAACCCCAGACCACCCGGGACCAGATTTTGGGCATCCATACGGGCGAAAACGCCCAGATTATCTTCCTGGACACGCCGGGCATCCACAACCCCAAGAACAAACTGGGCAAGCGGATGGTGCAGGTGGCGGAAGAGACCGTGGCCCGGGACGCGGATGTGGTGCTCTGGCTGGTGGATGTAAACACACCGCCCACCGACGAAGACCGGATGATCAGCGAGCGGCTGCGTATTCTGCACAGCATCACCCCCCTGCCTCTGCTGCTCATCGGCTTCAACAAAATCGACGAATGGCACAAAAGCGACGAACTCCTGCACCAGCGGGCCGCCGAATACCGGGCGCTGCTGGAATGGCTGATGGACGAGAACGACGACGACGGCCAGGAAGAGATTCCCATCTACCCCATCAGCGCGGTCAGCGGCCAGGGCATCGACGATCTGCTCATCGACCTCCGGGAGTTTCTGCCCGAAGGACCGGGCTACTATCCCGAGGAACAGGTGACGAATCTCAACCTGCGCTTTCTGGTCACCGAGGCCATCCGGGAACAGGCGCTCAATCTGCTCCACCAGGAAGTGCCCCACAGCATCGCCGTGGGCGTCACCGACTGGGAGGAGCGGGACGAGAATATGACATACATTGCGGCCACCCTGTATGTGGAGCGTCACTCCCAAAAGGGCATTGTCCTGGGCCAGCGGGGGTCGATGATCAAACAGATCGGCCAGGCGGCTCGTCCACAGATCGAAGAACTGGTGGGCACAAAAGTCTATTTGGAGCTATGGGTGAAGGTGCTGGAAAAGTGGCGGGCGAAAGAGAATTTGCTGCATCGGATGGGGTACAGTTAATGCGGAGTTCGGAATGGGAGATCGTTCGTTGCCACCTGCAACTTTCGACCTTCCACCTGCTGCCGCTCTTTTCTTTGACCGCCTCGCTGTGCTATGATCAGCCTAATGCTGCGACGGAACACGAATACAATTAAGACCAGCGCCGGTTGAGTAGGCTGGGGCTTTTCCAGCCGTATCGAAACCAAGCGGGTAGACTCGATTAGCCGGTAAACCCGTTCGCTTGGTTTCGATACGCCTCGAAGACTCGGCTACTCAACCGGCGCTCACTAGCCTGACGTAATAGAGATGAATCCGCACACAATACGCGTTCTGGAATATAACAAAATCCTCGACCGGCTGGTCACATTCTGCGCCTTTGAGGGCGGGATGGAACTGGCCCGTTCCCTGCTGCCCAGCGACGATCTGCGCACGGTGCAGGAGTCGATGGAGCAGACCGACGAGGCCTGGCGGTTGCTGGACCAGAAGACAGACATCCATTTCGGCGGTGTCCACGACGTGCGCGCGCTGGTGAACCGGGCCGAGCGGGGCGCGGGTCTGCTGCCCATGGAACTGGTGGACATCCGCACAACGCTGCTGCGCGCCCGCAGCCTGCGCCAGACCCTCACCCGGCTGGGTAGACAGTTCCCCCGCCTTTCCGACATCGCCTTTGTCATCGAACCCTGCGACCACATAATCGCCGAGATCAGCCGCTGCATCAACGACCGGGGGGATGTGGTGGACGGGGCCAGCGCCGAGCTCTCCCGGGTACGCTCCCAACTGCGGGTGGCCCAGGACAGACTGCTCAGCACACTGGACAGGCTGGTGCAGAGCAGCGGCGTCAAGGAGTATTTGCAGGAGGCGATTGTCACCCAGCGCCAGGGCCGCTATGTGATTCCCGTGCGGGCCGAGCACAAAGGGCAGATTCAGGGCATTGTCCACGACCAATCCTCCAGCGGCGCGACATTTTTTATCGAGCCGATCAAAGTGGTGGAGCAGAACAACGCGGTGCGGGAACTGGAGTTGGAGGAGGAGAAGGAGGTGCGGCGCATTCTGGCCGAACTTTCCGATCTGATCGCCGACGAAGGCCCGTATATTATCCGCAACGTCAACACCCTCTCCCTGCTCGACTTCACCTTTGCCAAAGCCAAATACGCCTATGCCCTGGACGCCCGGGCCCCCAAAATTCGGGCCTTTCAGGCCAAGCCGCCGCTGATTTCCATGGGCAGGGACGACGACGGCAACGAACGGGAACCCATCGCCCACCCCGGCTCGGTACTGGATTTCCGCCAGGCCCGCCACCCGCTGCTGGACCAGGAAACGGTCGTCCCCATCGATGTCTATTTTGGCGATGACTATTATATGCTCGTCGTCACCGGCCCCAACACCGGCGGCAAGACGGTCACACTGAAGACCGTCGGCCTGCTGACGCTGATGGCCCAATCCGGGCTGATGATCCCTGTGGACGAAGGCAGCGAACTGGCGATCTTCGAGGGCGTCTACGCCGACATCGGCGACGAGCAGTCGATTGAGCAGAATCTCAGCACCTTCAGCAGCCATATGACGAATATCATCCGGGTGCTGGAAGAGGCCGACCCCACCAGTCTTGTCCTGCTGGACGAGTTGGGCGCGGGGACCGACCCGGACGAAGGCTCGGCCCTGGCGATGGCCCTGCTGGACAATCTGCGCGACCGGGGCATTACGACCCTCGCCACCACCCACTACAGCGACCTGAAACTCTACGCCCATAACACCCCCGGCGTGCGCAACGCGTCGGTGGAGTTCGACGTGCAGAGCCTCAGCCCGACGTATGAACTGAGCATCGGGCTGCCGGGCCGCTCCAACGCGCTGACGATTGCCCGCCGCCTGGGGTTGAACCCGGTGATTGTGGACAAAGCCGAGTCTATCGTCCGCCCGGAAGCCCTGGAAGTCGATTCCCTGCTGGACGACGTGCGCAGCACCCGCCAGGAAGCCCACCGGGTTTTGGAACAGACGAAAGAGCGGGAGCGCCACGCCCAGGCCATCGAAGCCGATCTGCGCTACCAGTTGGCGAAGATCGAAGAAGTGCGCCGGGAGGTCATCGCCGAGACCCGGCAGACAATGCAGAACGAACTGGCCGAAATCCGCCGGGAGATCGAAAGCTTCCGCCGCCAGATGGAACGGGGCGGTCTGGTGGGCGGCGAGACGGTCCACGAGCAATTTCTGGCCGAGGCGCGAGAGATTCTCAGCACACGGGAAGGCGAAGTCGAGGGCCGGGTGGAGCGGGATGTGGCGACGCCCCAGTCCCCCGCCGAGCGGTTGGCTGGACCGATTGAAGTGGGGGATCGGGTCTTTGTGCCCACACTCCAGGCCAGCGGCGAAGTGCTGGGTATCGACTTCCGGGGCGGCGAGGCGAAGGAAGCCGATGTGCAGGTGGGCAACTTCCGGCTGAAACTGCCCATCCGCCGTCTGGAACTGCGCAGCAAAGCGCCCAAAGAGCAGGCCCCGCAACCCCCGGCGATCAAAATCCAGATGCGCACGAACCGCAGCACCGACGGCAACCGGATGGAACTGGACCTGCGGGGCGAACGGGTCGAGTCCGGGCTGAGTCAACTGGACGACTATCTGGACAATGCCTATCTGGGCAACCTGCCCTGGGTGCGTATCATCCACGGCAAAGGGACCGGGGCCATGCGCGACGCGGTGCGCAATATCCTGCGCGAGCATCCGCTGGTGAGCAAATACCGCTCTGGCGACCTGGGCGAAGGGGGCGACGGCGTGACTGTGGCCCATTTGATGACGGATAATGGATGACAGGGTGACAAGATGACAAGGTGAAGGGGTGACACGGCGCGACCGTCTCTCACCTTGTCACCCTGTCATCTTGTCGCCTTGTCACAGCAGAGAGGGCAAAACGCGTGATTCCAACGAAAGAGATCATCCGTTGCAGCGTGGGCGTGACCGCCTACAACGAGGAAGAGAACATCGGCCCGCTGATGCAGGCCCTGCTGGATCAGCACGTCCACGACGTGGAGATTGCCGAGATAATTGTGGTTGCCAGCGCCTGCACCGACCGCACAGTGCCGATTGTGCAGGAGTTTGCCGCCCTGGACCCCCGGGTCAAGCTCATTGAGCAGGAGCGGCGGGAGGGCAAGACCAGCGCCATCAATCTTTTCCTGGCCGCGGCTACGACCGATATTTGCGTGCTGGAAAGCGGCGACACCCTGCCCGATGAGTACGCGGTGGAGCATCTGGTGCGGATGTTCGCCGACCCGGAGGTGGGGATGGTGGGCGCGCAGAAGGTGGCGGTCAACACGCCGGATCACATCGCCGGTCTGCTCAGCCACATCCGTCTGCGTATGGAGCACACCCTTTGCCTGGAAATTCCCCGGCTGGGGGAGATGATCGCTTTCCGCAAAGTCTTTGACCAGATTCCGCCGGACGTGGCTATGGACGAGGCTTTTGTGGAGGCGATTGTAGTGGAGCGGGGGATGCGGGTGCAGTATGCGCCGGACGCGGTTGTCTACAACACCGGGCCGGATACGGTGACTGATTTTATCAAACAGCGACGGCGCAACCACGCCGGTCATCTCTATTTGAAGCACAAATACGGTTATGCGGTGAGCAGTATCCAGAACCGTCGGGTGCTGAAAATTGCCCTCAAAGAAATCTGGGGGGTCATCCAATTCCTCTGGATATTCTTCCTGCTGGCCCTGCTGGAAAGCTGGAGCCGGGTGCTGGGCTGGTACGATTTCGCCGTCAAAGGCGACCGCCACGTAGTCTGGGATATGGCCTGGAGCCAGAAACAGAATGTACGGGATGTGAAGGCGCGCAACAGTGAAAAGGCGGAGAACGGGCAGTCTGTACGCAATGCCAGCGGCAAGAAACCGGTGGATGTAGTGCGGAGTGTGTAGGAGACGGTAGACAGATGGGCGAAAATCGAACCTTAGAAATCCCCGCAAAACTTTACGAACGCATCGAGCGGTTGGCGGCTGTGCGGGAGACGCCTGTCGCCTATGTGCTGGAAGATGCGCTGACCCTTGTGGAAGATCAGCCGGTTGAACTGGTACGATCCGCTGAAATGAGCCGCGAAGAAGCCGCCTATCAGACTATGCACAACGAATTGTTTGAGAAATACGCCGGTCAGTTTGTGGCGGTACACGGCGGAAAATTGGTGGATGTCGATGACGACGAGTTGGTTCTCGCGGCCAGAGTCAATGCTCGTTTCCCTAAAAAGATAATTTTGCTCAAACAGGTACAGCAAGCACCCATGCGGGAAATCAACTATCGTTCTATTCGCATCATCCGCGAGGGATAGAATGGCTCAATTCGACTACGACTCTGCCTATGACCCGGCTGCGCCTGTCATTCCGATTGGCCTCGCCAATCCCGACGACGACAGACCGCCCCTACGTACACAGGCATTGATTGACTCCGGCTCTGACGCAACACTGATTCCGCTGACAATTCTTCAGCGCATTGGTACTTACAGCGGAGAACAGGTGAGCTTTCGCGGCGTAACCGGTAGCCGGATGATAACCGATATGTATCGGGTGCTTATCTATATGCCCATTGGCATTTCCTATGGGATTCGGGCAATTGCCACACGGGGGACTGACGAAATCATTCTGGGCCGGGATGTCCTCAACCAGTGGCGCATTGTCCTGGACGGGCCGGGCGAAATTGTCGAAATCACCGCTTGAACGGACTCCCCTGTGACATCTGCCCGCCCGCACATCCTCAATCTTCTCAAAATTGTCATCGGTCTGGGACTCCTCTACTTTCTCTATAGCCGCCTGGAAGACCCGGCCAGCCTCTGGCAGCAGACGCTAAACGCCAATCGCTGGATGCTGCTGCTGGCCCTGCTCTCCCACGCCCTGGCCGTAGCCCTAAGCGCGTCCAAATGGTGGCTGCTCCTGCGTGCCCAGCGGATACGTGTCCCCCTCAGCCGTCTGCTTGCTTTTCAGTGGATGGGCATCTTCTTTGATAATTTCGTCCCGGCCCAAGTCGGCGGCGATGTGCTGCGCGGCTATAATCTGGCAAAAGATACCCACCGCACAGCCGACGCTGCGGCCAGTGTCCTTATCGACCGTTTCACTGGATTGACCGCGTTTATGATAGCAGCGGCCCTCTCCTCCACAACAATTCTGCTCACCGGCGGGCTCCCCACCCCAGCATCCAGCCAGGAGTTGGCCTTTTTGCGCTTTATCGATCTGCGGCTGATTGCTATCGGCAGCAGCGGCGTGGCCGTGGCACTTCTCACTGCATTGGCCCTGCTCCTGAGCAGACGCACAAAAGTGCTGGTGGAACGCATTTTGTCCCGTCTGCCTCTGGGCAACCGGGTGCTGCCCATTTGGCAGAAGTTGGCCGCGGCCATCAACGCCTATCGCCACGCCTACCCAGCAATGGTTGTAGCCGGTCTGGTCAGCCTGCTGATCGTTGTCGTCACAAGCATCACCATCTGGCTGCTGGCCAACGCGCTTCTGCCGGGCAGTATTAATTTTGTACAAGTGCTGGTCATCAACCCCATCATTGCCTTCCTCTCTGTCATTCCCCTCTCTCCCGGCGGGCTGGGCGTGCGCCAGGTAGCCTTTGCCGCGCTCTTTGTCAGCGTCGGCGTGGGCGCAGAACTGGGCTTCCTCGTCGGTCTGTTGCAGCAGGTGATCACCTATCTGGTCAGCCTGCCTGGGCTGGTGTTGTGGGTGCGTGGGCAAAGGAAAACAAATGAACGCACTGCTTGACGAGTCCCACATCCGCACCCTCTATACCGACGGGGACGCGGCCCACGACTTTGACCACATCCTGCGGGTGACCCGGTTGGGCGAGCGCATCGCCACCGCCGAGGGCGCGGATGTGGCGGTGGTGCGGGCGGCGGCCCTGCTCCACGATGTGCCCGTGCCCGGTGCCACGCGCAAGGCCCATCATCTGGTCGCCGCGGATTTTGCCGCGGACTATCTGACCAGCCAGGGAATGTCCACCGCCCAGGTGAAAAATGTTGTCCACTGCATCCGTTCCCACCGCTTTCGGGATCAGTCCATCCAGCCCGCCACCCTGGAAGCCCAGTGTCTCTACGATGCGGACAAACTGGACAGCATCGGCGCGATTGGCGTGGCGAGGGCCTTTTCCCATAGCGGCAGCCACAATACCCGCCTGTGGCATCAGCCAGCGGACGCGGCCCCGCCCGACGACGCCAAACCGACAGGAGGAGAGTACACACCCGTCCACGAATTTGTCTACAAACTCCGCCGTCTTCTCCCCACCCTCTACACCCCTACGGCCCAGGCCATCGGCCAGCAGCGCCACGACTTTCTGTGCGCCTTCTTCGCCCAGCTAGACGCTGAAATGCTGGGCCAACGCTAACCTTCCACGCATTTTGGCCGGTGAGTGCGGGATTCTGCCCGCGCACAGTTCCCCATTTCCCACTCCCTGCTCCCCAATCCCCAATCCCCTGCCCCCGGAACAGATCGGGGGGTTCTTTACGTTCAGAATCAGGTACGGTGGGGTAAAATGGTTCTGCGCTATTTGGCGCAGATTCTTTCAGGAGGCGGCGACGCATCTGCTATGAAAATTCTGTGGTTTCTCTCCTTTGGGCAAATGCGCCGGTTGCCTGCCCGCTGGATTCCGTTGCTGGCGGTCAGCCTCTTTTTGCTGCATCTCCCCGGCCAGAGCGCTGCCCAAATGGTCGGTGTGGACCCGTCGGAGGCCCAGCCATCTGTCACCGCCGCAGCCTTTGCCCCAGGGGAGGTGTTGGTGGGTGTTCACAGGGACGCCCTCCTTCCTTCCCGCAAGAGCGGCGGGATTGATGGGCTGCGCGAGTTGGCGGCTTTTGTCGGGCTTTCCCTGGCCGGCAGCGAAGTTCTGGAGATTACCGATGCGGCCAACGCACCGCTCTTTTTGCGTTTGCCTGTGGCGCAAGGGGCAGAGATGGCGACGGTTGCCCGCTTGCAGAGTGCGCCGGAGATTGCCTTTGCCGAGCCAAACTGGATCGTATACGCCGCGGGGATGCAGGGCGACGAAATGCCCACACCCATCCTGCCCAGCGATCCCCTCTTCCGGTCCAATCAGTGGGGGATGCAGCGCATTGGAGCCTCCCGTGCCTGGGCCATCAGCCAGGGCGCGCCCATTCGGGTGGCGGTGGTGGACAGCGGCATTGACTTCAATCACCCGGAGTTTGCAGGGCGGCTATTGGCCGGGAAAAATTATCTGATACCCGGCGCGCTGCCCCAGGACGATTCGGGCCACGGCACCCACGTCTCTGGGATTATTGCGGCGACGCTGAACAACGGAATCGGCATAGCCGGGTTGGCCCCACAGGTGATGATTGACCCGCGCAAAGTGCTGAACAGCGCCAATGGCGGTACGGTTGCCAACATTGCCCAGGCCATCCGGGATGCGGCAGATGGGGGGGCGAAGATTATCAACTTGAGTATAACCACAGACAAAGCCAGCAGCGTGCTGGAGGCCGCGGTCAATTATGCGGTGGGCAAGGGGGTGCTGCTGGTGGGGGCCGTGGGCAATTCAGCCCCCAACCCTGTCTGGTGGCCGGCAGCCTATCCGGGTGTAATGGCGGTGGCGGCTACGGATCGTGCGGACCAGCGCACCTATTACAGTCATACCGGCGCTGTAGACTTGGCCGCGCCGGGGGGATTGTCCAGTCAACTCATCTACAGTACCTGGCCTGCGGGTATTAAGTGTGACACCTTCACCCTGACCGGTTATTGTACCGCCTTTGGCACGAGTATGTCCGCGGCCTACGTCAGCGGCGCGGCGGCCCTGGCCTGGAGTGTCCGCCCGGAGCTTTCCCTGGTGCAGATACGCAATCTGTTGCTGGAAAGCGTGACCAAAACCGGCGCGCCCACCACAGATGTGGGGAGTGGGCGGTTGAATGCCCAGGCCGCAGTGCGCCAGGCACTCTTGAGCGATCTCCAGCCCTCCCGCCGGGAAATCAGTGCGCTCCTGCCGGTTGGCTCCGCCGCCTATTCCGAAACCCTGACTCTGCGCAACCCCAGCGGTGAGGTACTCTTTTGGAAGGCTGATGTGACCGGCGGCAAGGAGTGGCTGGCCCTACAGACCTCATCCGGTGCGCCGGGGGCAGGCGGCTCGATCCGCTACAGCCAACCGGCACAGCTTACGCTGGTTATCTCGCCCGAACTCCTACAGCCGGGCAATTTTAACGGCACGCTACAGATCACCGGCACCCGATCCAACAATTCCCAGATTCATTTGACAATTCCAGTTACGCTGCACGTCCGCTCAACTCTGCAAAACGTCTATCTGAGTATGCTTTCCCGGCACAGTGCGCTGGGAGAATGGCAGATGCCCGATGGCAACGGCAAGCAAAATATACAGATGACCGACAGCAGCAGCTCCGGTATACCCCTGCCCTTTAGCTTCAGCCTGGAATCCCCACCGGTGACGACGATTCAGTTGTATTCGGATGGTTTTCTCACCTTTCCCGCGGGGGCGACAGCACCGACTCTGCCCGTGGCCTGCACCCCGGACGAAACACCGGCCCAGCAGGCCATCTATGGCTGGTGGGGGGATTTGCGGCCCGATTTGGACGGGAGTGTCAGCACCTTTACCAGCGACTCCGGCGCATTTGTGATAGAGTTTCTGGATGTGCCCATCGCCGGGGCTGTCTCTGCCACAGACCGGGTGAGTTTTCAGATGGCCCTTTTTCCCAATGGAGTGGTGAAACTGAATTATGCGGCTGTGCCCGCGAGCCGGATGGATGTAGTGGTTGGGGTGGAGGTGAACGAAGGGCTGCTCTCTGCCCGCATCGCCTGCCGCAAAGGCACAACGGATATGGGCACGCTGCCTGCGGCGGGAGAGAGACTGACCATTCAGTCGAGCGATCTGCGCTGAGCCGAACCGCACCCAATCGGAAGCACACCCAACAGCCACCCGCCCTGTCCAAAATCGGCTCTGGTGCGGTACAATAGCCGCTGTAGGTCGGACTGACAGTCCGACCTACGGAATTTTGGTCAGACGACCGTGTGGCCTGTTCTGCTACGAAACGGAGAAAGATATGACGACGACGGCAATACCTTTCAGCGCAGCCGAGTACCACGCGCTGGTCTCGGGCGCTGCTGTATTGAACAGGAGCGATGCCGGTCTGCTTCGTCTTATCGACGCGGACCGGGTGGATTTCCTGCAACGGATGACAACGGCCAATGTGGCTGCTTTGCGCCCCGGCCAGGCAGCGCTGGCTGTGTTGACCAGCCCGGTGGCGCGCATTGAGTTTGTCTTCACCGTTCTCTGCCAAGAGGAGACCCTTTGGCTGCTGCCCGCAACCGGCCAGGCAGAGGCACTGACGGCCAAACTGCGCAGCCAGATTTTCTTTATGGACAAAGTGAAGGTAGCCAATCTCAGCCAGGAATTTCGCCGCCTGCGGGTGATGGGGGAAAACGCTGCCCCCGCACTGGAGGGGGCAGGGCTGCCTGTGCCCCCTGCGGATGACAGCTTTGCCGGGGGTGGGGATGTCACGGTTCTACGCCAGGAGCGCTACGGCGTGCCGGGTTATGAGTTGATTCTCCCGGTGGATCAGACGGACGCACTTTTGGCGAAATTGACAGCAGCCGGTGCATTGGCCTTGACCGACAACTCCGCCTGCGAAAGTCGGCGCATAGAATTGGGCCGCCCCGCGGTGGGCGCAGAGCTGACCGGCGAGTACAACCCCCTGGAAGCCGGGCTGGCCTGGGCGGTGGCCGACAACAAAGGCTGTTATACGGGCCAGGAGATCATCGCCCGGCAGATCACCTATGACAAAGTGACAAAGCATCTGGTGGGATTGGTCAGTGACGAGCCGCTGGCTGTGGGGGCAGATGTGATGGCCGATGGACGGGCCGTGGGGGTGGTCACCAGCAGCGGCTATAGTCCAGCGCTGGGCGGCCCGCTGGCGCTGGCAATTGTCAGGCGACCCTTCAACCTTTCCCAGACATCTCTCTCCGTGGCCGGCGATACTGTTCGCATAAGCGTACTTCCAAGCGGGTGAGAAGAATCGACGACTCAACCCGTTTGCTCTGGTTTCACTTCGACAGGCTCAGTACAAGCGATACGCCTCGCAGACTCGGCTACCCTTCGACCCTTCGACAAGCTCAGGACAGCGCAGGCTCAGGCGGCGTCCTGAGTTTGTCGAAGGGACACCGCTCAACCGGCCCTCACTGATCTGTCTATAAGGCTGAAACGTGAAACGTGAGAAGCTTCGCCCGATCTCACGTTTCACGTTTCAGCCACCCCACGAAGTGGATCGACTCCTCCTCCAAAGTGGGGGAGGTTGGGTGGGGGTGAGCAGTTACTCTCCGCCGAGGATTTGCCCTTTGTCTTGGACCGTTTCTGGCGGGGCAACCGGACACGCACCCACGCCCCGGGCACGGGCAGCGGGCTGGGACTGTCGATTGCCAGCCAACTGGTGCAGGCTCACAGCGGCACGCTGGCTGTCCAGAGTGAAGTGGGCAAAGGGACGGAGTTTGTCATCCGTCTGTCGAACGGCGCGGAATAAAAAGAGGGCTTCTCGCCAGTCGAGAAGCCCTCTTTTTTGTCGTCGATTGGCTCTGCTCAGGCCAGAACCAACTCCCGTTCAGCCGCCCGCTGGGGAACAAATGTAGGGATTTCGGGAAACTCCCGGGCATCCACCCCCGCGCCGTGATAGCCTTCGGCCTCAAACTCGGCCAGGAATTTCTCCGTCTGCATCGCGGCCGAGCAGCCCTGGCCCACACTCGTCGCCACCTGTTTGAATACTTTGTCCTGAATCTCCCCGGCGGCGAAGATGCCCGCCACATTTGTGCGCATCTTCTTGTCGGTGATCAGATGGCCGTCCTCGTCCAGATGCAGCTTGCCGTGGTAGAGGTCGTTGTTGGGCAGGTGGCCCACGTAGACAAATACGCCGTCGGTTTTGAGTTCGCTGGCTTCGCCGGTCAATGTATTTTCAATACTGACACCAGATACCGAACCATTGCCGTTGATAGAGGTGACGACGGAATTCCAGACAAACTCAATCTTCTCGTTGGCAAAGGCCCGGTCGCGCAGGATTTTGCTGGCGCGCAGTTCGTCCCGGCGATGGATGATGCGTACTTTGGTGGCGAATTTGGTCAGGAAGAGAGCCTCTTCCACCGCGCTGTCGCCGCCGCCCACCACCACCAAATCCTTGCCCCGGAAGAAGAAGCCGTCGCAGGTAGCGCAATAGCTGACACCCTTACCGGTCAGTTCCTTCTCGCCCGGCACTTGCAGATAGCGGGGACGCGCGCCGGTGCAGAGAATTAGTGACTTGGCCTTGTATTCCTTGCCGTTGACCGTGCGCACCACAAACGGGTGCTGGTCGGTGACAATCTCCGACACGTGGTCATACTCGGTGGTCAGACCAAACTTCTCGGCCTGCTCCTTCATCTTCTCCACCAGTTCCGGCCCGCTCAGGGCTTCGGGAAAGCCGGGGTAGTTCTCCACTTCGTAGGTGATGCTCACCTGACCGCCGTAGTCGTTGCCGGTGATGAGCAGGGGGTTCAGGTTGGCCCGTGCGGTGTAGAGGCCAGCAGTCCATCCGGCAGGGCCGCTGCCGATGATAATTGTCTCTTCCACTGCCGGTCGCGGGCTTTTTTCGTCCGCCATTTTTAAGTCCTCCTAATAAGAGCCTGTGTATCGATCGTTGCTGCATCAGTCTAGCACAGGTTGGGTTGTGATCGAAGTGCCTTTTGAGAAAGCAGGGCACTATATTTTCTATAGTGCATTGTACATCCACAGTCTATTCCGGTCAAATATCGAGGGCTGTAGGCGGAGTTACACGGGAAGCCTTGTGCAGGAAATGGATGTCAATTCTGACCTGCCCGGCGATAGAGGAAGCGTGAAATGTGAGATTGGGGATTGATCTCACGCTTCACGCTTCATTCCGTTACTCCCAGTTTCGCCAACTCGGCTTTCATATCCGTCTGGGGCGTGTAATGGATGGCGTGCATTCCCACGGCCCGCGCTCCCTCCACATTGTGGGCAAAGTCATCCACAAAGACGCACTCCTCCGGGCGGCGGCCCAGCCGCTCGATTGTGCGCTGGAAGATGACCGGATCGGGCTTCATCACCTTCTCCTCGGCGGAGATGACGATCAGATCGAAGGCGTCGGCAATGGGGTACTTCTCGCTCAGGCTGCGGCGCAGATCGTCCATAAAGTTGCTGATAATGGCGGTCTGGTAGCGGGGGCGCAGGCTGCGGATGAGCGCCACCAACTCCTCGTTTACCCAGTCGCCTCCCCAAAATTCGTGCTGGAAGTGGCCCAGCCCCTGCTTGTCCAATCCCATATCCGCGGCCACCCAATTCCACAGGGTCCGCGAGGTAACTTCCCCCCGCTGGGCCGCCTGCCCCATCGCGCTATTGAAGACAGTCTCGTCGGTCTGGCCTTTGACCAATCCCAGTTCCGCTTCCAGAATGGCCCGCCGACTGCGATCGACTGTACGAACCAGCACGCCGCCTACATCAAAAATCAATGCTTTGATCATTCGTTCCTCCACTTTGTGTTTTCGTCATCTGATGCAAGAATAGGAAGCGGATGACACTAAAAAAATCGACGCTGAAAAAATCTGCGCAAATCAATTGTTTCAGTGCAATCTGCGTCCCTGCTTTTCTTGCAGACTCAGCCCAGTCCCCAATCCCAAGTCACCAATCCCCCATCCCCATTTGCAATCGAACAAATTTTCTGGTTAGATAGAGTCTATGACAACAGCAATTGGCAAAATCGTCAAATCCAACACCCACATCGATTACGTCTGCCAGGTCTACGGGCCGGGGGAACTGGTGGCCCAGCCCCTGCCCACGGACTACGCCTTCGCTGAGTTTGTCGCCATCGAACTGAGCGGCCACAGCAGCAGCCCCGGCGCGCTGATCGGCGTCATCTACAATACACTCCTGCTCAACCCGGATTTTGGCAGCCTGGGGCCGCGCCTGAGTCCGCGAGGGGAACAGGAAATCTTCACGCCCGACTATCTCTCCGAGACGGCGACACTCGTCGGTATCGTCGCGCTGGGCTGGCGGGAGGGCGGTGTCGGCGTCTATCGCCAGGGCGTGCCCGGCCTGGCCGCGGATGTGGACGCGCCTGTGCGCCGCCTCAGCGACGACGAACTGCGCGCCTTTCATCTGGACGCGGCGGGCCGCCTCTCCCTGCGCTACGCCTCTGTGTTGATGGGGATGAACAATCCCCTCGTTCCCCAACTGCTGCTCACCCTCATCGACCGGCTGGTGACACTTTTCCCAGCGCAGAGCAGGCAGTTGCAGGTGATGCGCAATAATGTGGCGTGGAAGTCGATTGTGCAGCCCGCGGGGTAGGTAAGAAAAGGAACCATTTATGCAAAATCTTGACAGAATCACCTTTGACCCAAAAGTAATGGGCGGAAAACCCTGCATCCGGGGAATGCGCGTAACTGTCGGCACAATAGTTGGTCTTCTGGCATCAGGTCACTCATTCGAATATTCACAACACGCCTCCGATCAGAGCCTTTTGCGACAGATTTCTGTAACTGAGTTGCGGCAAGCCATTCGCATGGCACAGATGATTGAAGACTATCCAACTGACAAATACGGTCCGAGTTGTCTTTTGCTTGGCTTTTCTGATATAGGCAGACCGTTACACATACAGTGCAGCTACCCAACGCGTCCCATATTGAAAGTGATCACCATTTACGAGCCGGATGCTGCCTTGTGGACTGATTTTCGAGTGAGGAAGTAATGAGGAAGTAATAATGGATCAATACCAGTGGAACGAACAATTCGTCGAGCAGGAAGTCACGTACGTTCTCGAAACCGACGACGGCCTGGTAATTATCGAAAATGTCCCGGCCCGGGTTTCCGTGCAGACCGGCGAACGCCTCTTTGCGCCCGCGGTCGTCGAGCAATTGCAGGAACTCGTCTGGCATCGAACAGAACCCAAGCGCGTCGTGCAAACCCCCGTCTATGAATTTGCGGCCTGACCCATGACCCACTCCACCTGCATCGGCACTGTCAAAGGACCGGGGGAGACCCCCCACGAATTTACATTCATCGCGCCGGACCCGGAGCGGCGGGTGAAGCACGGCGAGTTTGTCTACTACGCCGCGTCGGTGGACGGGGTGGAGAAGGAGATTCTGGGCCGGGTGACGGGCCGGGAACCCGTGCGCATCTTCCCCGACAGCTTTATGGCGGACCCGGAAGTGCCGCCGGATACTGTCGCCAGCCTGCTCGGCTATGACAGCGATGCGCGCGAGTTGTTCGAGATTACCGTCACCGTCCTGGGCTTCTACGATTCGATTCTGCACGATTTTGTCAATCCCCGGGTCCCGCCCATTGGCGGTGCGCCGGTCTACATCGCCGAGGACGGGATGCTCACAAGCGTTCTCAGCCGGGGGCGCAAGGGGGAGCGGGGCAGCGCCTATCTGGGCGATCTGCTCAGCCGGGGGCCGGGGGCCGTGCCCGTGGCCCTGAATGTGCGGGGCTTTACCAGCACCCATCTGGCGATTATCGCCAGCACAGGCAGCGGCAAGAGCTATCTGGCCGGTGTGCTGCTGGAAGAGTTGATGATGCCCTACAACCGGGCTGCGGTGCTGATTATCGACCCCCACGGCGAGTACGACACCCTGCAACAGATGCAAAATCTGCCCGAATTTCGCGAGGGCAACTACAAGCCCAGCGTGCGCATCTTCCGCCCGGACGATCTGCGGGTGCGTATCAGCAGCCTCACCCTGGGCGATCTGCGCTATCTGCTGCCCAATCTCTCCGAGAAGATGCACTACCAGTTGGGTCGGGCCTACGCCTTTGCCCAGCGCTCCTGGGGCGAGGACAAATATACGCTCGAACAGTTGAAAATGGCCGTGCGTCAGACCGCCGAAGGTAAGCGGGGTGAAGATGGCGAGGACGAGGAAGACGACCCCACCACCGGCGCGCTGATCTGGCGGCTGGGCGCGTCCTTGGGCGGCAGCGGCAAAATTTTCAACGATTTTGAAAATATGGAGCTAAACGAACTTTTCGAGCCGGGGCGCTGTACAATTGTCCAGTTGAACGAAGTGGACCAGCGGGAGCAGCAGGTGATCGCGGCTACGCTCCTGCGCCGGGTCTATCAGGCCCGGGTGGACACGGAAAAGGGCAAAGCCAGCCGGGGGGATCGCAATTACGTGCCCTTCCCCGTCTTCTGTCTGATGGAAGAGGCCCACAACTACGCGCCGGCCAACGCCGACGCGGTGAGTTCGGAGGTGCTGAAGACGATTCTGAGCGAGGGGCGCAAGTTCGGGGTGAGCATCGGGCTGATCAGCCAGCGCCCCGGCAAACTGGACAGCGACGTGCTCAGCCAGTGTATGACCCAATGCATTATGCGCATCACCAACCCCATCGACCAGAACCGCATCGCCGAGTCCGTGGAGAGTGTGGGTCGGGATCTGCTGATGGAGCTGCCCAGCCTGAGCAAAGGCCAGGTAATTGTGACCGGGGCCAGTGTCAATACACCTGTGATGTTGAAGGTGCGCACCCGCCTCACAGAGCACGGCGGCCAGGACATCGACGCGCCCGAACTCTGGCGCAGTTGGTTTGAGGGCGAAGGGGTGGCTGCCCAGCGGGATGGTGCGCTCTTTGCGGAGAAGAAGCTAAACCGGGACGACGACGGGGAACTGTGGGCGTAGGCTATTGCCTGGCCTGGACCATTTGAACCGCTACGTCGATGGCCGCCAGCATACTCTCCTCGCTGGCAATGCCCTTCCCCGCAATATCAAAGGCTGTGCCGTGATCCACGGATGTACGGATGATGGGCAGACCGATGCTCACATTCACCCCGCTGTCAAAGGCCAGCAATTTCATCGGAATATGGCCCTGGTCGTGGTACATCGCCACCACAATATCAAATTCCCCTTTGGTGGCCCGCAGAAAGACCGTATCCGGCGGCTGGGGATCGCTCACATTCCAGCCCCGTTGACGGGCCAGGACAATGGCAGGCTGCACCTGTTCCGCCTCCTGATTGCCGAAAAGACCGTTCTCGCTGGCGTGGGGGTTCAGCCCGGCGATGGCAATACGCGGTTGGGGAATGCCCAGGCTTGCGCAGGCGTGCTGGGCCAGAGCGATGACCTCCAGCACCCGCTCGGTTGTCACCCGGCGGACGGCTTCGGCCAGGGAGACGTGGGTACTCACGTGTACCACCCGCAGCTTTGGCCCCACCAGCAACATAGAAATTCGTTCGGCCTTTGTGCGCTCGGCCAGCAGTTCCGTGTGGCCGGGGTAGTGGAAACCGGCCTTGTGCATCGCGCCTTTGTTCAGCGGCGCGGTGACAATCCCGTCCACTGCGCCGGCCAGGGCCAGATCGCAGGCCCGGAAGACATATTCCACCGCGGCTTTGCCCGCGGCTGCGCTCACCTGACCTACCGGTATCTCCGCCGGGTCGGCGTTGCCCAAATCCAGCAGCGACAGCGTGCCCGACGCATAGCGCCCTTCTGCCGGGTCGGTGATCGTTTCCACCGGCGGCAGAGGACGTTCCAGCCAGGCAGCGGCACGGGCCAGAATGCGCCGGTCACCGATTACCAGAGGGCGGCAGCGCGCAAAGAGAGCGGCGTGGCGCAGCGCTTTTAGTATCACTTCCGGACCGATTCCCGCGGGGTCGCCCAGGGTAAGGGCGAGCAGAGGGCGTTCACTTTTCATATTTTATCCTGACGGTTGATCGCATCCAAACAGTTGCGCCATGCAATAGAATCTTCCCAGTCCGGGTGTTCGGAGCCTTCTCCGCGATCGAGCCGCTGCTCAAGATCTTCAAGCGATAGCCCATACTGCTGTTCATACCGCTGAATCTGCGCGCGCAGAAAATTTTCCCGGTTGCGGATATCTTCGAGCATATCCGTCAGTGAACGTCGCGATAATTCTGGAGGCAACTTTTCTAGCATTACAGCATTAACGGCCATTTAGCACATCCTTTCGCAAGACACCGTTTTACTACATTGCTATCCTACCACCAACGCCGGGACAGGTCAACGACGGCGCGCTCCCCATCTTGCGCATCCCCGCCAAACTGGTACACTTGTGATCAGTTTCACAACCCTGGGGCTGCCACAGTCTCCGGCTGCCTCTGGGGTTGATCTATCAAACTTCAATCGGAGGAACTCTGATGAAAAATGTTGCATTAATCGGCTGTGCCCACATCCACACACCGGGTTTTGTCAAACGATTGCAGGCTCGGTCCGATGTCAAGACCGTTGCCGTCTGGGACCCGGACCGGGCGCGCTCGGAGAAGCGGGGCGCGGAGCTGAACGCTCCAGTCATCGACGATCCGTCGGTCGTCTGGGCAGACAGCCGCATCGAAGGGGTGATCATCTGTTCGGAGACCGACCTCCACCAGGAGTTGGTGCTGGCCGCGGCCGGCGCGGGCAAACATCTCTTTGTGGAAAAACCCCTGGGTCTGGGCAAAAGTGACGCCGACGCGATGGCTGCCGCCATCGAAAAGGCGGGGGTTCTCTTCCAGACCGGCTATTTCCAGCGGGGCATCCCGGCCCATCTCTTTCTCAAAGAGCAGGTAGAGGCCGGTACATTCGGCCAGATTACCCGGGTGCGGGCCAGCAATTGTCACAGCGGCTCTCTGGGCGACTGGTTCACCCCCGAATGGCTGTGGATGACCGACGTGAAGCGGGGCGGCGTAGCGGCCTTTGGGGATTTGGGAACTCACGCCCTGGACCTGCTGCTCTGGATGTTCGGCGATGTGCGCCGGGTGGTGGCCGAAACCCAAGTGGTGACGGGCAAGTATGGCCCCGCCTGCGACGAGAGCGGCGAGGCACTCATCCGCTTCACCAGCGGCGTCATCGGCAGCCTGGCCGCGGGCTGGGTGGATGTAGCCGACCCGGTCACCTTTGAGATCAGCGGGACAGAAGGTCACGCCTGGGTGTACAACCGCAGCGAAGTTTATGTCAAGAGCGAGAAATTGGGCAGCGACGGCCAAGAAGCCTACACTTCTCTGCCGGAAGCCTGGCCCCACGCCTTCGAGCTTTTCCTGGACGCGCTCGTCGGGAAAGACGTTCCGCTGGTGGGGGCCCGGGAAGCTGCCTATCGCAGTACGGTGATGGAGGCGATGTACCGTTCTGCCGCGGCGGGGAGCTGGCAGGCTGTGTAGGGGAAGAGCGCAGAGAGTACGCAGAGAGTACGCAGAGAGTACGCAGAAATAGCATCGGTGCATCTGGAAGGAGCTGGGATGACAACTGTCCACGACCGCGGGTACAAGTTTCTCTTCTCCAACCGCACCATCTTTCGGCAGTTGATGGAGAGCTTTGTCGATCAGCCCTGGGTCCGCCAATTGGATTTTGACCGGGCCGAGAAGATCGACAAATCCTTCATCGACGAGGACTTCCGGGAGCGGGAGAGTGACCTGATCTACCGCATCCCCTTTGGCGACGAGGATGTCTACGTCTACATCCTCCTGGAATTCCAGTCCAGCGTAGACCCGCTGATGGCATTGCGGGTGCTCAACTACGTTGTCAGCCTCTATATGGAGCTAAGCCGCAGCCGGCATCCCCCAAAACTGCCTCCAGTTTTTCCGATTGTGTTGTATAATGGGGAAAGACGCTGGACCGCGGCCACAGAAATCGCAGACCTGATCGAGAGCGAACCATCCCTGGGCGACTACAGCCTCCACTTTCGCTATTTCAAGCTGGCAGAGAATGAGCTGAGTCAAGAGGCGCTGCAAAGCATTGGCAATATCGTCTCAACGCTCTTTCTGGCCGAATCTCAAATCGAGTGGAGCGGGCTGCTGAGCGGGCTGGTGGATCTGTTTGAGCAGGAAGAGGACAAACAGGCGGTCTCGTTACTGATCAATTGGTTCAGGCAGATGGCGCTGCACAGGCGCATCAGAGTGGAAGACTATAGTGAGTTGGAAGAAGTCTATCGTTCGAGTGAGGAGGTGAGAACGATGCTGGCATTTGAGCTGCACGAACAGGCATTGGTCGAGAAGGGTCGTGAAGAAGGGCGCGAAGAAGGGCGTGAAGAAGGGCGCGAGGAAGGGCGTGAGGAAAGCCAGACCAGGATTGTGCTGGCCATGGCCCGCCGCGGCTTTGCCCAAGATATAATCGCCGATCTGGTCGAATTGACTCTGGCCGAAGTCCGCGCAATCATTGACAGCGCGACAAATCCTGTGCCCGAAAACGTCGCCCCCGAATGATCGGGAGAAAATTCCATTCATACAGACAGTTGGGAACGTGAGATCAATGACAGGTCTCACGTTCCCCAATTTCAGGGCTGATTATTCCGCCATATCGGCAGGAGGAAAGAATGTTGCTCAGTGGAAAAGTGATTTTGGTGACCGGTTCCACAACCGGGATCGGTGAATCCACGGCCCGGCGGGCTGTGGCAGAGGGGGCACAGGTGATGGTGCATGGCCGCAACGAGGAGCGGGCCAGGGCTGTGGCCGCGGATTTGGGCGACGCCGCAGCCTACGTCGTAGGTGATGTGGCCGACCCTGCGGTCTGCGAGCGGGCTGTGCAGGCCACAGTGGCGCACTTTGGCCGCATCGACGGGCTGGTCAACAACGCCGCGCTCACCACCCGGGCCACCCTGGAAGAGACCGACGCCGCCACCTTTGACCGGCTGGTTGCGGTCAATCTGCGTGCGCCTATCCTCACCCTGCGCGAGGCAGTGAAACATTTCCGCGCCCAGGGCGGCGGTGTGGTGGTGAATATCGGCTCGATCAACGCGCTATCCGGCGCGCCCAATCTGCTGCCCTATTCCGCGGCCAAAGGGGGGTTGCAAACCGCCAGCCGCAACCTGGCCAATGCCCTGGCAACGGAGAAAATCCGGGTCATTCACCTGAACGTGGGCTGGGTGACCTCACCCAATGAGATTGCGCTGAAGCAGAGCGAGGGATTGCCGGAGGGGTGGCAATACAATGTGGCGTCGGCCTTTGCACCCACAGGAATGTTAACGACGCCGGAGCAGATCGCGTCCCATGTGGTCTTCTGGCTTTCGGATCAGTCTGCGCCGGCCAACGGGGTAGTCTACGAAGTCGAGCAGTATTCTCTCTATGGCCGCAACACAGCCAAAAACGCGCTGGAGATGGGCTGATTATTGCCGGGTATAGGGCGCACCCTTTTCCAGCCAGACTTCCAGGGTGCGCCCGATGCGGGCCAGACTCTCCGCGCTCACTTTGTCCAGGGTGTCGTCCACCGTATGCCAATAGGGATAGTCAAAGTCGATCATATCCACCGCGGGGATGCCTGCTTCCAGGAAGGGGGTGTGATCGTCGAGCATTGAATGGCGGGGTTCGTTGACGATCCATTCGCCATAGCCCAACTCCGCCGCAGTAGCCCAGATGGCGTCTACCAGATAACCTGTGCTGTTGCGCTCCCGGTAGACCTGCTGATCTTCGTCGCCGATCATATCCACAATCACCGCAAATTCAGGTTCGCTGCACTTGGGCAGGGCGCTGAGCCGGGAAACAAAGAAGCGGCTGCCCAGAATCCAGTCCCAGCCGGGGATACGCCCGTTGTCCTCCGCATCGAAAAAGACAAGACAGATGGTCTTACCTGAAGCAAGCACATCCAGACTGCGGGCCAGTTCCATCAATACGGCTACCCCGGACGCCCCGTCATTGGCCCCAGGCACAGGCTGATCCCGCTGGGCCGGATTGGGGTCTGCGTCGGCAAAGATGCGGCTGTCGTAGTGGGCACCGATAATTACTGCGGGCCCACTGCCGCTGACAGCCAGGATGTTGCGGGCGTCCACCGTTTCCAGCGGCTCGAAGGGCTGGATGAAGACCTCCCAGCCAGCCTCGCTCAACTCCCGAATCACCCAATCGCCCATGGCCTTGTGCTCAGCGCTGCCGGTGATGCGGTTGCCGAAAGCCAGTTGGGTTTCCACGTGGGCCAGGGCCTCCTCGCCAGAGAAGGTGACCGTATCCGGGGTGGGCTGCACAAGCCCGTATCCCAGAAAGCCAAAGAAACCGATGGCCCCGGCCAGGGCCAGGAGCAGGGAAATTTCGATTGTATAGGCGCGGATGGAGCGAAAGAGCGACTCCATAAGGTCTCCTTGCAGCAACCGGTTGATTCGTAAAACCGGTTTCTTCAATCGGGATTAGTGGTTGCGCGGGCGCAAGAAAATGCGCAAAGGCGTGCCGGTAAAGGGGTGATGGGCGCGCAGTTGGTTTTCCAGATAGCGGACGTAGCTGAAGTGGGCCAGGTCCGGGTCGTTGCAAAAGAGCACAAAAGTGGGGGGTTTGACACCGGATTGGGTGGCGTAGTAGATACGCAAAGGCCGTCCGTTGCGGTTGGGGGGCGGCGTCCTGTCATAGGCTTCCTGGATCACCCGGTTGAGTGCGCTGGTGGGGATGCGGTGTTCGGTCTCGTCGGCCACGGCCAGGGCGGTGGGCAACACTTTGTTCACCCGCTGCTTTGTCAGCGCGCTGATAAAGAGAACCGGCACGTAATCCAGAAACTTCAAATCTTCCCGCACTTTGCGTGTATATTCCACCATTGTATTGGTGTCTTTGTCAACGGCGTCCCATTTGTTGACAATCACCACTACGCCTTTGTTGCGCTCCAACACATGGCCGGCCACGTGGGCATCCTGGGCCGTGACGCCGTCTTCCGCGTCCACCAGCAGCAGGGCCACATCCGCCCGGTCGATGCTACGCATACTGCGCAGGACGCTGTACTTCTCGATTCCCTGCTCCACTTTGCCCCGGCGGCGGATTCCCGCGGTGTCGATAAGGGTTATATCCCGCCCGTCGTAGACCATTTCGGTGTCGATGGGGTCCCGGGTCGTTCCGGCAATTTCACTGACAATCGAGCGCTCCTGGCCTATCAACGCATTGAGCAGACTGCTCTTGCCCACATTGGGCCGCCCGATAATGGCGATGCCGATGCTATTTTCCTCGCTGTCGTCCTCTGGCCCGCGTTCCGGGAAGAGATCGACCAGTATATCCAACAGATCGCCCACGCCTGTGCCGTGATAGGCGCTGATGGGGATTGGTTCGCCCACACCCAGTGCCCAAAATTCGGCCGCGTTCAGTTGGCGTTCCTGGCTTTCGGCTTTGTTGACTGCAACCACCAGAGGTTTTGTCGTCTGGCGCAGAAATTCAGCCAGTTCCAGGTCCGCCGAGGTCAGCCCATCCCGACCGTCCACCACAAAGACAATCACATCGGCCTCGTCGATGGCAAGCTGGGCCTGATTCTGGATTTCGGTGATAAAGCGGGCGGAATCTTCGGCCAGTGGGGAACCACCAGAGCTGCTGATCCGCAGATCGGCTGTGGATTGGGCTTCCAGACCGCCCGTGTCGATAACGACAAAATCCCGCCCGTTCCAGTCGGACTCGCCGTAGAGCCGATCCCGGGTGGTGCCGGGCAGGTCTTCTACAATCGCCGTGCGCGCGCCCACCAGCCGGTTAAAGAGTGTCGATTTGCCCACATTGGGACGGCCAACCAGTGCAATGACGGGCCTGCGTTTTTTCATCAAATGAGTCCATCCTATACCAATAAGTAACTGTTCAGCCACCCCACCCTGCCCCTCCCCATTCCAGGAAGGGGACTGGATCGACTCCTCCCCCACAGTGGGGAAGGTTGGGTGGGGGTGAGCGGTTACACCAATAACTATCCCGGCCCCAGCATCCAGGCCACAAAGATGCAATGTTACCACAGGTTGGCGCGGGAACGAAGAAGAAGAAAGGCTTGCGCTTCTTTACTTCGCTGGCGTAGGCGCTGGGGTGGGCGTGGCTTCTCCGGGCACTTCAGGGGGTGGGGCTTCCGGCGTGTCCCCTTCGACTGGTGTGACAGGCTCAATCACGACTTCAATCGCTTGGGGAATCACCCCTTCCACCAGTATGCCTTCCGGCGTCACCACCCGGGGCACAACCACGTGGCTGCCCGGTGTAAGCCCGGTCAGGTCCAGAGTAACCCGCACATCCGTTGGCCCCAACGCGTCCAGTTTGGGCAGCGCGCCGCTGACCAGCACATCGACCCGAGCCAGGGAGACCGTCGCGGTAAGCAGTTCGCTCAGCCCGATGACCAGCGGGCGGCGGGTAACCGTCGCGCTGCTCTCTATGGGCGATATACCAATCGTCACAAAGACACCGGCTTCTTCCAGCACAGAGACATTCTCTGGCAGGTCCAGAGGTAGCCGTTCCCGTACATCAGCGGTGGCCCCATCAATGGAAAGGGGGGCTGTTTCGATAAAGCCCGGGGCATTGCGCAGGGCCTCGGCGCTGCCCAGCAAAATAACCGTGGAAGGTTCGGGTTTTACGCTGGTAATACGGTAGCTGGCCGCGGGCTGGCCTGTTACCTGGACAAGCACCGCCACCTCTTTCCGTCCAGGCCGCTGGACAACCGGCACAACGATACGCGCTGTAGATGGCTCGATGCGAATCCGGTCAATCGGCTGATTCTGTCCGTTGCGGGCCGTCAGTGTCTGAATACCTTCGACCTGCGTCTTGGCGCTGCGCAAAAGAATTTCGGCATGGACAGTCCGCACCTGATTAACCTGCGTCTCAGGGCCAAAAATTTCAACGTTTTCCGGCTCCACAATTGGAGTCTGCCAATCATAGCCAAAGGCCGCGCTGTCGGCCACATCCACCTGAATTGGTACGGTTTTTGTAATTACATTGTCGATCTGCACCCGGAGCTGGCGGGGCTGCTGGGCCAGAATCTCTACATCCGGGTTGACCACATCGACTGTCACCGGCACATCGTGGCTGCCCGGTGTCCGATCAGTTAAATCAATGACGGCGATAAAGTCGTTGGCTGTCAGGTTCTCCCAGCTCCGTTTCGGTGCGCGCAGGGTCAGGGTCACAGAGCGTTGGGTCAAGTCTTGCAGGGTTTGCAGTTCCGGGTTTAGCCCGCGCACATCAATCGGGATGGGCACGGCAAAATCGGCCCGTTACAGAGGATTTTCCTGATCCACGGCAAATATCCAGACGATCAGCGCCAGAGCCGCCGACATCAGGATAGAGACGAGGGTTTCGCGTAGATTGGAGCGACTGGCAGGACGGTTATTCTGCATGGGGGGCGTTTTCCACCGCATCAGCAGTTGACTGGTTGCGCGGGTCGAAGAAATCGGTCAGGATACGCCGCAGCCGGTTATCGTCCAACCGGCGCACGATACGACCGTTGCGGGCTACGGAAATGGCCCCTGTCTCTTCGGAGACCACAATGGACAGGGCGTCGGACTGCTCGGTGACGCCGATGGCGGCCCGGTGGCGGGTGCCCAGTTGCGAATCCAGGCTTTCCCGGGAGGTCAGGGGCAGAACACAGCCGGCCGCGGCGATTCGGCTGTCGCGCACGATCACCGCGCCGTCGTGCAGCGGGGTGTTGGGGAAGAAGATCGTCACCAGCATCTCCGTCGTCACTTCGCTGTCCACGGACACCCCCCGGTCGATATATTCCCCCAGCCCCGTGGCCCCTTCCAGCACAATCAGCGCGCCGTGGCCGTTGTCGGCCAATTGGGTGCAGGCGCGCACGGTTGCATTGATCACCTCCTGGGTAACAGCGCCGTCCACCCGGCGGTTGAGGAAGGGCATCCCCCGCCCCACCCGTTCCAGGGCGCGGCGCAATTCCGGCTGAAAGATCACCGGAATAGCAACCAGAATGGCAATTGTGCTGTTGCTGAGAAGCCAGCTAAAGGCGGTCAGTTCGACCGTGCGGGTGATGACCACAATCACCAGGCCGATGACGAGCAGGCCGCGCAAAAGCTGCACAGCCTGGGTTCCCCGAAAGAGGCGTAGCAGGAGAAAGAAGAATAGGGTAACCAGACCGACATCCAGCAGGTTCTGCCAGTCGGTCAAACGGCTGAGAATAGAGAGAATATCGGACATAGACTTCCATCATTTGACAGGTCCGGCTATTCCAGCGGGACGCCGCCCAACAGGTGGGCCAGAATCGCCTTTTGAGCGTGCAGCCGGTTATGAGCCTGGGGAAAGAGGATACTGGCCGGGCCATCGGCCACCTCGTCTGTGATCTCTTCGCCCCGGTGCGCGGGCAGACAGTGCATTACCAGGGCCTGGGGGTTGCCCGTGCGCGCCAGCAGCCCGGTGTTGAGCTGGTAGGGCGGAAAGACGGCCAGCCGCTCATCCCGCTCGGCCTCCTGGCCCATACTGGTCCACACATCCGTATAAAGAATGTCCACACCCCCCACCCCCTCCAGATCATCGGTGACGCTGACCTCTGCACCGCTGTTCTCCACCACCGTCGGGTCGGGCATATAGCCAACCGGTGAGATGATACGCACATTCATCCCCACTTTGCCCGCGGCCATCATCAGGCTGGTGGCGACATTGTTGGCCCCATCGCCTACATAGGCAATGGTGCGGTCCTCCAGATCACCCAATACTTCCCAGGCGGTGAAGATGTCCGTAAGGGCCTGGCAGGGGTGGCTGAAGTCGCTCAGGCCGTTGATCACCGGGACAGTGCCCCATTCGGCCAGGTCTACTATGTCCTGGTGGGCAAAGACCCGGGCCATAATCCCATCCGCATAGCCGCTGAGCACCCGAGCCACATCGGCCGCGCTCTCCCGGCTGCCCAGCCCCACTTCGGCAGGGCTGAGATAGAAGGCATATCCGCCCAGATGCTGCATCCCCATCTCAAAGCTGACACGGGTGCGCAGGGATGGTTTTTGAAAGAGCAGAGCCAAAGACTTGCCCGCCAGAATCGGCTGGTTGGCACCCCGTGTACGGCGTTCGTCTTTGAGCCGCTTTGCCAGCCGCAAGAGTCCCCGGAATTGTTCGTCGGAGAGTGCAGCCAGGTCCAGAAAATGGGTTAGCGCAGGTATGCCCACGGGAAATTTCTCCAAATGTGTCGGTGGAAAGCCGATTCACCGGTTGAACGACTGATTGGGTTCTACACGCCTGCGATCACCGGGTTGCTAAGTATACCCAATCCTTCAATCTCGACGGTGACGATATCGCCGGGTTGCAGCGGGCTGACCCCAGCCGGTGTACCCGTCAGAACCAGATCGCCCGGCTCCAGTGTCATAAAATTGGAGACGTAGGCCAGAATCGTGCCTACGGTGTGAATCATCAGGGCGGTGTTGCTCTCCTGCTTCACTTCGCCGTTGACCAGACAGCGCACGCTCTTCTCCGCCGGGTCATATTCCGTGTCCAGCCAGGGACCGACTGGACAGAAGGTGTCGAAGTTCTTGCCCCGGGTCCATTGTACATCCTTGCGCTGCAAATCCCGCGCCGTCACGTCATTGGCGCAGGTATAGCCCAGGATGACATTGTGGGCGTCCTGGGCGTTCAGGAAACGGCAGCGTTTGCCGATAACCAGGGCCAGCTCCCCTTCGTGATCCACCCGTTCACTGATGGATGGGCGGATGACCGGTTCGTCCGGGCCGACCAGTGTGGTGGACGCCTTCAGGAAGATGGCCGGTTCTTCGGGCAGCGCATTGCCGAATTCGGCCGCGTGTTCGGCGTAGTTGCGCCCTACACAGATAACTTTACGCGGTTCGCAGGGGGCCAGCAGTTTGACGCTGCTCAGCAACAGAGGCTCGCCGGCGATCTCTGGGGCAAACTCCCCGGCCAGCCGCGGGCTTTCATAGGGGGGTCTGGCCAGAGGATAGACAAAACGTTCGAGGATCAGCCCCCAAGAGGCATCTCCATTCCGGTTTTTTCCTTCTGCTGTGAAACGCACCAATCGCATAAGTCGTTCCGTCCCATTCTGTATAAATTTGATGTTTAGAGGACACCTTTTCAGATCAGCGATACCAACGAAAATGTACGTCGGACTGTTAGTCCGACTGGCCTGCAACGTCGCTGGTCGGACTGACAGTCCGACGTACAGCGGCTATTTTCAAAACAGGCACACGACCGGCTGACACCGATAACGACGAAATTGTAGGTCGGACTGTTAGTCCGACTGGCCTGCAACGTCGCTGGTCGGACTGACAGTCCGACGTACAGCGGCTATTTTCAGGGCAGATTTCGCCTTTATGACAGATAGACATCGTTGATCATCAGGCGGAACTCGCACCCCAGAAAATGGACTGCCTGACGAACCATCGTCATACGGCTGAGGAAAATCTCAAAGTATTCGATGACCTGGGCAAAATGGGTGTCGATCTCTAATTCCAGGGCAATCACACGCTTCTCGGCATCCACCCGGACAAAGCTGCGGGTGGCGGCGTAGTTCACCCGGTCGTGGATATCAAAAGTAGCCGGGTTCGGGTTTTGCACCCGGCTGCGGTGTACATCGGCCTTGTCGGCAATGATAAGCGCAGCCGAGACGGGATTGGTGGCAGTGCCCCTCTCCTCTTCGTGATTGCCGATGGCGTTCATCACCAGTGCGATCTCATCGATTGCCATGCCCAGCCGCTTGAGAATAGGCCAAACCATCAGGCCACTGCTCTGGGCGTGATCCTGCCTGTGCAGCAGATTGCCGATGTCGTGGAGATAGCCGGCCACCTGGGCCAGCTCACCCAGGCGCGGCGGGTGATCCAGCCGCAGCAGCACATTTCCCGCAATGTTTGCCACCAGCCCTGCGTGGCGTTCGCCGTGCTCGGTATACCCCAAGGCGCGCAGAGCTTCATTCGCCTGACGCACAAAGGATTTCACTTCCGGGTCAGTTCGCACCTGCTCGACAGTAACTGTTGGCACGCACCCCATCCCCTTCCCAATTTTGCCCGGAGCAACGCTTCTCTAAGCAATACTCCCCAAAGCCAGCCCGGTCAGCAGCATAGCGGCCAGCCACCAGAAGCGCACCCGATCCAGTGATTGGTTCTGATAGACAGCCAGCCAGGTAGGCAGAAAGAAGAGTACGACAAAGACCAGCCAGAGGGGCAAACGCAGTCCAATCAGCAGTACGCCGATCCCGATTTGGCTGGCGGCAAGCAGCGCCAGCCCCAGGTGTTTTGTATCTTCTGTCTGCAGAAGATAGGCGGCCCACAGATGGCATGTCCAGAGCGCTGCCAACAAAAGCTGGGCGGTCAGATTTGCCTCTGCCCCCAGCACAAGTATCACCAGCATCCAGGGCAAAAAGACGCTCACCAGCCCATAGAGCAGCCGAACCGGGATCGATTCTACCTGTTGATGCAGCCAACCGGCTGTGCTAATCACAATGACGGCTGTCGTTAGCCAGAGAGCCGCGGGATGAAGAATCAGCGAAATCGCAACCGCCAAAGCGATGGCTGGCAGGGCCACCCGGTAGATCAGAGCGAGAATACTCGGCCCATCCATCCCAAAGAGACGGGCTGCCGGCGAGCCGGAACGCAGATAGGGCAACCAGATGCGGCTGCGCTGCATAGAGCGCTGAAGCGAAGGCAGAGTCTCTGGCGCGGACATCAACCCCCAAATGCTGCCCCACAGCGGGTCGACCAATACAAAAAGAAGCAGGAGGGTCTGTACTTGTCTCCCCAACCCGGCGGGGGCAACACCTGTCGCCAATAGGGCAGCCAACGCAGACCAGCCCGCCGCTATCCGCCAGGGGGATTCGTCAAACCACATACGGAGATCGACAATCGAGCTGCCAGCGATAACCGGCGTTGCCCCTTTATCGGCTTGATTCATCGGACGGCTGATCCCTACTTCCCCCAAAGGCCGATACGCAGGAGACTGAGTACACTGTCAACAAAGTTTCTGGGGATGAGAAGTTCGACCTTTCAGAGAAAGTCGAACTTCTCGAATAATGAATACCAAATTGTACCAGATTATCGCCCCTTTGGGAAAGATTTCCGGCTGATGGCCTGCGTTTCTATTCAGTGCAGGATAGGCCTGTCATCACCGATGCCCCCTGGGTTCATCAACCAGCGGGGCCATTTCTGCTGGATTGGGCTAGACAAGGACAGTCAGCCGCCCCGGCTGCACGGTGGCCGAGAGGGCGTGGGCGGCTACGCTGACAATCTCGCCGTCGGTATGCACAGGGACCGGCACTTTGGTCGCCACACAGACCGATGAGCAGCGCACAAAGCGCATGGCCGGGTGGTTGCGATGGCTGCCCGCCATCACCTTTGGCAGCAAGGCCAGAATACCCAGTGTGGTCAGCGAACGGGCGATCCCCATATCCAGCAACCCGTCATCCATCAGCGCATCCGGCGTCATATAAAAGCCGCCACCCGTGCGCCGACTGTTGCCCAGCGTGACCAGCAACGAGCGCTGATCCACCTGATGGACGGCTCCTGTCTCATCGGTCCACGCCACCTCGAACTGGGGCTGATCGTATTGACGCAGGGCGCGGATGACAGCCCACAGATAGATGGCAAAGCCCCGCAACCGGGTGATCTTGCGGCTCTCCACCGTCACCTGGGCCTCGAAGCCCGCCCCCATATTATTGTCAAAATAGCGGCTGATATCCCGGCCTTCTTCGTGAACCGTCGCCAGGCAGAGGTCAATCTGCTTTGTGCGCCCGGCCTGAAGCGTGGCAACCGATGCAGCCAAATCTCTGGGTACGCCTACCATATCCGCAAAATCATTGCCGCTGCCCATCGGTATGACAGCCACCGGGCCGACATTCTCCCCTTCTGGTGTGACTTGGGCAATACCGTTGACTACCTCATTCATTGTGCCGTCGCCCCCGGCTGCGGCGATTACATCAACCCCATCCAACTTGGCCTGGCGCGCCAATTCAATACCGCCTCCCGGTCTGCTCGTCAGACTGATCTCTGCGTCCAGATCTGCCGTGGCAAGGGCAGCCCGCAGTGCGTCCAGATTCTTGCCCGCGCGCCCCCGGTTAGAATAGGGGTTCAGTATAATTTTGACTCGCTTACCCATCGCCACCCACCTTTCTTGATGTAACCGGGTCGATTAGCCCGGCGCGCAGCGCAACACCACAGCTTCCCTGGCCGGCACTTCCACAGCCGACAACCCATCCGGCCCGACCCGATAACTCCCCTTGCCCCAGACCGCTTCAAAGAGACCCGTGGGACGGGCGAGCTTTTCCACGGGCAAATCCACCTGGGCGGCTTTCTTGCCTGCATTCATCACAACCACAAAGAGTTCCCCCGCCAGCTCGCGAACGAAAGCATAGAGATCGTTTTGGGCATAGAGCGTTTCGAAGCTCCCCGTACGCAGGGCGGGGTAGCGATGGCGCAGCCCGGTCGCTTGACGGTAAAAGGCCAGCAGGGCGTGATTCCATTCCGCTTCCCGCTGCCAGGGGAAAGCCCCCCGGCAGCCCGGATCGTGGCCGCCAGTCATGCCGATCTCACTCCCGTAGTAGACGCAGGGCGCGCCGGGGAGTGTCATTTGCAGCAGGACAGCCAGACGCAGCGCGCTCTCGTCTCCCTGCACCATCCAGAGGGTGCGGGCGGTGTCGTGGCTGTCCAGCAGATTGAGTTGGGAGAGGGTGATCTCCCAGGGGTTGGCGGCCAGCATTGCCTCGATACGCGCGGCAAAGGTGGGGGCATCGAGGATTTCCAAATCGAAACCGCCGGGCCGGTAGTCGGTCTGCAATGTCTCCTGGGCAAAGAAGCCCAGGGCGGTCCGGCTAAAGATGTAGTTCATCACCCCATCGAAGCGGTCGCCTTGCAGCCATTCAGCGGCTGTGTGCCAGATTTCTCCGGTCAAGTATGTCTGGGGGTTGGCCCTTTTGGTCACTCTGCGAAAATCCTGCCAAAAGGCCGGGTCAGCAATCTCCTCTGGCACATCCAGCCGCCAACCGTCCGCGCCGAATTCGATCCAATGGCGGGCGACATCGAGCAGATATTCCCGCACACCGGGATTTTTGATGTTGAATTTGGGCAGCGCGGCGATGTCCCACCAGGCCGCGTAGTTGATGGGGTGCTTATCGTCGTGTTGATAGGGGCGCAGGGGCCAGTCCTGCACCAGAAACCAGTCCACGTAGGGCGAATCCCCGCCACATTCCAGAATGTGATGAAAGGCCCAGAAACCCCGGCTGGCGTGATTGAATACACCGTCGATCACCACCCGCATTCCCCGCAGATGGGCCGCATCGAGCAGTTCCCGAAAGGCGTCATTACCGCCCAGCAGGGGGTCAATCTGAAAAAAGTCGAAGGTGTGGTAGCGGTGGTTGGCTGCGGAGGCGAAGATGGGGTTCAGGTAGAGGGCGTTGACACCCAATTCCTGCAAGTAGTCCAATTTATCCACAATACCCCGGAGATCCCCCCCCTGGAAGCCCTGGGCTTCCGGGGCTGTGCCCCAGGGCTTAAGTGTGGTTCCCGAGATGGGTCGGGTACGGGAAGTGCGGGCAAAACGATCAGGGAAAATTTGATAAAAAAGCGCGTGTCGCACCCATTCGGGTGTAGAAATGGACATCCGGGCAATGCTCCAAAGCTGAAAGGAAGAGAAACGGAGAGGGGGTTTTCCCGTTTGGATTGTGACATAGCCCGGCTGAGATGTCAATCCGAAATAGTCCGGTCGAATGGGACAACCGAAATAGCCGAACCGCTTTCGGGCAAATAGACAAATCCAGCAGAAGCCGTACAATAGATACAACGCATCGGGCGCAAGAGCTACACCAGGAAAATTGTCTGCTATGACCATTCAGATCGACGGCTCGCTGGGCGAGGGAGGCGGCCAGATAGTGCGCACGGCCCTGGCGCTTTCTGTCTTGACTGGCCTGTCCGTCCAAATTGACAACATCCGCGCCCGGCGGCGCAACCCGGGCCTGGCGCCGCAACATCTGGCCGGGATAAAGGCGCTGGCGATGATCTGCGCGGCAGAGGTGAAAGGCGCGTCCCTCAACTCCAGCCGGGTGGACTTTGCGCCGGGCGCGCCTGCCCAGCCGGGGGACTATTTCTTCGACATTTCCCAACTCTCCGGCCAGGGCAGCGCCGGCGCGGTGACCCTTCTCCTGCAAAGCCTGCTCGGGCCCCTTCTTTTTGCCGGGGCCGAGAGCCGCCTGACCCTGCGCGGGGGCACCCACGTAGCCTGGAGTCCGCCCGCTGAGTATCTGCGGGATGTGCTGTTGCCCACCCTTGCGCCGACGGGCGTGGATGTATTGTGGGAATTGAACGCCTGGGGTTTCTATCCCGTGGGCGGAGGCGAAGCCCAGGTGACGATTCGGCCGGTGAGCCAGCCGCTGACGCCGGTACAATTGCTGGAGCGGGGAAAGCTGGAGAAGGTAATCGGCGCAGGCGTGGCCGCAGAACTGCCCGCCCACATCGCCCAGCGTATCAGCAGCCGGGCGACAAATGTGCTAAAGCAGGCCCAATTGCCCGCATCCATCACGCCGGAACGGGTGAAGAGCAAAGGGCCGGGCGCGGGGATTTTCCTCACCGCCCACTACGAAAATTGCCGGGCGGGATTTTCCGCGCTGGGCAAGCAGGGCAAGCCCTCGGATGCGGTGGCCGACGAAGCCTGCGAGGCCCTGCTCACCCACCACATCGACGGCGCGGCGGTGGACCCCCATCTGGCGGATCAGATTCTCCTCTTTCTGGCCCTGGCCGCGGGCACATCCACCTTCCGCACTTCCCAGGTGACCCAACACCTGATCACCAACGCCGATGTGATCCGGGCCTTTCTCCCAGCCCAAATCCACATCGACGGCGCAGAAGGCGCGCCGGGTCAGGTGACGGTTGCCGGTATCGGCCACACCTCCTGCTAATCCCGCATCGCTTCCCGCACGGCCGCTTCTGCCAACGCCTGGCTGGAAGCCACCAGGGGTGCAGGCAGATCGCCCTCTTGCAGCGCCAGGGGAATCTCTGTGCAGCCCAGAATTAACGCCTGCGCGCCCCGCGCCAGCAGTTCTCCACCCACAGTCCCCAGCGTCTCCACCGCATAGGCGGTCACACCTGCGCTTTTGATTCCCTCGGCCCCGTAGATAGCGTCCATCATTCGTTCGATATCGTCCGCGGGTGGCTCTACTGGGATCAGACCTGCTTTGACCAGCGCTTGCTGATAGAGACCCACGGCTAACATCCCACTGGTCGCCATCACCCCCACCCGCTCCACGCCAGGTAGACTCGCAACCACCGCTTGCACCGTCTCGCGAATCATATCCAGCAAACGAATCGGTGCGGCCGGGGCCAACCGGGGTAGAAAATAGTGGGCGGTGTTGCAGGGGATGGCGACGAAATCCGCGCCCATTGCTACCAGTTTTTTGATCCCGGCCTGCATCCGGGGAAGGGGGTCAGGACCGCCGTGCAAAATGGCCTGGGTGCGATCCGGGATCAGGGGATCGTTGACAATCAGCACCGGCAGATGCTCCTGATCCTTGCGGGCAGGGGTGGCCCGGACAATGCGGTCGAAGAGATCAACCGTAGCGGCTGATCCCATACCGCCCAGAATACCGATAGTGCGTGGCGAAAGGGGATAGAGTCTGGACATCGAACGCTTATTCTCCTGACGAAAGGGGAAGGGCTGTTGCCCTTCCCATTGATTATTGAGCCGTTTACGGTCCACAACTTTCCACGCCCACCCCATCCGCATAGAGAAGTGCCTTGCCGCCGCTGCCGTTGTTATAGACCCCAAAGCGCACAGTAATCCGCTTGCCTTTCAGCGCCGTCAGATCGTAGCTGACGCTCTCCCACACCTGGCCGTTCTGACGGTTCTGGAAGATCTTCTCGGTTGTGCCACCGGCTACCTCGACCCACAGATATTGAAAATCGCTGTCCGCGGCTGTGCTGCCCCGCCAGACCTGGGCCGAAAAGGTAATCTTCCCGGCGTTGGTGGGAAGGGTCAGGCTTTGGGTGGCCTCGCTGTAGCTGTAGGTGTTGACGCCGTTGGCCGGGATGCCCGCACGCAGACTGCGCGCCCCGGCGTAGACCTGCTCTGTGCTGTAGGCGGCTGGATAGGCGGTGTTGGCCAGAGCCCATCCAGCGCTCTCCTCAAAGCCGCCGTTGACCAGAAGCTGCTGGCAACTGGGCGGGGTGGCCGAGGGTGTCGGCGTAACCGTCGGCGTATCAGATGGGGTGACGGTTGGGGTGACGGTTGGGATGACGGTTGGCGTCCCGGTCGGCGTAACGGTCTCTGTCGCGCTGGGTGTGCCGGTCGGCGTGCCGGTGGGTGTGCTTGTCTCGGTGGGGGAGAGTGTGGGTGTTGGCGTCGCTGTCTCCGTTGACGTGGGGGTGACGGTCGGTGTGCCAGTCGGAGTGGCCGTTTCCGTCGCCAGAATGACAACAGTCGATGTGCCTGTCGGGCTGGCGGTCGGCGTCGGCGTCGCTGTTGGCGTAACAGAGCCGACCGGCGTGGGTGTTGGCGTTGGCGTGGCAAGCGCTTCCGTATAATCGAAAAAGCTGAAGGGAAGCAGGAATACCCCGTCCTCCCCGTTGAGGTAGACGCTGGCCGGGAAGATCGCCTGAAAGTCAACCAGCTTTGCGGTGTAGGGATAGCCGGTGGCAGTCCAGGGGCCGCTCTCTGCCGCGGGCGGCCCGAAGAAGAGTCCCTTATCTGTAGCGGCCAGGATGCCAGTCTCGCGCTGTACATTATTTTCATACGGGTAGAAAGCGCGCACCCGTGCCCCGTTCAGATTTTCGCTGCGGCGCTGCCAGCTTGCGCCGTTGTCCGCCGAAAGCCAGACGCTATTTTCGTCGGCCAGATAGATGCTTGGGGTGACTGTCTCTGTGCCCTGAAAGACGAAAAGCGTCTGTGGCTGGCCCATCCCCGCCGGGGTAATCTCCACCCACTCGCCCACAACCCCGCTCTGGCTGTCATAGGCCGCCCGGTAGAGGAAGGGATCGCCCGCGCCGTCGCGCCCCGCGGCGTAGAGGATGACACCTTCCGAATTGTAGAGGGCCAGATGCTGCGCGCCCACAGCCAGAGGCCAGCCCAACTGCGCCGGAGAATGCCAGGAGTTTCCGCCGTCCCGACTAATGGTGGGTCCGGCGCAGGTAGCGGACAGGACGAATTGAGGCTGGCCGAAAAGGGAGGTGACCGGCTGGCGGGCGGTGTCGCTCACCACTTCTGTCCAGTTCAACCCCTTATCGTTGCTGCGATAGAAGCCGCTGTCGTCGGCAGTGCAGAGCGCGCCCTCCCAGGCCAGGCGCGGTCCGCTGTACAGCGTTGCGATGCTGTCGGCCTGGGATTGAGCCAGAACAAACTCCGTCCGTTGCGGGTTTTCGGTCACCAAACGCCATGCCCAGACGGGTTCGCTGTTTTCCAGGGCCATATCGAAGGCATAGAGCGCGCCCCCGTCGGTCAGGGAGAGGCCGGCAAAGCCGATCTGCTGGGGTGAATTTACCCCGTAGATATGCCGGACGATCTGGCCGTCGGGCAGCCGCGCGCTCCCCACAGGCAGGTGGGCGGGCGAATAGAGCGCGGGCAGCCATTCCCCCTCCTCCAGACCGCCCTGCCAGCGGTAGAGTTGAATGTCACCGCTGCTCAGATTGATGAGACTCACCCAATTCAAATCCAGCAGAAGCGGAAAGAGGCCCGGCCCGAAGTCGTGTACGATCTCCCAAAAGGCAGTGGGACCCTCCCGATTGAGCCGATAGATGCGGCCATCGCTGCTGCCCACACGGGTTTCCAGCCCGGTTGCCAGGGAGCGGTAGAGCAGACTGCCCGGAATGCCACCGGGCGTATAGGCGATGGCCGCCCCTGGCACGACGGAAAGCTCGCTCCACTCGCTCTGATCGCTGCTCCGCTCCCAAAGCACATAGTGTCCATCCCGCAGCGTAAGCACCTGCTGGGCTGTAGTCCAGGCGGAAACAGGCGAAGCCACCGTTCCCTCCAATCCGGCGGAATCGTCCTGCCAGGTGACGCCGCCATCGACGCTAACGGAAATCCGATCTGGCTGGGCGTCGGTCGTACGCCAGATAGAAGCGAACATCGAACCGATGAGACGCGTGGGTGTTTCACTGATCCGCCGCCAGCGGAAACTCTTGTCCCGCAGATAGATGCCCTGATCCGTGGCGGCCAGTGTGCCATCCCGACCGGCGGCGATGGAGCGCACCTGTAGCGCCGGGTCCAGGGGAAAGGGTTCCGCGGCATCGTCCGGGCGTAGCTGGCCCGTTGGGTCGAGATACCAGATGTGTTCAGCCTGCATTGCTCTGCCCAATGGCCCGCCCAACAAGGGAAATGGAGGCGAGATGGGGGACGTGGCTACGGATGTGGGCGTGGGCGTAGCTGTGGGCGTAGGGGTTGCCGTGGCGGTGGGCGGTGGTGGGTCTTTGCGGACAAGCGGGATGTAGACCGCTTGTTCTGATGAAGGACAAACAAAAAGATAGGCATCGTCGATCTGGAAGAGAGTGTCCACTCTCTTTGTCTCAGCTACTCCACCAAACCAGACCCGCACGCCCTGACCGGACAGACCGGTCAATGGGTAAATGCGCTTTGTCCAGTCGTGGGCGGAATCAATTTCTGCCAGGGCTGTCAAAAGTTCATCCGTGTCGGCGCTGCGTATCTGGAGCAGAGCGGTTTGCAGCGGACCTGTATGATTGGCGCTCTCAGCTTTCAGCTTTGTGTATACGTGCAGAAAAAAATCGCCCTGTTCTGGCAGAAAGAGTGTCTGGTAGATAGCAGAAAGACCGGGTTGATCGGGACGCAGGGAAAGAACACCGATGTAAGGCTCGCTTACCCAATCGTCTGAGCCGGTGTATCCGACATAACCAGTCCCTACTGTTTTCCAGAAATCTCCAAAGGGCTGTAAATCAGAGGCCATAAGATACGATTGACACCTATCTGTCGGGAGGGTAGGGAGAGGCGTCGGGGTGAGCGTGGCTGTGGGTGCTGGCGTTGCGGTAACAGTCGGCTGGCCTGGCGGCACGCAATGGATCAGCCGCACATCGTCCAGATAGAATTCGGAGAGATAGTATTCAGTGATGGTATTGCCAGCCGGGGTGATCCCACCGATGCGCAGGCGCACGTCCTGTTGCGCGGGCCAGGTAAACGCTATCTGCTCGTACTTCCAGAGATCCAATGGCCGCTGCTCCACAGGCGATGTCCAGAGCATTTTGAGAATTTCGCCGCTGGTTGGGTCTACCAGCGCCGCGGTGAGCGGCTCAGGCACTCCCTGAACCCAACGCACCCAACGCATATCAAAGGTGATCTCGCCGGCAGGCAAGCGCAGATTTTGCTCGACAAAGGCGCTGCCCTCGATATCCGCCCGGCCCTGGCGCAGTCGGACTACGAAAAGTCCGTCCGCACCCAGGGACGGGCTATTCACAACCTCGGCCTGATCGTGTCCCGTTGCCAGCAGTCGCCAGGCCCCGTATTCAAAACTGGGATTGTCGAGGAGTTGCCGGCACCCCTCCACCGGCGTTGGCGTGAGTGTTGGTGTGTGGGTCGGGGTAAAGGTAGGCGTAGCTGTCGGTGTGACGGTAGAGGTAGGCAGGGGAGGTTGACAGGTGGCATTGCTAAACTCGTCGGAGCCGATATCATAAAGAAAGCTGCCGTTATTGTCGCCGTCACACATCCGGCTTTCGAAGTCGAAATCCCTGGGCACATAAGCCAGATTCTGGGCTTTGTCGATGGCCGGGCTGCCCGCTTTCAGGTGAAAGTCACCTTTGTTCAGATCGACAAAGCGGGGGTCTGCCTGCACATTGCCGTTCTTGCCAACGGGATTGAGCAATCCCTCGACATTCTTGCCATTTTGCCAGAAGAGATTGTTCTCCACTCGTCGGAAGTTACCCTCGGCGCGAAAGTCGTAGAGACCAATTTCCGCATAGCCAACTATATTGTTGAGTACATGAATGTGTGAGCCGGAGGCTTCCCCGCTGAGGTAGATGCCGGCATTGCTGCCAAGTATTGTGTTGTTGGCAAGGATCAGCGATCCGATGGGCAGGATGCGGGTATTCACCAGCCAATTGTTTGTAATGAAATGGAGGTCGGTGGTTGGACTATTGAACCGATCGTGCAATTCGAGCCGGGGGAATTGGGATGTGTTGTTGAAAAAATTGTCCGCAAAGATATTGGCGTCCACAATGAATTTGTGGCTGGTAGTCTCATTGATGCCCAGCACATTGCCAAAAAAGAGATTGCCGACAATTGTGATCCCACCGGTCACGATCAGAGCATCCCAGTAGTTTTCCACCACACTATTGACGATAATGGCCTGTTCCGCGTTAAAAATGCGAATGGCATCATCGCCAGAAGATCGAAGCGCTGAACCCGTATATTTGACAATAATGCGGTTGAAGATGGGTGACGCATTCGCACACTCGATCACACCCTCGCTAAAGTTGGAGATGGAATCAACGGTCAGATCCTGCAATATCCCTTCATCGGCGCAGGCGACGGAGGGCTTCGTCTCCGCCTGAATGATCACATCTTCGGGGTCTCCTGCCCCCACAACAGCCACCCGAGCCTTCATCGAAATGGCTTCGCGATAAAGACCAGGACTCACCAGCACCACATCCTCCGTTTCCGCAGCGTTAATCCCATCCTGAATCGTCTGAAAAGGCTGGGCTGCGCTCCCGTCCCCACCCGGCGCGGCGTTGACATCCACATAAAGCGTGCGCCCGGTTGCCATCCGGGGAAGCAACCCGGCCAGCCTCTCCGGCTGCCGGTTCTCCTGCCACTGTTGGCGCAAGAGGGCGGGATCAGCAGAGAAGGGGACAGGGATGGGCGGGACGGCTGTCCCAGGGGTCGGCGCGGGGTCGGTCGCGGTCAGGGGCAGGGGATTCAGATTGGACAGCAGAAAAGTCAGAGCGAAGAGAAGAAAAACAGTGGAACGAAATGGCGGGAGAGCCATATTTCACCCCTTGTGCAGATTGCATTAATAACAAGTCAGAAATATAACGATTTGATTATTTGATTATCCCACTCTTTTTGTCTTTTTTCTGGACGATTGACCTACGACAATAACTATAGGCGAAAATCCAATCCAAAACAAACGCCCGAACCGGATGGTTCGGGCGCAAGCACGTCTCTCTACAGGTATACGATATTGTCTGCTAGACCATCTTCGCGTCCAGCGTCACCGTCTCCACCGCGGCCAGGGCTTTGGAGATGGGACACTTGGCTTTGGCTTCGGCGGCCAATTCGGCGAAGCGCTCGGCAGAGACGCCCTCCACATCTGCCTCGCAGACCAGATCGATGCGGGCGATGGTGGGGCCGGCTTCCAGATGGACGGCGGCGGTGGTGGTGACCCGCTTGGGCGGCGTATTGTTGCCGGTGAGCAACGCGGAGAGGAACATCGAATAGCAGCCGGCGTGGGCTGCGCCGATCAGCTCCTCCGGGTTGGTGCCTTCACCGCTCTCGAAGCGGGAGGCAAAGGTGAAGGGGCCTTCGTAGTGGCCGGCCCCGATGGTCATTGTGCCCGCGCCCTCTTTCAGGGTGCCCTTCCAGGTAGCGGTCGAATTGCGAATAGACATAAAAAAGTCTCCTTCAAATAGGGTAGGCTCGAAAATTCACTTGTGGCAGTTGCCTGCTCGTAAAGTAACATTGGCAGGTGGGTTCTGTCAATTCATCCGTGCGGAGACGTGAAGAGATGAAACGTGAAGAGGTGAAACGTGAGATCACGTGACGACACCTCACGTTTCACGTTTCAACAGATTGGCCGACCGACTAACGCTTGTGCGTTCGTTAAATGTACGCCCAATGTCACTACCCAAAAAATTCTGATGAATTGTGTGCGCGCCCTGCTGCATCAGCCGCAACTGCTCTTTCTGGACGAACCGACCACTGGCCTGGACCCAGCGAATGGGCGCAGGATAAGAGCGGATAGTTACGGAAAAGGCTGAATTTTCCTCGCTTGACAAGGTGACAAAATGTCAGTTTATGCCCGTGTCGAGTATAGCTGCTGCCGAAGACGGCCCGATTGCTGCAGAAAAGGGAAGGGTGAAACAGGAGAGAGTCGCTCCCGTTTCACCCTTCCCCTTTCACTATCCGTAGCAGAGCTTAGCCTGCTCGTCGCTCACTCAAAGATAATCCCGCAACTTCCTGCTGCGGCTGGGATGGCGCAGACGGCTGAGGGCCTGGGCTTCGATCTGGCGGATACGTTCCCGGGTCACACCAAACTTCTTGCCCACCTCTTCCAGGGTGTAGCAGTAGCCGTCCACCAGGCCAAAGCGCAACTGGAGGATGCGCACCTCCCGGGGCGTCAGGCTGGAAAATATCTCGTCGATCACCTCCCGCAGCAACTGCTGACCGGCCGATTCCTGGGGGCTGTCCGCGTCTTCGTCCTCGATGAAGTCGCCCAGATAGCTGTCCTCTTCCTCGCCCACAGGCATTTCCAGGCTCAGGGGGCGCTGGCTCACCCGCATAATGTGCTCCACCTTGCGCGGGGTCACGCCCAGCTCCTCCGCGATCTCTTCGGTGGTGGGGTCCCGGCCCAACTCCTGCACCAACTGGCGACTGGTGCGGGTCAGCCGGTTGATCTGCTCGTACATATGCACGGGCACACGAATGGTGCGCCCCTGATCGGCGATGGCCCGGGTCACTGCCTGGCGAATCCACCAGGTGGCGTAGGTGCTGAATTTGAAGCCCCGGCGATAATCAAACTTCTTCACCGCCCGGATCAGGCCGATATTGCCCTCCTGAATCAGGTCCAGGAAAGGCACACCCCGCCCCACATACTTCTTGGCCACGCTCACCACCAGACGGCTGTTGGCTTTGATCAGATGCTCGGTGGCCGATTGACCGTCGCGCACCAGCCAGAGCATCTTCTCCCGCTCCTCCCAGTCGTCCATCCCCTCGGCCAGAGTCTGACGAGAATCCCGGCCCGCTTCCATACGCTTGGCCAGGTCAATCTCCTCTTCCGCCGTGAGCAGGGGGACACGCCCGATCTCTTTCAGATAGAGGCTGATCGAATCGTCGATCTCAATCTGGCTCAGGTCGAAATCATCTTCTTCGGCTTTGTCTCCGCTCTCTTTGATCTCCGGGATGGCATCCTCTTTGGACTGGCCCACCGCGATACCCTGCTCGAAAAGGGTGGCAAAGATGTCTTCCAACTGCTCTATATTGTTTTCGACTTCGGGCATAAGCTTGAGAACGTCGTCATAACTGACGAAGCCTTTGGCGCGCCCAACCTTCAACAGGTAGTCCATCGTCTCCTGTGGGCTGCGGACAACCATCTCCTCGGAACCGTCGCCCTCGCCTTCGGACATTTCCATATCTTCGGCCAGCGGCTCATCCAGTTCCATATCCATCTCGTCGATCTCTTCTTCCGATGCAAAAAGTGTCTTGTCTGCCATCGGTACACCTCCCCTGTACAAGCGGCAAAGCCGGCAAAAGAATAAACAAAGAAAATAAGCCAGCCAGCCACAATGAATGGTAACTATCTACTCTACAATAATTTCGTCTTTTCCCGCGTAATCGGCTTCACAATCCGGCCCATACTACCCATCTTCCAGGCTTCAGGTGCGACGCACTCGCCACGCAATCTTTGGGCGCGAATCATCTCCTGGCGAGTGCGTCGCACCTGAGCAGTTACTCTTCATCCCGGAATTGCATCCTTCATATCCCATATCCCATCCCGGCGCAGGTACTGCTCTCCACAACCAGGACAAACCACCCGATCATCGGCAAGCCGCTGCAAAGGCGATGTGCCACACTGGGGACAGCGCAAAATCGCAGCCACATCCCCAGGCAAGGCAGAGAGGGCCTGGGCAGGTCCGCTGCCGGGTGCAGTTGCCTGTAGAAAGACGCTGGGCGCAACCGGGAAACGCCCGGACAGCCCGAAAAACCGTTTTTCGATCCCAACCAGCGACTGGGCAGGAATCTTCTCCTTGAGCAGCGGCAGCCGGAAATGGGAGACGGCAAACTGGCGGTCGATTTCCAGCCCGGCTTCGCCCATCCGTTTGCCCATCCAGGCCGGGTGAAAATCGAAGTTGAGTTTCACAAATTCAACCGGTTCGCCCGCAAAAGGCGACCATTCCTGGCGGCCCACCAGCCAACGCAACATCGCCTTCAGATTGCGTTTGTTGGCATATTCCAGCACAGCCACACTTTCCCTGTGCAACACCCGGCGCAACTGAGCCAGCGCCTGGGGCACATTTGCCAGATGGTGCATCACCCGCACCATCACCAGCGAATCCAACACACCGTCGGCAAGGGGCAGGTCGTACACATTCCCGGCCACAAAGACAAAACGCGCATCCCTGCCCCAGCGTTGAGCTGCCTCCTGCAGCAAAGTTCTGCTATAATCGAACAGAACGATCTGCTCGTAGCCCTGATAGAGATCGGCCAGCCGCCCAAAACCGGCACCGATCTCGGCAATGCGGCGTCCGCGGGCGGGCAACAACTGGCCCAGCGCGGCCCGCTCTACCGCATCTTCGTACTCCCGGCCCTGGCCTACCCAAAAATCCGTGCGATAGCCGCTGCCCTCATAGTCAATGACCGGTGTTGTGCTGTCAAGCGTGCTGTTTGCCAAAATTTTCTATATCCGTATTATTACAACAAAGAATGTTTCACGTGAAACAGTATCAGGAAAATCACAGGTCCTCCCATTAAAAAATGCGGGAAGGTCTCTCCCTCCTCGCATTTAGGACAGTATAGCACGCTCCTAAACCGATTTCAATACCCAATTTGCGCTTTTTTGCACGAATACAAAACAAATTTCGAGGAGGCAGCCATGCGGGAAGCAGTGATCGTCGCAGCCGTGCGCACGCCGACCGGCAAGTTCCGGGGTTCGCTCAGCCAGTTCGAGCCAATTGTCCTGGCCGCCCAAGTGCTGAAAGAAGTGGTAGAGCGGACGGGTATCCACCCAAAAGAGATCGACGATGTGATAATGGGCTGCGTCACCCAGACCGGCGAGCAGGGCGCCAACATCGGGCGATTGGCCGCGCTCTACGCCGGTTTCCCCGTGGAAGTCTCCGCGGTGAGCATCAACCGGATGTGCGGTTCCAGCCAGCAGGCCATCCACTTTGCGGCCCAGGCCATTGTGGCCGGCGATGCGGATGCGGTCATCGCCGCGGGGGTGGAGTCGATGAGCCGGGTGGCGATGGGCACAGATTACCCGCCCCAATTCCCCGAAAATCCGCCCTACCCCCTGCTCCATCAGGGAATCTCTGCCGAGCTTGTGGCCCACAAATGGGGGCTTGGCCGCCAGGCCCTGGACGAGTACAGCTATCACAGCCACCGCAAGGCCGCCGCGGCCAGCAAAGCCGGACACTTTCAGCGGGAAATTCTGCCCCTCCCAATCAGCACGAACGGCGAGCGCCGGGTGCTGGACTACGACGAGGGCATTCGCTGGCAGCCAAATCTGGAGAAGATGGCTGCCCTCCAACCGGCCTTCCGGGAAGATGGGGTAATCACCGCCGGCAATGCCAGCCAGATCAGCGACGGCGCGGCCGCGGTGCTGGTGATGGAGCGGGGCAAAGCCGAGGGCCTGGGACTGAAACCCCGCGCCCGCTTCCTCAGCCGGGTGGCTGTGGGCAGCGATCCGGAACTGATGCTCACCGGCCCCATTGCCGCCACCGAAAAAGCATTGCGGCGGGCGGGGATGGGAATCGGACAGATGGATGTGATTGAGATCAACGAAGCCTTTGCTTCGGTAGTGCTGGCCTGGGCCGCGGAGATCGAACCGCCCATGAAGCGGGTAAACCCCAACGGGGGCGCGATTGCCACGGGCCACCCATTGGGCGCTACCGGAGCGAAGCTGATGACCACCCTCCTCCACGAATTGGAGCGCAGCGGTGGGCGCTATGGCCTGCAAACCATGTGTATCGGCCACGGCCAGGCCACCGCCACAATCATCGAACGGCTTGCATAAATGCGGTGACACTCCTCTTTCTTGCCCTGGCCTACCTCATCGGAATTGCGGCCGGTCGTCTCGCCTGGGACGCCGAATTGATAGGCTGCGCTTTTCCCTCCTGGCTCTGGGTGCTGCCTCTGGCCGCGCTGCCCCTGCCCTTTCTGAAGGAGAGATACGCACCGGCGCTGCCCAACGAAACATTGCGCTGGCCGCAAAGCGCGGGCTTTCGGTCACCGGGCCAGGAATGGCAGAGCGCGCTCTTTGCCGGGCTGCTGCTGGCCGCATCTGCGGGTCTCCTCCGTTTTGCCGCCCATCCCCAGACCCCCTGCTTCACCCCCCAAGAGCTGGCCTATTACAACAGCCGGGATGGGTCCGACGCGTCGGTCACCCTCTCTGGCTATGTAGCCAACTACCCCACCAGCAAAAATGGCCGCCAGCAGATCGTTGCCCAGGTGGAAAGTATCCGACAGGGTGGGGTGGAAGCCAGGGTTTCGGGCCAGGTGCGGCTAACCGTTGGCGTTCTGCCCCGCTACGTCTACGGCCAGCCCCTGCGGGTCACGGGGGTTCTCAGCTCACCGCCCGTATTCGACAGCTTCGACTTCCGGGCCTATCTTGCGCGCAAGGGTATCCACAGCCAATTAGAGCGGCCCCGGGTAGAACGACTGGATGGCCCGTTCCAGGGATCGCCCCTTTTTCGCCTGCTCTACAGCCTGCGGGCCAGGGGCGAAGGGGTGATCAACCGCCTCCTGCCCGAACCCTATGCGGCCCTGGCCAACGGGATGCTGCTGGGCATCGAAGCCGGGATTCCCGATGAACTCTACGAGCAGTTCAACCTGACCGGCACCAGCCACGTAATTGTCATCAGCGGGTCGAATGTGGCGATTGTTTCCGGCGTGTTGATGGCGTTCTTTGTGCGCCTGTGGGGGCGACGCAGAGCGCTCTGGCCCACCCTGGCCGGGATCGCGCTCTATGCCCTGTTGGTCGGTGGGGACGCCGCGGTGATGCGGGCGGCGCTGATGGGTTCGCTCTTTGTGGTGGCAACCGTTCTCAACCGTCAAAGCACGGGGCTGGTCAGTCTGGCCGGCGCCTGTTGGGCGATGACACTGCTCAATCCCCTCACCCTGTGGGATGTGGGCTTTGAATTGAGCAGTGCAGCTACGGCCGGGCTGATTCTCTTTTCGCCCGGTTTCACTGCCGGGCTAAAACGGCTGTGGCCGGGGATTGCCTGGGGTGGACAGTTGACAGGCGGATTGGCAGCCCAGGGCACTCTGCTGCTCTTCGGCCTGCTTCAGGACGGTCTGCTGATCACCCTGGCAGCCAACCTGACCACCCTGCCCCTGGTCGTCTACTACTTCGAACGGCTCAGTCTGGTCAGCCTGCTTACCAATCTGCTCATTGCCCCAGTCCAATCCTATATTATGCTGCTGGGCGGCTCCGGTCTGCTCATCGGGCTGACCGGGCTGGAGGTAATCGCCCAAATCCCTCTCTGGATCGCCTATCTCTGCCTGGCGTGGACAGTGGCGATGGTGCGCTGGAGCGCGGTCCTGCCCTGGGCCAGCATAGATGTATTCAGCTATGCACCGGGCAGTTTGCTGCTGACCTATGGGCTGCTTTTTGGCTGGCACTGGCGCAAAGGATTGACAAAAATGCTGCACTGGCGTCCACAGATTTCGACGGATCTTCTTTGGCGATGGGGGCGCACTGTTGGCCTGCCCTCTTTGGCCGTTGGCGCGCTGCTGCTCTGGCAGATACTCCTCACCCGACCGGATGGTCTGCTCCATCTCTATTTTCTGGACATCGGGCAGGGCGACGGGATTCTGGTGCAGACGCCCAGTGGACGCCAGCTTCTCATAGATGGGGGCAGCGATGCCCAACGGCTTTTTGCCCAACTGGGCGCAGCAATGCCCTTCTGGGATCGCTCCCTGGATATGGTTGTCGCCACCCATCCAGACTGGGATCATATGGGCGGCCAACTGGGGGTGCCGGATCGTTTCGCCATTGGGCAGGCGTTGATCAGCGAAAATCTGTGGGAACACGAAGATTTTGCCGAGTGGCGGGTGGAGATGGAGGAGGACGGCACGCAGATTATCCTGCAAAGCCAGGGGGGATGGATCGATCTGGGCGACGGGGCGGCCCTGTGGGTTCTCTGGCCGCCGCCCGAAGAGGCTATGCCCCCTGTGGAGGACGACGACAAAAACGAGCGCTCGCTTGTGCTGCGGCTGGTCTATGGCGAATTCACCGTTCTGCTCACGGGGGATGCGGGGATTCCCGCGGAAAATGCCTTGCTGGGATCCGGTCAGCCACTCTCCGCCCACATTCTAAAAGTGGGTCATCACGGCAGCCGCAACAGCACCGGCCCGGATTTTGTGCAGGCTGTGCAGCCCGAAGTGGCAATTGTGCAGGTGGGGGAAAATCGCTACGGACACCCGGACGAGGCAGTGCTGGCCACCCTGGCCGGGCGGCTTCTCCTGCGCAACGATCTGCACGGAAGGATTCACATCTACACCGATGGCGCGCAGATGTGGATTGAGACGGAACGGCGTAGTCCACTGCTGGAGGATGCCCTCAGGCTGGCTTCCCCTCGGAACGGGGAATGACAAATGTGACAGTCGTGCCTGCGTTCAACCGGCTTTCGGCCCACACAGCTCCCCCGTGGGCCAGGATGATATCGCGCACCAGCGCAAGCCCCAGACCAGTGCCCCCAAAACGACGGGTGGCCGATCCATCCACCTGATAAAAATCGAGCCAGATATTCTCCAGCTCTTCGGCGGGAATGCCAATCCCCTGATCCTGGACCGAGACAAAGACGGCGGGCAATTCGACGATCTCCCGGGGCAAGGGATCACCCACAAAGAGGGGTGCGCCTGCTTCCTGATTCTCAAATTCAAATTGGTAGATACCGGCAGCCACCCGGAGAGTGATTATGCCCCCATCCGGACTGAATTTCATCGCATTGCTCAGAAGATTGCTGAAGACTTGATTGAGTTGGGCCGGATTGGCCCGCACGCAGAGCCGATCATCCGCACAGTCGAACACAAACCCGTGGGGGTTCTGGCCTGCGTAGTTGGGATTGGCGGCCAACGTGCGGGTTGTCTGCAAGGCGACCTGGGCAATCTCAGCAATAGCAACAATGCCCATCTCCATTTCCTGGGCCCGGTCCTGCTGAAAGCTGATCAGATCGTTGATCATCGAACGCAGGTCTGTGGCCCGATCCGCCACAATCGAGAGCAGTTCCTTCTGATCTTTTGACAGATCACCAGCCACCCCGTCGAGCAGCAGATCGGTGTAGCCGGAAATGGCCGTTAAAGGCGTGCGCAACTCGTGGGAGATGTTGCGCAGCATATCGTTCTTCACCCGAATGGCCCGGTGCAACTCAAAGTTGGTACGCTCCAATTCGTCGGCCCGGTGCTGCTCAATCGCAAAGAGCCGGGTCGATTCCAGGGCAATGCCAACCTGACTGCCCAGAGTGGAGAGCAAATCCATATCCCGTTGGGGGTAGAAATCATCCGGGTCTCTGCGGCCAAAAAGCCACAGCCCGACTGCCCGGCCATCCAATTGGATGGGAACGGCCAGACGCACCCACTGAAAAGCTTTGGGCAAATTGTCTGCGATGTCGGGTATACCATCGGCCAAAAATGTATGGAAATAGGGTTGGAAGCGCTCGGCTATCGCTCTTTCCAACACGGGCGGCGCATCGGAGACCTGCTCGGCATAGACCCGCTGGGCCTTCTCTTCCACCAGCCAATAGAGAACCGATTGCCGGATCAACAGGCTGGGCATCACCTGATTGCTAAGCAGAGCAGAAAGATAGGTCGGGTTGAGGGCACGGGGAATTTCGTTGGCAAACTGCTGAACGATATGCTCCGGATCGTAGGTTGTGCCATAGACAACCCGGTTCATAAAACGTTCAAAGGGGGGACGGGTGGCAAAGGCCAGCAGCATATAAACCGTAGATGTCAGAATTGTAACCGTGTACAGCTCCGGGTCCAGATTGATCCGTTGGCCTGCCAGCACAAAAACAAAGACAAAGAGCGTGGCATAGAGAATGATAAAGCTATAGAAAGAGAGTGCCCGGTTGGCCCGGACTTCCTGATTGCCCAGCCGGTGCTTGTAGAGCGTATAGGTGTAAAAAAACGAGATAATTGGGATAGCCACAGTCACCAGCAGGGTTACCAGCGGGGATGCGGTGTAACCTTCCACAATGGCTGTCGGGATCAGATAGAGCAGTATCCCCGGCAAAAGAGAAATCCCAATCCCCAACAGCATCAGATTCAGGGCGGCTCGCTCGGCTGGCAGCGCCGGGCGCACAGTACGCAGCAAGAGCAGAAGAATACTGCCCCCAATCCCAACCAGCAGCGCGAGGAAATAGCTCGACAGAGGCACTATCACCAGCATATTGAGCAAAGCCATCGTACCGGCGAACAGATAGAGCGCCGGAATCCAAAATTTTCCCTTCAACTGAATCGGGCGTGGCATCAAAATATGCAGATGCAGATAGATGGGCATAATGACCCAGGAAAGCCCAATCGACAGATAGGTAGAACCGAAAATCTGTGAATAAGAGACCGTGCCAACCGCAAGCCAAAGGCCAGTGATGTAATTTTGCAGAATCAGAAGACGCCAGCGGGTATCTTTGGGACGCAGAAAAAGAAGCACGGCTGTCCCGGCCAGCCAAAAGGGCAAAAAGACCCAAAGTGTACCCAAGCGCTGCCGCTGACCCCGGTTGGATATCTCGGGCATCAGCCACTCGATAGTCAGCGGAAGACCCTCCCGCAGAATCTCAATTTGGACTACCTGACCCGGATCGAACTCACCAAAGGGTGTGACGGTTAAGTCGGTATCGTAATCCTCCAATCGCAAAACGTCCTCGGGGTTGCGGCCGTGGATGGCGGTAATCTCATCGCTGATCTGAATGTCATCCCGCCCCGTATTACACCGGCTCCGTTTCAACACCGGCTCAACCAGAGGACAATCTCGGGAGAAGCTGACTACGTGCCAGCGCCCATCATAAGAAAAGCCAGTATCGGGGGCACGATAGACGTGACCCAAAGCGTAGACAAACCCGACTGCCAGAACGGAAATGGCGATCAGAATCCCAGCCCACGCATCTTGGGAGAAAATGGCTTTCAGCTTGATCATTACGGCTCGGTCCGTTACATCTCTGATTGGATCAGATCAGCCAGGGATTCGTCGATTTCACGCACAAACGCTATAAATGGGGCTAACTGCATCTTAAGCAGATGGTCCACCCGATCCCTGCGGCAAAGTGCCACAGAGTCAAGCGCTTGCTTTGCGGCAGTATGACGCTGAAGGAGCTGATACGCGCAATAACTCACAGCGCCCGAATCGATCAGTATCTGCTGCGCCTTATGCAGAGCCGTCAAATCGGCTGCCTGACTCTTATAGTGCAAGAACTTCTCTTTTTGGGGATATTCAGCCCGCAGACCGTACAGAAGGGCCAGATTATTGCGTCCTTGCGCCCAATCGGAATTGGCAGGGCTTTGGAAAGCGTCTTCCAGATCGTCGTATATCTGAATTGCTTCCCCAAATAGCACACCCACATTGTACATCACCCGGACCATCTGGGGAGACGCGCCACCCAACAACGCGCCAATCTCCAAACCGGCCCCATAAAACGGGGTACTCTTGGCCCGCACCACCTGCCAGTAATTATCCTCTCCGCTCAAATTGCGTACATCCAACTCCTGGCCGGCTGCCGTTGCCAGCGCCATGCGATTGAGCGCATGGGCAGCCGCCGCCCGATAGGAGGCATCTACCCGACACTGTTCTATCAGGACTGATCCCGCCGCCTGCAAGGCCAGGGCCATATTCGCCGTGCGCCCAACGCCAAAACGGTGATGAGCACCCGCCGGCTCTTCATCCAACATATCGTCCACAAGAATAATACTCACCTGTACACAGGCCAATGCCGCCATAGCCGGAAAGGTTGTCGCAAAGTCGCCACCCACCGCAGCGCAGGCGATCCCCGGCAACTGCCAGTCCAAACGTACATCATCCTGAGTATCTGGAAAAAAACCGCCCATTTCGCTCCAGCGATCCGTACCCGGAACGCTGAATACCAATTCCCGCAAGACCGCAGCTGTAATTGCCGAATTCACGAGATTCCCTTTCGCTGTGATGACCCATACTGTCATCTAAATAGTATTGCATACTATAGTATAATCGACGAACAAGATGGATTTCGGAATGGGCAGAATGTATGAATTTTCAGCGGACCAGCCTGCCACGTACTGCGCCCAAAAAGCACTGCGCCCAAAAAGCACTGCGCCAAAAAAACACTGCGCCAAAAAAACACTACGCCCAAAAAACACTGTAGCGTGTGGTTAGCCACACGCTACAGTGCCGAAATCATTGATAGGATTGCCTCTTTGATCGAGTGCGTTGCCTAGCGCCAGCCAACCCAATTGTTAACCGGGTCGGTTTTGCTCTTGTCTGCCATCTTCCGCACATCCGACGGCGTTATGGATGTGGTGAAGGCTTCCAGAAGTACCAGCAAACCCTCTTTCCTCTCAGACTTCATCATTGACTGGAACTGCTCGATTGTAACTACCGCTTGCATTGTATACTCCTCTCCATTAGATGAACGATACGATCGGGGAAGAAATGCCCACTTCAAGAGTCAGTATACCTGCCAATAAGGGTAAGAAATTCGTAAAAATTGCGTAGATTTAACTCTCAGTAGCTAACTTTTGCAATTCGTAGAGTTTGTTGAGGGCATCCAACGGAGTCAGATTATTGACATCCATCCCGCGCAGGACCTCCACCACCGGGTGGGCATCGGCGAAGAGACCGACTTGCAGGGCCACCGGGCGCTTGCCCTGCCGGGAGATGACTTCGTTCAGCCGCCGGGGACCCGCCGCGCCCGACTGCTCCAGATCGTCCAGAATCTCCTCGGCCCGATGGACTACCTGTTTAGGCAGCCCCGCCATCTCCCCCACGTGGACGCCGTAGGAACGGTCCGCCTTGCCCGGCAAGATGCGGTGCAGAAAGACGACCTGCTCACCTCTATCATCGACAGCTACGTGATAATTGATTACGTGGGGCAAGCGTTCTGACAGATCGGTCAATTCGTGATAATGGGTGGCAAAAAGGGTTTTGGCCTGTAAGGAGGGGTGGTTGTGGATGTACTCCACCACCGACCAGGCGATGGCGAGACCGTCGTAGGTGCTGGTTCCCCGGCCAATTTCGTCCAGCACCAGCAGGCTGCGCCGGGTGGCGTGGTTCAAAATGTTGGCGGTTTCCACCATCTCCACCATAAAAGTGGACTGACCCCGATGAATTTCGTCGCTGGCCCCGATGCGGGTAAAGATGCGATCGACGACGCCGATGTGGGCGACTTCGGCGGGCACAAAGGAGCCGATTTGGGCCATCAGCACAATCAGGGCGGTCTGGCGCAGATAGGTGGATTTACCCGCCATATTTGGCCCGGTCAAGATGTGGATGGAGGCGTCCGGGGCAAGTTGGGTGTCGTTGGGCACGAATGGCTCGTCGCTGGTCATCTCCACCACCGGATGTCGCCCCGCGGCGATTTCGATGGTTGTGCCCTCGTCCATGCGGGGACGGTTGTAGCGCCGTTTGGCCGCCACCGAAGCCAGGCTGCTATAGACATCCAGCAGGGCCAAGCCATTGGCCAGGGATCGCAACTTTTCACCCGATTCGGAGAGTTGCGCGCAGACCCGGCGAAAGAGGGCCTGCTCGATCTCCAGCCGCCGCTCGTCGGCGTTGAGAATCAGCGACTCGTACTCCTTCAGTTCCGGGGTGATGTAGCGCTCGGCGTTGGTGAGGGTCTGCTTGCGGATGTAGTCGTCGGGGACTTTCTCGCCGTGGGTGTTGGTGATTTCGATGTAGTAGCCGAAGACTTTGTTGTAGCCCACCTTCAGGCTTTTGATGTCGAGCCGCTCCCGCTCGGTGCGTTCCAGATTGGCAACCCAATCTTTGGCGTGGCGGCTTTTGAAGACGATTGAGTCCAATTCCTCGCTGTAGCCCTCCCGGATCAGGCCGGTGTTGGCCAGGGTGGCGGGGGGATCGTCGGCGATGGCGGCTTCGAGCAGGGCCAGCAGATCGTCGCAGGTGGGCAGTTGGGCCAGAAGGTCGTCGGCAAAAGTCTGACCGGTCTCCGGGTTGTCAAAGGCCGAGAGCCAGGCCCCGTCGGCAATCAACTGGCGAATCTGGGGCACCCGGCGCAGGGATTCCCGGCTGCCGGTCAGGTCCCGGGGCAGGGCGTTGCCCTGGGTGATGCGGTTGATCCAGCGCTCCAGATCGCCCAATCCCCGCAGGGCCTGGCGCAGTTCCGTGCGTACACGGGTTCGCTCCACAAAAGCTTGCACCGCGTCCAGGCGGCGGTTGATATCCGCCACTTTTAAGAGGGGCAGCCCCAGCCAGCGGCGCAGCATCCGTCCGCCCATAGGGGTGGCGGTCTCGTCCAGCACGCCGAGCAGACTGCCCTGGACACGCCCGCCCCGGATGGTCTCGGTCAGCTCCAGATTGCGCCGGGTGAACTCGTCCAGAGTCATAAAGTCGTGGGGGGTGTAGCTGTGCAGGGCGGTCAGTTGGGGCAGGGACCCGGGCTGCATGGCGGTGAGATAGGCGAGGATGGCCGCGGCGGCGCGGATGGCCTGGGGCGAGCGCTGCAAACCGAAACCGTCCAGACTGCCCACGCGGAAGTGGCGTTGCAGGCTCTCCCGGGCGCTCTCCAATTCCACCTGCCAGGCCTCCACGCTGGAAACAATCGCGCCCAGGTTCTCCACCAGCCCGCCCAAGCCGGTATGGGAGAGTTCCCAGTCGGCGGTGATCAGTTCGCTGGGCTTCAGACGGCTTAGCTCCTCGCCCACTTTGCGCTCCACCCCGGCCGCGCCGTTCTCCTCGAATTGGGCCGCGGCAAATTCGCCGGTGGTGATGTCGCAATAGGCGATGCCCGCCTCTGTGCCCCGGCTGTTGAAGGCCACGGCCACCAGATAGTTGTTGCGATCTTCGTCCAGCATAGCCGGGTCGGTGATGGTGCCGGCTGTCACCACCTGGCGCACGGCCCGATCCACCAACCCGTTGCCCGCCTCGCTCACCTGCTCGGCCACGGCCACTTTGTAGCCCGCCTTCACCAGCCGGGCCAGATAGCCCTCGACGCTGTGGTAGGGCACGCCAGCCAGGGGCACCCGCTGGTTGTCCCCCACCGGGCGGCTGGTCAGCACCACATCGCAGACTTCCGAGACGATTTTGGCGTCGTCGTCGAAGGTCTCGTAAAAATCGCCCAGGCGGAAAAAGAGGATACATTCGGGGTACTGGCGCTTGATGTCCAGGTATTGGCGGCGCATGGGTGTGCTCATTGGGCAAGCTCGCTGATTGGCGGTGAAACGGCAAAAAGGGGGCGCTGGCTGTTCAGCCAACGCCCCCAGTATACAATAACAGCCGGTGATCAGTGATCAGAACGGTCTACTGATCACTGATCATTCTGTTCGGCTTCGGCCCAGCGAATCCGCGCGTTTGGATCGCCGTAGAGAGTGTAGGCCAGCCAGGTGGGGTTGGCCGGGGAATCGGCGCGCACGGCCATACGCGCCTGATGAAAAGCCTCGGCCAGGGGTGCGTCGGCCCGCAGCGCGTCGTAGAAGGTGCGGGAGAAAAGCGATGCCAGCCGGTCGTTGATCTCCCAATAGGCCCCCACAAAAGCGGTGGCCGCCACCTGATTCACCATTTGTGCGGCCCAGCCACCGGTGCCGGTCAGGGTGAATTCCAGTTTGCCGCCGTGACAGGCATTGAGAAAAACAATGGGACGCTCTTTGCGGATGCCCTGGGTGCGGAATGAATTCAGGTCTATGGGTGCGATCGATTCCCCTCCCTCCAATAGAATGGGAGACCGATCCGCATTTTTGGCGTTGAAGTTGCCGTGGGTGGCAAAATGCAATAACTGTACCCCACCGACCTTTATCTGGCTTAGAAAATCCCCACGGGTGGTGATGGGTTGTGCAACGGCTATGGGAAGGGGTGTGCCCGGCAGTTGCGCGAAGTAATCGCTCTCTTCTTTGACAAATTCCAGGTCCAGGCTGGGGGTGATCATCTGTACGGTTCGGATGTTGAGTTTAGGATTCAACCCCCGGCCTGCTTGCCAGCGGGTCAGACGCCAGGCCCCGGCCAGAAAATCGTCTGCGCCGTGTTCGTCGTCAAAGGGGTAGATCATCTCCCAGGGAATCCACGGCTCATCGCTCAGAATCAGCAGCGTGCGGATTGTCCCGGCCTCCCGCAATTCTTGCAGCCGCCAATACTCATTTTTTAACTCTTTTGGGAATATCTGCTCGTAAAGATTGACGCCGAGGCCAATCGTTGTATCCATATAGTCCAGCGCTTCGGTCTCACCCAGCCCAAGCCCTGCGTTGCGCGCCATCTGGTCCAAATCGGCAAAGGAGTCTGCCAGCAGTTGGGTGGGGTCTTTCAGCCGCTGCAGAGCGACACTGCCCATACTTCGCTCCCGATAGCCGATTTTGGATTGGGGCGAAAGGAGTTTGAAGTGGAGCGTCTTGTCGTCCGTGTCCCGAACCACCCGCAGAATCACATCCGGGACAGCCGTGCCGGGGCTGACAAACTGGATTCCGTCAATCCCCTCCGTCAGAGCAGCGCTGCCCTGATTTTCGAGAGGCGGCGCTTCGGGCTGGGCAGACAGCAGACCTGGCCGGTTGCCAATTCCCGGACGCCCGGCAGTACGCACGATCGGTCGTCCACCGGGCTGTATGCGCGGCCCCGTCGCGCCGCCGGTATTGAAAAGGCTGATTTCGGTCTTGAAGGTAGCCGTGCCCACGGGGTAGCCCAGGTGATAGAAGTCCAGCCGCAATTCTTTGTCACCGCTGCTTTTATCGGTCAATTTGAGCAGGAAAATCGCCGGCTCCGAGTCGTCGCCCTTCCAAACCACCAGCGTTCGATGGGTGACGCCAGTGGTTTCGGCAAAGGCCGGCGCGGTCAGATGCACCTCCACCAATTCGGGTCTGTTTTCGTCTACAAAGGGCAGGGGCACAATTTCGTCCGCCCGGCTGGCATCCGGCTTTTTGATGACCAGTTGAAGGATCAACGGATGGATCGATTCGTCCCGGCTGGAAATGGTTGTGGGGAAATCCACTTTTGTGTGATAGGGCACGGCCTCACCCGCGTCCAGTAGGGGATCGCCGCCAGTGGGGGGGGCCGCGGAGAGTGCATCCAGCACCGCGGCGCTGGCCCCTTTCCCGCTACCGCTGCGAAAGGTCTGGGTCTGTTTGCCCCGTTTCAGTTCGGTGTAGGCCAGGCGTACAACGCTGTCGATGGCTTCCAATACGCGCAGGAATTCCACCAGCAACCGCTCGGTCTCCTCGCCGCTGATGCCTTCCCCGGTCAGCGCGGCTGCCAGGCCGCGCCGTCGGGCTTGGATAGCGTCCTGATCCGCCGCTGAAACTTCTTCCCAGACGCTGTAGAGTTTTGTCAGCACATCGGCTACGGTCGTATCCAACGCCTGGGCGTTGTAGTCCAGTTTTGCCAGTTCGGCCCGCTGGGTGGTGATTTCGCTCATGGGTGGCATCCTTTACGGCAAGCAGACACGGCAGGCGGAGGAGAGAAGTAGCTGGGATTGTAGCACGGGGAGGTTCGGGGGTCAATCGAGGGGAAATTGCCAGACGGTGTAATTTCGTCGGAGCGGATACTTGTGGTCTGTTTCGTACATGAATTTGACACAATGGCAAGATAAATGGGTGACTGGGCGGTAAAAATGTCGTTCTTAACCTGTTCTTAACCCGTTCACAGCCCCCGCTTCACCTGTTCTCCTGAAATCTGTGGATACTGGATGCAGACGAGCGCAGCAACTGGCTCATACAGCAGCCGCACGCTCGATACGCCATGACAACGAATTTCGTCCCACGATTCAATCAGGAGGTAGTACAATGCAATCGCAAACTCGTTCCGCTATTGTCATCTCGGCATTGCTGACCACATTAATAATGGCCCTCATCGGCGGGGGACTGCTGATCTACAGCGGTATGCTCCCGCTCAACGGTGTGAGCGCTGCCGGTGAGGTCAGCCGTCAAGTCCAGGAAGAAGCGCCGATTGTCGTCACTGTGCAGCCTGTCCTGGCTCCCGCTATGCAACAGGCAGAAACAGTATCTGTGGAAACGGCGCTGGTACTCCCGGCCCAGACCCAGCCAGGGCTGATGGGGTCAGAAGAAGTGGCCGCTCTAATCGACGAAGCCCTCGCGGCCCAGAGCGCGGCCGATGTACAGACCATTGCCGTCTATCAGACCCAACTCGAAGAATCCTATCAGGCCCTGGAAGATGCCTATCGCCAGATCGAGACGCTCCAGACCGCGCAAGAACAGGTTTCGAGTGGACGATCCTATGACGATGACGACCACGACGACGATCACGATGACGATCACGACGATCACAAGAGTGGGGAACGGGAGCACGACGATGACTAACAACCAACGACTCAAGTTCCCTGGCCGTCGTGGCCAGGGAGGAGGACTGGCCTGGAAGAGCGGGCTGGTAGCCTCCAGCGTGGGCGCAGTGTTGATGGGGTGGGCGATGCTGGGCCGGGCGGATGCAGCCCCGTCCAGCGCAGCCGCCCAGATCGCCCCGCCCCAGCCCCGGGTAATCGTTGTCCAAGTGCCCATTGCTGCCCTGGCCTCCCACGGAAGGCAACAGCCTGTACGTCAAAACAGCCCGCCCGTCCAGGCCAGCACGCAGGCAGCGCCTGGGCAGACCGCACCGGTCGCAGCCAGAGCGCAGATAGCCATGCCCTCTATGCCACAGAAACCCGTCTTCCAGCGACCGGTCACACGCACCCGGGGTTCATAGCAGCTTCGATTCCGGGAATCAGATTCGAGGAGATATCCAATGCTGGTAGAACACCGCTTCCGAGCGATGAATACGGATATCGGCGTCTGGCTGTGGAGCACATCGCCCGCCGCGGATAGCCTGCTGCACGAGGTAGAGCAGCTATTTGCAGATATAGAGGAGCAGTTGAGCCGCTTTCACGCCGATTCTGAGTTGAGCAGACTCAACACCCAGGCCGGCAAGGGAGCCACTGCGATTTCACCTCTCCTGGCTACAGTCTTGGCCCAGGCGCTGAAAGCGGCCCGCAAAACCGACGGCGTTTTTGATCCGACTGTGCTGCACGTTCTGTGTCAGGCTGGCTATGACCGCAGCTTTGAAAACATTGGGCGGAATGGCGTAGCCCAGAACAACAGACCCCAGGCAAATGTCACCGCGGCAGATTGGCGACAGGTTGAGTTCGATGCTGTCGACCGATGGGTGAGGCTTCCGGCCGGTCTAGGCATCGATCTGGGCGGTATTGCCAAAGGCTGGACAGTGGACCAGGCCATCCAACTGGCCCAGACCTGGGGAGCGGCGCTGGTGGATGCCGGCGGCGATATGCGCGCCGTGGGCAGACCCGGCGGCGAAGCCTGGCCTGTAGCTGTACAAGACCCCTTCGACGAGACCGGGGAGCTGATGACCCTGGCACTGACCGACTGCGCCGTAGCCACCAGCAGCATCGGCAGGCGCTGCTGGCAGCGGGATGGAGAGAGAGTACACCACATCATCGATCCACGCGCAGGCCAGGCCAGCGCCAGTGATCTGCATACGGTGACTGTGCTGGCCCAGACCGCAACCGAGGCCGAGGTAGCAGCCAAGACAGCCCTGATCCTGGGCGGTAGGGAGGGCGCAGCCTATCTGCGCCGCGCAGGGTACGCCGGTCTCTTGACCCAGCGCAATGGCAGCAGACAGATCATTGGGCCAATCCCACAAATCGAGGTAACTCGTGACTACACAGACTGAAATTCTCAAACAACAGGCATTGGAGCGCACCGCGGCGCGGCGGGCAGCCCTACAGCCCAAAGAAGACACTCCCGTTTCACCTCGTCAGCCGGTTCTAGCGCCGGCTGGCGCACACACCGCGGACGACAGCGATTCGGTCTGGGGCGCGATTCTGGGCACACTGATCGGTCTGGCCCTGGCCGCAGCCGGACTTGCCATTGGCATCGGCGCTGTCGGGCTGGCCGGTGAGACCACATCCTTCTGGTATCTCAGCCGTTCGGCTGGATTTGTGGCCTATCTACTGCTCTGGGGGTCTGTAGTCTGGGGAGTGCTGCTCAGTTCAAAGATCGCCAAAGGCGCGGCCCGCCCATCGATTTTGCTCGACGTTCATCAGTTTTTGAGCGGCGTTGGTCTGGGTTTTGGCTTCTTCCACGGGTTGATTTTGATGGGGGATCGTTATCTGGCCTTTCCCTTGCGGGCTGTTCTGCTGCCTTTCGGCGGCGAATACGAACCGCTGCTGGTGGCCGCGGGCCAGATCGGGCTTTGGCTTTCAGCGCTGCTCATCGCCACTTTCTACGTGCGCAAAGCGATTGGGCAGAAGGTTTGGCGTTTGATCCACTTCAGCGGCTTTTTCGCCTTCTGGGCGGTTGTCGTCCACGGCGTCGCCCTGGGGACAGACAGCAGCCTGCTCTGGGTGCAGCTGCTCTACCTGTTCACCGGCGGCGCTGTGCTCTTTCTCACCATCTATCGGATTCTGACGGCACAGAAGTCCGACAAGACGCTTGCCATACCGGCCGCCTGAATCCGTGATAGAATACTGGGCAGTCGACAGGGCTGGGGACACTGATAGCAGCGGAAAGCGGGCGCAGATTCACACAGAAACAATTGATCTGCGCCGATTTTATCCGCGGCCCATTTTTATATCAGCGACGAAAATGTAGGTCGGACTGTTAGTCCGACTGGCCTGTTCTGTTGCAGGTCGGACTGTTAGTCCGACTGGCCTGTTCTGTTGCAGGTCGGACTGTTAGTCCGACGTACGAATGGCTATTTTCAGGGCAGGCTACACGACCGGCTGATACCGGTAGCGACAAAAATGCGACGCCGGACTCTGGACGCCGGCCCAAATTGCTCAGGGCAGCGCCCTGTCGCACTGTCCTGAGCAATTTGGGCCGGCACATCCACACCTGTGATAGAATCCGAGGAAGCAACCAAAGACAATGACGAACGAGAGAATTCTATTGGCAGACGACGACGAAATGATCGTTGACGCCCTGCGCTATCAATTGGAAAAAGAGGGCTATGCGGTAGTCGTCGCCTATGACGGGGTGCAAGCGCTGGAACAGGCCCACGCGCAGAACCCGGACCTGATTCTGCTGGATGTGATGATGCCCAAAATGCAGGGCTGGGAAGTCTGCCGGGAGATTCGGCGGGAGAGCACTGTGCCCATTCTGATGCTGACGGCCCGGGGCGAGGAGATGGACCGGGTGTTGGGACTGGAATTGGGGGCCGACGATTATGTGGTCAAGCCCTTCAGCTTCCGCGAGCTTCTCGCCCGCATCCACGCCAATCTGCGCCGGGTCTCTTTCCAGAATGTCGCGCTGCCTGTGGAGACCGATAGCTCTGTTGTCCAGATCGGCGGGATCGAGATTGACAAACGTCGCTACACAGTTGCCCGTCACGGCGCGCTGGTCCCACTCTCCCAGCGCGAATACGATCTGCTCGTCGCTCTGCAAGGGGCGGATGGCGCGGTGGTCAAACGGGGCGATCTGCTGGATCAGGTGTGGGGCGAGGAATGGATCGGCGATCCGCGCACCCTGGACGTTCATATGCGCTGGCTGCGAGAAAAGCTGGAAGATGTGCCAGGCGCGCCCCGGCTGCTGCTCACTGTGCGCGGCGTCGGCTATCGACTGGTCACTGCGGACGAACTATAACGCCTATGCAAACCACACCCCCCCCATCCAAGCCCCGATACGCCTCTGCCCGCTGGCCCTGGCAGCGTAGCCTGCAAAGCCGTATCGTCCTCGCCTATGGGGGCGTCTTTGTCATTGTGCTGGCTCTGCTGATGGCCCGGGTAGTGCAGGTGGTCTACACAGCCCAGCTAAACGACGCCGAGCACAATCTGGAGATCGAGTCCTTTCTGGCCGCCAACGCGCTGGAAGACCCACTGAGCGGTTACGATGTGGAATTCGAAGAATATGCGCGCTGGGAGTCAAAACAGGAAGACGATGACCACAAGGATAAAGAGAAGAAAAAAGACAAAAACAAGGATGATGAGGATAACAAAGAGAGTGTAAGTCGAGCAGCCTCTGCCCCAATTGCTGCGCGTCTGCAGGCGGTTGCCAACCTCTATGCATCCGACACCGGCGCCCGGGTGACAATTCTCGATCCCCAAGGCGATGCAGTGGCGGACAGCGCCTTTGCCTTTGCCCAGGTAGGCAACCAGCTAGCGCAGATCGAAGTACAGGCGGCCCTGCGCGGCGAGGAACAGCACGACATTCGGCCCGACCCCGTGACCGGCAACTCAACCCTCTATGCGGCCGCACCTATCCAGCAGAACAACCGGCTGTTGGGTGTTGTGCAGATGTCCCTGCCTATGGCTGACGTCACAGCGTCCATCTGGTCGCTGACATTCAGTCTGGTAATCACCGCTGCCCTGGCGCTGGGCGTGGCCACGGCCCTGGGCGTCTGGATCAGCCGTCGCCTGGTACAGCCCGTGCGCGAGTTGGAGGCAGCCTCCCTGGCTATCGCCCAGGGCGACCTGACCCGCCAGGTACCCGCGCAAGCTGCCGACGAACTGGGCGCGCTGGCCCGGGCCTTCAACCGGATGGTGGGGGAATTGCAGCGGATGCTGGAGCAGCAGCGCCTCTTTGTGGCCAATGCCAGCCACGAACTGCGCACGCCCATCACCAATATTAAACTGCGCAGCGAGACTCTGCTCGACGGGGGACTGCACGATTCAGCTATTGCCGAACGCTATCTGGCGGAGATTGACAGCGAGGCCGACCGCCTGGGCCGTCTGGCCAATGCCCTGCTCGATCTCTCCCGTTTGGAAAGCGCCGACCCCTCCCCGCCGGTCGAGAGTGTTGATCTGGTACCGGTTCTGCTCTCGGTGGTCCGATCCATGCGTATGCGCGTGGGCGAGGCTGGACAGACCCTGCGCACGGAACTGCCCAACCAGTTACCCCCGCTGCGGGTGTGGCCGGAGCAGATCGAAGCGGTGGTGATCAATCTGATGGACAACGCCATCAAATATACGCCAGAAGGCGGCACGATTCGTTTGGATGCAGAGAGCGACGCGGCGGTCTGCCGCATCCGGGTCGCCGACAGCGGGCTGGGCATTCCCGCCGCGGATTTGCCCCATATTTTTGAGCGCTTCTACCGGGTGGACAAGGCGCGCAGCCGCCAGACTGGCAAGAATGGCACAGGGGGCGCGGGGTTGGGGCTGGCGATTGTCGCCGTGTTGGTGGAACGCAACAGCGGACGGGTCTGGGCCGAGAGCGAAATCGGCCAGGGCACAACGATTACGCTGGAGTTCCCACGGGATGACGCCTGACCGGCGGGTTTTCCGGGTATTGTCCCCGTCGTGGTAGGATGCGGAGAAAACCCAACCAGTCCATTTGCCAGGAGACACCCAGTGCAGGCCATCACCCTACCCCAGACCATCTACGACGAAATCATCGCCCACGCCCTCGAGGGCAAGCCCGAAGAGATTTGCGGCATTCTGCGCGGGCGGGGGACGGAAGCCTTTGAGCTTTTTCGGGCCAAAAACATTGCGCCGGAACGCATCGAAAATTACGATGTGGACCCCCAAACGCTGATGAAGCAGTTTGCCTTTGAGGAGGCGGGGGATGAGATGATGGGGATTTACCACTCCCATCCGGTCTCGGTGGCCTGGCCCTCGGCCACCGACGCCTGGAACGCCCACTATCCCGACACTTTCTACCTCATCTGCTCGACAGAATACGACGACGGGCCCATTCTGCGCGCCTTTCGGATGGTGGCGAGCTACCCGGAGGTGAACGGGGACGCGCTGCGCCAGGCCCTGCCCTTCCGGGAAGTGCGCCAGGGACTCTTCGGCTACTACCAGGCCGCGGACCGCTCCACGCCCCGGGTCTTGCACCCAGTGGCGGCGGATGTGGCCCTGCCCTTTTATGTGGTTTTCACTGTGGACGACGCGGGCGCGGTGGATGAACTGCGCTTTGTGGAGGTTACAGAGTATCGGGTGGAAATTGGGGAATAGGGACTGGGGACTGGGGACTGGGGACTGGGGACTGGGGACTGGGAAGATTCGGCGAACCCGATCCCCAGTCTCCAATCCCCAGTCTCCGATCCCCTACCTCAGCACCTTCGCCAGCGCGCCCCACTCCTGCAGAGAGAGGGTCTCGGCCCGGCGCTGGGGATCGATCCCGGCGCTGAGCAGCCCGGCTTCGACGGCATCCTTTGCCATCCCCAACCCAGCGACTACACTGTTGCGTAGCTGCTTGCGTTTCTGCCCAAAGCCCGCCCGCACAACCGAAAAATACCACTCCGGGTCCACACCCGTCACAATCGGCTGGGGACGCACGTCCAGGCGCAGCACCGCGCTCTCCACTTTGGGTCGGGGGTGGAAGGCGCCCGCGGGCACTTTCTGTACAATTTTGGCTTCGGCGTAGAACTGCACTCCTGTGGAATCGCTGAGAACGAACACCAGACTCGCACCTTCTACAGCGCCTTTTCGCACGAGCGTTCCGGGCCCCTCATCTAAAGGGCCGAAATCGCATAAGAATTCTTGCGATACGAATTCCACAAGGTTCTTGAAACCTTCCTCATTCTCGATTGGCAACACGAAGAATCGTGTTCGGCCAGCGACATCCTTTTGCTTTCCTATGACGTTTTCGATCATCGCGCTAAACCTGCTGCAGCGTTGACTCTTGGCCGAGACCTCGTTGCGCTCTCAAGAATATACTCCCAAATATCGCTTCCAGACATCCCTCGAACCTCATAGGCATACTTGATCTGTTGCTGCCATGTTCGTATTGGATCAGTCACATCATACTCGAGCGCCTTTGCTCGGTCGGCCATCAGTGCCCTAGCGTCGACGCGAGCCTGATTCCTCAGATCAAAGGCCTGCCGCGCTTGATTTCTTAGAGACTGCGCTCGGTCAATTTGTCCCGGTATCGCTTCCAGTTGCTTAAGGTACCAATTTCGGGCACTCACGTTGTCCATTGTTCCTAGCGGTAGACCGCGAGTTGGATTTCCTGGGAACGGGCCAGTTAGCGCCCTTGGGGCCAAGGCCGGAGATCGCAACGGCCCGACCGGACGCGCGGGCATCAGGATGGCCATTTGGATTCCGCCCGAGGCGAGGCGGTCGAACGGATCGACGCTCTCGCCGGTCAGCAGGTCGGAGCCCGTGATTGCCTCGCCCAGCGCTTTGAACAGCCCGATCCCGGGAGTCAGGTTGAGGATGTCCGAGGTCCCGGCATCGGGGTGGGGCAAACCGAAATACGCCGCCTCGGCGCCGACATCGCCCAAGTCCAGGACGTGGGGGCCGGCGATGCGCGGGTTGAGCCAGGTTCCCACCTGCGTGATCCCACCCTCCATGGGATTCTTGCCCAAGCGGCCGTCGGGATCGAAAATGCTGACGGGATTGTTCGCGCAGAAGCCATAGCGGTTCATCCCGGCCGCCAGGCCGAAGGGATCGGGGCTCAGGAATTGCCCCGTGTCGGGGTCGTACTCCCTCGCACCGAAATAATAGAACCCCGTCACCTCGAGGCGCTTGCCGCGGTAGTTGGTGGCTTCCAGGAGGGAGACGCCGGCGTTGAACCATGGCAATATTTGGTTTGGGCGGGGGGCAAAGGCAGTGTAGCGGGCGGAGTTGTATTCCCAGTAGCCGGAGAGTTCGCGACGGCCGATCACGTTTCCATTGAAGTCATACAAGAGCGTCGCTACCTCGCCGCCTTCCACAAT
>JAANMX010000174.1_pt1 | contig 83038 bp, 73 predicted proteins | sample 7279681 | NCBI WGS metagenome assembly JAANMX01 (sample SAMN14094542, study PRJNA606508) | bioreactor metagenome | isolation source: A lab-scale SPAN reactor treating ammonium-rich wastewater day 351 | place: Ireland: Galway | collected 2018-01-01
GATAGATTGTGGTGGCTTGTTTCCGGTTACTCAGACTGTCCATCTTACCAAATAACCGCTCTTTTGTCCACCACCTACCGGAAAGGTTTCCTTATTTCAACAGGAGCATCGGCTTCGACAATTTCTTGCCTTCCCACTCCAGAGTGTAGAAGTAAACGCCGCTTGAAAAACGCGTAGCGTCTAACACTGCTGTGTGGCTTCCCGCCTCAAGCACTCGTTCCACCAGCGTTGCTATCTCCCTTCCCAACACATCCGACACTTTCAGAGTCACCACTCCCGACGCAGGAATCTCGAAGCGGATTGTAGTTGAAGGATTGAACGGATTCGGGTAGTTGTTTTCGAGACGAAATCTGCCGGCGACTCCGAGCGGTACTGACGTTGGCGATGACTTGACAGTGAACGTAAACGCGCCGGCTTCGCCGACCAACGGAAATGTTGATCGCCGCCCCGAAAACGATGTCGCTTCCATGAAGTACGAAACGCGGCTCCCCGCCGTTTGCGCAGGAACCTCGGCAACGTACACACCGCCCGAATCCGTCATCTGCACGCGTGCAAACGAAGCAGTCGAGTCGGCTCGCCAAAACAAAAACGCAGAATCCGCGCCGCTCCGCACGCGGACTGTTGCTTCGATGCGATATGAAGTTGCGGTATCAGACACCTCCCATAGGCGTTTGTGCCTGATACGCACCGGCTCACGCACGCCGATTTCCTTCGCGATGCAATGAATTGCCCCCGACTGCGGAATGATGGCATTGCAGTCAAAACCGAGAATACGGTATCCCGGCATTGCTTCACGCCAAGTCTGCATCGCAGCTGCATCTGTCGGCAGGTTGTACACCGGTACAAGAACAGTCTTGTTTACAATCAGCGCGTTCACGTACGTGAGATAGTATGATTGTGGCGGATATCTGCCGGATGCGTCGGCAGGCATCGGAATGCGGATAATCCGGTAAGGCCGGCCGTAGCTGTTCGTGAGTGTGGCGAGATAGTTGACGGTATTCTCGATACGCTGGTAGTCCGACACGTTCAAGGGATACTGCCCGACGAGTAGTGTTTCTTCATTCAACATCTTCATGTGCATGTCAATGTGGTGAATGCCGTCGTACAGCAGCGTGTCCATTGTTATGAATGACGAGATGCCGTTATACTGCAACAGAATACTGTCAATGCGCTCAACCGATTGCAGCCGATTTTCGAAATAGATCAGTTTTGAAGCGAAGCCCCTTCCCGACCCATCCACCATATAATTTCCGCCGGGATGGGAAAGACTATCCGGCATCGTTACGGTTTGATACAACGGCAGGTTCCACAATTGCGCAAGGGCAACCGGAACAACGTCATCCTGCGGGCGTGGACGGTTGTACCGGAAGTCGACGATTGCCATCGAATCCGTATCAACGTCGTACACACACCACGGACCGTAGTCGCGTGACCAAATGCTGTTCGTACCGATGGAAAGAAATTCGATGTTGGTGAGGGGGATACTTCTTGAAGCGAGATACGATTTGATGTTGGCGGAATCCGACGTTCCCGGCCTTGTGATAATCCACACCATTCCCTCATCCTGCGCGGCATCAACAATCTGGCTCAACAACAGATTTTGTGTATTGTACGCCCACCGGACAATTATTCCTTCGAGTTCCTCGAACTCCGCCATCGTGCGAACAGCCCGTGGCGGCGGCACAATCCGGACGGCCGCAGGAGGCGTGTAGAACGGGGCGAATGCGCGTTCTTCTTTCGTTGCGAAGCGCGGAAGGGGGTGTTGCTCGGTTTCTGAGACCTGCCCCCGGACATCGAACACGAAAGCGAGTTGACCCAGAAAACAGGTGATGGAGAATAGGGATAGAAAGTTCTGTCGCATACTTGATAAATATACACTCTCTGCAACAAAACCGATACAAAAAAATGCATGAGGGACTGTAACGGAAAGAGCTTAGCGCGAGGTAAACTTCTTCCTTCTGTTGCGGATATAATCCACGAACACAAACTCGCCTAAATTATTCAGAGATGAGTAGTACGCTCGGCCCTGATTTGCTTTTGTGAGTTCTTCCACAAAGTTGATAAGATACGGATCGCGGGCAACCATAAACGTGGTGATGGGAATTTTCTCGCGACGGCACGCAACCGCTTCGTCCAGCGTTTTGTTGACGATTTTCGGATCAAGACCGAAGGAATTTTTGTAGAGCTTCCCCAATTCGGTGAAGATGGCGGAAGGTTTTCCGTCTGTAACCATGAAGATTTGCTTGTTGGCGTTGCCGCATTTGCGCAACAACTGCCGCGCAAGCTGAAGTCCTGCCCTCGTGTTGGTATGGTACGGACCAACATTCAGAAACGGCAACTCGTTGATGCTTACCAATTGCGCATCGTCCCCGAATGTTATCATGGCAAGATAGTCCTTGGGAAATCTTGTCATAATGAGTTCAGAAAGTGCGAGCGCTACCTGCTTCGCCGGTGTGATGCGATCTTCACCGTATAGAATCATGCTGTGGCTGATGTCGATCATCAAGACTGTGGCACACGTGGTTTGATGCTCGGTTTCGTAGACTTCGAAGTCTTCCTCCTTCAGCGTAAAATCATCAATGCCGTCGCGCCTGAAGGCGTTGGAAAGAGTCGAAGTCAGATCAATGTTCGTGGGGTGATCGCCAAAATTGAATTTCTTCGTCTCGCTCAGCCGATCAACGCCGCTGCCTGTGTAGGGGGTTTCGTGCGCCCCGGTTGGCGATTTCTTGAGAGACGTGAATATCTCTTTCAGCGCGTCCTGGCGGATGCGCTGAATTCCTTTGGCGGTAAGCGCCGGGACATCATTCACGTCTTCTATAATCCCCATCTCCCGCAACTTGTCAATGAGATCATCCATTGACATATTCTCATCGAACAGTCCGTACTCTTCGCCAAGCTGGCGGAGCCATTCGAGCGCTTCCTGCACGTCGCCGCTCGTCTGCACAGTGAGATAGCTGAACAACGACACCATTTGTTGGAGACGCTGCTCGTCTGTCTGCGATTGCGGGGTCCATTGTGAATAACGGAAGCGCATTGCCTATTCCATTGCCCTGTCTGGGTGTTGACGCGTGTCGAAGAACTTAATCAAGTGTAATTCATTTTTGACTACACGATAGAAAAGTTTCGTATGCTTTGAAATGAGATACGAACGAATGTTGTTCTGCAGCCTCTCTTCTTCCTTTCCCATTTTCGGGCTCATGGACAAGTATCGAAGTACTGCATCAACACGTTCTTTAAACTCCACTGCGACACTATGCGACCACTCGTCGTGAAGATACTCGAGAACTTGCAAGAAGCTCACCCGCGCTTTCGCAGTCCAGAAGATTTTGACAGCCATTCATTCGCTTCTTTCATCACTTGCTCATGCGGAATTAGATTGTTTGGGTTCTTGCTTTCTTCAATGGCCTCCTCCAACTCCTTTTGCTGTGCGTCAGTAAGGGTATCCCACAGATCTCCATGAGATTGCATCGTCGTCAGAACATCATGAAGCATCACAAGTTGATCCTCGGCCTCGATTTTGTCAACAAGCGAATGGATTTCTTTCTTCAATTCAAGAGTACTCATATTCCGACCTCTTTCAGAAAAGATGATTGTTAGTCTTCTTCAAATCCTCTGCCCGGCCCCGAGAAAATGCTTCCTACCATATCTTTGTATAATGTGAGATGATCGACCTCATCTTTTGCAATCTTCGAATTCTGATGCAGGCCGTCCAGCACAAATTCCATCATTGACGGAAGCTCGTACTTCTCGTCGATATCGGGCATGTGCTTTTTCGTCAACTCGCGCAGGCCTTTCACTTTGTCCAACTCTCGCAGGTATTTCTCCGCCGGCATGTCGTCGGAGATTTCAATTTTGTTGCCCGATTCAAACCAGAGGGTAATTTTCGCGTACTCTCCCTCCTCAACATATTGACGGCCTCCCTCGACGCTCTGCGGACGGGCCGGCCGTTTTCGCAACGGGTCGGGAAAGTATTTCTTGAATGTTTCCCGCACCGCTTTCCCCACCAGCGCCTTGCTGACTTTCACCGGGCCTTCCTGTTCACCTTCGAACACAAGCTCCACTTTACCCGTCATGCCGGGCAGCACATGCGGCAGATCGCAGATGCGCGGTACAATTACCTTTTCGCCCATCATGATTGCACGGCGTTCGGCGTTGCTTACAAGGTTTTCCATTGCTGCAATCGTGAGCCGGGCACTGACGCCGGATTTCTGATCCACGAACTCACTCTTGCGTGCTTCGAAGGCGATCTGCTCGACAATCTCCCGGAAGAACTGCGGTATCCGAACCTCGCGGCCGTCGCGTTGAATATGTGCTTCCTGTTCGGTGATGCTGATTGCTTCTTCAAGCGAGCGGGGATAGTGTGTGAGAATTTGTGAATCGATGCGATCTTTCAACGGTGTGATGATGTTGCCGCGATTCGTGTAGTCTTCAGGATTTGCTGTGAAGAGAAGCATGATGTCCATCGGAATCCGGACATTGAAGCCGCGAATCTGGATGTCCTTCTCTTCGAGAATATTAAAGAGCCCAACCTGAATGCGCGGCTGCAAATCCGGCAGCTCGTTGATGGCAAAAATGCCGCGGTTGCAGCGGGGAATGATGCCGAAATGAATTGCCCCTTCATGCGAATAGTGCAACCGCTTCGCCGCCGCTTTGATCGGGTCAATGTCACCGATGAGATCGGCAATTGTCACGTCGGGTGTTGCGAGCTTTTCGCCGTACCGCTGGTCGCGGTGCAACCACTCAATGGGTGTTTCTTCGCCCATTTCGTTCACGAGATCGACGGCGTGTTTACTCACAGGACGAAACGGGTCATCGTTGATCTCGCTTCCTTTTACAACGGGTATGTATTCGTCAAGAAGGCCGGGTAACGAGCGGACAATTCTTGATTTTGCCTGACCGCGCAAGCCGAGCAGAATCAGATCGTGCTTGGCGAGTATTGCATTGACAATCGCGGGAATCACCGTCTTCTCATACCCGATGATGCCCGGAAACAGCGGCTCCTTGTTGTTGAGTTTGCGAATCAGGTTGGCTCGCAGCTCATCCTTCACCGATTGGACTTTGTAACCGCTCTTGCGTAACTCGCCGAGCGTGGCGGGGCGACTCATACAATTCCTCTCACAATATTCAGGCGACACATTTTCATTTCATTTACTGCGTCAATGTAGGCGGTTTGATTCTCAAAATCAAACCGCCGGTCACAGCCCTGTTCATTGCAATTGCAAATCGATTTTGGTAGAATGATACGCAGCATGACCGATGTACTCCATAAAACACTCGTCATTCGATTAAGTTCCATCGGCGATATCGTGCTGTCATCGCTGCTCGTGCGTGTGCTGCGCAGCCGGTTTCCTGCTTGCCGGCTCGACTATTGTGTGAAGGAAGAATTCGCCGACCTCGTCCGTTTGAACCCGAACATCTCGAATGTCATCACATTCCCGAAACACGGCGGGTTCGGCGATGTGCGGAAACTCATGCGTACGATCAGAGAAAACGATTACGACCTCATTATCGACATCCACGATAGTTTAAGAAGCCGGTTTCTCCATCTCGGCGCAGCACGTGTCGTACGCATCAACAAAAGAAAGCTCGCACGGTTCCTGCTTGTCAAGTTCAAGTGGAATGTGTATGGTCGATTTGGCGGAAGCCCCGGCGTTGCGCTACGTTATCTCGAACCGCTCCGCCCGTTCGGAATTGAAGATGACGGAAAGGGACTTGAACTCTTCATCGCCGAAAACGACCGGCAAAGAACAGAACAACTCATTCGCGAAGCCGGATTCGGTCAGGAACAGTTCATCGGCGTTTGCCCGTCTGCCAAACATCACAATAAGATGTGGCTGAAGGAACGGTTTGCAGAAACTGCGTCGGTATTGAGTATCGGGCGGCAGAGCCCTGTCGTTCTTTTCGGTTCCGGAGATGAGGCGGAACGTTGCAACGCCATCGCCAATCTCATCCGGGAACAAAATCCGCAAGCGGGAATCCTGAATCTTGCCGGAAGGATCTCGTTGAACGAAACGGCGGCGATGATGGATCGCTGCTCGATTGTCATCACGAACGACTCGGGGTTGATGCACATTGCGGCCGCTCGCAAGCGAAAAGTCGTTGCAATCTTCGGCCCGACGGTGAAGGAACTGGGCTTCTTCCCGTTCGGTACCCAGAACGAAGTTATCGAGAATACTGAATTGGAATGCCGCCCCTGTACACACATCGGGCTGGCTGATTGTCCCAAAGGACATTTCAAATGCATGAATGATATTTCCGCAGCGCAGGTGATCGCATCCGCTAACAGACTTCTGCAAACGCAATGAAAACTGTCTGGCAAACTGCGTACAGCCTGCTTGCCCTCCCGCTGATGTGGTTTGTCGTCAGAATACTCGGCCTCTTCAACAGAAAGGTCAGACGGGGGATTCAGGGACGGCGTGATCTTTTCGCGATGCTTGAACGGCAAGTCGCGGAGAAGCTGGCACCCGGTAAGCGTGTGTGGTTTCATGCATCGTCAATGGGCGAGTTTGAACAGGCGAAACCGATCATTGCGGAACTGAAACGTCGCCATCCCGACATCCGCGTCATCGCTACATTCTTCTCCCCGTCAGGATTCGAACATTCCCGGAAATATCCCCTCGCGGATGTGATCAGCTACATTCCGTTCGACACACGGAAAGGTGCCAAACGTTTTCTCGACCTGACACGTCCTGATGTTGCCGTCATCATTCGTTACGACGTCTGGCCCAATCATATCTGGGAATTGCATCGCTGCAAAGTTCCGGTTCTGATCGCCAACGCAACAATGCGACAGAATACGCTACGCCGCTTTCCGCTTGTGCGGAAGTTCCACTACTTCGTCTATAATGCGATAGATAGCATTCTCACCGTATCGGAGCGGGACGCCGAAGCCTTCAAGGTGTTCTCTCTCACACATCCTGCCATTCAAGCAATCGGCGACACACGCTACGATCAGGTAAGCATCAGAAGTGCGGAAGCGAAGAAGCGACATGTGATTGCGGAGCCAGTGCTTCGCGGCAAGCGTGTACTCGTCGCAGGCAGCACGTGGCCGGAAGATGAGGAGGTGCTGCTAACCGGTTACTTGCGACTGCGACAAACGATGAAGCATCTCCTGCTCGTTATTGTGCCTCACGAGCCGACCGTTGAACATTTGGAGGAACTCGAGGCGGAGCTTGCGGGAAAAGCATCGTTCATCCGTTTTTCCGCATTGAATGACTACAATGGTGAGGATGTTATCATTGTTGACAGCATTGGCATTCTCCTCACACTCTACACCTATGCCGATGTTGCGTTCATCGGCGGAAGTTTCAAGCAGAACGTTCACAACGTGTTGGAAGCAGCGGTGTACGGAATACCTGTGGTGTACGGACCACGTCACGCAAACTCGCAGGAAGCAGTCACGCTGGCAAAATCAGGCGGAGGATTCGTGGTGCAGGATTCCGATTCCCTCTTCATGTCGTTGAAGGCGTTGTACGAGAATGAAGAGAAGAGAAAACATGCCGGAGCAATTGCGGCGGCGTTCGTAAATCAGAGAATCGGGGCAACAGAGAAGTTTTTGGCGCATTTGAGCAAGTATTTATAGGCGTAAGCGAACCTCATCATAGTGTTGACGGGATCCTGCGCTATGCCTGCCCGCCGGAACTTCTTTTGCGCAGGAGGGACTCTTTACAATTGTTTGGGGGGTAGACGGCGCAATTCAACACCACTACTTTTCTGCTGTGACATTTGGGGACAAACGACTCAGCAACTTTCGCTTGTTCTCAGAGTTCAATTTGTGGATTTGATATTTGGTATCAGCACCGGCGCCAAGCCCGACTGCTCCTCCAAGCCCGCCACCAATCACTACTCCGAGAGCAATTGATGATGCGCGAGCCATGCCTGAGAACATTCCGTCACCTTGCGACATCTGATTCATCGCAACGCCCCCGACAACCGCACCAACCAAGAAGCCCAATCCGAATTTCGATTTGTTTCTTCGCAGCAAGTACGCGATGGAATCTTGATGAAGTGCAAACTGCTGGTTCATGAATCTCATGTGGAGCGAATCTGCCTCGAATCGTTCGATTGTCACATTCACGAACGGTTGACTTGAAGTCGAGTAGACTTCCCACAATTGAGGTTGAGCAAAAACGCGATGGCAACTGATAAAGGTCACGGCAACTACAAACAGGAAGATGGCTTTCGCACTCATTCTGACCTCCCTAAGTTTTGTCCTCTGTACTAATTGCGCCCTAACGATTGGCTGCTAAGCTGCGGCAACGACTGGCAAAGTTCTACACTGTCGGTACTGCGCAGGAAACCCGCAACATATCACACAGCTGACTCTTTCCGTTCACTGATTGAATTCCATCGGTGTAACTGACTTGGGAGGGGTTTCATGAACCGCGAAAAGGCAAGTCGGATAGCGATGTGTTCATGAACAGTCTGCCGGTTGGGTAAACACGGCATCTCGTGAAACGAAGCTACCAAATCCCACCGCAAAAGTCAAATGCAGCGGGTCTCCGCCGGAATGCGGCGAACGGGCTCGGCAATTCGGATCAGAGTCGGCCTCCCCGCAAATCCTTGCAACTCTCCCCCCTTCTCGGTATCATCTTACAGCAACACTCACCATCATTGGTACATAACTCCCCGGAAGCATTTGCCGCATGGCGGCTCGATTGATGGGTCTGCGATGACTTTGATGTTCCGTTCTTTGCTCTTCCTCATGCTCGGCGTGACCGCCGTGGATGCATACGCGCAGTTTTTCTACTTCGGCCGCAACAAAGTCCAATACACGGACTTCGAGTGGCACGTGCTCAAAACCGAGCATTTCGACATCTACTACTATCCCGAGATGAAGGAACTTGCCGAGCGGGGCGCGTTCTTTGCCGAGGAGGCGTACAAGGAGCTTGAACCGCGCTTCAACCATTCGCTCAACCAGCGCGTTCCCCTCATTTTCTACAGCTCGCATCTCCACTTCCAGCAAACCAATACCACCGGCGGGTTCATTCCCGAAGGGGTTGGCGGGTTTTTCGAGTTTCTGAAAGGGCGCGTCGTCATTCCCTCCGACGGCTCGACTGCGCAGTTCCGGCACGTTATCCGCCACGAGTTGGTGCATGTGTTCATGTACAGTAAAATCTCACGCGTCATGTCCGACCACCGGAAGGCGCAGGACCGCATGCCCCCCCTCTGGTTCACCGAAGGACTCGCCGAGTACTGGTCGACTCACTGGGACACGCAAGCGGATATGGTGATGCGCGACGCGACACTCAGCGGCATCGTTGTCGGGTTGAACGACATGGATCGCATCTACGGCTCGTTCCTGATGTACAAAGAGGGACAGAACGCGTTGCAGTACATTGCTCAGAATTATGGAGAAGAGAAGATTCTTCTTCTGCTGGAGAATTTCTGGAAGGACAACTCCTTCAGCACCGTTCTGAAATTGACCATCGGTAAGAACTACAAAGAGTTTGACGAAGAATGGCTGTACGCTCTGAAGAAACAGTACTACCCGCTCTACGCGGTGGAAGATTCTCCCAGCAAAATTGCCACGCCGATTGTCGTGGACGGGTTCAACTCGAAGCCCGTCGTGTTCGAGCACGACACCGCGCGAGAAGTCTATTTCATCGGCAACAAAACCGGTTACTCGGGCATCTACCGGAAATCTCTTGAGCCGCCGGCCAGCTCCGACGTGAGGGAACGGTATTCGGAACGGGCGTGGGCGCAGGAGCCGGCCGAAAATGTTGTTCAAGGCGAAAAAACGGACGAGTTCGAGGCGTTTCATTTGCTTCGCGGAAAGATTGATGTTTCGAAAGACGGCATACTTGCCTTCGTCACGAAAAGCGGCGAGAATGATGCGATACATCTTTTTGACGTGAAAGAACGCGATCTGATCGAAACCTTCCGGTTCAAGTCGCTTGTCAGCATTGGTTCCACGTCGTGGTCACCCGACGGCAAGCAGATAGTCTTCTCGTCGATCGATAAGTCGGGCAATAACAATCTCTATGTCATCCATACCGAAACGAAAGAACTCCGCAAGCTCACCAACGATTACTACGACGACCGCGACCCGGCGTGGTCGCCCGACGGCAGGAAGATCGCCTTTGCCTCCGACAGAACGCCATTCGGAACAAAGAACAAGTATAATCTCTTTTTGTACGATATCGAAACGGGGGCAATCGACTATCTGACCTACGGTCCCCACAGCTACCTCTCGCCCGCGTGGTCGAAGGATGGCTCGAAGCTCGCCTTTACCTGCGATAATGGCGGCGCACAAAATGTGTGGTTGCTGGATATGAGCAAGCCATTCACCGGCGGTTATCGTTCAATGACGAAGTTGACACACTTCACTACGGCCGCATTCGATCCGGCCTGGACTTCCAACGGCGATCTGGTGTTCACGGCGTTTGAGCGGTTCAGCTTCCAAATACGGATGATCAAGGATGTCCGGACAATTGTCGACACCTCGACAACAGTTGCCCTCATCGATCTCTACAACAAAGAGAAGCCTTGGGAAGCGCAGTCAATTGTTGCTACATCAGAGGTGAAACGGTACAGATATGAAGGGGATTACAGTCTCGACATCGCGCAGAGCGCCATCTCCACAGACCCGGTGTTCGGCACATCGGGCGGGGCTGCGGTTGCGTTGAGCGATGTACTCGGCAACGATCAGTACTACTTTCTGCTGTACAACACCGCGCAGTCGCAGGATGAGTTGCTGTCGAGTTTCAATATTGCCATTTCCCGATTCTCGCTGAAACAACGGACGAGCTTTGCGTACGGCATCTACCGTTTCACCGGACGCCGCTACGATCTAACGGACAGGGATGAGTTCTATTATGAACGCGTGTTCGGCGGCTATTTTGCGCTCAGCTACCCGTTGACGAAATTCCAACGCGTCGAGGCATCCGTCAGTCTCAGCAACTCGAACAAAGATGCCGACTTGCGGCTTGAGGACAGGAAGGCGCTGTTTCTTTCCAACTCCGTTGCGTTCGTGCATGACAATTCGTTGTGGGGACCCAGCGGCCCGCTCGACGGCAGCCGCTTCAGCTTGACGCTCGCGTACACTTCGGACATACAATACTCGAACGCCAACTACTATTCCGTCATATTCGATTACAGAAACTACGAGCGGCTTTCGCAGCGCAGCGCATTTGCGTCGCGGTTCTGGCTCTGGTACAACGGCGGCAAGGAGGCACGCCGTTTTGTGATGGGAGGAAGTTGGGATTTGCGCGGCTGGCCGCGATGGGGAATACGCGGAGAGAAACTCTGGCTTACGAGCCATGAGCTTCGGTTCCCGTTCATCGACGCTATCGGTTTGCAGTTCCCCTTCGGCGGCATTGTGTTTTCTTCTATTCGCGGGGCGTTGTTCTTTGATGCAGGCAGCGCCTGGGACGACAAGTACACCGAAACGCTCGGCAGTATCGGCGGCGGGCTGCGTATGAATTTCGGCGGCGTGCTCGTTCTCCGCTACGATATCGGAAAACGCATTGAGAGGAATTTCGGCAGGTTGCAGGATGGGTTGTTCCAGCAGTTCTTTTTTGGGTGGGATTTCTGATGAGAAAGCTGCTTCGTCACACTGTGTTGCTTCTTCCCCTGCTGGCAGTCGGATGCGGAGGATTGAGAATCCCTCCACCGTTCAAAGCCGAGAGTGACAGTTGGGGAATGTTCGGCAGAACTCCGGGCAGAACCAACGTCGCAGAGCAGGGTGTCGAGCCACCCCTGAAACTTGCATGGGAGCACGACATTACAAGCGGCATGGGCGCCGGTTCGCCGCTTGTTATCGGTAATGTTGTGCTTGCCACCAACCTGCGCGGCGAACTGCACGGCATCGATGCTAAAACCGGAAAGCGCATCGGCTGGCTGAATATCGGCGATGCAATCAAAGGCTCGCCCGCTGTTGATGGCAATGTCTTGTATATCGCTATTGCAAACTCACGCGAGTCACTGGTTGCGTACGATTTGCTTGACGGCAAGTATCTCTGGAAAAAGGAATACGGCGATCTTGAAGTCACCCCCCTCTTTTTCAATGACAGACTCTACTTCGGCAACACAAGCGGCCTGTTCTTCTGCGTTGACAAAGAGACGGGCGATCACGATTGGCGGTTCCGGCTTTCCGATAATTCGACGCGGAAAGGAATTCGTTCGTCAGCGACAGTTGACGGAAATCTCGTGATGTTCGGCGCAGAAGACGGCAGCATCTACGCACTTGACGCAACGACCGGAGCGGAAGCGTGGAGCTACAACACCGGCTCCCCGATTTTTGCGGCTCCGGCCGTCATCAACGGCACGTTGTTTTGCGGCAATAGTACCGGAACGTTCTTCGCCATTAACAGCCAAACCGGCAACGTGTTCTGGCAATTCGATGCGGGGGCATCGATCTATGCTACGCCATCGTTTCCTGAGAATCTTGTACTCATCGGAACAACCGCAGGAAAGCTCCACGCCCTGAACGCAAACGACGGTACACTTGCCTGGACGACAGAGCTCGGCAGCGTCATCAATTCTTCGGCTGTTGTTTCGGGCAATGTTGCGTATGTCGGGACGCTAAAAAAGGAGTTGTACGCCGTGCAGACGACAACAGGTGCAATTCTGTGGAAGGAGACGCTGAAAGGAAGAGTAAAAACCTCGCCTGCCATTGCCGGAGGAAAGATCTTTGTTGCAACAGATGACAAGCTTCTGCTTGCCTTCACTTCGAAAGAACAGAACTGAGGGAGATAGTACGTGATAGCAAGAATTTTGATATTCCTTCTCCTCTCAGCCTCTACACTGTTCGCTCAACAGCCTGACAGCTTGGAAGCGGTTGAAACCACGAGTTCCACCGTCACCATTCTTGCCGATATCGAAGGCGCTTATGTGTTTCTGAACGGCGACAGCATCGGAACAACGCCGCTTCTGGATTTTGCAATTCCGCCCGGTTCCTATAACCTCCGCATTGTTTCTCCCGATGTCGGGAATTGGCTCAGCGAGCCGATTGTGGATTCTGTTACCATTAAAGAAGGCACGAGCCGGGAGTTTTCATACACGTTCAGCAGGAAATTCCTTATTGTAACAACGCCAAGCGGCGCCGAAGTGGCCGTAAAAGATTCGATTTTGGGCACAACCCCGCTGGTTCTCAAAACCGACCACGCGTCACTCACATTGCGAAGATCGGGGTTTGAGGAAACGATAATCGACCTCGCTTCCGCAAAACGGGGAATCGTTACGGCACAACTGAAGCGGAAATGGCAACACGATTCAGACGAAACAGCCCTAAACGATGAAACCAACGAAGGAACCGGTTCTCTACGGCTCTATATTACAGGTGCAACAACAATCGTCGCCGGTGCCGCGTCGGCATATTTCAAAGTCCGGGCCGACAATCTGTACGGTCAATACATCAGAAACGGCGATCCGGCCCAGCTTTCGGAAGTGAACCGGCTTGATACGGCTGCCGGTATTGCCCTCGCCGCCACGCAAATAAGCCTCGGGCTGTTCACCTACTTCGTTCTCTCTGAATAAGGGGAGCACCGCAAGGCTCTGTGGTTTTCTTGACTTTGTGGCACTAAGGGGCTATATTTTGAACAACTTGCAGCCAGTGCACAACCCACTGAACATTCCAAGAGGTCGCCCTGAATCCCATAATGAAAGATGAATTGGAGTTCCTCAAGAACGTCCCGATACTCTGCGATTTGGAGCTGATGGATCTTGATACAATTGCCAAGGTAGGGGTTCGCAAGAAGTACAAAAAAGGCAGTATAATTTTGTTGGAGGAAGAGGCCGGAGCCGCCCTGTTTGTGATCATCACCGGGAAGGTGAAGGTGGTTCGAATGGATGACGACGGACGGGAGGTCATTCTCTCCATATTGGGAGAAAGTGATTTCTTCGGCGAGATGGCAATTCTCGACGGGCTTGCTCGTTCGGCAAGCGTCGTAGCCATTCAGAAATCCGAGCTGTTCATGATTCACCGCCGCGATTTTCTGAAGTTGTTGCACGATTTCCCGTCAGTTGCCATTGCCTTGCTGAAGGAATTGACCATGCGCCTGCGTAAAGCCGACGCACAGATCAAGAGCCTGTCGTTGAAAGACGCCGCAGGGAGGGTAGCAAACGTAATTCTTCAGCTTGCCGACGATATCGGCAAGATTCGCAGGGGCCGCGTTGAAATTGATGAACTTCCCCTCCAACAAGATCTCGCCAACATGGCGGGCACCTCACGTGAAACCATCTCGCGCATGATTCATGCCTACATCCGTGAAGGACATCTGGAGTTGGAAAGGGGAAAACTCATCATCAACGATTATGAGAAATTCAAATCCCGGTACGTGTAGCCGTTCTTTTTCATACATAAACTTCAAGCACAATCCGGTCATGCATGACGGGTAAAGCAGATTTACACATGCATACCGTTCACTCCGACGGGACGCTGACCACCCGCCAGTTGATGGAGCGGGCACGAGGTGTCGGATTATCCACTATCAGCATAACCGACCACGACAACACCGCTGCCATCGGGGAAGCGCATGTCTTGAGTGCCGAGTTCGGCATTGATGTCATTTCGGGAGTGGAACTCAGTGCCACGATCAACGAGCACGACGTTCATATTCTCGGGTACTTCTTCGACCATACCGATGCGGCGCTGCTCGACTATCTTTCGCACTACCGCGGCGAGCGTGTGAAGCGGGCCGAACGCATCATCGACAAATTGAACAGTCTAAAGATTCCGTTACGGATCGAGTCGGTTCTCGAAAAAGCCGGTGCGGGATCGGTCGGGCGGCCGCATATCGCCAACGCGTTGCTTGAAGAAGGATTGACGGAATCGTATCACGAAGCATTTTTCAAGTACATCGGATTCGGAAAACCCGCATACGAAAAGAAAAGCCAGGTGACGCCGCGGGAGGCATTCGAGTTGATTGCCGCTGCCGGCGGGTTGTCGTTCATCGCCCACCCGGGAAATTTCATCGACGAAAAGATGTTGATGGAATTGATCAAGCAGGGTGTTGACGGACTTGAGGTGATTCACCCTTCGCATTCTCCCGAACGCGTAGCGTATTACAAAGGAATTGCAAACGAGTATTTTTTGCTTACAAGCGGCGGCTCCGATTTTCACGGAGGCAGAAGAAATGATGCCGATGTGTTCGGAAAATATGTGATGAGCGATGACGAGGTGGAGATGATGCGCCGCAGGCTTGTTCAGTCACACCACCGCAGTTCTTGATTCTCAACATAACGCAGAACGATCATGTTCCAGAAAATAGAAGGAATGCTCGCGGGCGAGGGACATTCCTACGGCATCGTCGTCAGCAGGTTCAACAGCCTTGTCACCACACAATTGCTGGATGGCGCGGTCGATTGCCTTGTACGACACGGGGTGAGCGACGCGAAGATCACCGTTGTGTATTGCCCGGGCTCGTTTGAGATTCCGCAGATCGCAGCGAAGCTTGCCGCCTCCGGCAGGCATGACGGCATTATTTGTCTCGGATGCGTAATCCGCGGCGACACTCCCCACTTCGACTACGTGGCCTCGGAAGTGACAAAAGGCATCGGCAATGTTGCTCTGGAAACGGGTGTTCCAATATCATTCGGCGTCTTGACAACAGATAACCTTCAGCAGGCGTTGGAACGTGCCGGCGCAAAGGCCGGCAACAAAGGCTGGGATGCAGCGATGACTGCTCTCGAATTAGTCAATACATTCAAAAAGCTCTCCGGAGAAAAGAACCGTTCGAACAGTTGATAAGAATTATTTCGGGCTGTAACACATAATAATTCTTGAGAGGAGAACGACGACCATGAAGACACGAGTTGTTGGCGGAATTCTGCTTGCGGCAATCTGTTCGCTTCAGGCATTCGGACAAGTCGGCATCTGGAAGAATCATACTTCCATGCAGGACGTTCGTTCCATTGCGCGGGACGGAGCCACGGTGTGGGCGGCAACGAGTGGCGGGCTGTTTGCCTGGACGGAAGGCTCGGAGACGATGACGAAATTCACAAGCGCCGAAGGCTTGCAATCCACCGACCTGACAGCGGTGGGAGTGGACGGGAAAGGTGATGTGTGGACGGGAACATCAACCGGCGTCGTCCATATCTACTCACCGGCAACCGGTCAATGGCGCTACATCCCTGATATCGCCAACTCCGGCCAAACTAATAAACGTATCAACAGCATTTCCATCATCGGCGACACGGCCTTAATCAGCACAAATTTTGGTTTGAGTGTCTTCAGGGTTTCGCAATTTCAGTTTGGCGATACTTATACGCGGTTCGGCGCTCTCAGCGGAAATGTTCGCGTAGCTGTCACATCTGCTGTTCTGTTTGATGGAAAGCTTTGGGCAACCGTTTCCAACGGGCAAACGACACACAGGGTTGCATACGGCAGTCTTTCCAACCCGAATCTTCTGCCGCCCGAGGCATGGACGCTTGAAACAGTCGGAACAGCAACAACACTCCCGAAACATCTGGCAGTCTTCAACAACAAACTCTATGTAGGAACCTCAACCGGCTTGTATGTACTCGAAAGCGGAGTCTGGACACCGCATGATTCACTCGACGGCCGCAACATTATCTCGATTGCAGCATCACCGACGATGATGGCTGTTGCTGAGGCAGGAAATATCGTCTCGACCATCACCCCCCAGAACGTCTTCTCACGGTACGGAACAACGGTACCGGCAGCCGTCAGCGCTGTACTTCTCAATCAAGCTGGCAAGCCTATCGTGGCAACCTCAGGCGGAGGGGTAATGGAATTCACAACTTCCTGGGTTTCGCATTTCCCGAACGGACCCGCATCGAACCAGTTTACCAGCATTGCCGTGGATCCTGACGGCAATGTGTGGGGAGCATCCGGCATCAGCGGGGGAGGGAAGGGATTCTATCGCTACAATGGCTCGTCGTGGAAATCGTTCAACACCAAAAACTCCCCCTTGCCGTTCAATGACTACTATCGTGTAAGTGTAGCATGCAACGGTGATGTATGGCTCGGATCGTGGAAGGAGGGGATTCTTCGGATGCCTCGCGGCGCCGAGGTGGTTGACACAGCCAATCACTTCGGGCGAAACCGTGGATTGGCGGGAACGCCGGATGATACAGGAAAGGTCGTAACAGGCGCCGCCACTTGCGACGGACGCGGGAACACGTGGATCACCGTCATGCTTCCGTTCGACAACAGGCCTCTTGCCGTGAGAAAGTCGGATGGCACGTGGGCAACACTTCCGGTGTATGTGAACGGCTCGCCGCAGGACTATATCACCGAGCGGCAGGTAACACGGCCGCTTGCCGTCGACGCATCCGACAATCTGTGGATTGCGTCAGTTGTCCGGGGAAATCGCGGCGTCGCGATGTTGGGCAATCGCGGTTCAACTGCTGATAGCGTGGCAGAGATCTATCTCAATTCGTCGAACGGACTCCCGAACGATAATGTGAATTCGATTGTGGTGGATCGCGATAACAACATCTGGATCGGAACGGAAAGCGGCATTGCCATCATCCTCGACCCCGCAAATCCCACACGAAGCGGCGGTATTGCAAGCTACAAACCGTTGAGCGGGCTGTATATCAACGCAATTGCGGTTGACCCGCTGAACCAGAAATGGATTGCAACAAACGAAGGGGCCATTCTTCTTTCGCGTGACGGCATTCAGACTCTTGCACAGTATACCATGGAGAATACCGACGGAAGAATCATCAGCAACGAAATCAGGGATGTTGCCGTTGACCCGAAAACCGGCACAGTGTATTTTGCCACCACGAACGGACTGGCGAGTCTCACAACAACATCTGTCCAGCCCAAAACGGAATTTGAAGAGATTGTTGTTTCCCCCAACCCCTACCGAATCCCGAACTCTCTCCCTCTTACAATTGATGGATTGGTAGAAAACTCGAAAGTAAAAATTCTGACGATTGACGGACACCTTGTGCGTGAATTCCAGAGTCCCGGAGGCCGCATCGGTTTTTGGGACGGTAAGGATGAGAGCGGCAAGGATGTCGCATCCGGAGTATATCTGATTGTTGCATACTCCGAAACGCAAAAAGACAAAGTCGGAAAAGGAAAAGTCGCCGTCCTGCGACGGTAGGCGGAACCGCAAGAGCCGGGGAACCATTGGATCGAATCTATAAACTTATCAAGCTCAACCGGTTGGTTCGCAGCCACCGCGTGAAGTTCCTCTCGGTGCTGGCTGCACACACATTGAAGATGCGGCATTTGTTCCTGCGGTTCGATCCCGTTATGGCATGCAATCTTCGCTGCACAATGTGCTATTTCAGCGATGAGGAATACCGCAAAACTGCCAAAGGCATTTTCAAAAAAGAGGAAATCGAACGTATAGCCGGACTGTTGTTCCCGAAAACCCTGCAACTCGTTATCGGCTGCGGAACGGAACCGACTCTCTACAAGGATTTTACGGAAATCATCCGGCTGGGAAAATCGTACAACATCCCGTTTGTCGGCTTCACGTCAAACGGCATGCTCTTTACGGATGAGCATCTTTCACAGTTGGTCGGGTACGGGCTGGATGAACTGGCGCTTTCGGTGCACGGCGTTCAGAAGGAAACGTACGAACGCTTCATGGTGAACGCATCGTTCGAGAAGTTCATTAATGTGCTGGAACGGCTCGACGCCATGAAGAAGGCTGCCAACGTCTCAACTCCGAATCTTCGTGTGAACTACACGGTCAACGCGGAAAATCTTGAAGAGCTTCGCGGCTTCTTTGATGTGTTCGGAAAATACAGCATCAAGACATTGCAGGTCCGCCCGGTAATGGATATCGGCGGGGCGTTCCGGACACCGCTGGGCGGCTCTGAAATCGAAACATACAGGTCAATTGTCAGCGGACTTGCGGCAGAGTGCAAGCGCCGTAACATTACACTGCTCGCAAATACCGCAGATCCTTCATACGAACAAACGAATGAAAACACCGTCATTCTTGAGGCAGTGAAACGCTACATCTCCCCCCAAGTTGTGTGGCGAAAGGATTTTGACTGGCAGAATGAATCGTATGACGCCTTCTGCAAACGGATAGAATGGAGCGGCTATCTGCTGAAAAATGTGTTTTCCAGCCGGAAAAAGCTGCCCGACAATGCTGTTACCTTCTCCGGCAAGTATGCTGCCCGTTACGAAGTAAGTTTCTGAAACAAAAATATCTCACGACAATCACATCCTCCGTCCGGTCAGGCGGTCGGGGGAACCACATCACCAATCACAAAACAAGGAGGATGTTTACCTTGGAGAACAACGGCTACAAAGACGAAATCTTCACCAAACGGGTACGTGCCGGCAAACGAACGTACTTCTTTGATGTGAAGTCCACCAAATCGGAAAAGGATTTCTACATCACCATCACCGAAAGCAAACGGGTCGGCGACGACGAATACGAAAAGCACAAAATCTTCCTCTACAAAGAAGACTTCGAGAAGTTCCGCGAAGCTCTCGTCGAAACCGTGGAGCACGTCCAGACCCAATTGCTGGAAATCGCTCCGTCAGAGAAGCAAGACTGATCTACTCCCTCCCTTAAACATAAATTTCCCAAGGCCCATAGCCGCCTCGGGTGTGCGTATGGGCTTTCTTGATTCTCGTTCGGCATTTACCTATATTTTCTTCGGTTTTTTTGAATTTCGACGAGTACCGGAGGGTGAATACATTGAAAATCCAAATTACAGGACTCTCAGATGGTATTCACCGGTACCAATTTGCGGTCAATTCGGCAGAATTGACGCTCGAAGAGGATTTCGAGGGAAACGTGGCGGTTGAGGCCGTTCTCGACAAATCTTCCACGCAAATTCTTCTCACAGCATCAATCTCGGCAACGGCACGGTTCACATGCGACCGGTGCGTTTCACCGTTCTCGCAATCCCTTAGATCGGGTTATTCGATGGTGTATGTGAGTGAGGGGATTGAAACGCAACATCTCGACCCGGCGGAAGTTCAGGTTATTTCAGCCGCACTCCATATGATAGATATAGCCGAGGATGTCCGGCAAACGGTATTGCTTTCCGTGCCGCTCAAAGTGCTGTGCAAGGAAACGTGCAAGGGCTTGTGCCCGTTATGCGGAACGAACTTGAACGAGCAAACCTGTACGTGTTCGGATACGGAAATTGACTCGCGCTGGGAAGAGTTGCGCAAATTGCAAAGCAATTGATTACTGAAATCGAAGAAAAGGAGTTGTAGTTCATGCCAAATCCAAAACGCAGACACTCGAAAACACGGGGCAGAAAGCGCCGCACACATTACAAAGCAACCGCGGCCGCCAAAGCCGAATGCCCCAATTGCCATTCGATGAAACTTCCGCATCGAGCCTGCCCCAATTGTGGCTTCTATAATGGTCGCTTCATCAAAGTTCCGAAAACCGCCTGAGTTGGACGGTTTTCTCCCCGTATACCCTCTTCAAGCCTGAATCCTCTTGGCTTCTCAACACGAGCACATACGTATTGCCGTTGATGCGATGGGTGGTGATTACGCTCCGCAGAATGTTGTTGCAGGAGCATTGGATGCTTTGGAGTCAACAGGGGGGCGTTTTTCGCTTCTCCTCGTCGGGCAGCAGGAACGCATACAACAGGAATTGCAGAAACATACCGGTGCGCGGGCTTTCAAAGAGGCCTGCACCATAATTGACGCTCGGGAGATTATCGAGTTTAACGATGGCGCAACCGCCGCTTTGAAAACGAAAAAGGATTCTTCCATCGCGGTCGCCATTACCTTGCATCGGGATGGAAAGGCGGATGCCGTTGTCAGCGCAGGGCATACCGGGGCGATGCTATCCGCTTCAACACTGATTCTGGGAAGAATCGGCGGAATAGGCCGTCCGACGATCGGGGCTCTTATCCCCACGTCGGCCCACACACCCAGTCTGCTTGTCGATGCCGGAACGAACGTCGATTGCAAACCACGACACTTGTTCGAGTTTGCCGTCATGGGAACAACCTATGTGGAAGCGATGTTTGGCAAAAAGAATCCCAGCATCGGACTTCTCAGCATTGGCGAGGAAGACAATAAAGGCAATGAAGTAACACTTGAGGCATTTGCCCTCCTGAAGCAAAGTAAGCTCAACTTCTTCGGTAACGTCGAAGGCAGGGATATACTGAAAGGGAAAGTGGATGTTGTTGTCTGCGACGGGTTTGTCGGCAACATCCTTCTGAAGTTCGGCGAGAGTGTTCCGGCGTTTTTCAAATCGAAGTTCACCGATTTTGCCGGACGCAGCGTTGTCAACAAACTGGTAGCGCTGATTGCACGCAGCGGCATGCGTTCGGTGATGAAAGAACTGGATTACCAGGAACATGGCGGCGTTCCCTTGCTTGGCGTAAACGGCGTTTCGATAATCGGGCACGGCGGCTCGACGCCAAAAGCAGTTAAGAATATGATATTCCGTGCGGAAGAAATGGTACAACGCAAGGTGAATGCGCGAATCCAAGAAGCAATGAAGCAGTACGCGTAGAGTCAGCAGGAAAGAATGTAATGCAAAAGAAACGAGCAACAATAACAGCAGTCGGGCATTACGTGCCCGACAAGATTCTCTCCAATTTCGATTTGGAGAAGATGGTGGATACAACCGATGAATGGATTCGTACACGAACAGGAATACGTGAACGACACATTCTCGAAAACGGCGCTACGTCCGATATGGCGGTCGAGGCGGCAAAGAACGCCCTGAAGAACAGAGGCATCCGGCCCGATGAGGTCGATCTGATTGTCATGGCAACAATCACTCCCGATATGTTCTTTCCGTCAACGGCGTGTCTTGTTCAGGACAAACTCGGCGCCAAGAACGCGTGGGGATTCGATGTGTCAGCCGCATGCTCGGGATTTTTGTTTGCCCTTATGACAGGGGCACAGTTTGTTGAAACCGGCGCGTACAAGAAAGTGCTGGTGATCGGCGCCGACAAAATGAGCGTGATTACCGACTACTCCGACCGCAATAATTGCATTCTGTTCGGCGATGGCGCGGGTGCCGTGTTGCTCGAACCGACAGACGATATGTCCGTTGGTATTCTTGATTCCATTTTGCGTTGCGACGGCTCCGGCGGCGGCGCCCTTCATATGAAGGGGGGCGGCAGTTTGAATCCACCATCCCACGAAACGGTGGACAAACGCTGGCATTATCTCTATCAAGACGGGAAAAGTGTATTCAAAGTCGCCGTGATGGGCATGGCCGATGTTTCAGTGGAAATCCTGAAGCGAAACAACTTAACCGGCGCCGATGTTGATTGGCTTGTACCCCATCAGGCTAACCTTCGCATCATTGACGCGACAGCCGAGCGGATGGAGCTCGACAAATCCAAAGTCATGATTAACATCGACAAATACGGAAACACCACCGCAGCAACTGTTCCGCTTTGCTTATCCGAATGGTGGCAAGCGGGAAAATTGAAGAAAGACCAGATACTTGTAATTGCAACATTCGGCGCAGGATACACGTGGGGTTCTGCCCTCATCAAATGGTCTGCGGAGGACGCTAAAGGCTGATGGGAAAGACTGCATACATATTCCCCGGACAAGGCTCGCAATATGTCGGCATGGGAAAGGATTTCTTCGAAGCCGATGCCGACTCACGCACACTTTTCCGGCACGCAGATGATGTACTTGGCGTACCGCTCAGCAAGATTTGTTTCGAAGGTCCCGACGAAGAATTGAAACAAACACGCAACACGCAGCCTGCGATCTTTCTTCACAGCCTCGTTGTGTTCAGGAAACTGAAATCACAATCGGTCGATATGGTTGCGGGACATTCGCTCGGCGAGTATTCGGCACTGGTTGCGGCGGGCGCAATGACGTTTGAAGCGGGACTTCAGCTTGTACGGCTTCGCGGTGAATTGATGCAGAAAGCAGGCGAAGAACAAAAAGGAACAATGGCAGCCGTTGTCGGACTACTTCCCGAGGCAGTTGAAGAAGTTTGCAAAGAAGCGTCTGTTGCGGGAATTGTCCGGCCGGCAAACTTCAACTCACCGGGACAGATTGTCATCTCCGGTTCGGTTGACGGTGTTCGAAAAGGAATGGAACTGGCAAAGGCACGCGGAGCAAAGCTTGTGAAAGAACTCGTCGTCAGCGGGGCATTTCATTCGCCGTTAATGGCAAGCGCCCGCGACGGACTCAAGAAGAAACTCGACGAAACAACAATCGTTGATGCGGCAATTCCGGTGTACGCCAATGTTTCCGCCGAACCCGTAACGCGGGCGGAAGATATTCGTGATTTGCTGTTCCGGCAACTGACAAGTCCCGTACGCTGGGAAGAATCCGTGATGCACATGGTACGCGACGGCGCCGATGCGTTTGTGGAGGTCGGGCCGGGCAAAGTACTGCAGGGACTCGTGAAGCGTATTGCATCGAATGCGCAGGCTTCCGGGTTTGACAAATTTTCCGATATTCAATCGAACTGAAAAATCGAGATGGCGCAAGAACAACAATTGAAGGTAAAACAATTCACCATCTCAAATGAGTTTTTCGAGAAGGGATATCCTGAAGGCGGAAGTCCGTGTAACTGTTCATCCCAATGCTGCGAAGGCGGAGTGTGGATGGATGTGAAAGATCACGAACGTATCATGGAGGAGAAGGATCTCGTCAAGCAGCAGATGGATGAAACACAGACAACGGATGAAACCAAGTGGTTTGAGCATGAGATCGTCGACGACAGCGACTTCCCTTCAGGAAAAGCAATCGGATCGGAAGTTATTAACGACAAATGCGCATTCCTCGACAAAGTCGGGCGATGTTCGATTCAATTGGCTGCTGTGGCAGCGGGCAAACACAAGTGGGCGTGGAAGCCGATGTACTGTGTACTCTTCCCCATTGAGGTGAGCGGCAACCTCGTGAGCTTTGATCCGATGCTGCAAGGCGAGCAACGTTGCTGCACAATCAGTTCGGCATTTTCGACGCCTCTCTTTGTTGCCTGCAAAGAAGAACTCACACATCTGCTCGGCGAAGATGGCTACACGATGATAGAAAACCACTACGAGTCGCTTCGCAAAGGGTCACTTGTAGAAACCAAAGGATGAGCATGGGAATCTTGGACAATACGGTCGCATTAGTCACCGGCGGCGGACGGGGAATCGGCAAGGCAATTGTTGTTGCTCTTGCGGAGGCCGGATCGAAAGTGGCCTTCACGTACAAGAGTTCGGCGGCACCGGCCGAAGAACTAGTCAAAGATTTAGCCGTAAGAGGACTTGTAGCGCGAGCATATCAAGCGGATGCCGTTTCGACCACGAATGCAGCGGAAGTCGTGAACGCTGTCGTGAAAGAGTTCGGCCACCTCGACATTCTCGTGAATAACGCGGGCATTACCAAGGATGGCCTGCTGATGAGAATGAGTGAAGACGATTGGAATGCCGTACTCGACAACAATCTCAACAGCGTGTTCAATTACACAAAGGCCGCTTGCAGGACGATGATGAGCCAACGTTCGGGAAAGATCATCAATATCACATCAATTGTCGGCATTACCGGCAACGCCGGACAGGCAAACTATGCGGCGTCGAAGGCGGGCATTATCGGATTCACAAAATCTATTGCAAAAGAGTTAGGTTCTCGCAATATTGCAGTAAATGCAGTCGCCCCCGGCTACGTTGAAACCGACATGACCGACAAGCTGAGCGACGATCAAAAGAAGGCTCTCGCAGATTTTATTCCGCTGAAACGCACGGCACAAGCGCATGAGATCGCATCCGTCGTGAAGTTTCTCGCATCGCAGGACGCAAACTATATTACCGGCCAGGTAATTTGCGTTGACGGCGGAATGACAATGTAGTAGACGCAACACGTCACACTCACAAATCCAAACACCAAGGAGGATACAACAATGGCAGCAGATGTCGAAGCAAAAGTGAAGGAAATCATCGTCAATAAACTCGGCGTCGACGAAGGTCAAATAACGCCCGAGGCATCCTTCACCAATGATCTCGGAGCCGATTCGCTGGATACGGTCGAGTTGGTGATGGAGTTCGAGAAGGCATTCGGGTTGACCATCCCCGACGAGGATGCCGAAAAAATCGGAACGGTCGGCGACGCAATCAAATACATCAATTCAAAGTCTGCCTGATTGGTACAAGCGGAACCGTGCATTCCACTGAGCGCATCGGTTTTCGGAAAGGAATTCTATGAGTGAAAAACGAAGAGTCGTCGTCACCGGCATGGGTGCAGTAACGCCGATCGGCCTGAACGCGAAGGAATATTGGACAAGCCTTCTCGCTGGGAAAAGCGGTGCAGCCGCCATTACCTACTTCGACGCAGCCTTGTTCGGAACACGATTCGCCTGCGAAGTAAAGGGATTCAAGGCCACAGATTTCATGGACAGGAAGTCCGCCCAACGTATGGATCCCTTTGCACAGTACGCGGTGGTTGCATCGGATGAAGCAGTTGCCGATTCGGGATTGCCGTTGAAGGACATGGACGCCGATCGTGCCGGATGCGTGTACGGTTCCGGCATCGGAGGAATGATCACCTACGACGCCCAGTTCAACAACTACAAGGAAGGCGGCCCCCGGCGTATCAGCCCGTTTTTCATTCCCATGCTCATCCCCGATATCGCATCAAGCCAGGTTTCGATGAAGCACGGCTTGAAAGGCCCGACGTATGCAACAGTTTCGGCATGCGCCACGGCGAATCATGCCATCGGCGATTCGTACCGCATCATCCAATACGGCGATGCGGACGTGATGGTATGCGGCGGTTCCGAAGCACCTATTACGCCGATGGGGCTCGGCGGGTTCGATTCGATGAAGGCGCTCTCCACACGCAACGACGAGCCGGAGAAGGCAAGCCGCCCGTTCGATGCAAAGCGCGACGGCTTCGTGATGGGAGAAGGAGGGGCAACACTTGTGCTGGAGGAACTCCAACACGCTCTCAAACGCGGGGCAAAGATCTACGCTGAAGTTGTCGGCATAGGGTACACCGCGGACGCTCATCATATTACTGCTCCGGCTGAAGGCGGAGAGGGGGCAGTACGCTCGATGAAGCGTGCCCTGAACGACGCAGGCATTGCGCCGGAGGCGGTTGACTACATCAATGTTCACGGGACATCGACCCCACTGGGCGATATTGCCGAGAACACCGCAATCAAAACAACGTTCGGTGAGCATGCTAAGAAGCTGAATATCAGCTCAACGAAATCCATGACCGGGCATTTGCTCGGCGCGGCGGGCGCTATTGAGGCGATTGCCGCAATCATGGCGTGCTACGCCGATCACATTCCCCCGACCATCAATCAGGAATTCCCCGATCCTGAATGCGATTTGAACTACACACCGAACGTTGCGGTAAAGCGGACTGTGAACTACGCCCTCAGCAACACGTTCGGATTCGGAGGAAAGAACGCGACACTTATCGTCAAGAAATACACTTCGTAATCAGCAATTCATGGCGGGTGATTCATGGGGTGGCTGAAGGAACTTCGCAGGAAGTTCTTCCCGTCCGCCGCCGGCGGACGTAACAGAGACTCTTCGGGGAGAGACGAGTCAATCACCCTCCCTCCTGACAACATCAAAGGGCTCGAACAAGCTCTGCAGTACAGAATCCGCAACGCGGATCTTTTCGTGCAGGCGCTTGTTCACCGATCCTACCTTCAACAAACCAACCAGCACGGAGAATCCAACGAGCGGCTTGAGTTTTTGGGTGATTCGATCCTCAATCTGATTGTGGGAGAATATTTGTACCGCCACTTCCCTTCAGCGGACGAAGGCGAGCTGACGAAAGTCCGTTCTCGCCTCGTCAACCGCAAAGCGCTTGTAGCGTACTCGAAGAGCGTCAATCTTTCCAAATTCATTCTCATGAGTCACAGCGCGCAGCAATCCATGGGCAAAGGCTCGGATACAATCGTTGCGGATACATACGAGGCGATCATCGCCGCAGTGTACCTCGACGGCGGGTTCGATGCGGCGAAGAAATTTGTCGAGCGGCAACTTGTCGAGGCGCTGCAGAATAGAACCGTGATCACCTCCGACGAAAACTACAAGAGCATGTTGCTTGAGTTTGCGCAAGCACACGGACTCGGCGTTCCGCGCTACACAATTGTGAAAGAAGAAGGCCCCGACCACGACCGGACGTTTACGGTTGAAGTTTCGCTCAACGGCAAAAAAAGCGGTACCGGCACCGGCAAGAACAAAAAGGAAGCCGAGCAACTCGCGGCGAGCAGGGCGCTGGAGAGATTGCAGAGAAAAACGTGAGTGAACGTTGCACATTTTGATAAATTTAACTTGACATATTTCTGTCCCTGGTGTATCTTATTCGCAGATATTGTCAAACTTCAGTGCCTAATAGACAACCCCCGCCCGGAGTTTGATACATCGAGCGTTCTTTGCAGCGAGTGGATGAGATAAGAAAGACGCTCGTCTTCGTTTTTTTCTCCACCTTCGCCTTTCATTTTCGTCTACGTTAGAGTAACAGATCAGCGGGAAACGGCACTACTTCCAAAGATGAATGAGGAGTGGCAGCTGTTCACCACGTCGATTCACGGCTCTACCAAAAAAGCCGCGCCGGGCACCGCAATGCCCGACGCGGGTATTACGCCTACAACAGAAGGTATGAGCCTTCTCCTAAAAAGGAGTTCTGTTGTCGGCAATAGCAATGTACTGAAAGGAGGTGAGGAAATCAAAAGACAGTGGTAGAAGCAGGAAGTCGGTCAACAGGGAATGAAACCGCAATTTCATTCTAGCCTAAATCACAGTTTCCTTCAACAACAACGGTATGAGGTGTTGTTATGAAACAAATGCTTGTAGTCTTATTTGTCGTGAGTGTCGTTCAGGCGTCAGCACAGTCAAACCCGGTAAAGCTGACCGTCTGCTTGACCGAAGAGGCACTTGACGGAATGGTAATCGAAGAAGATGGCTCTGCAACTCTCGATAATGAGAAAGCATCTTCTTTAGTCGAACTGAATCAGAACAGTGAGCTTATCGCAATGTATCCGATGTCGTACAAAGCTGGCAGCCCCTTTCGCAAATTTTTCACGCTGTTCTTTGATGAGCGCGCGGATTTGGAAAGCCTCAAAGAGTCGTACGAGGCAAATGAGTTTGTGCAATGGGCATTACCTGTACCAGACGAAACCCCGGAGTTGCTCGGGCCATACTACCCGAACGATGCGAAGTTTGCTAACGACCAAATGTGGTATGTTCACCAAGGAACGGACAAAGCGGATGTGAATGGCCCCGAAGCGTGGGAATGGACACTTGGAGATACCAGTGTGGTTATTGCAATTTGCGGAGGTGGGATAAAGTGTTTGACTGAACCAAACAACCAGTATTTTTCGGCAGATGTTGCTTCCAATCTCTGGACGAATTGGGGTGAGATTCCCAATAACGGAATTGATGATGACAATAATGGGTTCATCGATGATATTCATGGATGGAATTTCAATTGCAACGACCCTGATATTGAAAACTCTTGCTTGCTACCCGGTGACCCGTTGTGGTGGCATGGAACGCCCATGGCTTCCCATGCGGCGTCCGCGATTGATTCTTGTGTTTCAACTAACTGTGGAGTAGGGGTTGCCCCAAAGTGCCGAATCATGGGTCTTCCCTCTTCCCACTGGAATAGCCTTGCTTATGCCGTGGACAATGGCGCGCGAGTTTTCGTATATGCATTTGCATTTAACCCTACTTTTTGGCAACCCTTCATTGATACGGCCTTCGCGCACGGTGTCTTATTCGTCAATGCTGCCGGGAATAATGTTCCTGGCCCGATATACCAGAGTGGATATGGTGTCTCCGTAGCAAATGTTGATTCCAACAATTACGTTGGAACGACAACGGGGAGCGGGGTCAAGTTGTCAGCGCCAGCCTTGTATGGCGGCTCATCATACGCGGCACCGGTGGCTGGTGGTGTGGCAGCACTCATGCGAAGCTTCAACCCTCATATTTCAATTGAGAGTTTACGGCGTATCTTTATCAGCCCCCTCAGTTGCAATCCGATTTCTCAGTCGGGAACAGGAGCTGGAAGGATAGATGCATATAAAGCACTCAAGAATGTTGTTGCGACTGTTACACTCGACTCCATTCTCAACGATGGTGGATACCCTCTCCTGACTTGGACTGCCAATACCTTCTTGGACTCGTCAGGCGTATTTAACCTGGGCTCATTGAACTACATTGTGCAAAGAAAGTGGATGTACGATACGGCGTACGCAGACATTGCAACGCTCTCTTCTTCAGCCAGTTCGTACAAGGATGAGGAAATTCTCATTTCATATTTCAGCGACATTTTCAGCTATCGCATCGTCACGAAGATCGCGTATGGCGGAAGCGTCTTGTTCTCTGTGCCCTCGAACAAGAAGGAGATCAGGGGTGAATTCCTGAAATTGTCATCACGAACTGATGAAAAGAGCCTTCCAACCGAAACAAAATTGCTTGGCAACTTTCCCAATCCCTTCAATCCTGTAACGAAAATCAGTTTTGATATCGGCAAAGCGAGCCACGTCACGTTGCGGATCTTTGATGTTCTCGGCAAAGAAGTCTCAACCATAATGGATGAATTCCTTGAAGTAGGTTCATACGTGAAGGAAGTTAATGCTTCAACCTTGTCGACGGGAGTGTATTTCTACACGATGAGAGCTGGGAGCTATTTCAAAGCGATGAAACTCATTGTTGCTAAATGAACGAACAGGGGGAGTCACGTCCTGAGGACGTGCTCCCCCACTCTTCCTGCGGAAACCGGTACATGAATCTCAAGATAGTATTTATAGTGTTTCTTTTCCTTTCAGCCATTACCTCGAACAGATGTGTATCGCAGTGGCAGAACATCAGCGACACGGCGTTGGGTAACATCTTGTTCTGCAAATTTATCTCACCGCAAAACGGGTGGCTCATAAACCTCAGCAACACTTCCGAGCAAGGATTACTTAAGACGACCAATAACGGGATGACGTGGACAAAGATACTAGATCATCCTGCAGGAACATTCAATTGGCTGTTAGGATTTGATTTTCTGGATGATTCAATTGGATATGCGTTTTCGACTCGCTTGACTCACTGTTTTAGAACGCTGAACGGTGGCAGAACTTGGGAAACTGTCGGCTGCCCTACAGACGTATATCCGGGGTATCCAACGGCAAAGATATTCTCCAAGAATCTCACTTATTATGGCTCTGCTGTGGAATTCAACCGGTCTATTGATAGTATGCAGACGTGGCAAGTCACTCACCGGTTCCCCTTTACTGAGCTTCGACAGCCCACCTATCGATTTGTTTTCCTTTCCACCGACACGATCATTGCTTGCGGCGGCTTGCCAAACTTTCTTATCGAGCCTTGGAATGGAACCAAGGAGTGTTACAAATCTACCGACGGCGGTTTTGACTGGTTGCCCACACTGTACGATACGCTTGCCAATGGGTATGCTACTGCTTTTGCTAACACTATCGTAGGCTACACATTTAGTACTCTATCTCCGACTCAGTTATTACACTACAAGACTCACAAAACGACCGATGGCGGTAACTCTTGGTTTCAAATCCCCGCCACGATAGATACGGGTGTTGTCCAAGTGACCGATGCGTACTTCAAGAACCCCGATGAAGGATTCATCACCGGCGGGGCGGTTGCTCACTCAAGCGATGGCGGGCTGACGTGGCACACAATCCCCGGCATATCGGGCGCTTACATGTCCTGGCCCGACAGTCTTCACGGCTGGATCGTCGGCAGCAACGGGAGAATCTTCCGCACCACAACGGGCGGGTTGGTGCCAGCGCTGTTCGCTTCATTTACCGGCAAACATACCGGCGGCACACGAGTCCGACTGGATTGGCAAACACGCAGCGAGACGAACACTGCTGGCTTCCACCTCCAGCGCCGCACCGAAAGCGACACTGTATTTGCCGACATTTCTCCTCTCATCCCCGGACAGGGCACAACGAGCGAGCCGTCCGACTACTCGTTTACCGATACCACTGCAACAATCAACCGGTGGTATTACAGGTTGAAGGTGATGCCCTTGACGGGAGACGCTCACTACTCAAACACGATCTTGGTGGATGTTACGACGGGAGTGACCAGCGGCCTCACGCAGTATGAGTACAAGCTGGAACAGAACTTCCCCAACCCGTTCAATCCAAGTACAGAGATCAGATATCAGACGTCAGAGGTCAGTCACGTTTCGTTGATGGTGTTTGATCTGTTGGGGCGGGAAGTTGCCAGACTGGTGGATGAGGTGAAGCAGCCGGGCGAGTTTTCTGTTGGCTGGGATGCGTCAGCCTTCTCAAGTGGTATATATTTCTACAGGCTGCACACCGGCGCCTTCATTCAAACAAAACGAATGATCTTAATGCGATAATGCCAGTCCCGCCGTAGGGACAGGACATGTCCTGTCCCTACGCAGACTGTTTCCCTGCCGAACCCTGTGATTCTCTCCTCAAGCCTTTCTCAAAGATTTTCCTTACATTATTGCCGAACAAAAACTCTGAACCATCCAACCTGACTATATGAACTCCTTTACATTTGAAGAAGAACAATTCCAAACCCGTCATATCGGCCCGAATGAGCAGGAAACGCGGCAGATGTTGGACGCTATCGGCGTTGCATCGCTTGATGAACTCATCGACCAGACTGTGCCTGCGGCGATTCGATTGAAATCCCCGTTGCCGCTGCCCGGAGCCGTGACAGAGCATCAGTTTCTTAACAACCTCGGCGAGATTGCGAAGAAGAACAAGATGTTCAAATCCTATATCGGAATCGGGTATTACGATTGCATCACCCCGCCGGTGATTCTCCGGAACATTCTGGAAAACCCCGGGTGGTACACACAGTACACGCCGTACCAGCCGGAGATTGCGCAAGGCAGACTCGAAGCGCTGCTGAACTACCAGACGATGGTTGCCGATCTCACCAGAATGGATGTGGCCAACGCATCGCTGCTCGACGAGGCAACCGCCGCCGCAGAAGCGATGAGTATGCTGCACGGCATCGTGTCGAAAAATCCCGGAAAGGAACACGCAAACAAATTCTTCGTGTGCGATACTGTTCTTCCGCAAACGGTTGATGTGCTGAAGACGCGGGCATCAGCGGTCGGCATTGAGCTTGTGTTCGGCAGTCACGTGAACCACCGCATGGATGAAAACTACTTCGGTGCCATTGTACAGTACCCCGCGCAGGATGGCGGCGTGCGCGACTATCGTGATTTTATTCAGATGGCGCATGACGTCGGCGTGCTCGTGGTTGTTGCGGTGGATTTGTTGAGTCTTGTGCTACTGACGCCTCCGGGGGAGTTTGGTGCCGACGTGGTCGTCGGATCGGCGCAGCGCTTCGGCGTGCCGATGGGATACGGCGGACCGCATGCCGCATTCATGGCAACGCGCAACGAATACATCCGCTTTATGCCGGGGCGCATCATCGGTGTTTCGATTGATGCGAACGGCAACAAAGCCTACCGCATGACATTGCAGACACGCGAACAACATATCCGCCGCGAGAAGGCGACATCCAATATCTGCACAGCTCAGGCGCTTCTTGCGATCATGGCGGGGGCATACGCGGCGTACCACGGTCCCGAGGGACTCAAACGCATAGCCCGCAACGTTCACGGATTGACCGTTGCTCTCGAAAAGGCATTGTCAAAACTCGGCTTTGAACAAGCCAATGCAATCTACTTTGACACGCTCAGAGTGAGAGTCGGCTCGGCGGTTCGCATCAAAGCAATTGCGGAAACGCAACAGGTGAATTTCCGGTACATCGACGAAAATACCATCGGCATCTCTCTTGACGAGACGACAACTCCGGCTGATGTTGAGACAATTGTTTCGATTCTTGCCGAGGCGGCGGAAATCATGTATCAGCCGAACCGAACCGATTCTCTTTTTGCAGGAATTGATATTTCCTATCCGGCGCCCTTTGCCCGAAGCAGCACATTTCTGACGCATCCTGTTTTCAACTCATATCACTCCGAAACGGAAATGATGCGTTATTTGAAGTCGTTGGAGAACAAAGATCTCTCGCTTGTTCATTCCATGATTCCGCTCGGCTCATGTACTATGAAGTTGAATGCAGCGGCGGAATTGATTCCGATAACATGGAAGGAATTCGGCAAGCTGCATCCCTTCGTTCCCGTTTATCAAGCAAAAGGATACAGGGATGTTTTCCGCTCTCTTGAACAACAACTCTGCGCTGTCACAGGATTTGCAGCGGCATCGCTTCAGCCGAACTCCGGCGCGCAAGGTGAGTATGCAGGACTGATGGTAATTCGCGCATATCATGCCGACCGTGGCGAAACGCATCGCAACATTGCTCTCATTCCGCAATCTGCCCACGGCACAAATCCCGCAAGCGCCGTCATGGCAGGAATGAACGTCGTCGTCGTCAAAACCGATGCACACGGCAACATCGAGGTGGGCGACCTGAAGGCCAAGGCGGAAGAACACAGCAAGAATCTCGCCGCATTGATGGTAACGTATCCTTCGACGCACGGCGTGTTTGAAGAAGCAATTCAGGAAATCTGCACCGTCATTCATAAAAACGGCGGACTTGTGTACATGGATGGCGCAAACCTCAATGCGCAAGTCGGCCTGACCAGTCCTGCTACAATCGGTGCCGATGTTTGTCACATCAATCTGCACAAAACATTCAGCATACCGCACGGCGGCGGCGGACCGGGCATGGGACCCATCTGCGTTGCGGAACATCTTGCACCATATCTTCCGGGCCATCCGGTTGTGAAGGTGGGAGGAGAGAAAGCGATCACAGCCGTATCGGCAACGCCGTGGGGAAGCGCGAGTATTGTTCTGATTTCCTACGCATACATCACAATGTTAGGGGAAGAAGGCGTTACAGCCGCGACGAAATATGCAATCCTGAATGCAAACTATCTGAAAGCGAAACTCGGGAAACAGTTCAAGGTTTTGTATGAAGGAAAGAACGGACGTGTTGCGCATGAGTTTATTCTCGATACACGCGAGTTCAAGAACAGCGCCGGAATTGAGGTTGAAGATATCGGCAAGAGATTGATGGATTACGGTTTCCATGCGCCGACCGTCTCGTTTCCCGTTGCAGGCACATTGATGATCGAGCCGACCGAAAGTGAATCAAAAACCGAACTTGACCGGTTTGCCGAAGCAATGCTTTCGATCAGAAAAGAGATTCAAGAGATCATTGAAGGTAAAGCAGACAGGACGGACAACGTGCTGAAGAACGCCCCGCACACGGCACAGGAATCGCTGAGTGAAACATGGAATCACAAGTACACGCGCTACAAAGCCGTGTATCCGTTGCCCTACTTGCGCAAGAACAAATTCTGGCCGGCAGTCGCCCGCGTGAATAATTCGTACGGTGACAGGAATATCATGTGTGCCTGTCCGCCGGTTGAGGAGTACGAAAAGACTCTGACGGAACTTGCAAAGTGAGATAGTCAGCAATGCCTTTTAACAGTCCGCCCAAGGTTTCTCAATTTCGCGCTTGGGCAACTTCTCTTGGTTACACAAGAAAGGCAGAAAGCGTATCTGCTCCTGAAATATGGGTTGATTCCGAAGGACGGTGGCGATTGAAAATAAAGCATCCGGCGGAACGAGCAGGCCTGCATCCTCGTTCCTATGAACAGAGATACAGTTGTCGAGAAATCAACCCGGCGACAGATCAACTTGAATACTATGATCCGGTTACAGGCATGTTTGGCACACGTAACTCGATGGGGCATCTAGAGGTAGTAATTGATTAGGAGGGGCAAATGACACTTAATGATCTCATTTTCGAAAACTGTGTTATAGTGGGATTCAGCAGGGATGCAGCACGCGAAAGCCTGACCCTGACGTTCGAAGCACATGATGCAAAGGCACCGACGGACACACCCGACTTGTATATACTTGAATGTACCAACATCAGCGATGTGCAGCTTCGGTTCGGGCCGGAGTTTCCCGCAGACCTGAACCGGCCTTACACGCCGGGCGGGAAAGACCAGCGCGCCAATGAAATCTATGAGTTGCGTCGTGATGCGACGGGGGCAATTCACATTCGCGCCGACATGATTGAGGGCAGCTTTCGTTGTCCTGAATTCCGGTTGCTGCGCGTCGTTGAGGAAGTGGAAGCAAACGCCTGAGCAACATCAGGATTCAAGGCAAAACTGGCGTGAAGCACATAGTGCCCAGCCCTATGATAATCAGCGGCGGTTGTTCGAAAGAGCAGCCGCCGTTTTTTGTTGCTGCAGGGCATTATTTGATAGGCTTCTGTTTTTTCATATCTTGAACCTGCAATGAAGCGTATACTTGTTCTCATATTATTGTTCGTTCTTACTTTCTCGGCCAATGCGCAAGGGGACACGGCACAACCCGTTCTTCTAAAATCGTTCGGGCTGATCGATACTGTTGTCGTCCTTGGAAACGAAAAAACCAAGGAGTCGATCATTCTACGCGAGATGACACTGAAGCCGGGCATGGAGGCAACGGTGGAGGCGGTGGAATACGACCGTGGCCGCATTTACAGCACGGGCCTGTTTACCAGTGTCGATATTTCCATCATCCCTTTCGAACAGAAGAATCTGATGTTAGTGGATGTGAAAGAACGGTGGTATATCATTCCACTTCCGCTATTCGGTTTCCGCGACGGCGATCCGAAAAAGGCGTATTACGGGGGAGGGTTGCTGCACAATAACTTCCGCGGCCTGAACCAGAAGCTGTTTGGATCAATCGTGTTCGGCTATAACCCCTCGCTCGCATTCCAATACTCCGACCCGTGGATCGACAGGGAATACAATCTCTACTTCGGCGGAGGGCTGTCGTTTTCTCGCGTGAGGAACCGTAGCGCGATTACCACTGCCGGCATGGCAAATTTCGACGAGCTTCATTACGATATCAACGCAACGCTCGGTAAACGGTTCAGTCTCTACAATACCACGGGTATCAATCTCGGCTATCGCATTGTGAAAGTGACCGAAAGCCGTCCCGGACGAACAATCTCGGCCGACGGCACGGATAGATTCTTGTACGGTTCAATCAGCTTTACGCATGACACACGCAACCTGCGCGACTACACAACGCAGGGAACACTCGTCAGCCTGTACATCACCAAAACCGGTTTCGGTGAGTCGGAGGTAAGCTTCACCCGGTTCGGGGCTGATTTCCGCCGCTTCACGCCGCTGCCGCTCGACTTCACGCTCGCTACACGGCTGTTCAGCTCGGTGGTTTCGGGCAGCACCATTCCGACCTATTCGCGTTCGTATTTCGGATACGGTGAACGCATTCGCGGCCACTTCAAAACGGTTTTCGAAGGAGAGAATATTGCGGGCAGTTCTGTCGAAATACGCTGGCCTTTGCTGAAGCCACGAACAATCATCTTCGACGCAATAAAAATCCCGCGGGAATTTTCTATCTGGCGGTTCGGCATCAGTCTCGAACTGTTTGCGGACGCGGGAACAACATGGTTCAGGAAAACCAGCGTGCTCGACGCGTTTGCCGCTGGCTACGGCGGTGGGATTGCGTTTCTCCTTCCCTACGACTTCGTGCTGAGAACGGAATACGCGTGGAACGACATGCGCAAGGGACAGTTCATCATCGACTTCCGTAGTTCGTTTTGAGATTGTAAGAGTTTAGAGTTTGGCGTTTTACCTGTATGGAATACTTCTACACACCTCCCGCCAACATTTCTTCCGACCTTCTGACGATTGATGGCGAAGAGTTTTCTCATCTTACGCAAGTCATGCGCAAGAAGGCGGGCGACGAGATCACTGTTGTAGATGGCAATGGAAACGCCTATCACTCCACTATCACGGAAGTGTCAAAGCGGTCTGCACAATGCGCAATCCGCCAACACATGTACCGTTTGCATGAATCAACGGTTGATGTCACGCTGGCCGTCGGCATACTGAAGAATCCGTCACGGTTTGATTTTCTTGTCGAGAAGGCAACGGAACTGGGCGTCAACCGGATTGTTCCTCTTCTTACCGGACGAACAATTCCGCGTCACGCAAAGACCGACCGTTGGCAAAAAATCGGAATTGCCGCAATGAAACAATCCGGCAGATGTGTGCTTCCTGCAATCGATCGGCTTGTTGAGTTTGCGGATTTTGTTGGAGGACAGACTGCCACAACCAAGCTTATCGCTCACGAAAGGGCCGACACTTCATCTCACGATGAAATACTCCCTGCTTCAGTGGTTATTTGTATCGGACCGGAGGGTGGTTTTACTGATGAGGAGATTTCGACGGCGCTGCGAAATGATTTCCGTTTGCTGCATCTCGGTACACGACGGCTGAGAACAGAAACAGCAGCGATTGTTGCTGTGAGCCGAATTGTTGGCTGAAACCCGCTGACGACTCTTGTGCATCAATTTGCCTCGCATAGATTTCATTCATATCGCCGTGACGATTCGTGGTCACTGCGACATCTCACGGCCTTTTTCGACTGTTTCTGCAAATACCAATCACCCAATCTCCTCTAACTATTTGTCCGGCAGGAACTTAAGGCACACCAGAAAGCCTCAACTCGTTGGCATGATCTTCGCAGTTAAGGATTAGCTACTCTCCGAGCCTAACCGTTAGGTAACACTTTGCCGAATACACACATCGCAGGCTTGGCCGAGCTGCCAATGCTGTGAAATTTCATCACAATGATTCTCCTTGCTCGCCGCTCTCATCGGCCACACGGTTGGTTGCCTGTCGGGCGAAACCTTACGGATCGTAGCCCTTCAGAATGGGCGATGAAGAGCGGGCGAGCAGGATCGCATACCATGAGATGCATTCACAGAACAGAAACAGACACATATCCATAAAACAATCGGGAGAAACGCATGCCTGCAAGATTCGAACTGAAGAAAACAGAAACCGGCAAGTTCATGTTCAATCTCATAGCGGGAAACGGTGAGATCATTCTCACCAGTCAGGGCTATGCCGATAAAGCAGGAGCGATGAACGGAATCCAGTCTGTAAAAGCCCACGCAATGAAATTCGACAACTTCGAACAAAAAGTGGCGAGCAATGCGCAACCGTACTTCACGCTCAATGCTTCGAACGGACAAGTAATCGGCAAGAGTGAGATGTACTCCTCAAACTCTGCCATGAAAAACGGGATCGACTCCGTTATGAGAAACGCCGCCAAAGCCGAAATCGTTGAGATTGATTAAGGCATTGCTGACGTTTGCTGAATGACGAGGAATATCCCGAGATGTTTCGGGTTTGTGTCGGCAGGATGTTGTTTGTCATCACGCAAGGCACGGTCACGCTCCACCTTCATGCCTTTTTCCCTTGAAGCATGACGGAAGCAGATCGTGCCTTCCGGTATCAACAGTGCAGCGCGCTACCACGAAGTTCCATCACGGACGAACGTGACAAAGATGATTGCGGCCATGGTAAGGATAAACACGATAATTGCCGTGCGGTGTTGCTTGGTCATATCTTGACTCCTCCCGTTCCCCCTGACTCCAATGGCAGGGGATTTTCTCTATCGGACGTTGCTTAGTTCGTTCTTCAAATAATCAATCACATTCACGGGCATTGGATCTTCATTGTTCAGAATGGCGAGATAGAAACTCATCCAGTCGCCGAGATGGATCAGGGAAAACATCCGCGTGAGACGGGATTTCCCCTCGCTCCAGACTTCGATGATGTGCTGTGTGTACTCGTTGAGAATCTGCTTTGTAATGTCGAGACGCATGGCAACCCGCTTATGATCCTCCTTGTCGCGAAGGAATATCACCTGCATCTCCCGCATCTGTTCCTTCAACACCTTCCAGCCGACAAGTTCGTTGTGATTCATCTCCGGCACCACATGTCCCCAGGCGAGTGATTTCGCATTCTCGGCAACTTGTCCCCGCCACCGTGTATTGATTGCGTCCAGCCGCTCCGTTGCCGAATAGACAACACCGATTCGGGAATGGAGTTGGCGGGCAAGCCGCAAAGGTTCATTCATCACGGATTCCGGATTCGCATATCCGATGGCCTTCGTTTTGAGCATGGCGATCGTTTCACGGATATCCCGATCCTTGTTACGAATCAACTTGAGCTTTGCCAGCGCAATAAGAAGCGGGAAGAACGAATACCCCAACGCGGCGCGGGGCGACGGCCCGCCGGGTACTTTGATATGCGGCTGCTTGTGTTTCTTTGCCATCTTCTCAACCAATCCGCCCGATGAAATGCAGAGAATCTTCGCCCGCCGCTTGATAGCTTCCTTGTGACAGGCGTTCGTCTCCTCGGTGTTGCCCGAATAGCTTGAGACAATCACAAGCGAGTGTTTGCCGACAAAGTCCGGAAGCGTGTAGTTGCGGTTGATGATGAACGGAACCTTGAGTTCATCGGCAAGGTAGGTGCGGAGAAGATCGCCTCCGATCGCCGATCCGCCGAGACCGCAGAGTACAATATGCTCAACGGAACGAATATTCAGCTTGATCGAAGTGTTCTTGCCGATGGAAACGGCTTCTTCTACCTGTTCAGGAAATCCTTTGATAAGCTCATACATGCCGCTCGGGTCGACGCGGCGAATATCTTCAAGAGTCATTGTTCTTTTCAGTTAGTGAGAGAATTGCGAAACGTATCGCAAGCAGCTATAACGGTTTGGACGACGGCACGTACAACTTGTCCTGTGATGTATCAAGCGCCTCCACCGGCATATCGGGCAACTTTTCTTTTACAATCGCCGCAAGGTATTCTTTGATTTCGAATTCCGTCGGGAGTGTCAGAACCTTGTCGGCAACTTTCCTGGCGTCTTTAAACTTGATCGAGCGGATAATCTTCTTGATTTCGGGAAGAATGGGCGGGGCAACGCTGAATTCATCCAACCCCAACCCGACAAGCAGAATCGTTGCTATGGGGTTTCCCGCCATCTCACCGCACATGCCAACCCATTTGCCGTGTTTATGCCCCGCATCAATAATGGATTTGACTGTACGAATTACAGCAGGGTTGAATTCCTGATACAACGAGGCCACCATGTTATTCCCGCGATCAACAGCAAGCAGATATTGGATCAGATCATTTGTCCCGATGCTCAGGAAGTCTGCCTCGCGGGCGAGTTCTTCCGCAAGCACAGCGGCGGAAGGAACTTCTATCATCACGCCGAGTTTGATATTCTTGTCGAACGGGCAACGGCGAAGAGTCAGGTCGTGCTGTGCTTGCTTCAGGTATTCCTTCGCTTTCCGGACTTCACCGATCTTCGACACCATCGGCAGCAGTATGCGGACGTTCTTTTTTGTGCTTGCGCGAAGTATTGCGCGCAACTGGTCGAGAAACATCTCCGGCCTGTCGAGCGAAACACGGATACCGCGCCAGCCGAGAAACGGATTCTCTTCCTTGAGCGGAACGGGTGACATCTTGTCGCCGCCGATATCGAATGTGCGGAGCATGACCGGATGCGGAAACATCTGCTCGGCAATGGCGGTGTATTCGGCGGCTTGTTCGTCTTCCGACGGAAATGACTGCCGCCCCATCAACTGGCCTTCGGTGCGGTAGAGCCCGATGCCCTGCGAGCCTTGTTGAATCGCATACTCCACCTCATCCTGCAACTCAAGATTTGCAGAGAGTTCGTAGCGTTTGTGGTCAAGCGTTTCAGCCGGAAGGTTGGCAATGCCCTCAAGCTTCTTGTCGAACTCTTTCAGTCGCTGCTCTTTGCGTCTGAGACTTTCAATAGTCTCTTCGGAGGGATGAATAATGAGCGCGCCGCCGTATCCGTCCAGCGCAATACAGTCACCTGTTTTGATATGCTTGGTCGCAGTCCTGAGGCCCAACACTGCGGGGATTTTGAGCGAGCGGGAAAGCAACGCTGCGTGCGACGTAAATCCGCCGAAATCCGTTGCGTAGCCGAGAACCTGATTTCTGCTGAAGATGACTGTATCTGCCGGCGTCAGCGACTCAGAGACGATAAGCGACTCGCCCTCGAGGCGCGAGAAGAGTTTCTGATCGAGAATGTTGCGGATAATTCTATTCATCACATCATCAACATCATGTGCCCGTTCCTGAATGTACTCGTCTGCCGAATCCGACATGATGCGCCGGTATTTGTCCACTTCATCAAAGACGAGATACTCGGCGTTCTTCTTCTCATTTCGGATTCGATTCCTGATGGCTCCCATCAGAACCGAATCCTGCAAGATCATGATCTGCGCCTCGAAGATTCTCGCGCTTTGCGACCCCAACTTCTGCTCCGCAAATGAGTGGATTTTTTGGAGTTCTTTCTCAGAGCGAGCCAGCGCATCCTGCAGTCTTTGCAACTCGGCATCGACTTCATCGTCTGCAAGCGAACGCGGAGACACTTTCGGAACAACTTTGCTGTACAGATATGCGGAACCGATGGCAATACCGGGGGAAGCGGCGATGCCGGTCAGGATGACTTCCTTGCTTTTTCCTTCTTCAGCAATCATTGTTCATCGAACCCGCGTTCAAACAAACTGACGACGGCGTCACGCGCCTGCTCTTCATCCTCACCCTCAAAGCGCAAGTCGAGCGTCGAGCCCTGTTCGGCCGCCAGCGTCATGACACCGATGATGCTCTTGCCGTTAATTTCCATGCTGTCCTTGCAAATCGTAAACTCGGATTGGAACCGCGCAGCCGTCTTGACCAGGGCGGCCGCCGGCCTCGTGTGCATACCGGCACGGTTTCGTACGGTTACAGTGACTTCTACCATTCAGACTTTTCTCTTCAACAACATCTGGGAAAACCACAACAGGGTTTCCTTTGCCCGGCTTTGCGGCAGCATCCTCAATGCTGTCTCCGCCCGTTGCGTGTCGCGGCGAACACGCTCACGGGCGGCTTCCATGACGCCTGTTGCGCGATAGATGTTGGCAATTCGCCGGACTTCATTCCTTCGTTCATCCGCAGTGGACGCAGGGGAGGAGAATCTTTGTTTCATCACCCGCATCAGCTCTGAACGGTTTCTACCCTCCGATTCTTCAAGCGCCTTGAGAAGAAGAAATGTACGCTTTCCTTCGATAATATCGCCACCGATGGTTTTTCCGAAATCCTTCTCCTCGCCAATCACATCAAGCAGATCGTCCTGAAGCTGGAATGCACGGCCGAGATAGTGTCCGAACATCCTCAGCGCTTCGATCTGCCGCTTCGTTCCCCCGCCGATGATACCGCCGAGTTCCGTTGAAGTCGAAATGAGCCTTCCTGTCTTCTTCTCTATCATCCTGAAGTAGTCGCGAACGGAAACGTCCATTCGCCGCTCAAACTCCAGATCCATCGCCTGCCCTTCGCATACATCCAGCAGGCCCGTCGTGAAAACATCAATGAGGTGTGCCGAATTCCGGACACGGGTCTTCAGCGCCTGTTTGTACGCGAGTCCCAGCAAAATATCGCCAACAAGCAGGGCATTATTCACATTCCACTTTGTGTGAACAGTCGGGCGCCCGCGCCGCGAGGGCGCATTATCCATAATATCATCATGCACGAGCGTGAAATTGTGCATCAACTCGACAGCGGCACCGGCATCAATCGCGTCACGGACAGTTCCGCCTACCGCTTCGCAGGAGAGGAGGAGAAGTGTCGAACGAACACGCTTCCCTCCCGCCGAAAGAACATACCTGCACGCATCTTTCACTTCCCGCGGGCTCTTGCCTCGTACCAATCCGCGCAAGCGGTTGTCAACAACAATGCGCAGGGCGTTGTAACGCCGCTGATGGCCCGTCACGAGTACCTCACGAGATTTGCATGCTGAAGATTCTTGACCGTCGCACAACCCGTAAGAAACATAATACCCTTGAGTTCTTTGATCCAAGTTGTAATCAGCCGGTGCAAGCCCCGAGTTCCTTCCTCTTGCAGAGTTTTCAGCATCGGACGGGCGGAACCAACGATATCCGCTCCAAGCGCAATGCACTTCGCTGCGTCACTTCCCGAGCCAATCCCGCCGGAGGCAATAAGCGTAAATGATGTGCGGGATTTCAATTCCGCCACGTCACGGATTGCCGTTGCGGTGGGGATTCCCCAATCCCAAAACTTTGAAGCAAACGGCTTGTTGCTGCTACGCAGCGTTTCCACTCCGGCCCAACTTGTTCCGCCGGCTCCTGCAACATCGATGTACTGGACGCCTGCGTTGAGAAGCCGTTGAGCCACATCAGCCGAAATGCCTGCACCGATTTCCTTGACAAGAACGGGAACAGGCAGATTTTTGACAAGCATCTCAATGCCCCTCAACACGCCGCGGAAATTCGTGCTTCCCTCAGGCTGGAGAAATTCCTGCAAGGGGTTGAGATGAACAGTAAACCCGTCTGCCCGGATAAGCTCGACAAGCCGTCGTGCAGCGTCTGCGTTTGACATCGTTGCAACTTCCGCAGCGCCGATATTGCCGACAATCGGGATTGAGGGAGCAACCTCGCGCACAATGCTGAACGTCCGGTGGTACTGCGTGTCTTCGAGTGCCTGCCGCTGGCTGCCGACACCCATCGCAATGTGCTCCCTTTCACAGACTTCGGCAAGCCGCCGGTTGATAGCCTGCGCGTCCTTATACCCGCCCGTCATGCAGGAAACCATGAACGGTGCCGCAAGTGATTTTCCGAGGAACTGCGCCGATGTGTCAACATCACTGAGGTTCAACTCGGGAAGCGCATTATGAACAAATTCCAGTTGTTCAAGCCCCGTCGATTTAGACTTAAACCCGACGTTCTTGCTTAGCGTCAGTGCGACATGTTGTTGCTTGCGTGACGGGGTGGAACGTGTTCGTCGGGGCATTCCGGATCTTGAACTGAGTGATGGGCTGAAAAAAGATAGTGAAAAGAGGCGCGGGAATCAATTTGACGTTGGAAACAGGCTCATTTCAACGGCCGCGACGTTTCAGGTGGGAAGCGGATTTTTGGACCACAGAACCCAACTCTCGCGATCGAAAATGTTGGGTTTTCGGCAATGCTTCTTTCAACAATTCATATTCAGCGACTTCACAATTTCATTATGCAGAATCCAAACACAGATTGAGGCGCCGGCTCACAGATTCTTCTTGATTGCTTCGACGCCCACAGCAGAGTATGCTCACTTCAGAGTATTGCAAAAGAACGAGAATTGTCTTAAAATAATCTGCAGTCTATACGCGGGATTAGTTGATTGGTTCAACGCGAGCTTCCCAAGCTTGAAAAACGGGTTCGATTCCCGTATCCCGCTCAGCAAAAGGAGACGGGTTCTCCGCCGGAGGCTGATGCGCCTCTGGCGCAGATTCCTGCCTGCCCCGATACTTTCAATCGGGGTCTGCCGCTCCAATTCAGATGTTCTCACTCTCACACCCTCAAACTCTCTCAACCGTCATGACAGCAACAACAAAAGTCCCTGTGTGTGCCGCCTGCGACAGGCCGCAAACGGAGGTGCCGCTCATCTCGCTGGCGTATCTCAACACCACGCTTTGGATTTGTCCGCAGCATCTGCCCGTACTCATTCATAATCCGCAGATGCTTACGGGGAGAATCCCCGGCGCTGAAAACATGAAAGCGGCGGATCATCAGGATTAATGTAGCGGTCGGCTGTCGGCGTTCAGCTATCAGTAATCCTTAATCCCCAATCCACCCTCATGCCTCAACTCAAACAAGCGCTGACGAGGTTCGATCTGACGATGATCGCCATCGGCTCGACGATCGGGTCGGGCATTTTCCTGACGCCGGCGCTGATTGCGAATGAACTGCAAGCGCCGTGGCTCATTCTCGCCGTGTGGGTCGTCGGCGGATTGATGGCAGTGGCGGGAGCGCTTACGTTTGCCGAGTTAGGCGGATTGATGCCCGGCGCGGGAGGCGTGTATGTTTATCTCTCCGAAGCCTACGGCGGGCTTTTTGGGTTTCTGTACGGCTGGGCATATTTGTTAGTTGTGAACACCGGCGGCGTGGCGGCGCTGAGCATCGCGTTTGCCACGTACTTCGGCTACTTCGTGCCGCTCGATCCGTTGCAACTCAAACTTGCCGCCATCTGCGGGCTTGCCATCGTTACAATAATCAATGTGTTGGGCGTGAAAGTCGGCGGTATCTTCTCGGACGTGTTCACGCTGTTGAAGATGGCGGGAATTCTTCTGCTCATTGTCGTCGGACTCGGTTGGGGCTCGGCACGCACCACGGATTTTTCTGCATCGATAGGCACGTTCACGAACGGCCTCGGCAGCGCTCTTGCAGTTGCGATGGTGGGTGTGCTCTGGTCATACGGAGGCTGGCAGCACGCCTCGTTTGCCGCAGCGGAAACGAAAGACCCGAAGCGAACCGTGCCGTTTGCCATGATTGCAGGAGCGCTGACAGTAACGGTAATTTATCTCCTCACCAACCTTGCGTACATGTTTCTTCTGCCGCCCGACACAATTGGCGGCTCTGAACGCGTTGCCGCGGATGCTATCGCCATCATCCTCGGTCCCGCGGGCGCAGGCATCATCGCTATCGCCATTTTCATCTCAACATTCGGTACGGCGGGTATTTACACTCTTACAGCTCCCCGCATCTACTTTGCGATGGCAAACGATGGTGTATTCTTCAAGAAAGTCGCTGATGTACATCCCCGCTATCATACACCCGCAGTTGCCATTCTGATACAATCCATTTGGGCGGTAATTCTGATTCTTTTCTGGGGAACATTCAACGAGTTGATTTCGTACGTCGTGTTTACTGACTGGATCTTCTTCGGACTCGCCGCGGCAGGCGTGTTTGTGTTCAGAAGAACGCGTCCTGATGCCGCACGGCCGTACAGAACATTCGGTTATCCCGTCACGCCGCTGTTTTTCATCACCGTCGCTGCGTGGTTCGTCCTCAATACATTCATCGAAAAGCCCGAACAGGCGATTACCGGACTCGGGTTTCTTGCTTTGGGAGTTCCCGTGTATTATTTTTGGAATAGACAGAATTCTCCCGCTGCATAGCCCACAATCCCCTAACGAACATGAAAACAACCAACAACGATTACCCGTACTACGAGGTCGATCCGATTTCGACCATCACTGACATGCTCACAAATTCGACCCGCAAGTATGCCAACAATCTCGCATTGCAGGATCTCAATCCGACCCCAATCCCCCGCGTCACATATCAGGAGTTGAAAGAACATGTGCTCACGTTCGGCACAGCGCTGAAGCAACTTGGCCTGAAGGAACGTGATCACGTCGCCTTTATCGGCGAGAACCGGGTTCAATGGGCAATCACGCATCTTGCGTGCGTTACGTTCAACTTCGTCGCCGTGCCGATTGACAAGAATCTGAAGGAGAACGACATCGTCAACATCCTGCATGTGTCGGACTCGAAGGCGGCTGTATTTTCCGAGCCGTTCCGCGACATGTTTATCGAATTCAAACACTCCGTCAAAGCGCTCAAGTATCTCGTGGATATGGATCTTGCCAGAAAGGAGAATGGCGTTCACTCGATGTTAGAGTTGATGGCAAAGGCAAAACACGACGCTAAGAAGGCGCAATTCGCCAAAATAAATCCGGACGATGTGTGCGTTATCGTTTTCACCTCCGGCTCGATGGGCCGTGCAAAAGGTGTGATGATGACACACAAAAACCTCTGCACCAACCTGATGGATATGAGAAAGATGATCAGGATTGAACAGGATGATCGCTTCCTTTCCGTACTGCCGATGCATCACACGTACGAGGGAACATGCGGGTTCCTGTGCCCGTTGTATGCCGGGGCTTCAGTCTACTACTCGCGCAGCCTGAAGACGATTGTTGAAGACATGCAGAAAGCAAGCCCGACGGTATTCCTCGGAGTACCGTTGATGTACGACAAGATGTACCGCCGCATCATGGTGGGGATTCAGGAGAAGGCATTGAAGAAGGCAATCGTTCCGCCGATGAAAACGATTGCCGCGTGGCTGGAGGCATTCGGTGCGGAGAAAGTGCGGCGAAAAATCTTCTCCGAAATTCACGAGAAATTCGGGGGATCGATACGGCTTTTCATTGCGGGTGGCGCCGCGCCTGATCCGCAAGTGTCAAAAGGACTCCGTTCCTTCGGTTTCAAGATCATTCAGGGATACGGGCTCACAGAGACATCGCCTATTCTTACAGTCAATCGTGAATTCAATTTCAAAGACGAGGCTGCCGGATTGCCGCTGCCGAGTGTGCAGCTAAAGATTGCCAACCCCGATGCGACCGGCCACGGTGAAATCATCGCGAAAGGCCCGTCCGTTATGCCGGGCTACTACAAGAACGAGGCCGCCACTAACGAGGTGATGCGTGACGGCTGGTTCTACACCGGCGACATCGGGTTCTTCGACAAGGATGGTTTCCTGCACATCAACGGAAGAAAGAAGAACGTCATCGTTGCCCGCAACGGCGAGAATGTCTATCCCGAAGAACTTGAAGACAAAGTGAACAAAATTCCGTTCGTTCTCGAGTCGGTGATCTACGGCGGCAAAGATGAAAAGAATGACGAAGAAATCCGCGTAATGATAGTGCCGAATGCAGAAGCGTTCATTGAGTATGCAGAGAAGAACAAGATTGAAGTGACGACGGAACTGATCGAGAAGAAGCTGAACGAAGAAATCCGCGAACTCAACAAGCATCTCTTAGGCCATCAGCAAATAAAAAAAGTGAAGATACGAGACAAGGAGTTCGAGAAGACAACCACGCAGAAGATCAAGCGGTACCTGCTACAGCAGGAGGATTCTGTCCGCTAGTCGAATTGCGGCTGTCTGCCGACTGCAAAAGCCAGCGCGTAGCAAGCAGCTGCACACACTATCACCACGGAGAAGCCGAATTCCACTGCAAGTAGCATTGCAAGCGGGGCGGCGATAACCGACATGCACCCGTTGATGCCCCACGCCCACGGAATGACGCCTTCACGTTGTTGACTCAGCGAGCGCAACCCAAGTGGAAACGGCATTCCCATAACGAACGCCGGCGGAGCGATCAGGAGAAAGGTCAACACGATTTTCAGCCATTGTGGAAGAGTGATGGAGTAGTGGAGGATTGGAGTGATGCTCACTGCGTACACAAGAATCGAGAACGCGACAATCAGCCCGATTCTCGTCAACAACGACGGGGACAGTCGCGACGACACCCAGCTTCCCAAACCCGAACACACCAGCATTGCGCCGATGACCGCCGCTGTTGCATAAATCGGGTGACCGAGGAACAGCACAAAACGCTGGATCAGCACCATCTCAACAAACATATACCCCAACCCCAATCCGCCGAACAAGAGAATCACATTCCACCGTCCCGCTCCCATCATCTTCTTCTTGAAAAGAGGAAGAAGAATGAGCAAGACCGCAACAATGATGATCTGCACCAACGTTACCGCAATGATAAGCGACCCAAGCTCCAGAAAAGGAAAAGCATGTTCACCGAAGAATTCTCTGATGCGGGGGACGCTGCCCCATTTCAGGAATTGCGAGAAGTAGGGTTGATCATCGGTTGAGGGAGCAAGATTGAAATCGTACTCTGAATATATCGTTTTGCGCCTGTCAGAAAGAATTCCGTCTACGAGAGAGAAGAAGCTTGTATCTTGCATGATATTGAAGCGGTTTCGTTCCAATGAATTGATGTCCGGCAGCAAAACGGGATCGAACATCATGGAAGAGCAGAAGTTACGGATGTTTTGAACTTCCTGAACGGACAACGGGGAACGCTTCATTACAAACGTTACCATCCCCCAACTGCGAACTGCCGCGATATGCTGACGCGGCTGCGTAATTCCCTCATCAGCAAGAGTCTCAACAAGCGTTGCCAACGCCCTCAGAGGATTTCTCACCGGATAATCCATCCACGATGTAATGCATACCGCGCCGGTTGGCGTGAGTTTGTTCCACATCTCACGGAATGCTTCCTTCGTCAGCAGGTACTGTTCTTGCAGCGCATAGACGCCGCTCGTTCCGCCGAATGCATCAAGTGTCGGCAGAACGATGAGATCGTATCGGACTGTATCGGATTGCAGAAACGTTCGCGGGTCAACAGTATGAACCGAGATGGCGGAATGGAAGAATAATGAGTCCGTTGAGGAGGCAAGTTCTCGCTTGAGAGCTGAAACGGCCACGCTATGAGCCTCGACTGCAACAATCTCACGTGCATGTTGCTCAAAGGCTTGAGCAACGAACATTCCGGTTTTGGCTTGCAGAACAAGTACCCGTTCACGTTCTTGCATTGCGTACGGGAGGGCAAACGTCGTGTAGCGAAGCACGTGTGCTGTGTCGTGCCTCTGAGCGGCAAATACGGGGCCGAACCAATCGGCATTGTTAAACACAACATCCCGATTGGCCAGCGAGCCTCGATACGCAAGGCTGAGGCCCGGCGCATAGCGCAATGCCGGAGACGACACGATCTGCACAAGCCCGTACGGGCTGCTTTGTTCATGAACAATTTGCGCATGAGGGAGGTTCAGCGTTCTCTTCAACGACTTGTAGTCGGAGAGTTGCAGTTGGGATGGTGCGTAGAAAAAGTATGCGGATAGAGCAAGCGCTGCCGCACCGACAGGAAGAATCCCCCTTCTATTCTCTGCAGACACAATCAACAAGCCGGAGAGAACGGGAAGAAAAGCAACCACTGCGGGCAATTCTTGCGGCGCGAACATCCAGAGTAATACAACGGCCGAAAGTCCGCCGAGACCCGATCCCAGAAGATTGGACGCGTAGAACTTTCCAATCTGATCAACGTTTCTCACAAACACAATTCCGACCGCAAGAGCCCCGAGGAAGAACGGCGTAAAGAACGCAAGGTACGTAAGCAACAATCTCCCTATTTGCTCTCTCTCAACAAACAGCAAATACGAATCAAACCTGACGCCTGAACTCTGCGAAACCCCAACCACAATTGCCATTGCTGTTCCGCAGAGAATCATGAGAAGCGGCAAAGCAAGCTCAGCGCGTTTCATAATCCATTCACGCGCCAGCGCGAGGAACGTCCCGCTCGCACCAAACCCGAGAAGCGCAACGGAAATCACCATGTAGGCAAAGTGATGCCATTGCACAATCGAGAGCAATTGCATCAACACAAGCTGGAAGGCAAGAAGGGCAGCGGAGAGGAGGCCAACTGCAATAACGAGCCGGACCATCATGTTTCCGCCTATTTTCCTCTCGTGAAGGGGACGAAGCGAACGGGGATAAGGCTTTTCGTTGAGATGTCCTTCCCTCTCTTCTCAACGAGCGTGAGTGTCTGTACGAAAAACGGAGTCCCGACGGGGATGATCATTTTCCCGTCGTCCTTCAGTTGCTCAACAAGCGGGGGCGGGATGTGTTCGGCGGCCGCGGTTACGACAATGGCGTCGAACGGGCCTTTCTCTTTCCAGCCGTAGTAACCATCGGCATTCTTGACTACGGCGTTGCCGTACCCCAAAGACTTCAGCAGGTCGGCGGCGGGTTTTGCCAGTTCGGTAATGATCTCGATCGTGAACACACTGTCAACGATCTCCGCAAGAACTGCCGCCTGATAGCCGGAGCCTGTGCCGATTTCAAGAACACGGTGACCGCGTTGCGGTTTCACCAACTCCGTCATATACGCCACGATGTACGGCTGGGAGATCGTCTGGCCGTATCCGATGGGAAGAGGCCTGTCGTCGTACGCCGCATCGCGCCAGCTTTCGGGAACAAAGCGGTGACGTTGAACTGTTCGCATGGCGCGCAGCGTCGCAGAATCTGAAACATCACGTGCGGCAATCTGTGTCCGCACCATCTTCTCTCGCGCCGATTCAAATGGGTCCGACAGAAGCAAAACTGCAACAAAAAACGCAAGCAACATTCTCATCGTACTTACCTCCGCTGTTCATAGAAAAGCTACGGAACAGGAAGATTCAGGTCAAGGAATTTCGATTCTCACACAAATCGCAGCCACGCCCAATAGACAAGGATGTTCACGGCTGCAAGCGGAATGCCGATACGAGTGAACTCCCAGAATGTGATTGTTTGCTTTGCACGACGTTCAGCATTTTGAATGACAATGATGTTGCTTGCCGCGCCGAGGATGAAGAGATTCCCTGCAATCGTGCTCGCTGCGGCGAGCGCCATCAGCTCCGGAAGCCCTGCACCTGCATGTGTCAGCATGGGCTGATATAATGCAACAAGCGGTACGTTGCTGATGAATTGGCTGAGAATGATGCTCACCGCCAAAATCATCTCAAGCGACGCAATATCAATGCGCATTTCCTGAATGACGGACTGGAAGAAGCCGCTCTGCCACACACTTTCCATCAACACAAACATCGCCGCAAAAAACACGAGTGTATGCCAATCAATGTGCTTCACAATATGCAAACGCTTCTTGCTGCCCACGAGTATGGGAAGAGAACCCGCCAGCGCAATGTGTGTGAGATGAAGGTTGATGGGAAAAGCAACAACGGCTGTCAGAATCTTGACCGCAACCAGCAACAGAACAATGTGCAGCGAGATGCGTGAGAGAACGGCAAGTTCGTGATTCCGGATGGGCTCCTGCGAATGCGACAACTCGGCATCATGGAAATCATTTGGATAGAATTTCCTGAGAAGAACATACGTCACATAGAGATTCACCACCGTCGGAACGAACAGCCATCGCAGAAATGTCGTGAACGGATTCGGAATGTTGCCGTGGATGGCAATCAGCAGATTCTGCGGATTGCCAATGGGACTCATCACACTGCCGATAGTGACGCCGAACGCCAACGCAAGCAGGAACAGCTTCGGCGACATTTCGTGCTTACGCGCCAACAGTAACACAACCGGCGTTCCGATGATGGCAAGCGTGTCGTTCATCAAAAACGCAGACGAAATGCCCGCACCGAAGAGGATCATCAACAACAGCGTATCCCTCGATTTCGCCCGCTTGAAATACCTGTACGAAAGGCGGGAGAGATAGCCGCTTTCCTCCAGGCCCTGCCCGATCACAAACATCCCGAACAGAAACAACATCACATCAATATTGATTGCCCTCAGCGAGTCTGAGAGAGAAATCTGGCCGGTGGCAATGACAATGACTGCGCCAAGCAACATCGCCTGCCAAATGTGAAACCGGATATTGCCGACTTGCCGGACGGCGATAAGGAGAAAAACAATGACAAGCGCAAGAAGGGAAATGTTCACATGAAGAAGAGACTATTGCGGAGGAAACGGCATCGGGGCCGGCACGCTGATCATTGCCAATGTGTACGCAATAACCGAAACAATGAGGCCCCACATGAATACAGTATATGCAATACGCAGATAACGATACTTGACGCCCAAAACCTTGCCGAGGAAATACAAATCCTTGATCATGCTGCCGTACAGATAATCCCGGTCATTCATCATCTCGCGCATTCCCCAGTCGAAATCTTCGAGCGAGGATCGATGAAAGTTGCCGAAGAACAACAGATTCACTTTCCGTTGATTGATATCTTCACGGGTGAACGTCCCGGTCGTTACCAACGGGCGTGTGGCAAGGATGGAGAATATCATGGTTACCAAACATACAGCAAGCAGAATGATGGTAGGCAAAACAAGATGGGAATGCGTGTCGAGTTTGCTGACCAGTACGCTGAACACAATTGCCATAATGGTTCCCGTCGTTCCGATGAGGATACTTGCTTTGTGATCGGCAAGCGCAGTCAGGTCGAGATGGTTTTTCGGGACAACACGGAACATGGTTTCGATGCCGCGCTCGGGGCGTTGTTCCCTCTCCTGTTTTGCGGCAGCCTTGTTTCTCTTCTCCCGGATTGTCATGGTCGTTTCCTCTGCTTGTGCCTGCAGCGACCGGGACATTTCCTGCAACGCAACAAGGTTCTTTTGCCTTCTTCCTTCCCACTCCCGACGGGCGTACGGCGTGAAGAATCTGCTCGCGGACGCAAAGTCCACGTTTCGCTGTATCCACTCAAGATCGGTGAACATCGACCCTGTGCGCAATTCCATTTCCATTCTCAACAAATCACTCCGCCCGAAGAATCGCTTCTTTCCCAAATGCGACACATCCGCATCACACACAATCTCTTCCAAAAGCGTCTTGGGAGATTGCGGTATTTTCGTGGCCCGGATGCAGTTCGTCACAATTTCAATTCTCTCTATAGGGTAGTTCTTCTCACCTAAGAACTTCGTTGCTATCTCCATGCTCTTTTCCTCGTGCCCGTCAACAGCATCAACATAGCCTGCATCGTGAAACCAAGCAGAAAGGAGAACAATTTCGGTATCGGATTTAGCGAGCTTGCAGCCATCGGCAAGTTCTTCGGCTGCTTCAACGGTTTGTTGTGTATGAAGGAGATTGTGATACACTGCCCATGCGGGCAACTTCTGCTGAAAGAGAGTGGAGATATATACTCCGGCTTGGGTGGGAATGTCGTTGTTCATGCTGCGCATTGCGTGACGTGAGACGGGAACAACATAGGAAAAATGTCCAACTATTCCAAAGCCGGGATGTTACACGAAGATGCCCAATCTCTTGAGAGAATCAACAAGTTCTGCGTGCGATGTATAATGAATCGCTTTGAACCCCAAAGCAGTCGCGAAATCAACGTACTCGGCTATGTCGTCGATATACACGCAATCATCCGGCTGCATGTTCATCTTTACGAGGATGTCACGATACAGTAGTTCGGCCGGCTTCATGGCGCCGACTTCAAACGAGAGAGTGACTGCATCGAAAAGCGGAAACTCTTCCAGAGTTTGCATCTCCGTTTCAAAATGCCACTGGTTCGTGTTGGAGAGAAGCCCCAACTTGAAATGCGGTTTCAGCCTGCGGATAAGCTGCAATGTTGCAGGGTTGCGTTCAAATATCCTCACGAACGATTCCTTGAACTTGTGCATCGGCATGGAGAGTTTCAGGCGTGCTACTACCTGCGAGCTGAATTCGTCGGAGGTTATGCGTCCGGTTTCGTAGTCAATAATCAAGTTGGAGGCACGCCCGGCTTCCGCGAGAATTCCATCACTCCTCAATGCAGAGTAGGGTAACAGGCGTCTGAAAAAAATCATGTGGTCGAACCGGGCAATCACGTTGCCGTAATCGAAGATTATTCCCTTTATCATTTCGCGAAACGACTTGTGAAACTGACGTACGTTGTGAATAAAGTTAGCAGATTTTGTGACAGAAGATAGGCTCGGACCGACACCCTGAAAACCGATGTAGAAAGCAGAACACAGATAGACACAGATGCGACAGATCGTCGCAGATTGAGAGGTACGATCTGAGTGTGCCCTCGGCTCACCTGCACTTGGTCATCACCATCCGGGTGAAATCGAAGTACAAACGATGGACTTTCATCCATATCCACCATCTGCACTTCTTCTTTATGTCTGTGAGAATCTGTAGTTTCTGTGTGGTCACTGCCTGCAGCCGGCAGGTGTGTTCTATCCCAATGTCGGAATTAAGGGACACGTTGATTATTGATTCTCCACATCATATCTTAAAGCCGTAAAGCCGTTCTCTCTGATACCACAATTACCCAAGCAGGTGTCGACGAGCGGCTTTTTCGCGTCATCATGAAGCCCACCGCTCCGATGGTTCCCGGTATCATCTCACGGCGTTTGTTACACTGTTCAAGGAAAGTCTTATGCTACGTAAGACCGCTGTATATTTGCTTACCCTTTTTGTCTTCATCACACTTATGAATGCGGGCTTCTCACAAGAAGCAAAAAAGGACGTAAAGAAAGAGTCAAAAACATCCGCTACTGTAAACCCGAAGGCGCCGGTCAATAAGGATCAGGGGAAAGACTTGAAGAAACCTAAAGCTCCCCCCTCGATGAAATCAATTGCGTGCCTGCAACCGGGTTGCGGTCTGTGGGCAAAGAGTCACAGCGCGAAAGAACTGCGGATTCTTATGAAGAGACACGCGAAGAAGTATCACAAGACCGATCTCACGTTCCAGCAGCTGAAAGCGATGGTCAAAAAGCATGAACAGAAGTAGGTTGAACCTGACTTTGAACGCGAAGTCGAGTCACTGCAAATGAACCTGTCGACACAATCCGCGTCGGCTGAGGCCACAACCGCCAGTCCTTCCGCCGGCATGATGCCCCGGCTTGATTCGGTGGACTTGTTGCGCGGTGTTGTCATGGTCATCATGGCTCTCGATCATGCACGGCATTTTTTCACCGCCGTACGGTTCAATCCGGAAAACTTCGACGACACAACGGTGGCGCATTTCTTCACGCGTTGGCTCACTCACATCTGTGCACCGGTATTTGTGTTCCTTGCGGGCACGGGGGCTTTTCTCTACCGCACGCGGGGTCATTCACAACGCGAGCTTGCCTGGTTTCTCTTTTCACGCGGCGTCTGGCTTATCATCCTTGAACTGACAGTGATGCGCATGGGGTGGCAATTCAGTTTCGACTATTCCTACGCCGTCGCACAAGTTCTCTGGGCAATCGGGTGGTCCATGATTATTCTCTCGGGGCTTGTCTTTCTCCCGATTTCCATCTCAACCATCTTCGGCATCCTGATGATCGTCGGGCACAATGCGCTTGACGGAATGAAACCAAGAATGCTCGGTGACTTCGACTGGCTGTGGAGGATTCTGCACACCGGAGGCCGAATTCAGATTTCCGAAAACTACACGCTAAGCATCATGTACCCGCTGATCCCGTGGATTGGAGTAATGGCGGCGGGATACGGCTTCGGCGTTCTTCTGATGACGGAGCAACAGCAACGAAGAAGGATTCTCTGGTGGTTGGGGGGAAGTGTAACCGCAGCATTTGTGTTGCATCGATGGTTGAACATCTACGGCGATCCGCAACCCTGGCTGCTTCGCGAGAGTGTGGTCTGGACGGTTGTTGATTTTCTCAATTGTGACAAGTATCCCCCTTCTTTGTTGTTTCTCTTAATGACTCTTGGACCTGCACTCGCGTCCCTTGCGTTGTTTGAACGTGCTCGCGGAGGCTTGGCTCGATTTTTTATCATTTTCGGGCGAGTGCCTCTGTTCTTTTACGTCGTGCATATTTTTCTTCTTCATGCACTGGCGGTGATTGCTGCTTACCTAACCCTCGGTGGACCGGGAAGCCTTGTCGGTAGCCAAACGCCTCTCACGTTGCCGGATGGATATGGCTTTGGCCTTCCGGGTGTGTACGTTGTCTGGATTGCAGTCTGTCTGTCACTCTACCCTGTCTGCCGTTGGTACAACGCAGTGAAGCGAAAAAGCCGTAACAAGTTGTTAAGTTATTTGTAGCTGTTTGATTCTTTCACTTTTGCCTCTTACCTTGTTAGGTAGAAGCTGTTCACTGACATCATGAAAATCTTGCACGGAGGCCTGCAGGCGGGTGTCGCTGAACAGTTTTGCTATTCACCCTCCCCCAACCCGCACTACCTGACTGTTCCTCTTAAATCACCGAGCCACGCTGCAAGAACGATGTGTTTAGCAAAAAGCACCACTATGTCGAATTCGGGGTAAGCGAACGTCGCTGAAATCACGTATGCACAGCGCATATATTCTTCTTCCCATCCTCGCGATCATTTTCTGCTATTGGCTTGTCGAATACAGCCAACATCAGAAACGTGTTCACGACATTTCCATCAGAATACATGTCAATGGAACGCGCGGGAAGTCAAGCGTCACCCGACTGATCGGGGCCGGATTGCGTGCGGGTGGAATTCAAACACTTACCAAAGTCACAGGCACATATCCCCGCATTATCCTCGAAGACGGATCAGATGTTCATATTCATCGTTGGGGAGAGGCAAACATCCGCGAACAGATTTCGATTGTGCGCTTCGCATCTGAACGAAAGGCTCAGGCTCTTGTCATAGAATGTATGGCGTTGGAGCAGCAGTTCCAGCGAATCACTGAACAGCAGATGATTCACGCAACGATCGGCGTTATCACAAACGTCCGGCTCGACCACATTGATATCATGGGACGAACATTGCCGGAAATTGCCTCCGTGCTTGCGGAAACAATCCCGGAGGAGGGGGAATTCTTCACGGGGGAAACAAATATCCCCAAAGAACTTGAGAAGTACGCCAACAAGAAGAACGCGGCGATGCATCTCACGAATGAACAATCCGTCACTCCCGATGAGATGAGGGGATTTTCCTACATCGAACACCGTGAGAATGTTGCTCTTGCTCTCGCCGTTTGTCAACACTTGGGCGTGGCGCGTGATGTTGCGCTGAAAGGCATGTACTCGGCAATTCCGGATGCCGGCGTATTGCGGCGGTTTCGCGTCGACGCGTTCGGTAAACGTCTCACCTTTTACAACGCGTTCGCCGCAAACGATCCCGATTCCACTCTGCTTGTTTGGAAGAGATTGAAAGAGGAAGACGGAATTGACGGAACCCGCATCGTTCTCCTCAACACACGTCAGGACAGAATGGATCGTGCACGCCAACTCGCTGAGCTCGCCGGAAGAAAACTCATGCCCGAAATGGAGTATCTGATGCTGATCGGGAACAACACAGATGTTGTGAAGCACATGGCAATGGGATACGGCGTTCCACCTGAGAGAATTCTGAGCGTCGGCTGGGTGCCACCTGAAACTGTTTTTGAAAGGGCGTTAGCAGCGACGCAGCGGGCGTCCACCATAGTTGCTATCGGCAATATGGGGGGAATGGGAGGCAGAGTGGCGGAGTACTTTGAACACAGGAGCTTTGCATCATGATTGAGTTGGCGATCACCCTCGGACTGATACTGAGCCTTCTGTCGTACGAGATCTTCGGGTTGGCGGCGGGGGGCATTGTTGTTCCGGGATACATCGGGCTACATCTTTCGCAAGTTGATCGAATGACGGGCGTACTGCTGGTAAGTCTCGTCACATACTTAATCGTGAAGGTGATGAGTTATTACACGTTTCTCTACGGACGGAGACAGATGGTGGTAAGCCTATTGATCGGGGCATTGCTGGCAAACTTCTCCCGGCAATTTTTGACGTTCAACGTCGGGGCGGCTACGGCAGAGCTGACTGCTATTGGTTGGGTTGTGCCGGGACTTATCGCACATTGGTTCGGGAAGCAAGGGATCTTCAAGACTCTCTGCGCATTGTTGGTCACATCGGTGATCGTCCGCCTTGCGGTAATCGTTCTGTTCGATGGCCAACTTTTTCCGGGAGGGTGAGAAAGATCGATGGCAACCATCAATACATATTCCAATCCGGTTCTTGCTGTATTTGCCGTTGCGGCAGCGCTGTCGTTTCTGGCTGTTGAGAATTCCAAGATCGACGTACGGCAGAAATGGTATAATGAAAAACTCGAGGCCGCACGGCGCACAAAAGCAGCGCAAGAGTGCATCAAGGATTTCCGGCTTGAACGCGGCGTATTCATCGACGCCGTGAACGATCCGAACGAAACAGCACTCATCGGGCAGGATATCACACCTATCACCACCGACCGTGGCGATATCAACGCGAAGATCGCCTCCACAAATCCCAATTTTGCCGCGGTGATTGTGGAACTTCTCAAACAGGCCGGCGTGAAGGAGAAGGACAATGTTGCCGTTGCCGTAACCGGTTCGTTTCCGGCAATCAACATTGCCGTGTTTTCTGCGCTCGAAGTTCTCAAACTTTCGCCCATCGTCATCACGTCGGTGGGTGCCTCAAACTGGGGGGCAAATGATCCGCAATTCACATGGCTGGACATGGAACGCTTGCTTCAGCAGAAGAAGATCTTCCGCACTCGCTCGATTGCAGCCTCCATAGGTGGAGGAGGAGATATCGGAAGAGGTTTGAGCCCCGAAGGACGCGAGTTGATTCTTCAATCGATCAAGCGGAATGATGTTCACCTTATTCAGCGGGATCATATCGAACAGAGCATTGAACAGCGACTTGAAGTGTACGACAAGCGCAGTAAAGGGCGTCCTATCAAGGCGTTTATCAATGTCGGCGGAGGCATTGCCAGTCTTGGCACCGTTGTGAACGGAGAACTCATCCCCAGCGGACTGACAATGGAACTTCCTGTGAAGAACTATCCCGTTCGCGGAGTGATTATCGAGATGGCGAAACGCGGCATTCCCATCATTCATCTCTATAACATACGTCAAATGTGGAGGGAGTACGATCTGCCGCTTGATCCCGTTCCCATGCCCGAAGTGGGATCGGGAGGAATTTTCGTCCGCCTGAAATACAGCATCGTTGTCGCGTGGATTACACTTGGCGTCCTCTCCGGCGCAATCCTTCTTGCAGCATACTTCGACAGGCGAAGGCACAGACTTGGAACGGAACCTGCTTCTCTCTTGAGGACTGAATCAGGGCATGACTTGTAATTCAGATGTATCATCAAAGCGACATATCATGAAAGCAACAACAATTTGGGTACTCGTATTTCTTATCATCACAGCGTTGTCCGCCGATTCTTCGTTCTCAGCGAAGAAAAAACATGTCGTCCTCAAACCCAAGCAAGCCGGGGGCGAGGTGGTCATTGTACTGGGCGGGAAGAACCGGACCTACTATCCGCTGAGTGCAGAACACACAAGCAGGCTGGAAATAAAAGGCCCCGGTACTCTCCGCATTCTCACGCGAGCACGTGTTGACGAAGGATCGTCCGATGATGTTCGATACGGCGTTTTCTATAAGATTGACGGCTCTGCACGGCAGACATTTGAAGTTGAGGACGTCGAGCGAGCGCCTGATGCAAGCTATAAGGGAGATGCATCGGGCACCCCGGGCGAGACCGAAGAACTCATTCTCAATATCAATAAAGGTAAGCATACCGTCGATCTTACACTTCAACACCCCTTACCGAAGGTAGCGGCGCGATATCTCTTTACTCCTCATTCACTCAAGAAGACCAAGTGGGTTGCCATGTCGCCGCTCGCACCTCTCGAGCCGGTTGATCTTCATGAGTCGGAAACAACGCTGCATTGTTTCAGATTCTCAAAGGAGAAACCTCTCCGGTTTGAGATTATCGGACCTACGGAATTGAAAATCCGTACCCGTGTCGAGAACAGCTTCGCAATGAAAGGACGCGTTATCTACCGCCTGCAAATTCGTGAGCGGGATCAGGTCGTGCAATCATTTCAGTTGAGCAGCAAGCGTTCCGAGACGGCAACATACAGGGACAACACCAAGCTCGTTCCCGGGAAACCGCGGGAAATCGTGTTCAAGGTGCCGAAGGGGAAGCACTTCTATGAGATTCTCCCCCTCGATCATCATACACTGCTGGGACAAATTCTGTTTCCCCATAAAGATGCAAAGCTGGAACTATGATATGAACACAATAAGAGTTTCCGTTGCGATTGCTCTGATCGGACTTGCGATCAGTCCCGCCACCGCAGTGGCGGCAGATTGGCTTTCGGCAGCAAGGTTGGAGATCGTCGCCTCTTCAGTGTATGACAACAATATTTTGAGATACTCCGACAAGTACATTTCCCGCTTCAACAACCGCGAGGATGCCGGGCGTTTTCACAACAGTACGCTCGATGATCTGATTCTCGTAAACTCTTTCAGGCTTGGCATTGCGATGCGGTTGATCGGCTCGCAAACCACGAATGCAACAATCGACTACAGACGAAGAACCTACACACACAATGGTATCAAGGATTGGTCTTACGTCGCTGTTGCCTTGAAGCAAGATGTATCCAAGAAGTTCTCCGTACAAGTCGGATACAGCTATATTCCGGAATTTTACGTGCGGCATTTCCGGGATGATGATTGGACGGCTCTGTACGGCTTCAGAGATCCTATCGTGTATCAGCCGTTCAGTTTCAAAAAGGATGAAGTCGGAGGGTGGGTGCAGTATGCTCTTTTCACTACAACGCGAGTACGGGCAACGTTTTCCTTTGCCCGCTACTTTTACAACGAGCATTTCACTGAATATGATTGCAACAACACTTCGGTTGGAATTGTCGTGTCTCACAACGTCACGAAGGACCTCAAGTTCACGGCGGAATTCGAGGTTACGCTGTCACGAGGCGACGGCACGACCGACATGGACCCCTCCAACAATCAAAACGTTTACGGCGTCGGCATCGAATATCAACTGCCGAAACTTTTCGGCCGCAAAAACAGCATCGCGGCGGGAGGAGAGTTTTCACGCAGTTGCTACACCTCAACACATTTTCTTGAGCTGGACCCGAATCATGCGGGACGCGATGATCGGAGCTACCGCGTTTCCGCCTCGTACAATCTTGAACTTCTGAAGAATCTTGGGCTTGTTCTGACATTCGGCTGGCACGACCGTGCTGTCAAAACGGCTGCAACACAAAATGCCGAATACTTATCGGCTGAAAAAGATTATCGCCAATATCAATTAGGATTGGACATACGGTACACATTCACCATTGTTCCTTAACGGTTTTGTTGAAAGGAGATCGAAACGAGATGATAAGACACGCTTTCATATTTCTGAGTGCATGCGCGCTTGCGGGCTGCGCCAAGCCGACCGCGCCCGAGTCGCTGAATCCGGGAACGGGAGGCTACAGCATTGTCGCAAAGCTGCCTGTTCCGGGCTACGCTCAGGATATTGATGTGAAGGACTCACTCGCCTACATCGCCGAAGGTGAGGGAGGCGTTGCCGTTGTGAATGTCGCACGGGCGGATGCGCCACACGTTGCTGCTTTGTGCTATATCGGCGTGAGGGGATATTCTTACAAAATCACGCGAAGAGATTCAATTGTGTACCTCGCCACCGGGGCCTTCGGCATCAACACGGTAAACGTGGGCAACCCCTTCACCCCGACGTTCGTCGCCCACTACGGCGCAGCAAGCAGTACGAATGAAGTGCATGTGTTTGGCGACTGGCTGCTGGAGGGAAAGGGTGAAGCCGGTATCCGCTTTGCAAATGTCTCCGAGGTTGATCCCGGATATATCGATGCTCGCGGATCAATCATTACTCCCGGCTACGCCCGGGGAATGGCGACAACCCCGGACAGCTTGCTGGCGGTTTCTTGCGGAGAGATGGGATTTGCACTGTATGATCTGAAAGATGTCGGCCGCTTACAGGGATTTTACACCGCCGACAAGCTGGCGCTTGGCTGGGTGGATTTGCCCGGGTATGCGTCGCATGTGGCTCTCATGGGAAGCCAGCCAATTGCTTTTGTTGCGTGCGGGACTGCCGGCGTACAAGTCGTCGATTATTCCAACTTGGCAAATCCTAAAGTTATTGCCGGATACTCCACGGGCGGTTACGCAAAAGAAGTGGCGTACAGCAACGGGCGCCTGTATGTTACGACAGAGTTGAGAGGCCTGCAGATATTCTCCGTTACTGTCCCCTCTTCACCAACCCTGATTGGTATTGTTGAGACAAAGTATGCTCTCGGACTCGCTGTTGACCAACGGTACGTATATGTTGCCGATCAGACTGAAGGCCTGATCATCGTCAAGATTCCCGCTTAATGAAGATACGGCCATTAGTAAATGTAGTGAGAGAACCAAGTACAATAAAAGGAATGGGTGATACATGGAACGAATTTCTTGCACGTTAACGTTGCTGATTGCATTGCTTACGTCGGCCGGAAGTGCTGAATGGGTATCGCTGAAGAATGGAAGCGCGCTGCCTGCAGCTCCGAAAGTGACGGTTCTTCAGGATGATGGCTCAACTACTGTTCTGAAGGTGGACGTGCACGGATTTGAAGTCACCACCATCTCGAGCGGCGGCAAACTCTACCAATCCATCGATCTCTTGAACGATATCATCACCGACCAAGCCGGACATCCGGCGGTACCGTACATTGCCGAGATGATTATTATCCCTGACAGAGGCGATGCAACTGTGCAGGTGATAGAGACAGGGGCGATCGAAAAATACAACGGCTTTACTCTTCCGCCGGCCAAGCCGTCATGGGAGGAAGGATCTCCTGAACCATCTTTTGTTGAGAATGATGCAGCTTACCGTTCTGCAAGTCTCTATCCGGGAATAATGGTGACAGTTGGCGACCCTGTTGTGTTCCGGGATTTTCGCATTGCAAGGATTGCCATCTATCCTGTACAATTCAATGCGGCAACCAAAGAACTTCAAGTCACGACCTCGATCACCATACGGGTGAACTATGGAGGCGGAACCGGCACCAATGCCAGAACCAGCCCGCGTCGTGCAATACCGCCATCCTTTGGTGCTGTGTACAGAAGTTCGTTGATCAATTATGAGAGTGTTTTGAACAGAAACTTTGGCGGCCTTGAAACAGGACGCGAGGTTTTGTTGTGCATTGTGCCCGACACATTTGCAACAGCATTTCAACCCTACGTGCAGTGGAAACACAAGACCGGAACATTCGTACGGTTCACCAAGTTCAGCGAAATCGGGGCCACCAGCTCTAATCCCGACATCATTAGAAATTATATCATGCAATGCTACAATAACTGGACGTATCCACCGACCTATGTTCTGCTCGGTGGAGACTATGGTTACGTGCCCATCAAGGCTGCCACCGGGCAATCGTTCGCCAACGAAGACTACTTTGTAGAAATAGAAGGTAACGATGTATTTCCTGAGGCGTACATTGGTCGCTTCACGCATAGCACCGTCAGCGGGTTACAGACTATCATCAACAAAGTCATCAAATATGAGCGTACTCCGTATCGTACCAACACGGATTGGTTCACGCACGCCGTGGTTTGCGCGAACAATGCGTACCCGACGCAGCCTGAAACGAAGCGATGGGTGTCGAATATCATGAGAGAAAGCGGCGGGTTCACGATTGATACGTTGTTGAATCTCTATCAAGGCCCGTGCGTCTATAACGTTTCGAACGTTATTACAGCAATAAACAACGGCCGCAGCTTTCTGAATTATCGTGGCGAAGGAACCAGCAGCGGATGGACTCTGGCAAACTGCTATCCGTTTAGTACAACAAACGTGTCGTCTGTCAACAACGGCGAGATGCTCACCTTCGTAACGAGCATCGGATGCGGTGTTGCAAATTTTGCCGTCAGCGGCGGAAATTGTTTTGGTGAACAATGGCTTGAACTCGGGACTTCTACCACTCCACGTGGGGCTTGTGCATTCGTCGGCCCGACGTGGGGAAATACACATACGAAGTACAACAATGCAATAGACAAAGGCATCTATGTTGCACTCTTTCAGGAAGGGCTGCACACGCCGGCCCAATCGCTGCTGCGCGGCAAGATTCGCATGTACAATTTATATACGCCCGCCGACCCGTATGTACCCCTGCATTTCAGGGCCTATACTGTTCTCGGAGATCCAAGCACATATGTATGGAAGAATGTGCCGGCAAAAGTGAACATCACGCATACGAATCAAATTTCCATAGGGTACGACCAAATTCAAGTTACAGTTCTTGATTCGCTGACGTCGGCTCCCGTTGCGGGGGCTGAGATATGCGTCGCAAGTGACAGTGTGTACGCAACGGGCATTACCGACGCCTCCGGAACTGCAACAATTGAGTTGGTTTCATCAAGGATTGATACACTTTCGATTGTTGTACGAGGCCAGCGGGTTGTGCCGGTGGAGGGCAGCATCGCTATTGTCGCCAGCGAAGAACATGTCGCCCCGCTGGGTGAGCCCACACTGATAGAGGTTGAGGGAAATCTCGACGGCAAACTCAACCCGAATGAACGATTCGAGATTTTCTACCGGCTCAAAAATTGGGGCACGCAGCCCTCCGCCCACGTTCAGGCAACACTCTCCGTTCCCGACACAACACACACAGTAGTAGTGAACCCGGGGCCGGTGGTGTACGGAACCATCGTGCCAAACGATTCAGTCTCAGGGAGCGGATCGCCGCTTCAGTTCTACTTGAAACCTACAACGCCTGTCGGGTCGAGAATCTCACTACGGCTGAATGTCAGCAGTTCGTTACACTCATGGAGCTACCTGACCTACAAGGATGTTGTTGGATGCAATCTCGAGTATGCATCGACTGTTGTTGATGATCAAGGCTCCTCGCGTCAGAACGGTCGCCTTGATCCCGGTGAAACAGCACGCCTTTATCTGAAAATTAAGAATACAGGAGAAGACATTGCTCCCGATGTTGCGGGCATCCTTCGAACGGACGATCCGTACATCACCGTTCTCGATTCAACAGGCAGTTTCGGCCCGCTGGCTATCGGCGACAGCGCAACCAGTTCAGCCGACTACTTCGTCGTCAGAGTTGCAGAGTCATGCCCGTTGGAATCGTCCCACACCTTTTCACTGCTTCTGAGCACGCAGAACGGCAACTACCCGTATTCAGTTCTACGCACGTTTTCGCTAAATGTCGGGCTTCCCGTGGGCGCAGACCCCACCGGGCCGGACGCTTACGGATATTACGCGTACTCCAACGACGATTCGCTCTACGAGCAGTCACCGAAGTTCGAATGGGTGGAAATCAGGGGCGTCGGAACACGCGTGCCGTACGCTTCTCCGGGAGATTTTACTGTGACGGTGACGCTGCCTTTTACGTTCAAGTACTATGGCACGAATTTCACAACCGTACGCGTCAGCTCTGACGGTTGGATAGCATTCGGCTCCGGAACACAGACGAACTACACAAACTATCCACTTCCCCACAGCGACAATGTCAATAACATGGTGGCTGCGTTCTGGGATGATTTGTTCGAGAACAGCAACAACCCAACCAGCAAATTGCTTCACTACAATGATGCGTCTACCCATCGATTCATCGTGGAATGGGATTCGGTTGGCCATTTCGGCAGTACGACCTTGCGCGAGTCATTCCAAATCATCCTCTGCGACCCGGCATTCTATCCCACCCCGACGGGCGACGGCGAGATTATCTTTCAATACAGGATTGTGGGAGAAGAGGGATCTTGCACTCTCGGCATCGAAAACAGTGCCCAGACGGTGGGCCTGCAGTATATGTACAATAGTGCTTACCCTTCAAGCGCCACCGAGGTTCGGGACGGAAGCGCCATACGATGGACAACACGCCCTCCGAGGATCCTCACGGATGTGAAGACGACTGAACCTCCCGCTGCCTTGCCGTCCGAGTATTCGCTCGCGCAGAACTTCCCCAATCCCTTCAATCCGACAACGGTCATCAGATATGACCTTCCGTTTGAAAGCAAGGTGTTGCTCAGAATATGCAACATCCTCGGGCAAGAGGTAAGCACACTCGTCAACGAAGTGCAATCTGCCGGAAATAGAGTCATTCAATGGAACTCGCAAAGCGGTGACAATATCCGCGTCGCAAGCGGCGTCTATTTTATACATCTAAAGGCCGAAGGTATAAACGGCAAAGTATTCTCAAGCGTTCGCAAGATGGTCCTTCTGAAATGAGTTAGCGGTTCACATAGCATTGTCACACATGCCGGGGTTGCTCAATGCAACCCCGTAGCGTTCACATACGACAGGCAGCACAGCCTTCAGCGGGGAGCGAAGAGTTCTGAGAAGATTGACCGAAATCCGGAAACACTGATGAACAATCGCTTGACATTTCGCATTGAAGTACTTCTTGCGATGATTCTTCTGGTTGTCGCTTCTTCTTTTGCTCAAGAACATCGGAGAATTTCGGTTTCTCAATCTGCGGCAGACACGATCGAGAACTTCGAGAGCGGTACCGTCAATCTCATTTCCTATCCGGGCCGCGACGAACATCCCGATGCGTGGCGTGTGGATTCGCTTTTGCCGCATGCCGGCTCGCGCTATTCGCTGAAGCTCTGGGGAAATATGTGGAAGATTGAAGAAATCCCTCCTCGGACTCTTGACACAGGATGTGTGTGGCAAGTCGCCGCATACATTGACAGTGTCGGGGAGATTCAGGGTTTCGGCGTGATCGACGATTCATCGCGTACGTTGATGTATTGCTTTGCCGGAACGCAACAAGTGAGCCCGGCTGAATGGATCACGGTGTATCAGGGGGCGTTTCCGATCCGTTCATGGAACCGCTATCGCCTTCCTATTGCGGAGGATTGGCGTGCGCGGTACGGCAATCTCCCGACAATTACCGGACTGGTGTTTATCAACCACAGACCTGTGGACCCGCACTCGGTCATCTACTTCGATGATATTGTCGATATCACCAGTGAGTTGCCGGTTGTTCCGCGAGTCTCAATCACGTACTCGGTTGGCAGTGTCTATGTAAACCGGTTTGGCGTGAAAAATGTCGATGTTCAGTTCTTCGGTCACGTGGCGCCCGACAGCGCTGCGTATTCTTTTTTGTGGGATTTCGGTGACGGAGCAACAAGCAACTCGCGTGATCCCGTACATACATTCGTTGTGGAGGATGATCACCCGTACACCGTGCTGTTGAGAGTGACGAGTCAGAGTGGAATGAGTGGCAGCGCTTCTTGTCAGATTGAGGTGGATACCGGCCCGACTTCCTTCCCGATCAGAATGAACTTCGTCGGCGATATAATGCTGGCGCGACGTTATGAACAACAGGGCGGAATTATTCCCACGCAGGGCGTGCAAGCGATCTTTGCACCAACACGTCCATACCTCGGCGACGCGGCGGATATTACCGTAGGCAATCTCGAAAGCGCGCTTACAAATACGGGAACTCCTCATCCGACGAAAAGCGTCGTGTTCAGAAGTTCTCCGGCAAACATCGCAGGGTTAACCTATGCGGGAATTGATGTCGTAACACTCGCGAACAATCACGTGATTGACTACGGACTTGCCGGATTGCAGCAGATGCAATCTGTTCTGCGCAACAACAACATTGTTTTTTCCGGCGCGGGAGCCGACTCTTACGAGGCGTTCCTTCCTGCATTCTATTCCAAATCCGGAGTGTGTATAGCGTTTGTTGCTTCCAGCGATCGAACCGGACAGTATAACAACGAACAACCTTTTCTGAACGCCGGTTTCAACAAACCGGGTTTTGCCAACCTGACTTCTTTCAATCTCCAGAATCAGATTGATACGGTAAGGAACATAGCGGACCTCGTTGTCGTCGAGATGCATTCCGGCAGCGAGTATTCGTTTGCGCCTTCGCGCTCGGCCGATGAGAACACCGATGATGATGAAGCCGATGAGGAATACTCTCCGTTCATGCACTCTCCCCTCGCCGCCGATATTCAGATGCGAGAGCTTGCGATTGACTACGGTGCTGACGTCGTTATCTGTCATCACCCGCATATACTTCAGGGGTTTCAGGTCTATCGCGGCAAGTTGATTGCCCACTCACTTGGCAATTTCACGTTTGACCTTGAGTATCCCGAAACGATGCCCACGGCAATTCTGAACGCAAAGATCGACCAACGGGGCTTCTACGACTACTCTGTAACTCCAGCATTTATCGATCACTACATTCCCCGCAGGGCAACCGGGGAATTCGGGCTTCATCTTCTCGACTATCTCGCAAGACGCTCGAAAGAACTCGGTACGTACATGATCGTGGATTCCCAGTCGGTAACTGCCGGCATTGTGATCGATACAACGTTGCTTCAGCCTTCCACCATCTCCCATACATCTTCTCTCGGATTCCAACAAATAGGGACTGAATGGACCTCCGAGCCGCTGCGTCTCATGAGAAGTGGAAGCATCTCTTCGATAGAGAGTGTCATGCCGTCAGGCTCATGGCAATATCGCTTGGGTCGGGAGGTTGTGTGGTTCGGGAATTTTGAGAATGAAGGATGCGCACTCTGGAATATCGGCAGCAGCGAATACGACTCGACTGTTTTCCACAGGGGACGACGGTCGCTTCTGCAACGTCGGGCGGCGGGATCAGGAACGATCACTACCAACTTTGAGAAGCGCAACATGTCCAACGCGCCTTCGGCTAAACACTCTCTTTACGGGCACATCAAGACTCTGAATGCAAACAGTGCCACGATGAGGGTGAAGTTCTACAGTTCGAGAAGCGGTTCGGAAATCGGCACGAGCGACGTTGGCACGTTCGTGAACGGAACAACGGATTGGACATTGTATCACCGCGAATTCACTCCGGCAACGGGCACGACGTTTTTTGACGTTCAACTTACAAGCTCATCTCCATCATCGGGAAGCGGCAACACATGGTTTGACGATGTCGGCGTCATTGACTGGTCGGATTGGAGGCAGGTCGATCCCACCGCGGCGATAGCAACTCCGAATGATTATTACTGGATTCAGGTCAAAACATCGGCTGCACTGACTAATGCATCGATCACATATAGGGAAACCCGCTACAATCAAATCACGACTTCAGTGGAAACAGCACTTTCTTGGCCGAATGGGGGCTTTCGACTGCACCAAAACTATCCGAATCCGTTCAACGCTTCGACAACAATCCGGTACACGCTTTCCGCCGAATCGAAGGTGTCGCTGAAGATTTACAATATACTCGGCCAACAAGTTGCACAGCTTGTCGATGCGTCACAACCTGCCGGTGAATATCGAGTTCGGTGGAATGCGGTGAACGCGGCAACAGGCGTCTATTTCTGCAGGTTGCAGACTGAAGGAGGGACGACCACAAAGAAACTTTTGTTGTTGAGATAACGAACGGGGCAACAGCCCTGTACTGTCGTGTCCTGGAAATAGTTGATCAGAAACGTGTTGAACTCCCGTCAGGCCACAATGAAGGATGGGTGAACGGATTGGGTGAATACATCCTGTCGGATAATCCCAACTATAATCCGAATGTCGGCTCGAACCGGACGTGGTACAGGATGGAGAAAAAGTAGATCTGCAAACACAGCACAACGTCGAAACGGGCTGTGAGTGTAGAGAATGTCATCAACCACCGAACTTCCTTATCTGCCGCATCAGTTGCGACACGGTTTGGGCAGGGGCATCGTAGTTCTTTGCGCAAGTCTCTCGGAACGCGAGTTTCGAGGTTTTCTTTTTCCTACTCTCTTGACAATCGGCACCCTTCCATGTAGATTGGTTCGCCACATGGCAGCCAATTGTATTCCATCCTGACCAGTAAACACAATTGGCCAAACTGTTCTTTACTCACACAATAACACGATGAAAGCCTTCTGGGCTTGCGCAAGGTCCACTCCATCCTACTTTCACATCGGCATTTGCATGACATCGTGTGAACCTCCCTATGTGATTTTCCCTGTCACTCCCTTTCAGCTTCGCTTTCAATTTGGTTTAACGATTTGGGCATTCTTAGCATACTCTGCCCCGCAAGAGAGGAGAGAAGCCAGTTCCACCTGCAAACTAAAAGCGAAGAAGAAATAATTCAATCAACCAATCCAATCACCATCAACAAGGAGTACCATTTGAAAAAGACCCAAGTCGTTTTTGCAGTCGCGTGTGCAGTAGTTCTTTTTGCTGCCGGTCCGGCTACCGCGCAAGAACAGAGTGCGGATAACATTTTCGTCGCAACAGTACAGAAGATGAGAATGCCTGAGGGAGGAAGAAACGCAGAGCGCGATTCGTTGCTGCAGTTGTATCACGAACAGGTCACAAAGAAGAATACACACATAATCAGTCAGCGGGCGTTGCAGCATCTGTACGGCGCCGACAACCGCGACCTGGTGTGGATTACGGAATACAAGGACTGGGCAAGCGTTGAGGCAGCCACCAAGATGGACACCGAACTTTTTGAAAAATACTGGAAGGATGCCGAATCGCGCCGCCAGTTCAACCGTATGCTGAACAAGTACTTTGCGGAACATTCCGATGAACTTTATTCCGAGAGAACGAAGCTGAGGAAGTGACTCACGAGTCTATTTAGTTATTTGTCCATATAGTCGGATCAAAGGGGGCAAACAGACCCCGAAGACCAAATGGACTAAACAGGCTGAACGGACTTCATTTCTTTCACTATTAAAAGGGATTCAACAAATGAAATCTTTCCTTAAAACTCTTCTCGTGCCCGTGCTTTTCCTTGCGATAATATCTTCGACCGTTTTCGCTCAGGAATGGAACGCCGCGCAAAAAGAGGTCTGGAAAAACGTCGAAGCATACTGGGCACTCGATGCCGCAGGAAACCTCGACGGGTTTATGTCCTACTTCCACGAAAACTACATCGGCTGGGAAATCAGTCAGCCAATGCCGGGCAGCAAAGCGACGGCGAGGAAATTCATTGAACACGACTACAAGACAGAAAAAACCGTTTTGTACGACATCACGCCCGCCTCAATTAATGTTATTGGCAACGTTGCAATTGCTAACTACTACTACACGAAAATTGTCAAAAATGCCGAAGGGAAAGAGAAGACCCGTTCCGGTCGTTGGGCGGACGTACTCATGAAACAGGGAGACAAGTGGGTGTTGATTGGCGATCACGGCGGGCAGATCGAGAAGGATTAGGTTCATTCAGAGACTTTCCGGCATCGGTTCAATCAGATGTACTCAGACAACCGTCTAAAGCCTCAGATTCATACTCGGAAAGCAGCAAATGAAGAGCAAACGTGCCCGGTCCCGGCTCATCGGGATCGGGCATTTACATTCTACTTGCCCGGCTTTGCATTCCACAAGAATGACATCAGCGCGCCTCCAAGCAGAGTGAATCCCATCAGCACAATAATCCATGCCTGCCACCCTTCGGGAGTGATGTTGGTTGTGCCTGGAACGGTGCCGTAGCTTTGCATGATAGCGCCGATGATCGAACCTGCAAACAATCCTCCGCCTAAATACTGACAAGCGTCGATGAGTCCTGTTGCGAAACCTGCGGCTTTCCTTCCGCCGAAATCCATTGCAGCCGCACCACCGAGCAGGGAATGCGGTCCGTTGATAAACATCTGAAGAATGATGAGAAAGACAACCGAAAGTACCGGCCCAGGGAAATAAAGGAAGAGAAGTAGCATTACAAAACTCATGAAGTACATAAGCGCCGCCGCCGGACCGCGGCGTGCACCGAAAAGCCGGTCGGAGGAGAGCCCCGCCAGAAACGAACCCGCCACCGCTGATACAGGAATGAAAAAAGCGCTTACAATGTACGTGAACGAGTCGGTTCGCATGTTGTACGTTTCCTGCAGATAGCGAATGTACCATGAATCGACTCCCCACCGAATAACGCCCGTGCAGAAGTACGCTGCAGCCAGCATCCAGATAATCCTGTTTGCTGCAACCTTGCGCACAATTTCGCTGACGCGAAGCGGGGTTGTGTCTTCAATTCCGTGACCGACATCTCCCGTCTCGGCTGGCGGAAGCCCGACATCTTCGGGATTATTCTTCACAACAAAAAAGAACACCATCGCCGTTACGGCGATAAGGATTGCAGGCGCCCAGAAAAGCCACTGCCATGGCGCGTTGGCCACGAGCCATCCGCCGCCAAGAAGTATTGCCCACCTTCCGCATTGAGTGATTGCGCCGAAGATTCCCGTGAACGTCCCCCGCTCGTTCATTCTCATCCAGTTTGTGCAGATTTTCACCAGCGACGGCGCGCCGTGAGCCTGGAAAAAACCGAGCAGTACCCCCATCCCCACGAAATACGAAAGCGTCCGGACGAACATGCCGAAACCGAGGAGAACGTTGACAGCGACAATGCCAATCGCCCCGATCAACATCATTCGTCTGCCACCGGCACGATCGACACGAATGCCGTTGATGATTTGTCCTGCGGCGTAAGCCCACAACGTTGCGTTGATGATAAGCCCCCACTCATCGGCACGCCAGCCGAATTCTGCGGTGAGTGTTTTGTTTGCTACGGAGAGAAAATTGAAGCGCCCCGTGTAGTACGCGGCATACATCACGCCGAGCGTGAGGAGAACGGGCCTTCTCGCTTTGCGGAAGTCGGAGGAGAGAGGATGTTCGCTGTGCGCGGCGGCAGTCATCAGGAGGTTTTGGCGCTGCTTTCAATTTCATGTGCCAGCAGAAGTTCCTGCATACGCTTCCGTTCGGCTCTCGTCAGGAAGCCGACGGCGATGAAGATAAAAACGAGCGCAAGCCAATCCTGCGTGCTGGGAAATCTGCCGCCGAAGGCGAAGTATGAAACGAGAGTTGCAGCGGTTCCCGCTACAAGCGACGTGAGTCTGTTGACGAGACCGGCGAAGGTTGCGGTTCGTCCCTTGAACATGAAAATGAAAACGGAAAAGAACGCCACGATACCGTACGCGAAGCCCGCAACCACGGCAAGCGACCACAACGAGTGGGGGGTGGCAATGCTGTCACGGAATGTGATAAGCTCCGCACTGACAGTGCTGAACCACTCCGGAGATTTGAAGAGGATGTACGTTGCGAGCATCATCGTCAGTGAAGCGGCAATCTGCTCGATGGCAAAGAAGCCGTTGTTATCTAACTTCACGCCTTTCGCCCGCGTGTTCTTGTAGTAGTTCATGATGTAGATGCGCAACGAATACGCGACGATGTAGCTTCCGAGTATTACGAGGGCGACGGCCGAAGCCGCAAAATCAAAGTCGTTGGGCCCGACCCAGAAGATGTTGATGGCGGCAGCGGTAAGCGCAAAGACAACGGCGATATTTTCTTCCCAATACACACGTTTGGTGAGAATTCCCTGTTTGATCTGAACGGCGTCAACCACCCTGCTGATGATAATGACGCTCGCCCGCATAATCACCATCGCCACCATAACAGAGATGGGGAGGAGATACATCATTGTTGTTGTCGGGATGATGACGGCTGTACAGACTCCTGACGGTATGATGTACAAAACCTCGGAAGGGAACCGGAGCCTTCCCCATGAAATCATCTTATTGGACTTGAGTTTGAACCATCGAAGAACCAGCACAACGGATAGTGCAACGAGGCTTCCACCGAATGTGCTGTACACGAGATACTCAATCTGGTTCATCCCCGGAAAGCCGAGTTCCGGCCTGCCGGTAAAATACTTCACGCTGACGCCGGTGATGACGTAGAAAATGAAATAGCCGATGCAGAGTTGGATGAGACGCCCGGTACTTCCTTCGGTTGTTCTGAACATGTCAATCTCTGGAGATGTTGGATGACGACGTTATTTGAAGGCTTCAATCAACACGCGGCCGTCACGTCCGGCAGGAAACTCGATGCCGAGCAACGCCGAAAGCGTCGGCGCAATATCGACAGGACTTGCCTCGTTCGGGTACCTGCCCGGACGAATCCCCCCTCCGGCGATAATCAAAGGAACGTGAGCATCATACTCATACGGTTCGCCGTGTGCTGCGCCTTGTGGTTTGTCGCCTTCCCTCCAATACGGTTTTAACGCATACACCACGTCACCGCTTCTCCCGCGGTAGAAACTACGCTTGATTTTTTTCTCGACAGGCGTTGTAGCGGGCATGGAGATGATCTGACTGCTGCTGTATGCCGCGGCAATGGGATAAAACTGGCTAAGTGAGTCCGCAAGCTCGCTGGCTGCCCACTCAAGGGTCGGTACCTTCATGTTTTTGAATGTCGAGCGGTTGAAGTAAATATTGTTTCCTCCTATCGCGTCAATCCAATCCTCGCCGGCAGGTTCGCCGAATCGTCTCGTGAGCACACCCGAGCAATATCTCTTTAACGAATCTACAGGAATTCTTCCCGCATCAACGGAAGGATAGCGGCGCTTCATATATTCGGGAATTGGTGCTATACCATGATCCGAGCTCAAGACAAACACACAGTTGCCCAACCCCACGCGTTTGTCCAGAAACGCAAAGAAATCGGCAAGGATTGCATCCATCCGGACAACGGCATCCATTGTTTCGATGCTGTGCGGGCCGTATGCATGGCCAATAATATCTGTCGGCGAGAAACTCACACACAGCATGTCCGTGACTCCCCGCTGCCCAAGTTGCTCGGCATCGACTGCCTGTTTGGCGAACTCTTTCAATACCTCTGCCCCGAAGGGACTTCGGGCCAGCGACCAATAGTATGAGGGGGTGATTTTGGTTGAATCCCGCCCAGTAATCCTGTGCGGGAATGTTCGGCCCATTCCATCATACTCCCCTTCATAGGGAACGTCGTCATCGTCCATATGCCGGTACGCCGAATCGGGAAGAACTTTGTCCCACACTCTACCGAAGAAGGAATCGACATAGCGTGATTGGTTGAATTTCTTCACCCACTCCGGCAAGTCGTTCATGTAGTACGTTGAAGAAACAAACACGGAATCTTTCATCCAGAAAACCCCACTCGGCATCGTGCCTGCCATCAATACTGCTGCCCGATCCTTGTTGGAGATGGAAACAACTTTCGCATGAAAACCGGTTTTAAGCCGAAGCTCATCGCCTAACATTGAGCCTGTGAAGTTCCGTGGAGATCTCCCTTCTCCCGCTGACCCGACCAGGTGCACGGTCTTGTCTTCCACACAATAGACCCACTGGCGTTTGCTTACATCATACCAGTCGTTGGCGATTATGCCATTCACGTTTCCGTACGTTCCGCTGAGCAGAACCGCATGGCCGGGTCCTGTGCTGGTATTGGCGTGTTTGAATGAGGCATTGGTGAAATTGGCACCGTTCTTCAACAAGTAGTTGAAACCATTCTTGCCCAAGTGAGATCCAAACCGCTCAATGTACTCGTAGCGGCATTGGTCGACTACAATCACAACAATCAGTTTTGTTGAAGGATTGGCGCTTGCCGTCGTAAAAAGCAGTAGTATGCTGCACAACGAAAACAATCTGTGTATCATGATTTTCAAAATCGAAGAATGAGAAGGAGGAGGCGTGATTTTTTTACATAAGAGTGTACTGAAATGTTCCGTGAAAAGAAAGCGAACACGCCCGACCTCACAGTCGCGGCGAGTTGTCCGTTGCTTGAAATTCAGCCTCTTTTTCTGCAACTTGATCCCGACGATGAGGAGATGCAGCAGTCATGTTGTTGATAATTCCCGCAATAGAGATTTGTGCTGAGCATTGCGTACGCAGAGTTGTAGGAGCAGACGGCATGACGTACTCCGACGATCCCGTACGTATGGTCAAATTGTGGCGGATGGAGAACGCGAAAACGTTGCACGTCACCGATGTTGACGGAGCCCTTGCGGGAAAGCCCGTCAATCTGGGGACTGTCGGCGAGATGATCAGGGCTGTTGATATTCCGATTGAAGTGGGGGGCGGGTTCCGGACGTTTGATGATGTATGTGCCGCCTTCGAGATTGGCGCGTACCGTGTCCTTATTAGCACGATGCTCATCGAAAACCCGGACGAAGCGAAGCGTTCGCTGGACCGGTTTGGCTCAAGCAAAGTCGTTGTCGGTATTGATGCGATTGACGGGCTGGCGGCTACGCACGGTTGGCAGCAAACTTCCGGCTTGACTCCTCTTTCCGTTGCGCTGAATGCCAAGGCGCTTGGTTTCAAGCGGCTTGTCTATACCGACATTAACAAACACAGAAATTTCGAAGGCGTAAATCTCGAAGTTCTTCAGCAGCTCACAGAAGTAACCGGCATGCGCATCACATCGGCAGGTGGCATTCGCGGCCTTGACGATTTGTTGAAGGTGCAGGAGTTGCAGAAATACGGCGTCGATTCCGTCATTATGGGGCGCTCGTTGTACGAGAACAAATTCTCCTGCCAGGCGTTGTGGCGAATGTGTGAGAAGGAGAATTTTCCGTACACGGCGCGAGTCCAGCTCTGATTCACTTCTAACCTCAATTTCAATTTTGATATGGCAAAGGTCGCAATACTTCTCGGCAGCAAATCCGACGAAGCGGTTATGCAGGGATGTGCCGACTATCTTACAAAGTTCGGTATTCCATTCGAGTTGAAAGTCTCTTCCGCCCACAGAAATCCCGACGAAACGGCGGAATTCTGCAAGAATGCAGAGAAGAACGGCTATTCGATAATTATCGCAGCGGCAGGCATGGCGGCTCACTTGCCCGGAGTTGCGGCATCGCATACGACAATCCCCATTATCGGGGTTCCGCTCGAAGGTTCGGCGTTGAACGGAGTTGATGCACTCTACTCTATTGTGCAGATGCCCGCCGGAATTCCCGTTGCCACAGTTGCCATCGGAAGCGCGGGAGCAAAAAATGCAGCCGTGCTTGCAGCGGAAATTCTTGCGCTGCATGATGCGTCGATCAAGCAAAAACTGATTGATTTCAGAAAGCAAGGGGCGAAATTCTGATCGCCCGCCACGTCAACACCTCCACATGCCAGCCATGAAGTTTCTCGTCATCGGCCATCTTTGTCTCGATGTCATCCATCCGGTTGATGAACCCGAAGTACAAAGCTACGGCGGGATTTATTACTCTGTTGCGACCCTGGCATCGTTGTCGGGCGAGAACGATCGAATCATTCCGGTTTTTGGCATTAACAAGAATGACTATGAGCCGCTGATACAGCATCTGAAACAATTTCCAAATGTCGATACATCGGCAATCTTTCAGTTCGATGAACCGACGAACAACGTTCATCTCTTCTATCAGAACAAGGAAACGCGCATCGAATGCTCGAAGGATATTTCCAAGCCGATTCAGTTTGAGCGCATCAAGAATTACCTGAAGGTGGATGGAATTCTCATCAACATGATTTCAGGATTCGATATTGCTCTGAGTACGCTGGATGAAACTCGGATGGCCGTCCGGGAGAAGAATATTCCCATCCACTTCGACTATCACAGTCTCACGCTCGGCATCAGTCCCAACTACGAGCGGTTTCGCCGTCCTGTTGCCGATTGGCGGCGGTGGTCGTTCATGACGGATACAGTTCAACTGAACGAAGAAGAGATTGGCGGACTTACGCTCGAGAAGCTGACCGAACAGCAGACCGTCGGGCACATGCTCACGTTGGGCGTGAAAGGGCTTGTGGTTACGCGGGGCGAACGCGGCGCTTCGCTGTTCTTCAATGAGCACAAGAAAGTCATCCGGAAAGACATTGAAGGGCTGGCCGTTGAGCGACCGCGTGACGCAACAGGCTGCGGCGACGTGTTCGGGGCGGCATTTCATTTTCAATTTGTGAAGAACAACGATTTGCTCGCGGCGGCTACGTTTGCCAATCAGGTGGCGGCGGCAAAGGCAAAGATGGTAGGCTCGGATGATATCCGGCAGTTGAAATCATTTGCAACAACGTGAAGGCATGACATGAATCTTGCTCTCATCGGCTACGGGAAGATGGGGAAGGAAATCGAAGCAGTGGCGCGGGAAAAAGGGATCACGATTGTTCAGATCTTCGATGAGAAGGAAAATCACGGAGGCCACGCGCTGAACGCGTCTGTGCTGTCGGGAGTTGATGTCTGCATTGACTTCTCGACGCCGTTTGCCGTGCTGGACAACATCAAGGCGGTGGTGTCGTGCGGGAAGAACCTGGTTGTCGGGACAACCGGCTGGTACGACAAGCTTGACGACGTCCGCAAGATGGTGAAAGAGAAGAATACGGGATTTCTCTATTCGTCGAACTTCTCGTTGGGCGTCAACATCTTTCTGCACATCTTGAAGGATGCGGCTCATATCTTTGATAGGTATGCCGACTACGACGTCGCAATTCTCGAATCCCATCACAACAAAAAAGTCGACAGCCCCAGCGGCACGGCGCTGTCGCTTGGCTCGACGATAGTTCAGCACGTCCGCCGAAAAACGGAAATCCTTTCGGAATCATCGCATGGACAAATCAAACCGAATCAGCTACACATCAGCTCGACGCGAGTAGGGAGTACAGTCGGCAAACATTCGGTGGTATTCGATTCCGAGTGCGACACGATTGAACTTGTACATACTGCAAAGAACCGACGCGGCTTGGCGCTCGGCGCAGTTGTTGCCGCGGAGTGGCTGAAGGGCAAGCGGGGATTCTTTACGATGAAGGATGTTGTTGTTTAGCATGCTATTGAAAGACGATTTCCAGCAGCCACAGAGGCACTGAGCCACAGAGTTTTCTTCCAGGAAGAAGGGCGAAGCCACAATGAAGAAGAAATGTAATTTTCGCCTTGATAGTCTCTGTGCCTCTGTGTCTCGGTGGCAAAGAGATGTGGGTTTTTCCAGTCTGCTGGAGGTTGGCGGTTCCTATACACGAGACTCCAAAGGAGATCAATGAAACGTAATCTACTATTTCGCGGTACGGCAACCGCGCTTGTGACACCATTCAAAAGCGACGGCTCGCTGGACGAGGCTGCGCTGAGGGCATTCGTCAAATTTCAGCTCAAGGGAAAAGTCGAGGCGTTAGTTCCCGTCGGCAGTACGGGCGAAGGGGCAACGCTCACCGAAACCGAGCAGGCACGCGTTATCGAGATTGTTGTAGATGAAGTGAACGGCAAGGTGCCGGTCATCGGCGGGGCAAGCAGCAATTCGACCGCGAAGGCTGTCGCGCTTGCCAAGCAGGTGAAAAGCTGCGGCGCCGATGCCGTGCTGAGTGTTGCGCCGTTCTATAACAAGCCGACGCAGGAAGGAATCTTCCGGCACTTTGCCGCCGTTGCCGAAGCTGTGCAGATGCCCGTCGTGATTTACAACGTACCCGGACGGACGTCCTCGAACATCGACGCGGGCACGGCGTTGCGACTCGCGCAGGAGATCGAGCATGTGGCCGGAGTAAAGGAAGCATCGGCGAATTTCGCCCAGATCATGGAAATTCTGCACCACCGCCCCGAGGGATTCGGCATCTGGTCGGGCGACGATAATTTGACGCTGCCAATGATTGCACTCGGAGCTGACGGCGTGATTTCCGTTCTCTCCAACGAAGTTCCGGCAAAATTCTCCGATCTTGTGCGTCTTGCGCTGAAGGGCAAGTTCGATGACGCCCGCGAGCTTCACTATGAACTTCTTCATCTTATGAATATTAATTTCGTCGAGTCCAATCCCATTCCCGTCAAAGCGGCAATGGCAATGATGGGAATGATGGAAGAACATCTGCGGCTTCCGCTCGTTCCGCTTTCCGACGCGTCACGTCCGAAAGTTGAAAAATGTTTGAAAGAACTCGGACTGATCAAGTAGAGGTATCACATGACAACTCTCAGACAAGACATCGAACGGCTCTTCGACATGAAGCTCGAAGGAGCTGACATTGACCGTGCGCTCAAAGTCTTCAGCAAATTCAAATTCTTTCTCAACAAAGGGGAAGTACGTGCCGCTGAATGTGTGAATGGTGAATGGAGGGTGAATGATTGGGTGAAGAAGGGAATTCTTCTCGGCTTCCGGCTCGGCGAGTTGGAGGATGTTTCGATCAACACGCATTTCAGGTTCTTCGACAAAACGACATATCCGCTGAAGACGATGCAGCTTACCGACGGCGTCCGGATTGTGCCGGGCGGCTCGTCAATTCGGGACGGGGCGTATGTTGCAAAGGGCGTTGTCTGCATGCCGCCGATGTACATCAACGTCGGGGCGTATGTTGACGAAGGCACGATGGTTGATTCACATGCGCTGGTCGGGTCGTGCGCGCAGATCGGGAAGCGTGTGCATCTCAGCGCGGCGTCGCAAATCGGGGGCGTGTTAGAGCCGGTCGGGGCAATGCCCGTAATTGTCGAAGACGATGTGTTCATCGGCGGGAATTGCGGCGTGTACGAAGGAACAATTGTAAAGCGGGGGGCTGTGCTTGCCGCGGGCGTAATTCTTACCAGCGGCACGCGGGTGTACGATCTTGTTCAAAAAACAATCCACCAAAAAGAACAGGGGTGCCCGCTTTCGATTCCCGAAAACGCCGTTGTTGTTGCAGGCAGCCGTCCGGTTTCGGATGAATGGGGGAAGGTGCAGGGGCTTCACATCGCAAGTCCCATCATCATCAAGTATCGCGACGACAAAACAAGCGCGGCAGTGGCGTTGGAAGAAGGGCTGAGGTAGATTTCGAATTGCGAATTGTCAATTTCGAATTTCGAGCAGCTATCCGTAATCCATAATCTCCCAGTATTTCAGCGGTTCTCATGAACAGCAAAAAAATTCTCGTTATCGGCAGCAACGGCTTGCTCGGACAGAAACTCTGCGAGATTATCGTCCGCGGCGGTGCCTATTCTCTCACGATTGCTTCAATCGAAGAGAAGCCGGTCCGGCAGGTAGTCGGGGCGCAGTACCAGCGTGTCGATATTACGAACAAGAAGGATGTGAAAAGCCTTGTCTTCGGCTGCAATCCCGACGTTATCATCAACGCGGCGGCAATGACGAATGTTGATGCCTGCGAAACCGAGCGGGAAATGTGCTGGAAGATCAATGTCGAGGGAGTGGAGAATATCGTTGAGGCGGCGAAGAGGGCCGACACTAAAGTGATTCACGTCTCAACCGATTATGTGTTCGACGGGAAGGCCGGACCCTACACCGAGGATGACAGGCCCGAACCGCTAAGCTACTACGGCAAAAGCAAGCTTGCCAGCGAAACCGCAGTCCGTACCGGCGGCGTGCCCTACATGATTACCCGCACGATGGTGTTGTACGGCTTTGCCCCCGGCGTGAAGCCGAACTTTGCGCTGTGGCTCATCGACAGTCTCGAAAGCGGAAAACCCGTCAACGTTGTGGACGATCAGTTCGGCAACCCGACGCTGGTGGATGATCTTGCGTACGGGTTGATTCAGGCGTTCGAGATGGAGCGGACGGGCATCTACAATATTGCCGGGCGGGATATTGTGAGCCGGTACGAATTTGCGTTGAAGCTTGCCAAGGTATTCAATCTCGATCCCCATCTTATCACTCCCATCAAAACATCCACACTCAAGCAGCCCGCCCCGCGTCCGTTGAAAAGCGGACTCATCACCCTGAAGGCCGAAGTGGAACTCGGCTTTCGTCCGAGTACGGTTGAGCAGGGACTTCTGATTCTCAAAACACAACTGAACCGGACTCTGCGCATGTTAGCCGACAGCGGCCCCATTCCCGCGCAGAACGTGAGCAAGCCGAGGGGGTGAACTCGCGATAGCCGAAGACCCGAAATGCGGCGTACGATGAGAAGATCTGAAGAAATGGGACGCGGATGACGCGGCTTGTGCGGATCCGTTCACAATGCCATCAAGGCGCTTACGCATCCAGCGGGCTTCGCACGCCAAGCAGACCTTTGTCGGCCACGTGCGTGTAGATCATGGTTGTGCGGACATCTTTATGACCGAGCAGTTGTTGCACGGTACGGATGTCGTACCCGGACTGAAGCAGATGCGTAGCAAACGAGTGCCTGAAACTATGCGGCGTTGCCTGTTTGAGAATTCCGGATTTGCGGACGGCGTCTTTGATTTCGCGTTGCAGCGCCGACTCGTGAAGATGGTGCCGCAGCCGTTGTTGCCCACCGGGCACGCTGGAGAGTTTTGATGCCGGAAAGAGATATTGCCATCCCGCTTCAAAAGGTGCATTCGGGTACTTTCGGGAAAGTGCGTACGGAAGAGAGACGCCGTTGAACCCCTGCTGAAGATCAAGCCGGAGAAGACGGAGGACTTTTTCGATCTGTTTCCCGATATGGGGCACAAGCCGCCGTGGCAGCATGGTCGTGCGGTCCTTCTCCCCTTTTCCGTCCCTGACGGTTATGATAAGAGTGTTCAGGTCAAGATCTTTGAGTCGCAACCTGACGCATTCAGCGATGCGAAGTCCGGATCCGTAGAGGATGCCGGCCATGAGTTTGTGGGGATGTTGCAGAAAAGAGAGAATGGTGAACGCTTCTTGCCTCGTGAGAACAACGGGAAGTCGCAAGGGCCTTTTGGCCCGAAGCACGCCGCTGATATTGCCGAGCTTTTTCTTCAGAACGGTATTGTACAGAAACAACAGGCCGTTGAAGGCCTGGTTCTGGGTTGAGGCCGAAACCTTCTTCTCTTGAGCGAGAAAGGTGAGGAAGGAACGGATTTCCTGTTCCCCCATTTGGGCGGGATGGCGTTTGCTGTGGTAAATGATGAAGCGCCTGATCCAGTCGACATAGGCTTTTTGAGTTTTGGCACTGTAATGGCGGAGTGCCATTATGGAGCGGACCTGATCAAGAAGTTGAGACATGGTTGATTCTTCCCTTTCTGATTGGTAGTTTTGAATGAGGGCTTACCCCCCCTACTATATAAAACGAAAACAGGTAACAGCTATTCCGTGCTGCACGGGATATTCGTGCGGAATAGCACGCTTTGGAAGTGTGATATCTTGCAGAAAAGGGGTTGCAGCATAATCAATAGTTAGGCAACCCCGTGCAAAATCAAATACGTCTTTGATTCGCAAGTTTCGTTTTTGGCTAAAATATTTTTCGGCGTGGCAGTTTTCAATTCATAAAGTCAGTTTGTTTTTATATGAGAAATAGTCAACTCCGTGAAATCTGGGAAAAAACAAATGGTCATTGTCACTTTTGTGGCGACCCCGTTGAGTTTGAGAAGCGGGGTTGGCATAACGGTGATTTATCAGGGTACTGGGAAGTTGACCATGTGATTCAAAAAAAGAAAGGCGGGATTGACTCCAAAAATAATTATTTGCCCGCTTGCACCAGATGTAATCGGCTTCGATGGCATCGAACAGGCGATAAAATTCGAGAATTGCTTCTATTGGGTTTAGTCGCAAAAGACGAAATCCAGAAAAGTACAAAAACTGGAAAGTCCCTTTTAGAATTGCGTGAAAGACGTTTGCTCAAAAATAGCAAACGTCGAAAAGAATAATAGCGTTCTTTTATCAGTTTCAGGTTTCTAAAGTCAGTTGTTCTGATAAATCATAGTTTTTGGTTCTGGTCAAAATCAAAGTTGCGAGTAAAATCTGGTCATGTTGGCGGTGGTGTCTTTTTGGGCAAAGGTTCTGGTCAGCGGGCAGGTTGCCTAACAAAGCGTGCAGCCGACTGGTGGGATTCGTCCCGACTTACAGGCATTTTTCTGGATTCGGGCTTTTTCTGCTCTTGGAGTTTTATCTCGTCCCGCCCACCAGCGGCTAACGCAAACCGTTAGGCGGCTTCTTCTAGGAGACAGACGTTGAGCAAAACCACAAACAGATTACTCAAATT